>Ga0209467_1000398_pt1 | contig 63089 bp, 56 predicted proteins | sample Higcelwee11metaG_FD_187175 | JGI IMG/M metagenome (GOLD analysis project Ga0209467, IMG submission 187175) | Freshwater pond sediment microbial communities from the University of Edinburgh, under environmental carbon perturbations - High... | ecosystem: Environmental > Aquatic > Freshwater >...
GACGGACCTGGACGACGCTGCAAATGGACATCGGCTCCGGTCCTGGCAAGCTGGGCATCGTCTATGGCTTGGGGACGCTTGCTAACGGCGACCTCGTCCTCGGCCTCGCCGGCGCGCTGCTCGTCATCCCCTACGACAAGATCGACGCGAAGAAGATCGAGCAGTCCATGGTCCGCATGACCATCGGCGATACCCCCGAGGCGCAAGCCTGCGGCCAGTACGCCTTCCGCGGCGTCCTTTGCGACGGCGACGACATCGTGACTTTCCCCAGCGATGGTTGGTGTTCTACCAGCAGCGTCCGCAACCTCGGCCCGTTGCTCTCCCGCGATGGCGGGAAGACCTTCAAGTGGATCGTCTACGACTTGCCTTGCCTAGAACCAGCTCATGGCGGCGACCTCCGCGACGGCAAGCTCATCATCGGCAACCGCGGCGTTTACGAGACCAATTTGAACGCCCTGCGACTAGAGAAGGGGAAATCCAGTGAAAACGGGAAAATTCCTGCTTCCCGGTGACATCACGGTGGAGAAGCCTTGACACCAAGACCGCCGGGAATTGGCTAACCATATTGAATTGCGGGCGGGCCGAGGTTATTTTAGCGGCATGGGAACGACAACTCCACTGCGGATAACTTTCACCGGCGGGACTTTGTTGCTGCAAGGCGACGAGGCCGAGCTGGACTGCGTCAAGGAGTACGTGGTTTACGACGAGCGCGTCCAGGCTTTCCGGGCTCAGGCCCACCATTACGCCCCGATCATCCTGGCCCTGCGGGAGAAGGGCGCGGCGCACGAGGATTTCGCCAAGGGCTTCGAGCCGCTCGACTTGAAGCTGGTCACGCCGCTGACGCCCCGGAGCTATCAGACCGAGGCGCTCGCCGCTTGGACCGAGGCCGGGCGCCGCGGCGTTGTCGCCTTGCCCACCGGGGCGGGCAAGACCGTCTTGGCGGTGATGGCCATGGCCCGGGTCAAGCGCCCCGCGCTGGTGGTCGTGCCCACCATCGACTTGACCCGGCAGTGGGCGGGGCAGTTGGAACGCTTCTTCGGCGTGTCGGTGGGGATGCTCGGCGGCGGTTGCAAAGAGGTGCTGCCCCTTACCGTCAGCACCTACGACTCGGCGGTGTTGATGATGGAGTTCATCGGCAACCGTTTCGGGCTGGTGGTCTTCGACGAATGCCACCATCTGCCGGGGGCGGTGAACCGTTTCGCCGCCAGCATGTGCGCCGCCCCCTTCCGTCTGGGGCTCTCGGCCACCCCCGAGCGCGACGACGGCGGCGACCAGGTGCTCGAGGAGCTGGTCGGCCCGCTGGTCTACAATATCCATATCGACCAACTCGAGGGCAACGCGTTGTCCTGCTACGATGTCGTGAACGTCCCGGTCAGCCTCGACCCCGACGAGCAGGAGGAGTACCAGCGTAGCCGTGAGATCTATTTGAGCTTCGCCCGCGCCGCCGGGGTCAACTTCGGCGCCAAGGACGGCTGGAACCAGTTCCTGGCGGCGAGCGCCCGGCGTCCCGGCGGGCGGCAGGCGTTCGAGGCTTATCTAAAACAGAAGCGGATTTCCAGCAGCGGCCGCGGCAAGGCGCGGATGGTCTGGGAGCTGCTCAACGAGCACAAGGGCGAGCGGGTCATCATTTTCACTAACGACAACGACACCGCCTATTCCATGGGCGAGCAGTTTTTTTTGCCGGTCATCACCCACCGCGCCAAGCCCGCCGAGCGCAAGGAGATGCTCGACAAGTTCCGTTGCGGGGACTACCCGGTGCTGGTCACCAGCAAGGTGCTGAACGAGGGGGTGGACGTCCCGGAGGCCAGCGTGGGGATCATCGTCTCGGGCAGCGGCAGCAGCCGCGAGCACGTCCAGCGGCTGGGGCGTTTCCTGCGTCCCGCCGCCAACAAGCGCGCTTTGCTCTACGAGCTGGTCAGCGAGGACACCGCCGAGGTGAACGTCAGCATCCGCCGCGGCAACCACCGTGCCTTCCTCTCGAAAAGCGGGCTCTAACAGGAGGAGCCGCGGGGGTGAGGCTCAGCGGCTTGCCTTTTAAATACCCAAAAGCGGATGCGCAGCATCCAACAATGGTCCAGGTCGAAGACCTGGTCGCCCCCGCCGGCGACAGAGGCGGTCGCCGCAGGCGAAAGGTTTTCAGACAGGCGGCTTCGCCGCTTTGCCTCCGGCGGCCAGGCTTCCGCGCCTGGAGGCGTCCAGCCTAACGCTGGGCGCTCCAGATGCTTCGCATCTTCTCCGGCTTCGCCGGGTTAAGGTGAAATTTATTTATTTACAGCCCCCTGTCGCTCCGCGTCAGCCGAGGAGGTTGAGCACCGCCTCGGGGGTCTGCTTCCCGGCGAGCTTGGCCTTGAGCGACCAGGTGGCCTTCTTGCCGACGGCCACGAAGAACTGGTTGCGCTTCTTGAGCGTCTTGAAAGCCGCCTTGGCCCAGTCGCTCACGTAGCCCATGCCTGCGGGAGCCAGCAAGGTGTGGGCGTGCTGCAAGGCCGCGCCGTCGATGAAGGCGGCAAGGTGGGGCTTCAAGGCGGCGCTGGCGAAATCGTCCAGCAAACGTTGGCCGGGGGCGTTCATCTCGGTGCCCGCCAGGATCGGCAGGTCGCGCTTGTGGGCGGCGGCGATGAATCGGTTCATTTCGGCGATTTTCTTCTCCCGGACCTTCGGGTCGCTGAAGTTGTGGTTACGGTCGGGGATGATGTTGACCGCCGCCATGCCGAAGGAGGCGTGGAGGTCGAAGAGGGCGTCGACGGCGTTCTCCCCGGCGGACTCGCCGTTGAGCCAGGCGAGGGTCGGGATGGCGCCGCAGCCGAGCGAGAAGTCGTTCATCTCCTTCAAGGTTGGGAAGGACTTCGGGTCGGGCTTGACGTAGCCGAGGCCACCTGATTTCATGGTCTTGGAGCGGATGGTGTTGCGCAGTTCGACGGGGTCGGCGACCAACTTGGCGGCCTTGTCGGCGGGGACGGCGAGCTTGGCGGCCCAGAAGGCCTCCAACGCGGCTTGGTCGGCGAAGACCTGCCGGGCCTTGTTGTCGTAGGCGGCGCAGACATGGCGTTCGGTGGCGTTGCCGCCTGGAGTCAGGGGGAGCACGTCCTTGTCGAAGTCGACGGAGACCGGGGCGAGGTAGGCGTTGACCCGTCCGACGATGGCGCGGGTGCGCTCGGCGGCGCCGGAGCGCAAGCGGGCGGCGAAGTCCTTGAGCGTGGACGGGACGCTGGCGGAGACGAAGCCCACGCCCTCATGGTAGGCGACGCCGGGCTCGCCGGGGGAGTTGATCTCCTGGTCGGCCAGCTCGGGGATGAAGACGCGGGTCTCCATGCCGGCGCCGGAACGCAGGCCCAGGAGCTCGGAGGCGGCCAGGAACTCCTCCACCCCGTCGAGGACGTCGAAGTCGACGATGGCGGCGGCGAAGAGGCTCTCCTTGGCGGCCCACCAGGCGATCGCCGAGGGGGACATGCCATAGCCGTTGTAGGAGAAGAAGGTGTGGCAATGGGAGTTGACGGCTTTGTGCGACCCGTCGGCGGGGCAGACGGCCGAGCCCTTGAGTTTCGCCAGCTGTTTGAGGGAGCTGTCGCGGGTGGGGCGGGAGAAGTCGTTGAGCCGCTGTTCCAAACTGCTGCTTTCCATGGTGTCTCGTCTCGCTGTTATTTATAGGTGTTGGGGCTGATGCCCAAGTTGCTGATTTTATAGCTGATGACGCGCTTGGTGGTGTTGAGGTATTTGGCGGCGGCGGCGGCGACGCCGTTGTTTTTCTTGAGGGCGTCGATGATCAGTTCCTTCTCGTAGGATTCGACCATGGTCTTGAAGTCCGCGCCGCCTTCCGGGATGAGCTCGGTGTGGGTGAGCTCGCTGGTTTGGAGGGAAGGGGGGAGCGAATAGCCGTGGACGACGTCGTCCGCCGTGGTGAGCACTGCCCGCTCGACGCAGTTCTCCAGCTCGCGGACGTTGCCCGGCCAGTGGTAGGACATCATCATGTTGATGGCGGAGCTGGAGATGCGCTTGATGTTCTTGCCGTATTTGACTCCGTACTCGCGGAGGAAAAAGTCGGCGAGCAGGATGATGTCGGACTTGCGCTCGCGCAGGGGGGGCAGGTGGATGGGGAAGACGTTGAGGCGGTAGTAGAGGTCCTCGCGGAAGAGGCCCTCGCGCATGGCCTTCTCCAAGTCGCGGTTGGTGGCGGCGATGATCCGGGCGTTGACGCGGATGGTCTCGTCGCCGCCGACGCGCTCGAAGGACTGCTCCTGGAGGACGCGCAGGAATTTCGCCTGGATGAGGGGGCTGAGCTCGCCGATCTCGTCGAGGAAGATGGTGCCGCCGTCGGCCAGCTCGAAACGTCCCTTGCGCTGTTTGATGGCGCTGGTGAAGGCGCCTTTCTCATGGCCGAAGAGCTCGCTCTCGATCAAGTTCTCGGGCAAGGCGGCGCAGTTGACGCAGATGAAGGCGCCGTCCTTGCGGTCGCTGCCGTAGTGGATGGCGCGGGCGACGAGCTCCTTGCCGGTGCCGGACTCGCCGCGGATCAACGCGGTGGCGGTGCTGGGGGCGACCTGGGCGATCTGCTCGTAGACTTGGCGCATGGAGCCGCAGTTGCCGATGATGTTGCTGACGTTGAACTTGTCGCCGAGCTGCCGGCGCAGGAGGCGGTTCTCCTCCATGAGGCTCTCGCGCTCGTGCATCCGGTCGCGGATGTTGGCGATCGACTCGGCCAGGATGTTGGCGATCAAACCCAGGAACCCGGCGCGGCGGTGGGACTGGTCGGACGAGTCTCCGGGCAGGTCGATGCTGATGGTGCCGATGACGCGCCCGGCGTGGGTGATGGGCACGCAGATGAACGCGATCTTGTCGCCTTTGCGGGAACCGGTCTTGTTCAGGAAGTTGGGCTCTTTCGAGATGTCCGGGATCACCCAGGACTTGCCGGTCTTGGCCACCTGGCCGGTGACGCCTTCGCCAAGCTTGTAACGGCCGCGCTTCTTCTCCGCCGCGGTGATGCCGAAGGACGCCTCGATCACGAAGATGTCCGAATCCTGGCTGCGCAAGGTGAGCGCGCCCTTCACCGCCTCGAGCTCCTGGCTCATGATGTCCAGGGTCTCCTCGAAAAATTTCGAGATGTTGTCCGTCCCCGTGGCGGCGAGCCGCGAGATACGGTAGAGGGTCTCAAGCTCGCGCTCGCTAGATCTTTCGTTGGAACTGAACATGTATCGACTCTTCCATAGTGTTGCGTGAACGAGGGGAATATATCGTTTGGGAGCGTCATTTGCAAATCTTGGCGGCCCTGAGTTTTTTTATCCGCAATCGCCTTCCGCGGTTTGCCATTGGCCGTTGGCGGCGCTATGGATATGGTGCGTCCCATCAATCCAAAAACATGAGGCAGGTTTGGCCATGAGCAGGCTGTTCGCTTTTTTGTCGTTGTTGTCGCTGCCGTTGGCGACGGTTTGCGCCGGGGCTCCGGCCAACCCGAAGGATTTCTCGGTGGTCGCGGTCATGGGGCCGTGGACCGAGCGCTACGACCTGCCCGGGGCCTTCGCCGCGGCCGGGATAAGCAAGGTCGTCTACCATCAGGTGGAGGTCACCAAGCCCAACGGCTCGGACGACCCGCTCAACGAGGCCAAGCTGCAAACCCCGTTGGATTTCGCCGTGTTGGACAAGGCGAAGCTGCTGGTGGTCGCCAACGTCCCGGCCACCGCCTTCTCCCAAAAGGAGCTCGAGGGGGTCGCGGCGTGGACGGAGAAGGGGGGCTGCGTGGTCTTCCTGGGCGGACTCTACACTTTCGGCAAAGGCGGCTTCGCCGGGACGCCGTTCGAGCGGATCATCCCGGTGGCGGGCATGAGCCCTTGGGAGGTCGAGGAGCTTTCCGGCACCAATCCCTTCGTGTCCACGGGCTTTGGCGCCGCGCTGCTGGCGGGGTCGGCCGACACCGTCCCGACCACCCTTTTCGCCCACGAGCTCTACCTGAAACCCAAGGCGACCGCCCTGGTCACTTGCGACGACCAGACGATGGTGGCGGGGTGGGATGTCGGCGCCGGGAAAGTTTTGGCGTACTTGGCCGCCCCCATCGGCGACGGCGATTTCACCGAGAATTCCGGCGGCTTCTGGCGTTGGATAAGCTTCGGCGACAGCCGTGAGCGCATCCTGTTCTGGCAGTGGCGGTACTGGCCGGACTTCCTGGGCGCCATGCTCCTTTGGGGCGTCAAGGCCTAAGTCAGCGCCATTCCTCGAGCGTCCGCCGATAGAGCTCGTCCATCTCGTCGGAGAAGGACACGAAGACCACCGTCATTGGCCAAGGCTTGTCCCAGGCGGAGACCGTGGACACGGCGATCTCGGCGGCGGCTCCGTGCGGATAGCCGTAGACCCCGGCGCTGATCGCCGGGAAGGCGATGGTTTCCAACTGTCGCTCGCAGGCGAGCTGGAGGCAGCTCAAGTAACAGGAGCGCAACAGTTCCGGCTCCCCTTTTTTTCCGCCATGCCATACCGGGCCGGGCGTGTGGATGACGAAGCGGGCGGGGAGCTTGAAGCCCGGCGTGATGACGGCCTTGCCGGTGGCGCAGCCGTTAAGCTTGCGGCAGGCCTCCAGCAACTCCGGCCCCGCGGCGCGGTGTATCGCCCCGTCCACCCCGCCGCCGCCGAGCAAGCCGGTGTTGGCGGCGTTGACGATGGCGTCCACTTCCATTTTTGTGATGTCCCCTAGCTTCCGTTTGATCTCCATTTCCCCGCTCCTATTGGATTATGCCCGCTTGTCCCCAATAAAAAACTCCGGCCACACTGCCGGTCATCAACGTCACCAAGGTCGCCGCCAACAAGGCCCGCGGGCCCAGCGCGGTCAGTTCGGCGCGGCGCGACGGCGCCAGGACGCTGGTGCCCCCCACGAAAATCGCCATCGAGGCGACGTGGGCGAAGCCGCAGAGGGCGTAGCTGGCGATCAAGGCGGCGCGCGGCGAGCCCCCCGCCGCCATGAACTTCGCCAGCTCCAGGTACGAGGGTATCTCGGTCATGATCAACCGCGTGCCCAAGAGCTTCGCCACTTCCCACACGTCGTTGGCGGGCACGCCCATGAGCCAGACGAAAGGATAGAAAACGTAGGCCAGCAAGGTTTGCAAGCTCAAGTCGACGCCCAGCTCCGCCCCGGCGCAGCCGAGGAAGCCGTTGACGATCCCCAGCAGGCCCACGAATGCCAGCAGCGCCACCCCAACTCCGACGGCCAGCTTCGCGCCGCTGTTGGCGCCGTTCAGGATGGCGTCGACGAAGTTCCGGTCGTCCGTGCCGCTGGCGATGTCGCAGTCGTCCACGGTGATGGTCTGGGGCGTCCCGGTCTCCGGGAGCATCAGCTTGCAGATGACGAAGGACGCCGGGGCCGAGAGCAGCGAGGCGCTCATCAGGTGTCCGGCGATCAGCGGGAAACTGTCCTTCAGGAACATGACGTAGCAGGCCATGACGCTGGAGGCGACGGTGGACATCCCGACCGTCAGCACCAGGAAAAGCTCCGAGCGGGTCATGCCCGCGAGGTAGGGGCGGATGGTCAGGGCCGACTCGACGCCGGCGAAGAGGTTGGAGGCGGCGCAGAGCGATTCCGCCCCGCTGGTCTTCATGGACTTGGAGAACACCCTCGCGAAGCCCCGGATCACATGCCGCATCACCCCCACGTAGTATAATAGTCCGATCAGGCTGGAGAAGATGACGATCACCGGCAGCACCTGGAACGCCAGGATGAAGCCCACCTTGCCGGAGCCGTTGGCCAAGTCGCCGAACACGAAGGAGATCCCGCCGGAGGAGAATTCAAGCGTCTTGTTGAAGAGGTCGCTGAACAAGACGAAGACCTGACGCGTCTTCGGGAACAGGAACATCATGGCTCCGAAAACCGCCATGAGCAGCACGCCGCCCAGCACCGGGCGCCAGACGATCCGCCGCCGGTCCGCGCTCAACGCCCAGGCGATCAGCATGAACACCACGAAACCCAGCAAGCTGACGCAGTTCTCCATGACGCTCAACGCTCCGCTTTTTTCAGGTCGTCGCGGACGTCGCGGCCAAGCTCGGTGGTGAGGTAGTCCAGCGTGGCGGGCAGCGACACCGAGAGCTCGTTGAGGTACTGGATTCCGACCTCGGCCTCGAGGGGGCGGCATTCGAGCAGATGCCCCCCGCAACGGCGGTCGGACGAGAGGAAATGCAGATGCAATCCCGGGACGTTCAGCGAGGGCATGAACGACGGGGTGAAGAAGCCCGCCAGCGTCCCCTCGACATCCATGAACTCGAAGGTGGGCTGCTCCCCGGCGACCTCGGCCAGGGGGCGGTAGTTGTCCTGGCGCGGCACCGAGCGGGTCTTGACGTAGGCGAAACTGCCGTCGACCCGGATGGCGTAACAGAGGTTGCGCGAGGGGAAGAGGCTCTCCAGGAAGGCGGCGAAGCCGCGCTGGTCGAGCCCGGTCGGGACATGGTCGTGGGCCAGCGCCTTGAAGAAGGTGACGCAGGCGAAGGGGGTCATGGGGTCGCCGTCCACCAAGGACACGGAGCCGTCGCCCTTCACCTGGAACACCTGGCCGTCGAGCATCACCATCTCGCCGTCGAGCTGGTTGAAGGTCCCGAGGCCGAAGTCGCCGCGGCGGCGGATCGCGGAGAGCGGGACGTTCTCCTCGTAGAGCCCTTCGACCAGGGCGTTGACCGGAGAGGACAGGTAAAGGGCGTTGGCCACGGGGGTCAACTCTTGGCGAAATGTTTGAGCCAGGCCAGCAAGCCTTTTTCCCCGACGTTGTCGTAGCGGCCGCTGTTGGCGCAGACCTCTTTCGCCACGGTGATCAAAGGGGTGTAGCCGGTCTTGTTGTCGTGGACGCTCTTCTTCAGGAAGGGCAGGCCCTTTTCGCCGCTGGTGGAGGAGAGCACGATGATTGGCACGCGGGCGCTGACGCCCTTCTCCTCATATTCCAGTTTCAAGGCCTTGATGAAGTCCCAGCCGTCCATGACCGGCATGTTCAGGTCGAGCGCGATGAACAGGGGGTCGCGATGGTGGGTGGCGCGGATCTTGGCCAACTGCTCGAAGGCCTCCTTGCCGTTGCCGGCCTCGTAGATCGTGACGTCCGGGGCGAACTTCCTGACGTCCCTCGCGACGGTCTTGCGGATGCCCTTCTCGTCGTCGACCAGGAGCACGGTGTTGGCCGCCGGGTCGAGCTTCTTGGTGATGGCCGCGACGAACTCGGAATAGCTCACGTCCGGCGAGCCTAGATCAAATGAATCTTCGCTCATTGGGATTCCCCTTGTTGCTGAGGTAAATTAGCCCGCCAAAGCGCGGTTTCAACGCCCGCGGGGGAAAAAGCTCACCCTCTGGGAGCGCCGAGCCCCGGCGCGGCTTCTTTGGTAGCGGTCGTGGCGCCGAGCTTGTATGGCCTTGCCCAGACGCAAGGCGGGTCCGAGCAGGGGCTCGGCGCTCCCAGGGGGCGGCTTGCGCCGCAAGAAAGAACCGTCAATTCGCCCCGCCACCACTCCAGAAATCGTCGGTGTATTTGAACGCCAAGAAGCCTAGTATCAGGGCTCCTGCCAAGCCCCACCATAACAAGAAATCGTTGGCGTGCAACCTGCGGCCCACCAGCATTCCAGCGAAAAAGCCTAGTGCTGCGCCACAAGCCCCGTGCAACAGGCGTTTCCCGAAGTCGTCCGGGCTGGGGATGTTGGCCCCCATTTCACTTGTCCAGCGAGGCGTCGTTCATGATCTCGTGGATCTCGGGGGACTCGAAGAGGCGCTTGAGCTTCTTTTGGCACTTCATCTCGGTGCGGTCGCGGACTTTGAACTCGGGGTTGAGCACCATCGTGGCGTGCGCCATGTGGTGGACCATCGCCGCCATCTTGTGCTCCGGGACGACCTTCGTCTTGTAGCCGCGCTTGACCAGCTCGAAGAAAAGCTGCTTGCCGCAGGTGATGCCCTCGTCCACGCTCATGGCGAAGCCGAGCTTCTCCTTCACCAACGTCTCCGTGCGGTAGAGGGCGCAGATCGCCCGGACGTAGAACTTGTACTTGCGCTTGTCCGAGACCATCACCTTGCGCCACCAGCCCTTGACGTCGGTGAAACGCTTGAGCATCACCTCCCATTTGGGCTTCAGGTCGAGCTTGCCAGAACCGGCGCAGGCCATCTCCGGGTCGCCGTCGAAGTAGGCCAGGAGCTCCTCCAGCCAGCCGTCCTTGTGGACGATGGTGTCGGAGTGCATCGCCAGGAAGAACTCGCCGGTGGCGTTCCCCAAACCGAGGTCGAGGGCGGTGCCGTGCGCCCAGGAGCCTGACTTCGCCACCTGCCCCGGCCGCTCTATTAGACGTATCCAGGGGACGGAGCGGAGGTAGTCCAGGGACTTGTCGCCGGAGTCGTTGTCGACGACGATCACCTCGTAGGGGCGGTGGGTGTATTTCTTGATGCTGCGGAGGCAGAGGCGGGTGAGCTCTTCGGTCTTATAGTTGACGAGGCAGACGCTGACTTTTCCCGGTTCGTATGTTCTCATGCTCGGTCCTCGGGTGAATGATGGGATGCGAGGGGAACCATAGCCTCAGGCCATGGCATCTCCGACCTCGTCCTCGAATTTGCGTGACAATCGTATGACGCCTTCGACAAGGGGCTCCATCCGCTCGGGGAAGAGATCAAGAGCATAGGCATGGCTGAAAAAATGGCGGAAAGCCAAATAGCGCTTGAGCTCCTCTTGCGTTTGGGCGGACAAAACACCTCTGGCCACGGCTTCAAGCAAAATATCCCTATGCCATGAACTTCCTTGCGGCACAGGGTATGATTTGGCCTGGAACACTTGTTTGAGCACGTTTTCGACGCCGTTGTAGAAATTGTGGAGCAGCGCCGCCACCCCGGCCAGTTCAAGCGGGGAAAGCGTGGATAGAGGACGGACGGGCAAGGCGGCCAAAGCCTGTTCGATGGCTTCAAACTCAGCTTGGACGCGGAGGTGGTAGTCAGGCATGGAGCAAGACGCCTTCCCGCCGGATGACCTCGACGAAACGGCTTTTCGCGGCCAGATCCACGACATCAACCGGCTTTGACAAGGAGCACAGGAGCTCGCCATAGAAGGAGAAGAAATCACCGGGAGCCACGCCTTCGACGCCAATGTCGATATCCTGACCCTCCTTGTCGCAAGAAAGGCTGGAGCCGAACAAAAGCACGCGCTCCGCATGGTACTTGTCGGCAAGCCGTTGGATTATCCGTCTGTCGCTGTCGGAAATCATCATCTCCCCTCGTGCAATAACTCTCACATACTAGAGCATGCGCTTCCAAAAAATCAACGGCCGCTGCCCCGTCATCCAGGGGAATGCGTCTTTTCATGGTTTCCCAACTTGCGAAGCGGCGGAAAACGCTCTATTTTAGGCGGGTCGCCGAGGAGATGGACGCGCCGATGAAATCATTCAAGAAACTGCTTTTGGGCCTGGCCTTGATCACTTTGGCCTCGGCGGCGCTGCTATTCTCCGACCGCGGCTTCTGGGCCAAGGGCGAGGGGGCGCGTAAGCCTCGGGTGGCGGTCTTCCAGTTCGCCTCGCAGTCGGTGCTCGACAGCGCCGTCAAGGGCTTGGTGGCGGGGATGGCCTCCAAGGGCTACGTCAACGGCAAGAACGTCGACTTGGAGTTCTTCAACTCGGCTGGCGACATGGCCACCGCCAACGCCATCGCCGGCAAGCTCACCAGCGGGGGCTACGACTTGATCCTCACCGCCAGCACCGTGGCGATGCAGGCGGTGGCCAACGCCAACCAGTCCCGGCGGGTCAAACACGTCTTCTGCACGGTGACCGATCCGGCGGGGGCGGGCGTCGGGATCAGCGCCACCGACCCGCTGGCCCATCCGCCCTACATGGCCGGGCATGGCACCTTCCAGCCCGTGGCGGCCTCGTTCCGCTTGGCGAGGCGCTTCTGCCCCCGGCTCAAGCGTGTGGGGATGGTGCGCAACCCCGCCGAGGCTTGCTCCGAGGCTTGTTTCAAGAAGGCCAAGGACGTCTGCGCCGAGCTGGGCGTGACGTTGCTAGAGACCCAGGTGGACAACAGCGGCGGGATCGTCGAGTCCACCAACGCCGTCATCGCCCAGGGGGCGGAGGCGATCTACTCCGGCGGCGACAGCACCGTGCAGTCGGGGATTGGCGCCTTGATCGGCGCCGCCAGCAAACAGGGCGTGCCGGTCTTCACCGACTCCCCGGAGAATGTCCTGCGCGGGGCGGTCTTCGCCCTCGGCGCCGACTATGACCAGGTGGGCTTCGTCAACGGCGGTTTGGCGGGAGACATCCTCGCTGGCCTCGACCCGGCCAGCGTCCCCGTCTCCAACATGATGCCGGAGCGGCTGACGCTCAACCAACGCGTCGCGGCTGCGAGCCATGGCTGGGATTTCGGCTCCGAGGCTTTGATCAAGGCCGCGCTTGTCGTGGGGCTGGACGGACAGCTCAAGCAGACCGCCGCCGCCGTCCCCGTCGCCCCTCCGCCGGGCAAGCTCTACAAGGTGGGGGTGGTCTATTATGGTCCCGACCCGTCCACCGACAAGGCGGTGGCGGGACTGCGGGACGCGTTGGCCGGGCGCGGCTTCATCGAAGGCAAGAACCTGGAGCTGCGGGTGAAAGACGCTCTGTGCGACATGGCGGTGATCAACCAGATACTCAAGTCCTTCGCCAACTCCGACCTAGACGCTGTCGCGCCCATGACCACCCCCTGTCTGACCGCCGCCTGCAACGTGGTCAGGAGCAAGCCGGTGGTCTTCAACTGCGTCTACGCCCCCCTGGCCGCCGGGGCGGGCAAGACGTTGTCCGACCACCTGCCCAACGTCACCGGGGTGGGCTCCTTCCCGCCGGTGGCGGAGGTCCCCCCCTTGGTCAAGGCGCTGCTGCCTCAGGCCAAAGTGGTCGGGACGTTGTACAACAGCTCCGAGGCCAACTCCTCCAAGGCGGTGGATCTGGGACGGGCGGATTTCCGCCGTCTTGGCATGGAGCTCAAGGCCATGACGGTCGCCAACCCTGGCGAGGTCTACCAGGCCATGGACGCCTTGGCCGCCAGCCGCCCGGACGCCGTGTGGATCACCGGAGACAACACCGCCATCCAGGCCTTCGACGCCATCGTGAAAATTTGTCGCAAACAGCGGCTGCCCCTGTTCATCAACGACGTGGACATCGTCGGCCGGGGCGCGCTGGCCGGGGTGGGGGTTGGCTTCCATGACGTCGGGCGCTCCGGGGGGGAGATGCTCGCCGACGTCCTGCTCGGGGCCGACCCGAAAACCATGCCGATCCAGGATATGAAAACCCGTTTCGCCGCCGTGAACTTCGCCGCCGCCGCGGAGCTGAACTTGGTTTTTCCGGAGCGGGTCTTGCGCGACAGTTCGTTGTTCTTCAATCTCCGGGCGCGTTTCGGCGGTCGCCCCGCCCGGGTCGCCCTGGTGACCATCGCCGAGAACCCCTTGCTCGACCGCGCCTGCGACGGGTTCGCCGCCGCCCTGGCTGACGCCATGCTCGAGCCCGGCAAGGACTTCACCCTCAAGAAATTTTGCGCCCAGGGCGAGCTCTCCCGGGTGCCCGAGCTGCTCAACGCTGTCCGCCAGGGCGAGTTCGACTTGCTGGTGACCTGCGGGACGCCGGTGATGGTCGCCGCCGCCAAGTCGGTGAAGGAGATCCCCGTGTTGTTCATGGTGGCCAGCGACCCCGCCCGGGTGGGGGCCTTCGCCGCCGCCGCCCGCCCGGCCAACTTCACCGGCGTCCACGACGACCCGCCGGTGGAGCGTCTGGTGGACATGGCCTTGGCGAACGAGCCGGGGCCGCGACGGGTGGGGACGATCTACGACCCGGCCCAGCCCAACTCCATGATCTCGGTGGAGAAGTTGCGGAAGGTCTGCGCCGCCAGGCGTTTGGAGCTCTTGGAGCGCCAGGCGGGAGCGGTCTCCGAGCTGAGCGAGGCGGCGCTGTCCTTGGCCGCTGGCAAGATCGACTTTTTGGTGTTGTCCGCCGACAACGTCGCCGCCTCGGGGTTTCCGGCGATCTACAAGGTCATGTCCAAGGCCGCCGTGCCGGTTTACACCACCGAGCCGGGTTTGATGGAGCAGGGGGCCAAAGGTTGCATTGGCGACGACTACCGCGAGTGGGGGCGTCAGGCCGGACACCTCGGCGTCAAGATTTTGGCCGGGGTGCCGCCAGCCGCGTTGCCCGTGGAGAAAACCAAAGGACAGCTTAGCGTCGTGCGGGGGGCGAAAAATGGAAATTGAACGGCTTGACGACGGCGACTCCACCACGCTCCGGCTGAAGGGGCGCTTGGACTCCTTTTGGGCCGACAGCTTCGACGCCGAGTTGTCCAAGGCCGTCCGCGAGGGCGGCCGGACGTTGCGGGTGGACATGGCCGCCGTGGAGTATGTGAGCTCCGCCGGGCTGCGGATTTTCGTCAAGGCCAGCCGCCAGCTCGACTCGGTTGGCGGCCGCGTCCAGATCGTCAACCCCTCCGGGCCGGTCATGGAAGTGTTGCGGATCACCGGGTTCGACCGTCTGGTGGCCGCCGCCGCCGCCGCGCCGGAGCCAGCTGTCCCTCATGACGAGGGGCCGCGGGAGAGCTTTTTCCTGGACAACCCCGCCGCGGGGCTGTCCTGCCGCGCCGCCGGGTGTTTCACTTTCGCCGCCGGGGGAGGGGATGGGGGCAAGCTGGAAATCGGGCGTTCCGCCTTCGCCTTCGGCGTCGGGGCCTTGGGCGAGGGGCGCGCCGATTGCGAGGCCCTGTTCGGGGAGTTCGTCGGAGCCTTCGGCAATGTCGCCTATCAGCCTTCCGGGCCGTCCCGGACGCCTGACTACCTGTTGGCGGCAGAGGGGTTGTCGCCCGACATCTGGACTTACAACCACATCGTCTGCGAGGGGGCGTTCTCCACGGGCTTCTTTTTCGAGGGCAAGCGTCCCCGCGCCCTCTCGGAGCTGGCCGCCCTGGCGTTGGTCAAGACCGGCGGGGGCATGACTGGGATGCTGGTCGCCGCCGAGGTCGACGGGCTGGTGGGGGCCTCGTTCAAGCGTTCCCCGGCCAGCGTCGCCGCGGGGGTGGACATCTTCGCGTTCCCGGAGATCCGCGAGTGGTTGGCCTTCACGCCGGAGAAGCTTTGGCGCGACCATTTGGCGGTGCTATGCGGGCTGGTGGACGTCAAGCCCCACCCCTTGTCGCGTCCGCTCGGGCCGGGGCTTTGGGGGCGTTTCGGAGCCGCGGTGTTCTCCTTCCGGCTCTTGCGGCGCGATTGCGCCGATCCGGCCGTGACCGTCGGCTCGTTGTTCTCCGAGGAGAAGCTTTTCGCCGTGCTGCGGCCGCTCAACGACGACCGCCCCCTGGGCGGGGCGGGCGAGAGCTGCTTTTCGCGGGGCTGTTGCTGGGCCGCCCCCGTGCGGGAATTCAACGCGGAGGGCGTCGCGCCATGACTTTGCTGCTCGGGGCTTTGACCATCGGCATGATCCTCGCGCTGTTGGCGCTGGGGGTTTACGTGTCTTTCAAAATCTTCTCCTTCGCCGACATCACCGTGGACGGCAGCTTCGCCCTGGGTGGGGCGGTGGCGGCTAGCCTCATCGTGCGCGGCCATGGTTGCGATCCCTTCCTTGCGACTTTGCTGGCGACGGTGGCGGGAGGCGTGGCCGGGGCGGTGACGGGGGTGCTCCACACCAAGTTCGGGATCAACCGTTTGTTGTCGGGCATCTTGGTGATGACCGCTCTCTACTCCGTCAATTTGCGGATCATGGACCGCAGCAACATCCCGCTGCTCTCCTTCGACACCTTGTCCAGCCGCGTCGAGAGCCTGGCGGTCCGGCTGGCTGGCGGGGCGACGTCCTGTCAGCTCTGGCGGTGGAAGTTGGATTTCGGCGACTTGGGGCTTTTTCTCGGCGCCTCGCTGGCGTTGGTGGTGGTGGCGGTGCTGCTGCACTTGTTTTTCCGTACGAAGCTTGGCGTCGCCATGCGGGCCACTGGCGACAACCCCACCATGATCACCGCTTTGGGGGTTGACACCTCGGTGATGATCATCGTCGGGGTGGCTTTGTCCAACGGACTGGTCGCTTTCTCGGGGGCGTTGTTCGCCCAGTACCAGGGGTTCGCCGACGTCCAGATGGGCATTGGCATGGTGGTCATAGGTCTGGCCAGCGTGATCATTGGCGAGTCGCTGGTGGGCAAGGGCTCCGGGCCGGGGCTGACGTTGCTGGGGGCGGTGATGGGCTCGGTGTTGTTCCGGCTGCTGGTGGCGATCGCCCTGGTCTGGGGCTTGAACCCCAACGACCTCAAGTTGGTCACCGCGGTCTTCGTGTTCGCCGCGTTGGTGGCGCCGGGGGCTTTGGGCAAGTTGGGGCTTGGCAAGCGGAGGGCGGAACATGCTTAAAATCACCGACGCCCGCGTCACCTTCAACCCTGGCGCGGTCAGCGAGGTCAAGGCTTTGCGGGGCGTGTCGCTGGAGCTCGCCGAGGGTGAGTTCCTGATGGTCATCGGTACCAACGGCTCGGGCAAGTCGACCTTGCAGAACGCCGTGGCCGGCAGCGTCCTGCTGGACTCTGGCAAGATCGAGCTGGCGGGGCGGGACGTGACCCGCTGGCCGGAGCACCGCCGGGCCGCCCACGTCGGCCGGGTTTTCCAGAACCCCTTCTCCGGCACCGCCCCCTCCATGACCATCGCTGAGAACATCGCCATGGCGATGTGCCGCGGGCGCGGGCGCGGTTTGGGCTGGGCGTTGGGGCGCAAATGCCGCGAGGATATCCGCGAGCGCGTCCGCAGCCTCGACATGGGGCTGGAGGACCGGCTTCTCTCCCCCATCGGCACCTTGTCCGGCGGTCAGCGCCAGGCCATCACTTTGCTCATGGCCACCTGGAACCGCCCTGACATCCTCTTGCTGGACGAGCACACCGCCGCCCTCGACCCCAAGAGCGCCGAGAAGATCATCGCCTTGACCCAGCGCTTGGTCAAGTCGCAGTCCCTGACCACGCTGATGGTGACCCATTCGATGTGGCAGGCGGCGAGCTTTGGCACCCGGCTGGTGATGACCCGCGGCGGCCGGATCGAGCACGACATCACCGGTCAGAAGAAGGCGGGACTGCGTCCTGGCGACCTCCTGGACATGTTCGAGGAAATCCGCCGCGAGGAGCTTTTGGACGAGAGTGTCGCCGAGATGCTCCGGCGGCGTTTCTGATTCCAAGCCCGACGCGGAGGCGGACGTCAACAACGCCATGGCGTCCGCGTCCGGACGCTTTTAGAGGGGCTGGGAGCTGTTGCCGTTCTGGTTGGGGGGGCGACGGCGGCCGCGGCGGCGCCTGCGGTTGCGTCCGGCGCTGGCGGCGTCAAACGCTTGGCCTTGCTCTTGCTCCGGGCCTTGCTCCCGTTCCCGTTCTTGCTCCTGCTCTTGCTCTAGGGCGGTGGGTTTCGCATGCCAATAGGCCTCCAGCGCGGGGTCTTTCCACCAGATGTTGTTCTGGGTGACCATTAGCTCGCGGGCGGCGCGGAAGTTGGGATGGTTCCGGGTTTTCTGCGGCCTGCCCTTGCCTTTCAGCCGTGGCTGCAGCAGGATCGCCCCGATGGAGGCGGCGATCAGGAACTTGGGCAGGTTGTGGGGGTGGATGACGCGGTAGATCATGTCGCGGATGTCGTTCTCGATGCCGGAATAGTATTCCCATTCGCAACCGGAGGGTTTGCCGCCGGAGACCGCGGCGTCGAAGAAGGGCAGGGACAACGCGGCGACGCCGTCGGAGAGGAAGTCGGGGCTGTCGCCGGTCAGGGTGCGGAGGTTGTGCTCATGGAGCAGCTCCATGGCGCGCTGGCAGGCGAGGGAGTCCCACTGGGCGGCTACGTTGGGGAGGAAGCGCTCCAGGAAGCCGTGGGCGTGGAACGCCCTGAAGATGTTGGTGGAATAAGGGTTGCGCATGATCTTCTCGAGCTCCAGCACCAAGCGGCTTCTGGAGGCGAGATCGATGAGCGGCAAGGAGTCGCGGAGGGCTTTCTCGGTGTTCTCCTCGAGGCGGAACCCGTATTGGCCGACCAGCTTGAGGGCCCGCAGCATGCGCACTGGGTCTTCGGCGAACCTGACCTTCGGGTCGCCGATGGCGCGGACGAGGCCGTCCTCGAGATCCTTTTTGCCCATGCCGGTGTAGTCGATGACTTTGTTGGTGAGGGGGTCGAAGAAGATGGCGTTGACGGTGAAGTCGCGGCGCCAAGCGTCCTCCACGGCGGTGCCGTACTCGTTGTCGCGGCGGATGATGAGCTCGTCCGGCGGCATGTCCTCCAGCTCTTCGGGGTTCCGAGCGGCCGGGGTTTTGCGGAAGGTGCTGATCTCGATGATCTCGCGGCCGTGGTAGAGGTGGGCGATCTTGAAGCGCTTGCCGATGATCCTGGACTTGCGGCGGCCGAAGAGGGCTTTGACCTCCTCCGGGGTGGCGGCGCCGGAGAGGTCGTAGTCTTTCGGGGTGCGTCCGAGCATGATGTCGCGGACGGCGCCGCCGACCAGGTAGGTGACGAAACCGGCGCTTTTTAGCTGTTCGATAATCTGGACGACGTGGGGCGCGGACTTGTTGAGTAATGAGATCATCTTGAGGAGGGGCACCTTATGATGGTGTCGACATAATTGTAATTGTTGTCGCGTTTGGGGAAGTCGGCGTTGAAATGGAGACCGCGGCTCTCGGGGCGGCTCAGGGCGGAGTCGATGATGATCTCCGACACGGTGGCGATGCTGCGCAGCTCGATGAGGTCGGGGGTGATGTGGAAGTCCCAGTAGTACTTCTCGATCTCCTTGCGGATATTGGTGATCCTGGCCTTGGCGCGCTCGAGGCGCTTGGTGGTGCGCACGATGCCCACGTAGTCCCACATGAAGCGGCGGATCTCGTCCCAGTTGTGGGTGATCACGACCATCTCATCGGAGTCGGTGGCGGTGCCGCTGGTCCAGGCGGGGACTTGGCCGGAGGGGAACTTGCGCTTGAGAGAGGCGCGCCGCTCGGCGATGTCCTCGGCGATGAACTTGCCCATGACGACGCTTTCGAGGAGGCTGTTGCTGGCGAGGCGGTTGGCCCCGTGGAAGCCGTTGCAGGCGGTCTCGCCGGCGGCGTAGAGGCCGTTGATGCCGGTGAACCCGTTGGCGTCGGTCTTGATGCCGCCGCAGCAGTAGTGGGCGGCGGGCACGACGGGGATGAGGTCGGTGGCCATGTCGATGTTGGCCTCGAGGCATTTGTCGTAGATGTTGGGGAAGCGTAGCTTCAGGAAATCCTTGCCTTGATGGCGGATGTCGAGGTAGGCGCACTCTTGGCCGCTGCGCTTGAGTTCGCTGTCGATGGCCCTGGCGACGATGTCGCGGGGGGCGAGGCTGCCCATCTCGTGGTAGCGGTCCATGAACTCGACCGCCTCGCCCTTGGCGTTTTTGACTTTCAGGACGGCCCCTTCGCCGCGGACCGCCTCGCTGATCAGGAAGGAGCGCACGGTCGGGTGGTAAAGGATGGTGGGATGGAACTGGAAGAACTCCATGTTGACGATCTTGGCGTGGGCGCGGTAGGCCATGGCCACGCCCGCCCCGCAGGCGACGTCGGGGTTGCTGGTGTAGAGGTAGACCTTGCCCGCCCCGCCGGTGGCCATGACCGTCGCCTGGGCGATGAAGGTCTTGACGACCCCTTCCTGGACGTCGAGGGCGTAAGCGCCGACGCAGTAGTTGTCCCCGAGCCAGCCGAGGCGCCAGGAGGTGATCAGGTCGATGGCGTGGTATTGGGTGAAGATGGTGATGTTGGGGTCGCGCTCGCAGTTCTCCCGCAGCGTCCGCTGGACCTCGCGCCCGGTGATGTCCCCGGCGTGGAGCACGCGGCGCTTGTGGTGGCCGCCCTCGCGGCCGAGGTGGTAGTCGTCCTGGTGGTGGGTGTCGCCCATCTCGCCGCGGGTGGTGAAGTGCGCCCCCATGTCGATGAGGTTCTGGATGCATTCCGGGCCGCTGCGGATGATTTTGCGCACCATCTTGGCGTCGCAGAGTTTGTCGCCAACCTTGAGGGTGTCGTTGATATGCTCCTCGAAGGAGTCCTTGTCATCGGTCACGCAGGCGATGCCGCCTTGGGCGTGGACGGTGTTGGAGTCGTCCACCTCCTTCTTGGTGAGCACGGCCACGCTGCCGAGCTTGGCCAGGCGCAGTGCGGTCGAAAGCCCCGCCGAGCCGCTGCCGATCACCAGGAAGTCGAATTGAAACCGGTTATTGTCTGTCATTTGTCGATGCTTTCGCGGTTTACGTTGCGAACTGGCTTAAAATACACCGTCAACCGTGATTTTCCATCGTCCCCGCCTGATTTGTCGGAAGGGCTCCGCGGGCGGCGTGGCGACGCCTTCAAGATGAAGCGCGGCGTCAAGGTTGAAACCCCGCTGGCGGGTGATATTGTATCGGACATGGTGAACAACAGGGCCGAGCGCATGAAACTATCCGTGGTCATACCCGCCTACAACGAGGCGGAATCGCTGGAGCCGACCATCACGGCGTTGCTCGCGGCGCTGCGCGGCGCCGCCATCGATTGCGAGGTGCTGGTGGTCAACGACAACAGCAAGGACGGCACCGTGGCCGTGTTGGAGAAGCTCAAGGCCGCCAACCCCGAGCTGGCCTACGTCAACAACCCCCACCCCAACGGCTTCGGCTTCGCGGTGCGCGCCGGGCTGGAGGCCTTCTCCGGCGACGCCGTGGCGGTGTGCATGGCCGACGCCTCCGACTCCCCCGCCGACGTGGTCAGCTTCTTCCGCAAGTTGGAGGGGGGGTATGACTGTGTGTTCGGGTCGCGGTTCGTCAGCGGGGGCAAGGTGGTCGACTACCCCCGGCTCAAGCTGGTGGTGAACCGTTTGGCCAACGGGTTCATCAGGCTGCTTTTCGGGCTGAGGTACAACGATGTCACCAACGCTTTCAAGATGTACCGCCGGGAGACGGTCGAGGGGCTTAAGCCTTTCATCAGCCACCATTTCAACCTGACGGTGGAACTGCCGCTCAAGGCGATCTCCAGGCGTTATAGCTACGCGGTGTTGCCCAACTCCTGGACGAACCGCCGCTCCGGGGAGTCCAAACTGAAAATCAAGGAGATGGGGAGCCGTTATCTCTTCATCGTCCTCTACTGCTTGATCGAGAAGTGGTTGTCGGGGGACGACTACGTCAAGAGGCAGCCTCCATGATGTGTCGCGTTGGAACAGAAACTTTGGGGCTATACAATGATTGATGGCGTGAAGCGCAAGGCGGATGAACGGCTGCAAGCGAGGGTGTTCATCCCGGTGTTGTTGGTGGCCGTAGCGCTGCTGGGGAGCGCCTTCGCTGGCTTCAGCGCTTACCAGCGGAACCTGCTCCACCGCGAGATACGCGTTCGGGCGCAGGAGTGCGAGTCGTTGCTATACGACCACATCGACAAGGACGCCACTTTCCTGCTTTCCGCCACTGAGTTCATCGCCGCCGACCCCCAGTTGCGGGCCGCTTGGCTGGCGCGGGACCGCGAGCGGTTCAAGGCGTTGGCCTCGCCCGTTTTCGACCACCTGAAACGGCGGTACGGCGTCACCCATTTTTACGTCGTGACGCCGGAGAGACAGTGCTTCCTCCGGGTTCACAACCTGTCCACTTTCGGGGACGCCATCACCCATTTCACCGTGGCGGAGGCGGCCAGGACCGGCAGGACAGCCTACGGTTTGGAGTTGGGCAAATACGGGGTCTTCACCTTGCGGGTGGTCTCCCCGTGGGTCATTGACGGCAAGGTCGCTGGCTACATCGAGCTGGGCGAGGAGCCGAACTACCTCACCCCGGAGATCCAGCGGACTTTGGGGGTCAAGGTGTTCATGGTCGTCAAGAAGGCGTTGATCGATCGGCGGAATTGGGCGGAGGGGCTAAAGATTTTCGGTCTGGCTGGAGATTGGGGCTTGTTGGCCGACGCCGTGATGATCGACGTCGACGGCGGGCGTTGCGATCCGGCCATGGCCGCGATGGTGGAGCGGTTGCAGGCCGACGTCGCCTCGCGGCCGCTGGGGGAGCCCATGGTGGTAGGGGGGAGGTCTGGCGGCAAGGACTATGTCGCCTCCGCTTTGCCCCTGAAAGATGTCGCCGGCAAGCAGGTCGGCGCTTTGGTGGTGCTGCGCGATGTCAGCTCCCAGGCGGCGGGGTTGCGTTCGCTGATGCTGTCGTTGGCGGGCTTGGCGGCGTTGGGGTTGCTGTTATTGTTCGTGTTGTTCCACCGCCACATCTCGCGCATCGAGCGGCGGATCGTCAAGGCGCGCGTGGCGCTGGAGGCGGAGGTCGTCGAGCGCGAGGTGGCCGAGCTTCAGGCGCGGCGGGCTCAGGAGGAGGCCGAGCGCGCCGGCAAGGCCAGGACCAACTTCCTCGCAGCCATGAGCCACGAGATCCGCACTCCCATGAACGGGGTGATCGGCATGACCGGCTTGTTGCTCAACACCGAGCTCAGCCGCGAGCAGCGCGAATACGTCGAGACCATCCGTGTCAGCGGCGACAGCCTCCTCACCATCATCAACGACATCCTCGATTTCTCCAAGATGGATTCCGGCAAGCTGGAGCTCGAGTCCCAGCCTTTCGCCCTCGTCAACTGCGTCGAGGAGAGCTACGACCTGCTTTCGCCCCTGGCGGAGGCCAAGGCCGTCGAGCTGCTCTACCAAGTCGCCCCGGACGTCCCGGAGTACGTCGAGAGCGACCTCACGCGTTTGCGGCAGGTGTTGGTGAACTTGGTGGGCAATTCCCTGAAGTTCACCGGGCCCGGCGAGGTGCTGACCACGGTGTCGTTGCGTTCCGCCGACGGCGACGACGTCGAGCTGGAGTTCGCTGTCAAGGACAATGGCCAAGGCATTCCGGCGGGCAAGATGGACCAACTGTTCAAGCCCTTTTCGCAGATCTATATGGCCAAGCACCACAAGCCGGGCGGCACCGGGCTGGGGCTGGCCATTTGCAGGCATTTGGTGGAGCTGCTCGGCGGCGCGATCCGGGCCGAGAGCGACGGCGAGGGGAGGGGGGCGACGTTCTCCTTCACCATCAAGACCAGGCGCTGCGCCGCTCCCCCGGACGCCACGGCGGCCTACCAGGCGGCGCTGGTCGGGTTGAAGGTGTTGTTGGTCGACGACAATCCCACCAACCGCATGATCCTCTCCGGCGAATGCTCCCAATGGGGCATGGTCCCCACCGCCGCCACCAGCGCCGAGGAGGCGTTGGAGTTGCTGCGTTCCGGGAAAGTTTTCGATGTCGGGCTGCTCGACTTGATCCTGCCGGGCATGGATGGCGTCGCCCTGGCCCGCGAGATACGCTTGCTGCCGGATGGAGCTAAGTTGCCGTTGGTGCTGTTGAGCTCCGGCGGCAAGCTCCAGGAGCTCCGCGGCCTGGACGGGGTGTTCAAAGCCTGTCTGGCGAAGCCCTTGAAACAGGCGCAACTGCTCAAGGTCTTGCTGCAAGTGTTGGGCGTCGAGTTGCCGGAGCCCCACGCCGTCGCCAATCGGCCGCCGCCGCATGTCATCGACAAGACCCTGGGCGGGCGTTTGCCCCTGCGCTTGCTGGTGGCCGAGGACAACATCGTCAACCAGAAGGTGGCGGTGAGGATACTCTCCAAGCTTGGCTACCTCGCCGACGTCGCCGGCAATGGGCTTGAGGCCGTCGAGTGCGTCGAGCGCCAGCCCTACGACATCGTGTTCATGGACGTCCAGATGCCCGATCTCGACGGCCTGGAGGCCACCCGCGAGATTATTTCCCGCCATCCCCAGGGGGGGCGTCCCGTGATCATCGCCATGACCGCCGACGCCATCGACGAGGACCGCGCGGAATGCGCCAAGGCCGGCATGGACGACTTCATCTCCAAGCCGGTGCGCATCAGCGAGATTCAGGCGGCCATCGAGCGTTGGGGCGGCGTCGTCCACGCCCGCCGGAACGCTTGAAGCTACGTCTCGTTAAAGCCATCTTTAGGTCGCTATTTGCTCGATGTGTCGGCAAAAAAATCCTGAAAGTATTTGCTTTTTTGGGCATTATGCTTGATTGTTTTTATTTTGTAGTGTATCATAAAATAGTGGTTAATGCTCGCTGTAGGGGATGCGATGTTTTCTGCGAAAACAGGAGGATTCGCCATTGGGGGGCTCGTCGCATGACCTCTATCGTCCAAGTTTTTAGTTTGCTGGGCGCATCGCCACGCGGCGCGGGAGAGGACAAAACGTAACGGAAAAAGGGGGACAACAATGAGGATCAACGCCCATTGTCACATCTTCAACCTACAGTCGGTGTTCACCGGAGAGACCAAAGAGGTGTTGCGGTGCAGGCTCAACTCGATACTGGGGGTGTCCGCCGGTTTGCTTGATCCGCTGCTGGGTCTGCTGGAGCAGTATATCGGCAATAAGGGCGGACTCGACTTGCGCTCTGGCAGGGACGTCTCCGGCAAAGAGCTCCTCCGCGCCCTCGACGCGCGCCGGAGTCTGCCCGCCGCCGACACCGAGCGCCGCGAGAAAGCGCTCGAGGGCCTGCTCCGCCTCAAGACGCGGGGAGGGAGTTTCTTCCGGGAGCTTTTAGACTTGCGGCTCCTCGACGCCGAGCTAATCGGCCTTAGCGACTTCCTGGAGTTCTTCGAGGTCGCCCTGGCCGCGAGCATGGACGACATCACCGACTATCTCTTCGACGAGATGGCCGAAGGCCAGGGCGAGGGACAGGTGGATCGCGGCGAACTGCTGATCACCCCGCTGATGATGGACGTCCTGTCCGATGAACCGTCCAAAAAGGAGCAGGAGGTGTTCCATGTCCAGCGGGACAACACCGTCCGCCAATGCCTGCGCCATCCCGGGCGGGTGTTGCCCTTCTACGCTGTCAATCCTAGGCGCAAGGGGTACCTGAAGCACTTCATCACGGCCATGGAGGGGGGCGGGTTCGTGGGGATGAAGGCCTATCCTTCGCTGGGCTACAAGGTGGACGACATCGTGGAAGCCCTCGATTATTGCGACAAGAATGACATTCCGGTTCTTGCGCACTGCAATGACGGAGGTTTCACTCCAAACGCCGCCGCCGCCCAGCAAGCCCATCCCGACCGCTGGTGGGATGTCCTCAGGAACAACAAGTTCTCGAAGCTCAAGCTTTGCTTCGGCCATTTCGGGGGCGACCACGCCTTCGAGCCGGGGACGGTCGACCAGCAATGGCATGAGGTGATATGCCGCATGATGGTCGACGACGACTTGCGCGGCAGGATTTTCGCCGACCTGTCCTATCACACCCATGGCATGGGGCTGTTCCATCAAGACGAGTACTTCGCCTGGCTAAAACGGCTGATGGACATCAGGGCCAACCCCCGCCATTCGCAAATTCTCTTCGGGACAGATTTCCATCTGGTTCTCATGCGGCTAAGCGAGGACAACTATTGGCGCTTTTTCCGCGAGAACCTTGACAGCCGGGCGTTCGAATGGTTGGCCCGCAAGAACCCGCTGAGGTTCCTGGGCTTGGACGTCGATCGGCCGGAGCAATCCACCAAGAACATCATAAACCACATCGCCTTCCTGAAGCGGTCTAAAGAGAAAGGCGACGCGCTGTGGGAGAGTGGTGGAGTCAGGGCTAATTGGCTCCGCGGGCTCAAGGCGTTCCAATAACCAGCGGCGTCGTCGCCGCATTGTCGTCACGTCATGTCAAAAGCAAACAACGGGGGTGGGAAATGTCTCAGTGCAAGCTTGGTTCGACGGTCATCGAAGGGGGGGTGGATTTCCAGGTGTGGGCTCCGAATATCAACAAGGCGGAGTTGCTCATCTATGACAAGGCGGGAGCAAACATCAAGAAGACGGTTGACCTGACGTTCTTGGGCTCGGATTGCTGGGGCGCGGTTGTGACTGGCCAGGGCATTGGCGAGGGCACGATCTACAACTACCGTTTCGACGGCTGGGAGAGGCAAGATCCGCGGGCCAGGGAAGTCCGCGGCGGCGACGACGGCCTGAGCGTCGTGCGCTCCGTCAAGTACCCGTGGGAATGCGACAACTTCCAAATGCCCGGCTGGGACGAGTTGGTGATCTACCAGATGCACGCGCGGACTTACCCCGACAGGACCCCGAGCGAAGTTAACCAGTTGGACGACGTGGCCAGTGAACTCTGGTATTTGGCGCGGCTGGGGGTTAACGCCATCCAGCTTCTGCCGACGACGGAGTTCCCTGGCGACCGCTCCTGGGGCTACAATCCGGGCAACATCTTCGCCATCGAATCGTCGTATGGCGGCCCGATGGCGTTGAAGAAGCTGGTCGACGCCGCCCACAAATTGGGCATCGCTGTTTTCCTCGACGTGGTCTACAACCATTTCGGCCCGCATTGCGGGAACCGCGGGTTGTGGCAGTTCACCCCCTGGTTCGGCCATTACTGGGTCGAAGGCGAGCATAGCGATGAGATGGGCGGGGTATACTTCTACAACGACTGGCGCGCCAAGACGCCTTTCGGCGGCAAGAGCCGGCCAGACTTCGGGCGGCAGGCGGTCCGCGACTTCATCCATGACAACGCCATGATGTGGCTGGAGGAATATCGGATCGACGGACTCCGCTTCGACTCGGTCGGCAACATCCGCAACGTCTACGACAACGACAACGACTCCGCGCGCGACCTCCCCGAAGGCTGGATGTTGATGCAATGGATCAATCGGGACATCAACGCCAAGGGCAGGAGGCAGCTTACGATCGCCGAGGACTTGAAAGACAACTCCTGGATCACCAGAAGCGCCTTCGCCGGTGGCGCGGGCTTCGGTTCCCAGTGGCAGAGCTCATACTGCGAGCGCATGCGCGGGGTCCTCGCCCAGGCCGACGACCGCGACCGCTCCATGTCCACGGTGCGCGACCTGCTCTGTTCCCGCTATGAGACTGACGCCTGCAAGCGGGTCATCTATCTCGAGTCGCACGACGTGGTTGCCGAGCGCCAGGACGGCTCCCGCGGTCTCCGCTTGCCCAACCTCATCGAATACGCCAATGTGGACAACGGCTGGTTCGCCAAGAAACGGAGCGCGCTGGGGGCGGTCGCCTTGTTTACGTCCCCGGGCATCCCCATGGTCTTCCAAGGTCAGGAGCTGCTGGAATGGCGTTGTTTCGGCGACGACCCGGTTACGCATGGCGTCGACTGGAAACGCTTCTGCACCAAAACTACCCCTTGCGAACAATGTCAGACCTGTGCGCCAAACGGCGACTTCCACGGCTTTTTCCGGCTCTATCAAGACCTCATCCATTTGCGGCGCAATTGGTTCGACAACACTCGCGGCCTGCGCGGCCAGAACATCAACGTCTTCCACTGCAACGAGGACGCCAAGGTGGTCGCCTATCACCGCTGGGAGGCTGGCGGCCCCCGCGACGACGTGGTGGTCGTCTTGAATTTCTCCAATCAGACCTTCAGCGACTACTGCCTCGGCTTCCCCCGCGGCGGCGGTTGGAAAGTCCGCTTCAACAGCGACTGGAACGGCTATGAGATGTTTTTCCACAACACCTTCAGCTACGACACCGTCGCCAATGACTGCATGAGGGATGGGATGCCGTATTCCGGGAACGTCGCCTTGGGGCCCTACACGGGCATCATCCTCTCGCAGGACTGAGTTGGGGAGGGGGCGGGCCGCGCCCACGGTCCGGCGTTGTCGCCGGCCGTGGGATGTCGCGCGTCTCTCGTCGGGGGGCGGTTCATTTTTGTTCCGCCTTAACACGACGCTAACAATTATGTATTCCAAGTTTTCCTTGGCGTGAACGTCGCGCTGAAGGTTTTTTTGTTTAAGGAGTTGTGTGGCATTATGTTATAAATGTTATTCTTCTTTTTGGCATGACAATAGCTATACTCCTGAGCCAAAGCCCATCCGCGGCAGTGGCAGCGATGCCGATGACCGTACTCGCAGGGCGTGGTGCACATGAAAATGCAAGGAGTGTAAAACCGATGAGAGGAAAAAGGTTACTGACGGGACTGGCGGGCTTTATGGTGGTTGTCGCCATCGAGGGTAGCGCGCAGGTCCAGAATCAGATCCAGATCGACCCCTTCATGAATCAGCCCTCGGGGCCGCCGATAACTGGTGGGCCGGAGGCGTTCAAAGATGGCAAGTTGTACTACAATAACGTGCCGTCGACGCCGGCCAGAGGCTCGGTGGTGAAAATCATCGACTCGAAGAACGACACCGACTATATCTCCAAGGTGTACAAGCTCAAGACCAAGGGAATCTCCGCCGAGGTGGCGTCTTACCTGCGCACCACCGTCGAAAAGGCCAAGGGCAAGGTCGACGTCTCGGTGGACCTCAAGACCGGCGACGAGTATCTCGCGGTGACGGCTCCCGACTATCAGTTGCTGTTCATCGAGGCTATGATCACGCAACTCGACCGAGAGGGCACGAGGTTCTATGAGGACGGTACTCAGATCGGCACCTACAAGCTGAAGAACCGCCAGGCCTCCGAGATCGGGCAGATGGTCACCGACGTGCTCAAGAGCAAGGACGGCTTGACTTACTCCGACAACTTGGTCAACAAGATATACCTCCAGGACTCCCCGAGCTATTACGCCGCTACCATCAAGTACATCGAGGAGTTCGACGTGCCGCCGGAGCAGGTCCGGATCGAGGCGCAAATCGTGGAGATCGAGTCTGACGACGACTTCAACTTCGGTCTCGCCCTCGAGGCGTGGAAAGAAGGTTTGCCCGAAAACGTCGACTTCCAGCTCGACATGCAGCAGGGCGCCAACAACTCCAACATGAACGTCGACCCGAAGGCGGTCGCCCAGTATGCCGCGCAGAGCGTGTTGATCTCCGGCATGCGCCCCAAGGCCATGGCGAACTTCGTCAACTACCTCTCGCGCAGCGGTCATGCCAAGGTGCTGTCCAGCCCCACGGTGGTGGCGCTCAACGGGCAGTTGGCGAACATCTCCTCGCTCGACTTGATCGCGTTCAAGGCCTACGCCACTCCGGACACCGCGTTGAACAAGCAGATCTCGACGGGTGTGGCGTTGACGATCACCCCGACCATCGGTTCGGAGACCTTGACGCTGGCGATCAACGCCCAGGTCAACAGCTTGGTCGGTTTCACCAGCAGCAGCGACCCGATCGTGAACACCCGCACCACCACGGCCAACGTCGTGTTGAAGGACGGCGAGCTCTTCAGCCTGTCCGGGCTGCGCAAGGACACGATCACCAAGCAGGACGAGCGCGTCCCGGTTCTCGGCTACACCCCGTTGCTGGGTTACCTGTTCCGGCATGAGATCGACGTAGCCAAGAGCTCCGAGATCGTCGTGTTCCTGACGCCGCACAAGGTGTTGCCCGGCAAGGGCGCGCTGGAGAAGGACAAGGCGGTGTTGGCGAAGACCAAGGAGGAGACCGACGCTCCGAAGCCGAGCATGGCGAAGGATTTCCTCGACAAGGTCATCCTGAACAAGAAATAAGCGGTAAACATCCGCGAGTCATTCCGGCCCGGTGGGAAAGCCCACCGGGCCGTTCGTTTTTATATGCTCCATGACGCAAGATTGTCCTGGGGGATGTCGCCGTTGTGGCTTCAAGGACTCCAACGACTCCAAGGGCTTCAACGACGGACATCCCAACTCAGACACTTGCATGTCTTTGTTCAGCCCCCGACTTATGTTAAGTCGGGGGCTGTTGTTGTCCTTGGGAGGCGCGAGCTTTTATCGACCTGTGCGGGTTAATTATCTCCGCGAGAGAACGGTGTTTGAGCTGGAATCGACGTCAAGTTTGGGCTTGCGGCTTGTGTGGTGCGGGCGTCCCGCCTGCCTCCTTCTCCCTTCTCCCTGGTGTTCCGCCCGCCCGGTTTCGCCGGACGGCAAGACGCAACCGGGACGCCCGCGGCACAAAGAACAGCCTCCACGACCAGCACACTGGCAAAGGTCGGCTTTTATTGGAAACAACCTGCTAGAGGGGCTGGATGGGGATGGTGAAGCTGAAGCAGGAGCCTTTGCCCTCCTCGCTACGCAAGGTCAGTTCGCCGCCGAGCTTGTTCACCAGGCGGTTGGCGATGGTCAGGCCCAGACCGGCGCCGCCATGGCTGCGGGTGCTGGAGGTGTCGGCCTGGGTGAAGGGGGCGAAGATTTGTCCCCGCTTGTCCTCGGGGACGCCGATGCCGGTGTCGACGACGCTGAAGCGCACCAGATCCGGCCCCTCGGGCTCGGCTTCCAGCGCGACCGTCCCGTGGCTGGTGAACTTCAGGGCGTTGGCTACGAGGTTGACCAGCGCTTGGGTCAACGTCCCCTCGTCCAACAGCGCGGTCTCCGGGACGCCTGGGGCGAGGCGCAGCTCCAACTCCAAGTTTTTCGCGGTGGCGTCGCGCTTGAAGGCGCTGACGATTTTCTCGAGGACGCTGTGGAGCTTGGTTGGCTTGGGGGCCAGGGGAAGGCCGCCTGACTCGAGGTTGGAGAACTCCAGGATGGCGCTGATGATGTTCAGCAGGACCGACCCGGAACGCTGGATGATCTCCAGGAACTCGCGTTGCTCGGCGTCCAACGTGGTGGTGGCGAGCATCTCCGCCATGCCCAGGACGCCGTTGAGGGGGGTGCGCAGCTCATGGCTCATGTTGGTGAGGAACTCGTCCTTGGCCTTGTCGGCGGACTCCGCCTTTTCCTTGGCTTGGCGGGTGAGCTCCAGGGCCTGGACCCGGACGATGGCGCTACCGATGGCGTTGCCCACGGTGGATAGGATGGACATCTCCTCATTGGTCCAGGCGCGTTTTCGTTTGCAGTCGTCGAAGCCGATGAAACCCCAGAAGTGGCCTTCGACCCTGATGGGCTCGACCAGGAGCGAGACCACCCCCTGCGACTGGAGGAGCTGCCGCTCCGCCTCGGGGAAGCTGTCGACGTCGCCCAGCACCGGATAGCCGCTGGAGAGGAGGTCGAGCCAGCGCGGGCAGATCTCGGAGTAGACGAGGCTTTGCGACGCGGGGGTGCCTGTCTGGGCCGTCTGGGGGGCTTTGCAATGCTCGTAGCGCTGGTTGGTGAGCGTTTCGCCGTGGGGGCCGGGGTGGTTTTCGAAGACGTAGACGCGTTCGGTGTCGGTCGCCTCCGAGAGGGTCGCCAGGGCCAGTTCCATGGCCCGGTCGAGGTCCGGGATCGAGAGCAGCGCGGCGGTGGCGGTGGCGGCCGCCTTGATGGCCTCGCCGCGGCGTTGCAGCTCCTTCTCCGAGCGTTTCCGCTCGGTGATGTCCTCGAAGGTCACGATGTCGAAGAGCGGCTCGCCGTCGGCGCCGCGGACCTGCGAGATGTTGACCCGCCCCCAGATGATCCTGCCGTCTTTGCGCAGGTAGCGCCGTTCCCGTGGCTGGGGCTGTTGGTCGCCGTCGGTGACGGCGCTGAAGTTGAGGCGGCTTTTTCTCATGTCGTCGGGATAGAGCATGTCTTGGAAGCTCTTGCCGTCCAGCTCCTGGGGAGGGATGCCCCAGGTCTGGCAGAGCTTGGCGTTGGCCCAGAGCAGTTTGCCGTCGAGGTCGGTCTGGGCGATCCCCACGGGGGCGTGCTCGACGGCGGCCCGGAACCGCGCCTCGCTCACCGCCAGGGACTCGTTGGCGGCCTTGAGCCGGCGGTTGAAACGCCGGAAGAGCAGCAGCGCCGGGAAGAAGAGGACTGCGACGAGCCCGGTCTTGAGCAGCGAGTGGTAGAGGTTCAGGCGCAGTTGGGCGTCGACGTAGGATATCTCGTACTCGGCGCAGGCGAGGTAGTGGCGTCCCTTGGGGGAGAGCTCCGGGACGAAGACCGCCCGGAACGTGCCCCAGCGGTCGGCGTAGGTCCGGAACGCCGGGGTGGAGCCGTCGAACGTCGCCTTCAGCGTGTCGCTGCTGTCGTCGTAGGGCTCGAAATAGCGCACCTCCTCGCCTTTGGCCAGCTCCTCGTCGCTGGCGCTGGAGGAGCTCAGGTAGGTGTGCCCGCCGACCTTGATGGCGCTATAGAGGAAGGCCAGGTTCTGGCGCTTGGCGAAGCGCCGCAGCGCCATGATGTTCTCGTGGTCCTCCTCGGGGGAGATGGCGTTTTTCGCCAGCGCCCGGTCATGGAAGTCCGGGGGCAGGATGTGGCGCACGCACTGCGCCGCCATGAGCAGGCGCGCGTCCAGGGCGTCCATGAGACGCCGCTTGGCGTCGCCGTGCGACCAAAGCAGGTAAACGCCCGCCACCCCCAGGTAGAACAACGCCAGCGCCAGCGACAGGCGTTTGTCGAAGTTGGTTTTCATCGCTCCCTTCATCCCGCGATAGCCTTTATGTAGCTTATACCCGCCAAAGACCGGCATTTCAAGCTTTGAGGAGGGGGACGGCTTGATAATCTGCGGGTCTGGATTATTGTAATGCCATGGATCGGCAGGAGAGATTGGAGATGGTGGAGCGTCAGGTTAGGACTAACTCGCCCGAGGAGACCGAGGCTTTGGCCGCGGCGTTCGGGCGGAGCTTGCCTTGGGGCACGGTGGTGGCGCTGTTCGGCGACCTGGGGGCGGGCAAGACCGTCTTCGCCCGCGGCCTGGCCCGCGGCCTAGGCGTGTCCGAGGCGGTTTCCAGCCCGACTTTCACTCTTGTCAAGGAATACCCCCTCGCCGACGGGCGTTGGCTCTACCATCTCGACCTCTACCGCGTCGACAACTCCGAGGCCGCGCTGGCCTTCGGGGTCGACGAGTACATCTTCTGCCAGGAGGCCGTCACCTTGCTCGAATGGCCCGAGCGCGTCGAGGATCTGCTCCCGCCGGGGGCGCGTCGGATCCATATCCGCCGCGACGGCGAGTCGTCCAGGTTGATCAGCGGGACGGATGTCGATGGAGTATAAAAAGCAGTTCGCGCGCCTCTCGGACAAAGCCAAGCTCATCCTGGAGCGCTCCCCTCGTTGTCATGACTGGGATCACACGTTGAGGGTCTTGAACCACGCCCGCAAGCTGGCGGCGCTGGAGGGGCTGCGGAACCTCCGGGTGGTAGAGTTGGCGGCGGTGCTCCACGACATCGCCCGCGCCGACGAGATGGCGATCAAGGGCAAGATCTGCCACGCCCGCCAGGGCGCCTCCATCGCCGCCGCCCTCTTGGTTGAGGCGGGAGTGGAGGCGGAGACCATCGCCAAAGTCGCGCTTTGCGTCCGACGCCACCGCTACCGCGGCGACGACCCGCCGGTGTCGCTGGAGGAGCGGATTATCTACGACGCGGACAAGCTAGACTCCATCGGGGCCATCGGCATCGGCCGCGCCTTCCATTTCGCCGGGCGCATTGGGGCGCGGGTCCACAACCGTGAGGGCGAGGCCTTGGCCGGCGCCTCCTACGGCGTCGAGGACACCGCCTACCGGGAGTATCTGGTCAAGCTCCGGGACATCCCCGGGCGTTTGCTGACCGAGTCGGGCCGTCGCCTGGCGGCGGAGGCCGCCGAGTTCATGGAGCGGTTCTTCGAGCGTCTGAACCAGGAGACCTACGGCTGAGACGTGGAGGCCGCCGCGCATGTGCCAGGAACAGTCCAGAGCTTTCGCCCCGTTCCCTTTCCTGCTGGCCATCCTGGCGGCGGCGGCGTTGTTGCGTTTCTTCAACCTCGGCGCGCCCAGCCTTTGGACCGACGAGCTCTCCAGTTACTGGGTGGCGACCGCCCCCACGTTCTCCGGTTGCCTGGAGCGCGCCAACCTGACCCAAGGCATGTCGCCGCTCTACTTCGCCATGGAGCGTTGGCTGCTCGGCTTGTTGCCGCACGACGAGTTCGTGTTGCGACTCCCCAGCGCGTTGGCCTCGTTGGTTGGCGTCTTGCTGGTTTACGTCCTTTCCCGCCACCTGTTCCCCGACCGCCGCGTCGGGCTGGTGGCGGCCGCTCTCTGCGCCGTCTGCGACCTTGATATTTACTATGCCCAGGAGGCTCGTCCTTACGCCCTCGGCGTGATGGCGGGGCTGTTGTCGCAGCTTTTTTTCCTCAAATATCTTGAGGTCCCCAGGGCGAGGAACGCCGCCGGTTATGTCCTGGCCTCCGTCTTGGTCGGCTTCTCACATTACGCGTTCTGCTCCTTCTTCCTCGTTCAGAACGCCTTTGTGCTGTGGCGCTGGTGGCGGGGGCGTCTTGCCGGGCGCGCCGTCCTGGGCTGGGCTGGGTGTCAGTTGGCGATCCTGGGGGCGTTCACGCTGGCGTTCGGGCAACTGGCCGGGATAGTCCAGCGCCGTCAGGACTGGAATTGGCTGCGCGTCCCCGACTTAGGCGCGGCGGCGGGGATCTTCGCGTCGCTGTTCCATCCGGCGTTGGCCGCGCCTTGCGTGGCGGCGTCGCTGTTGTTCCTTCTATGGCGGCGCAAGGGGTTGGGGACGAGCCCCGAGTTCGTGGTTTTCCTGGTTCTGTGCTGGTTGGCCCCGCCCGCCTTCGCCTACGTGGTGTCGAGGGCGTCGGGGCTGTCGATCTACGACGGTCGTTATCTGGTGATGTCGTTGCCGCCGTTCTATCTGCTGCTGGCGGGGCTGCTCTGCGGGCTCCGTCCGTGGCGGTTCTGGCCCGTGGCGCCCCTGGCTTACCTGCTGCTGTTCGTGGCGGTGGTGGACGCTCCGGCCTTTTGGGAGCGGGGGGTGTTTTGCCGCCATGTGCCGCACGACTGGCGGGGCGCGTTGCGGAAGCTCCAGGCGAGTTTTCAGCCTGGCGACGTGGTGGTGTCGCGCTACGGCGAGGTCAAGGAGAACTGGTTGCCGTCCGGCCCGGGCCCGGTGTTCTCCGACTATCCCCTGGCGCCGTTCCATAGCTTCTATTGGGACGGTCCTCCGCCACCGGTCCATGTCCTGACCTACACCTCGGAGGAGGCTTTCGCCCCGTATTACGCGCGGATGTTCGACGCGTTGTCCCAGGCCAGACGGGTTTGGCTGCTCGGGGTCGACCCCCCGAACACCAACTACCTGCTCTCCGGGGTGGCGGCGCATTTCGAGAAGAGCCTGTCGTTGGTCAAAGTGGCGGAGCACGATTATTCCGGGGTGACGCTCGACCTTTTCGTCAACCCCAAACTGGGACGAGGGGGCGACTGAGCGCGGGGAGCCATCCTTATGCGCCGCGCTTTTTTTAACATTTTGCGAATTGTGGCTTGCAATGGAATCTTCGCGTTCTATCTTGGCTTAGGAGCGCCGGATTTGGCCGCTCGCATTGAATGTCGCTTGCGCGAGGTTTTGTATGCGTGGTTTGCTTGGAGCGGGGAAGGCCGGCGGGGTTTGTTTCGACGACGGCGACTTGTTCGGCAGCATCTACGACGACGGCGGGTTGGGGGTGGCCGTCACGGCCTGCGACGGGTGGCGTGTCCTGAAGGCCAACCAAGCCTGTTTGGACATGCTCGGCTATGGCCGGGAGGAGCTGTTGAAATTCCCGATGGCCAACATCGTCCCGTCCGGGGGGGATTTTTCCGTCCCGACTGAGCGGCGCGTCCGGCGCAAGGACGGCACGGAGCGTTGGCTCAAGGTCTTCGCGGCCACGCTGCGGGGGGGCGACGGCAAGCCGGTGGCCCGGGTAAACCTACTTGAGGACGTCACCGCCAAGAAACAGGCGGAGGTGGCGCGGGGCCAGGAGCTCAAGGGCAAAGACGACCTGTTACGCGCGACCCATCGTCGGATGCGCGGCGACATGTTGGCCATCGCCGGCTTGCTCAAGCTCAAAGGCCGGGATTTGGCCGACGCGGCGGCGGTGAGGGCTTTCGCCAACATCGAGCGGCGCGTCCTCGGCTTGGCGGCCGTCCATGAGAAGCTGCACCGCAGCGAGGACCTCGTGGCCGTGGACGCCCATGACTTTTTTTCCTCATTGATGGAGCATTTGGCGCAAAGCCATCTCGTGGAGAGCCAACGGGTCGACTGGATGGTTGACGCCCGTGGCGTGACGTTGCCCGTGGACTACGCCATGCTCTGCGCCTCCGTGGTCAGCGAGCTGGCGGCCAACGCCTTCATGCACGCCTTCCCTGATTTCCGCCCCGGCTTGGTGGAGACCTCGTTGCGGTCCGATGGGGATGGATATATGTCTTTGGTGGTGAAGGATAACGGGATCGGGCTGCCGGAGGACGTCGCTTGGCGTGACGGCGGGGCTGCGGGTTTGCAGCTGGCGACGCTGATCGCCGAGCAGCAGCTCAACGGCAAGATGGAGATCGACAGCTCGAACGGTTCCGAATTCAAGATCACTTTTCCGTTTGGTGGAGCATGAGTTTATGTCTATAGCCCAGATGGTCGCCATGCCTAGGAACAATCCCTGCGGCGGGAAAAGCCCGCCGGTGGAAGCGTTTCTGGCGGCGGTCGACTGTAGTTGCGATTGGGAGATGTGGCTGTCCCCGGACGGGGAGCTTTGTTATTGCTCCCCGGCTTGCGCCACCATGACCGGGCATGCCGCCGAGGAGTTCATGGCCAACCCCGCCTTGCTGTTGGAGGTCGTCCACCCCGACGACCGGGTGGCCTTCGCCAGGCACTTCCGTCGGCATTGCCTGGGGGTCGGGGCGGACGCCGCGATCGAGGTCCGCATGGTCGGGAAGGACGGACAGTCCGTCTGGGTGGAGCACCGTTGCCGGGCGGTCCGCTCGGCCGCCGGGGAGCGTCTCGGCCGCCGGGTAAGCAACCGTGACATCACGTCGCGCAAGAACCGCGAGCTGGAGTTGGCCGCGGCGGAGAGCCGCGCCCGGGAGGCTTGCGCCACCAAGGGCTATTGTCTCTCGGTGTTGTCCCATGACATGCGCGCCCCGCTGTGCAACATCTTCAACTTGCTGGAAACCGGGGCGTTGGACGACTGCGACGACGCCACGAGGCGCCGGTTGTCCAACGTGTTGCGGCGGGAGACGTTCTACGCCCGCGAGTTGCTGGAGAACCTCCTGGCGTGGATCGGCTCCCAAAAGGAGCGGATCAGCGTCTTCCCCGAAGTCATCGAGCTCCAGGAGCTGGTCGGCGGCGTCATCGACGATTTCCTTAACGTGGCGGTCGCCAAGGGCATCCGTCTGGAGTCGCGGATAGCGGGGGAGCTGCGCCTTGACGCCGACCGGCAGATGGTCGCCACCATTTTGCGGAACTTGATATCCAACGCCATCAAATTCACCGCCCAAGGCGGCGTCAGCGTCTTCGCCGAGGAGGAGGAGGGGCTTGTCCATGTGCGCGTGCAGGACAGCGGTGTAGGGATCGCCGCTAGTCGTCAGCCGAATTTGTTGACCCAGGGAATGAGCAACTCAACTTGTGGCACCAACAACGAGAAGGGCCTGGGGGTGGGCTTGTCTATTTGCGAAAGTTTCGCCAAACACAACGGCGGCCGCGTCTGGTTCGAGAGCGTTCCTAAACGCGGCAGCTGTTTCCATTTCACGTTGCGCTCCGCGCGGGTAGAAAATTGCGCGCGGCGTTCCGTCTCTGCCTGATATCTGCAAGATAGTGTATCCCTTCGGCAAAATCAGGCATTCCCTCGGTCGTCTGGCGGCGCTATGGTATATGATGTCATTCGCCATTGAACCAGCGACAGGAGTTCGAGATGGAGTTTTTCGACGCGTTCGTCTCCCTGGGCAGAACTAACGCCGCCCTTCCCCATTGCCCGACCACCGAGGCCGAGGCTTTGGCGTTGATGGACCGCCACGACGTGGCGGAGGGCTTGGTGTATCACACGTCGGCCCGCGACTTCGAGCCGGAGCAGGGCAACCTGGAACTCGAGGAGTTGTCCAGCCCCAGGCTGCACAAAGTCTGGTGCATGGAGACCGCCGCCATCGCCAGCACGCCTGTTGAGCGGTATCTTGAGACGGCCTTGCGCCATGGAGCCAAGGCGCTCATGGCCAACCCGCTGATGTACGGGCGCGGTTTCGGCGCCTCCCGCCGTCTCCGGGAGATGGCGGGGTTGCTCCAACGCCGCCGCGTCCCGCTGTTGCTGGCCTACCGGGCGGTGCATCTGGGGGAAGGCCTCATCGATTGGCGCGAGTTGGCGACGTTCTGTCAGGACTTCCCGGACTTGCCGGTGCTAGCTTGGGAGTGGCGCTGCCGGATCAATCGCCCGCTTTTCGACGCCCTCGCCGCCGCGTCCAACCTGATCGTCTCTCAGTCCTGCCTCTGGCAGCACGGCATGCTCGCCGCCATCACCGAGGCTTTCGGCCCTGGACGCTTGGTCTTCAGCATGGGACTGCCCCACCTCGACCTGGGTTCCTTCCAGGCCACGGTCAACTACGCCCTGGTCGACGCCGCCGCCAAGCGGGCCATCGCCGGGGGCAACATGAGGAAGCTCTTGAAGGAGGCCGACTATGCGCTCTAAGCTGCTCGAATATATCCGCCAGGGGAAGACGCTCGACTACCTCCCCGTCATCGACTCCCATTGCCATCTGGGGCAGTCCTCCGACTTCTATGTCATCCCCAAAAGCAAGATGGACGAGGTGGTCGCCGTGATGGACCGCTATGGCGTCGATCACGCCCTGACCTTCTCCATCGGCGTCGCCTCCGACCCGCGGGCGGGCAACAAACTCCAATACGCCGCGGCGGCGGAACGCCCGGACAAGTTCACCCCGCTCACCTTCATCCACGCTAACTTCCCCCAGGACTGGCTGGCGGAGCTGGAGTTCGGCGCCGCCAACGGTTGTCGCGGCATCAAGTTGATTACCGCTTACCAGGGGATCGACGAGAACGGCGTCGATTGGGCCGTCGCGCTCGACTTCGCCAAGGACCGCGGCTGGGTCGCGCTCAACCATCACTGGGGCGCGCCGGAGCGGCTGGACATGTGGGCGGAGCGTTACCCGTCCATCACCTTCATCGTCGGCCACGGCTTCGGCTGCTACGCCAACGTGGCGGCCAAGCGCCCCAACGTCTACATCTCCACTTGCGCCTGCTTCGTGCCGAATTTCTGTTCCTCTTTCGGGGAGCTCCACAAGCTCGCTCCGGTGGAGAAGTTGCTCTACGGTTCCGACGCCCTCGATTTGGATTTCGGCACCGGCCTCGGGCCGATCGCCTACGCCGACATCCCCGAGCGGGACAAGGAGATGCTCCTCGGCGGCAACGCCGTGAAGCTGTTTGAAAAACTTGGTTGGGACATGTCAAAATGGAAATTGTGAAACTCGCTCCGGTCTCCGGCGACCCGTCAATCCCCGCCGAAGTCAAGCGTCTTGACTTCCGCTGCCCCGACGGTTTCGAGGACTGGGCGCTGCTCAAGCCCGGCAAGCGCGAAGGCCTGTGGGTGGTGGTCATCCACGGGCACGGCTCCGCCGCCGACCAGCTCTACACCCGCGAGGACATCCGTCGGTTATGGCTGAGCCGTTTCCTCGAAAGCGAGGTTGGCGTGCTGACGCTCAACGTCCGGGGCAACTCCTGGATGGGGCCGGCCGCCGCCGAGGACACCCGCTCCGTCCTCGCCTACATGCGGGCGGAATGGGGGCTGACGCAGGCGGTGTTCTGCTCCGGCTCGATGGGCGGCACGAGCAACCTGATCTACGCCGCGCTCCATCCGGAGGACGTCCAGGCCTTGGTGCTCCGCGGCGCCGCGGTGGACATCGGTTCCTACCATGATTGGTGTTTGACTCGGCCGTTGCCCATACATGCCGCGATCGCCGCGGCGATCCGCGCCAACTACGGTGGGACGGCGGCGGAACGGCCAGCGCTTTTCGCCCGGCATTCCGCGTTGGGAAACCGTTGGCGGCTGGACATGCCGATCCATTTCTCCCATGGCGAGTTGGACGTCTTGATGTCCGTCCAGGCCGCCCGGGGCTTCGCCCGGGCGATGACGGACAAGGCCGACTTCGTCTTCAAGGAGATTCCCGGCGGCGACCACGATTCCCCCCTCCACGAGACGGAGGGGTGGGACTGGGCGTTGGCGCGGCTATAGACGGGGGTCAGCCGCGGCCGATCCCGGCCAGGAAGGCGTCCAGGACGCGGTTGAACTCGTCGGGCTTGTCCAGGTGCAGCCAGTGCCCCGCCCCGGGGATGATCACGTAGGGCAGTCCAAGGTAACGCTGCAAGCTGTGCGGCGTGTCGTTGGCCGGGGCGACGATCGAGATGACCGGCCCCTGGTACTTGTCCAGGAACGGCTTCGGGTCGAACCAGAGCAGCTCCTTTACCTGGCTGATCACTATCGCCTTGGGCAAGGCCTTCATGCCCTTCAGGACGCGCTTGCGCACTTCGGGGAAAGAGCCTTCCAGGAGTTGTCCCCAGTAGCTGTCGGTGAGGGCTTTGAAGGAATCGGATTCCAGCGCCGCGACCATTTGCCGCTTGCGGTCCTCGGGGAATTGCGACGGGTCGCCGTTGCAGTCGACCAGCGCCAGGCCGGCGAGACGCTCCGGGTGCATCCCGGCGAAGGCGACGGCGACCGACGCTCCCATGCTGTGCCCCACCAGGACGAAGCGTTGGAGGCCAAGGGCGTTGACGACCGCCTCGATCTCCCCCGCCTGGGATTGGAGGCGGTAGTCGCCGTCCTGGGGCGCTTGGGAGCTCCCGTGGCCGCGGAGGTCTAGGGCGATCGCCCGGCGCGTCTTGCGCAGGCGTTCGAGCTGCGCCGACCAATGCGAGATGTCGCCCCCCGCCGAATGGGCGAAGATGATTGGCAGGCCGCCCGCCCCGCCGTCGTCGACGTTTATCGCCCCGACCGGCCCCATGATTGTTGATGTCGCCATTTGCCCGCCCTCCTGATAGTCGATGATTGCCTTCCGCGCTAGTTCACGCGCCCATAGATATTAGCCTCTCTTTCGGTGTCGCGCAAGCGGCGGAACGAACAGAATCGCAAGTTGGCGCGTTATGGCGGCGGCCTCGGTCGGCCGGTTCAGCGGCGGGACTCCGCCGACCTCGCCGCGTTCTATGGTTTCCTTGGGCATGCCAAAGACCGCGCGGCCTGAGGAAAGGGGCGGCATGGTGTTGACATGTGGCGCGGGAAGCGTTCTATTATAGCAAGGAGGAGGCTGATGTCCGGAAAGATCAAAGTGCTGGTGGTCGACGACATGGCCATGGTTAGGGAGATTCTCGCCAAGGGGCTGGACATGGATCCGCGGCTGACGGTCGTCGGCACCGCGGCCAACCCCTACATCGCCCGCGACAAGATCGTGGAGCTGCATCCCGATGTCATGACTTTGGACATCGAGATGCCCCGCATGGACGGCGTCGAGTTCCTCCGCAAGCTCATGCCCCAGTACCCCATCCCCGTGGTGGTGGTCAGCGCCCTCACCGAGCGCGGCAAGCGCGTCACCCTCGACGCCCTCGCCGCCGGGGCGGTGGATTTCATCACCAAGCCCAGCTCCGATATCGCCCGGGGGCTGAACGGCATGCTCAAGGAGTTGCGCGGCAAGGTCGTGGCCGCCGCCGCCGCCAATGTCTCCCACTGGAAAAGGGCGCTGCCGGCCGTTTCGACCGCCGCCGTCCCCATCCCCGTCCCGCTCAAGCGCCAGGGGGCTTTGGCCGAGTCCACCGACAAGGTCATCGCCATCGGCGCCTCCACTGGCGGCACCGAGGCGATCCGCGAGATCGTCTCCAAGCTCCCGGCCATCACGCCCGGGGTGGTCATCACCCAGCACATGCCGCCCGGCTTCACCCGCATGTTCGCCGAGCGTCTCGACTCGGAGAGCCCGATGGAGGTCAAGGAGGCCGAGGACAACGACCGTGTCGTCAGCGGCCGCGTCCTGGTCGCCCCCGGCGGTTTGCAGATGAGCGTCTACCGTTCTGGCGGCAACTATCATGTCAACGTCAAGCCCGGGGCGTTGGTCAACGGGCATTGCCCCTCCGTCGAGGTGCTCAACCGTTCCGTCGCCGAGCATGTCGGGGCCAACGCCGTCGGCGTCATGCTCACCGGCATGGGGGGCGACGGCGCCGACGGGCTCAAGGCCATGCGCGACGCCGGCGCTTTCACTCTCGCCCAGGACGAAGCCAGTTGCGTCGTCTTCGGCATGCCCAAGGTCGCTTGGGAGAAGGGCGGTGTCGTCCGCATGCTGCCCCTCAAGGACATCGCCGGCGCGATCATGGATTATCTGCGGATAAGGCGGTAAAACCGCTTCCCAATGACCTGTTCGGGGTATATACTACTAGCATGTCTACCATACTTTTGGGAATTGGTGATTTGGCTGCGACGCGCGAGCCGGGGGTATCGTTGAAAACCATGGCCCTGGGCTCATGCGTGGCTATTGTCTTGCTCGACCCTGCCACCAAGAGCATCGGCATGGTCCACATCGCCCTGCCCGACTCCAGCATCAACAGCGAGAAGCGCAAGGTCAAGCCAGGATACTTCGCCGACACCGCCATCCCGTTGTTGTTCGAGCGCATGCGCGAGGCCGGCTCCTACGGCAATCCCAGGTACATGACCATTAAAATCATCGGCGGCGCCAACGTTCTTGGAGCTAGCGCCATTTTCGACATCGGCAACCGCAACATCGCCGCCATCAAGACCATTATGGCCAGCTATGGCGCCTCCATCGCCGCCGCTGACATTGGAGGCAACAACAGCCGCACCGTCTCGGTGGACGTCGACACCGGTTCCATCCTCATCTATTGCCCCGGCCTCGGGCAATGGAGCGTGTAGAGCTATGATTTTCGGGCAGAAAATTCTGCGTAGCGTGCGGGACAGCTCGCCGTTGTCCCATAGCGCCGCCCGGTTGCTGAGCGTGGCGGCCAAGGAGAACAGCAGCGTCGAGGAGCTCGTCAAGGTCGTGGAGTGCGACGCCGTCCTGACCGCCAACGTCCTCAAAGCCGCCGTCCCGGCGGTCTCGGTGCGGCTGGCCGTCGAGGCCCTGGGGGTAGGCGAGGTGTTGCGCGTCGCCTTGGACGCCTGCGCCAGCGCGCTCTACCAGCAGCCGCTGGAGGGCTATGACAGCGAGAAAGGGGCGTTGTGGCGGCACAGTTTGAAAACTGCCCTGGCCGCCCGGGAGCTGGCCGCGTTCTGCCGGAACGGGCTAGACTCTGGCCGCGCTTTCACCGGCGGGATCTTGCACGACATCGGCAAAGTGATCATCTCGGCGTTCCTCAAAGACCTCTCCACCAGTTTCGGCTCGGAGTTCCTAGCCCACGACAACGGCTCCTACTTGGACGTCGAGCGCCGCAAGTTGGGCACCGACCATTGCGAGGCCGGCGCCGCCCTCGCCGAGTACTGGCAACTGCCCGGCTTCTATGTCGATGTCGCCCGTTTCCATCACCATCCCGGCGCGAGCCGCCCGGAGTTCGTCGACTTGGTTTACGCCATTCATCTGGGCGATTTGCTGGCCATGCTCAGCGGCGCCGGCACCGGGGTGGACAACATGAAATACCAGCTTGACCAAGGTTGTTCCGAGCGCTTCGACCTGACGTTCGAGCGTCTCGCCCAGACGCTCCTGAAGACCGAGCTGGAGTTCGAGAAGCTCAGCGCCGGGTTGACGGAATAGCTTCCCCGGCGAAGCCCGCCCCCCGCGTCCACCTTACTTGCCGCCGCCGCCTAGGCCGGCTCCGGGAGCCTGGATCAAGCGCAGGAACAAGGCGACGAAAAGACAACCGGCCGGGATGACGTAGTTCATCGCGCTGCCCGTCAGCCACTCGACGGCGGGGAGGCTCTCGCTCCGGCTGGCCAAGTAGCTTTGCACCATGGGGCTAGCCCAGCGGGACACCGGGAAGGCCGCCAGCATCCCCAACAGCACCCATAGCGAGTAGAAACGACCGCTGGCGAAGGACGCCAGGGCCGTCTCCGGCACATGTCCGCAGATGGCCACGCCGAGTCCGGTGATCAAGGCGCCCGCCACCACGCACCAGAGTTTGTAGTCGGTGGCCTGGAGGCTGATCAACCCATGGTCGCCGAGCAGGTGGAAAAGCGGCACCCCCGCCGCCAGCGAGAGCAGGAAAACGATGGCGAAACTGTTGTCCTTGAAGGTGAACTGGTCCACCAGCGTTTTGCGGAAAGCCACTTGCGACTGCACCAGCAAAAAGCCGAAAACGATGCCCACCGCCAACGCGGCGATGATCTTGGGGGTTTCCGTTAGCGCCAGAGGCTGCATCTCATTTCCCTCCCTGGGCGTCTTTGATGTTGAAACTGCGCAACGTGCCGATGGCCACGGCCTCCACGAACATCAGCAGCATGAAGAAGAGCGCCATGGGGGTCAGGCTCATGCAGTCGCCCCAGATGCCCAGGAAGGACTCGCCCGCCAGGATCAGCCCGAACATGACCAGGAAACCGCCCCCCACCGAATGAACCATCCCCACGGTGGTGTAGAAGGCCGCCCCCTTGGCCATTTGATCCTCGGGGAAGAGCTGGAGTTTCCAGGTGCCTCCGAGCGTCGAGGCCAGTAGCGCCCCCACTAAAATCCCGACGACGAACGCGGTTTGCCAGCCCCAGGGCGGCAACGTGTCGAGACTGACGCTGCGGCTTTCCACGGCCGCCTGGGTTTTATCCGCCATGACGGAGTATATCTCGTTGGTGCAGGGCCGGTCGCCCAGCAGGTAGAGCCCGACGGCGTAAGTCACCGCCACCAGAGCTCCGCAAATCCATGGCGACAGCCGCGCCGCCTTGAGGTTGATCATGTTATCCTTCTCCTACAAAATGTGTGGCCGCAACAATCTACCGCCAGCTCCGTCAAAAGCAAAGCCCATTCCCTACTATCACGAAACTTCCCTCCGGAGGGAAGTTTCATCCAGGGCTATTGTTTCATGCAGGGAACCAAGCCCTGATGGACGCCGCCGTCTCACACCACACCTTCCGCATGTTTATCTACTGTGTATATACAGTAGATAGAGTTGCTGGCGCTCCAGGAACGAATAGCCCTGCGTTTCATGACCGTGACACAAATTCCTCGCACAAATCTTGCTTGGGCGGCTTGCGGAACCGCCGCGCCGCGCTATCTTATAAGCTTTCTGGTTGTCCAGCGCCAGCGGCGGGCCCCATATATGAGGCTTGACACCCGTTGTTGGCGGTAATCCCAAACACGAAAGGGATAGACTAAATGTCTGAAAGTCGAGCGAAACACAAGTTGTGCCGCCGTATTGGCGAGTGCGTCTGGGGGCATCCCAAGTGCCCGAGCATCAAAAGGCCCTACCCTGCGGGGCAGCATGGGCAGAAGCGCAGCAAGAAGCTCTCCACCTACGGCACGCTGTTGATGGAAAAGCAGAAGCTCCGCGCCTTCTACTGCATCTCCGAGAAGCAGCTCTACATCGCCTACAAGAACGCCAAGATGGGCGAGGGCCAGACCAGCGAGAAGTTGCTGCGTCGTTTGGAACTGCGTCTTGACGCCGTCCTCTTCCGCAGCGGCATGGCGCCCAGCGTCTTCGCCGCCAAGCAGTTTGTTAGCCACCGTCACATCATGATCGACGGCAGGGTGGTCGACCGCGGTTCCTACTGCCTGCGCCCCGGCCAGGTCGTCGCCATCAAGGTCGAGAAGTCCCCCAACGTGGCCGAGATCGCCAAGAAGACCGACGCCATGATCCCGCCCTACCTCGAGGTGGACAAGGAGAATTGCAAGGTCACCATCATCAGGGCTCCTGAGATCCAGGAAATCCCGGTGAAGGCCGACGTGATGAGCGTCGTCGAGTTTTACGCCAGGTAACCCTGCGCGCCAGTTTGTCGATAAAGGCTCCGGGGATTCATCGCCGGAGCTTTTGTCTTTAATTCGGCATGTTTCAAAAAACAGTTGACGTTTTGGCGGGAGGAAACGAGAGAAGGTTGTTGCCTTTTCGACGCGAAGCGTCTTTGGAGTGCTGCGATTTATCGCAGCTTTGGAACGGTCGTCACGATATGCCGAAGATGTTTCTGGACAGAGGTTTAGCGCGAAAATAGCGACGAAGTCGTGCTTAGGCGCGACGTAAAGCTGCGATAAATCGCCGCACTCCAAAGCGGCTCCGCCGCGAAGAGACTCCACGGCGAAACTGTCAACTTCTTTCAGTCGTTTTTGAAACATGCCTTTAATTCAACTCCGAACTCCGAACTCTTGAGATTTGAGGCCATGAACCATATCCTCCGCTTCGCGCCTTCGCCCACCGGGCTGGTCCATATCGGCAACATCCGCACCGCCATCTTCAACTGGCTGCAGGCGCGGCACTTGAAAAGCGAATTCCTGCTCCGGGTCGAGGACACCGACAAGGAGCGTTCCACTACCGAGGCCATCGACGCGTTGCTCGAATGCATGCGTTGGCTCGGGCTCGACCACGACGGCGGCATCTACTATCAGAGCCAGCACGAGGCCGAGCATGTCGCCGCCGCCGAGCGCCTCCTTGCCGAGGGCAAGGCCTACCGCAAAACCGCCGAGGGCGAAGGAGCCAAAGGCCCGATCGTTTTCCGTATCCCTTGGGATTGCTCCGCTATCCCGGAGGTCCGCTCCGTGGGGCCGGTCGAGCTTGAGCTCTGCCTTGACGTCCCGGTTGAAATCGGCCCCGAGGGAGTGAAGTTCGCCACGGTCAGCAAAAAGGGCAAGCCCGATCCCCGCGACGCCTCTCTGGCCGGATTCCGCGACCTGCGGCTCCACGGGGCCGACGGAGCGCTGGTCTTCGAGCTGGAGAAGGAGGTCGACGCCATCCTTGGCGCGGGCAAGTCCTTCGTGTTCGAGCGCTGCGCCAAGATGACCTTCACCCGCCGCGAGGTTTTTTACGCCGACAAGATCAAGGGCGAGCTGGCCAAGCCCCTCGACGGCATCAAAGACCTGGTGATCGTCAGGAGCGATGGCTCCCCGGTCTTCCATCTGGCCAACATCTACGACGACGCCATGCAGCATGTCACTTTGATCATGCGCGGCGACGACCATGTCGAGAACACCTACCGGCATATTCTGCTGTTCCGCTCCTTGGGTTACACCCCGCCGGATTACGCCCACATGCCGATGATCGTGAACATGGCCGGCAAGCCTTACAGCAAGCGCGACGGCGACGCCTTCGTCGGCGATTTCCGCGCCAAGGGCTATTTGCCGCAGGCGCTCTTCAACTATTTGGCGTTGTTGGGCTGGTCGCCCGGCGACGACCGCGAGAAGATGACCGTCGCCGAGATGGTCGAGGCCTTCACCATGGAGCGCGTCAAGAGCTCCCCCGCCCAGTTCGACGCCGTCAAGCTGCTCAATCTCAACGGCCTCTACATGGCCGAGCTCGACGACCAGGCGTACCTCTCCATGGCCTGGGAGGCGTTGGGCGAGCTGGACTGGGGCGTCTCCTTGGACAAGGATTACTTCCTGAAGGTGGCGGCGTTGATGCGCTCGCGGCTGAAGCTCTGCACCGAGGTGGCCGGCTGGAAGTATTTCTTCCGCGACGATTACGAGATCGACGAGAAGGCGGTCGCCAAGTTTGTCCAGGCGGCTCCCGCGCCGGAGGCGATCGCGGCGTTGTTGCCGTTGTTGGAGGGGATGGGCGAGTTCACGTTGGAGAACATCGAGAAGGCGGTCCGCGCCGCCGAGGCCGCCGCCGGGATGGGCGAGGGCAAGCTCAACCAGCCGTTGCGGGTGGCCTTGACGGGCGGACGCACCGGGGCGGGCATCTATGAGACCATCGAGGTGCTTGGACTGCCGAAGACTATTGAGCGGCTCCGCGAATATAGCGGCGCCCAGCGTTAGGCTGGACGTCTCCAGGCGCGGAAGCCTAGCCGCCGGAGGCAAGACGAAAGACCTTCCGCCTGCGGCGGCCGCCTCTGTCGCCGGCGGAGGCGACCAGGTCTCCGACCTGGACCATGGCCGCTTCGCGTCCTCTTGTTTTTTTGGGGGAAGTTGCCTGCGGCGCTTTTTGCTCTAGCGGAGCAGCGCGTCCCGGCTGAGCATGCCCAGGTACTTGTTATCGGCGTCCACGACGGGTAACCGCTTGATCCCCCGTTCCGCCATGACGCGGATCGCCTCCTCGACACGGGCGTCCTCGCCGATCGTCACTATTCCGGTCTCCATGACGTCCCGCGCCGTCTTGCCCGCCAGGCCTTTGTCCAAGAGCAGGTTTTTCAGCGAGAACGGACGGGCGCGGAGGAATTGCGTCAGCGAGCCCGACGCGGCGAAGGCCGACAATAGGGCGCTATCGAAAACCATGCCGAGCAAAACCCCGTCGGGCCCGACCACCGCCAAACGTTGCATGTCGCTCGCGTCGACTAGGGTGGGGAGCTCGCCCAGGGGAGTCGTGGGCGAGACTATCGGGACGTCGTGGCGCATGGCGGAGCGCACCCGGCTGTCGCCTGAAACCTGCACGCCCTTTCCGGAGATGGCGTCCCAGTCCGGGGCGTCCCGAACGATGGAGCGGAAGATGTCGTAGCGCGCCAGGACGCCGCGGAGCTCACCGGCGGCGTCGACCACGGGGAAACGCTTCAGGCGTTTCTCCAGCATCAACTTCACGGCCTCCTCGACCGCGTTGTCCTCGCGCAGGCAGACGGCGGGGCTGGTCATGGCCTCCCCGACGGTCCGGCCCGCCAGCGCGGCCAGCGCGGCGTCCAACTGTCCCGCCTCCAGCGCGTCCAGGAGCCCCAGGCGCACGGGCATGCCGCAGCGCGCGATCAGGTCGCCCTGGGTGAGGACGCCGACCGGGTGGCCGCGGCCGTCGACGACAGGGAGTCCGTTGAAATTAGAGCCGAGCAGCAGTTTGACGGCGTCCACGACGGGGGTGGCGGCGGTGACGGTTTGGGGGGAGGGGGTCATGATGTCCCGCGCCAGCAGATGCCTTGGGATGAGGCGTTTCTCCACCCGGTGGGAGCCGGCGATGCCGTCGTGCAGCAGCACCACGCCGTCGCCGACCATCTCGCCGAGCGGCCGCAGCGCGAGCTCGGCCTCGGCGGCGGGCAGGACGATTTCGATCTTGACAGGCATGTTGAAGGAGAGCACCTCGACGCCGCCGGTGGCGAGCTCGCCGTTCTCGTAGCAGCCGCCGACCCCTTTGGTCACCATGCAGCGGGCGGCGATCTTGAGCCCTTTGACGAACTGAGGCACGGCCTTGCTGAGGCGCGTCCCTTTGAACGCGGCGGTCTCGCTGGTCCAGATAGTTATCACGCTGTATTTCAGGGACATCCGCGGACCTCCGTTAGTTGTTCTATCAAGTCCAATGCCTGACGGCGGCCATGCCCAGCAGCGCCAGGCCCAAGCCGGCGACATTGTTGACGGCCACGTTGGCGAGGGCGGCGACGGTCTGTCCCGAGCTGGCGGCGTTGACGCTTTCGAGGGCGTAGGACGAGAAGGTGGTGAGGCCGCCGAGGAAGCCGGTCATGAAGAAGAGCCTCGCGGACGGCCCCATGACGAGGTTCCGTTCCGCCAGGGCGAAGGCGCAGCCGATCATAAGGCAGCCGGAGAGGTTGACGGCCATGGTCCCCCAGGGGAAATTGCCGCCGAAGAGCTTGGCGGCCCCCAGCGAGGCGAGGTACCGGCACAAGGAGCCCAGCCCGCCGCCCAACGCCACCAACGCTATTTTCATTATCATGGAAGATCCACCTTGTTGCAGCTCCGCTCTATTTTACCCTGGCATGCGGGTAAATGCAACTAGTTATTGAGCAGGCGGCGCCGGTGGCGGTGGAACAGCAGCGCCGCCGCCGGGACCGCCACGCAGCAGCACATGAACGCCACGAGCATGACGTTGAGGCTTGTTCCCAGTTTGTCGGCGGCGGCCACGAAATCGTTGGCGTCGGCGGCGACGTTCAGGGCGCGTTCGTACATGATCCGCTCCACGTTGTCATGCATGATCCGCCAAGCGAAGCAGAAGCTGTTGAGGAGCATGAAGAAGCCGCAGAGGGAATAGGCGAGACGTTCCGCGGCGTTCGCCACGGCGGAGCCGCTGGAGGCGCGGTAGAGGAACACGCCCGCGATGACCAGCTCCATCCCGTGTCCCATGAGGATGATGAGCGTCTTGTCCGCCCAGAAGGCGGCGAGGGTATAAAGGGCGGTTCCACTGGCCAGCACGGCGAGGGCCTTGAGGTTGTGGCGGTTGTGGTAGGCCAAGAAGCACCAGAAGGCGTAGACGGCGGCCACGAGGGCGAGATGGCGGTGGTCGAGGCTATGCCTGGCCAATCCGCCTCCGTAGGTGAAGTCGAAGGTCGGGATGGAGAAATAGCCGAAGGCCCAGGCGGTGAGCGAATGTCCGAACTCATGGACGAGTATCGAGAGGTAGCTCAAGATCCAGCGGGGCCAGGGAAGCAGGTAAAGCGTGGCGGCGGCGAGCGCCCCGGCCGCCAAAGTCAGCCAACCCGCCATGCCGATGGGCGTGGCGAGGCTTTCCGCTGTCGTTTCTCCGGAGTTCGCCAATTGTCTGTGGCCTACTCGTTGCTGTTCATGTAACCGCTGACCGCCCCGGCGATTTGGGTCGTGGTGCCCTGTTCCTTGGCGTAGGTGGACATCTTGTTCATGAGGATCTGGAACTTTTCCGCGCTGGGGGGCTCGTTGCTCAGGGCGGAGGCGAAGGCGTTGAAATTGGGCATCGTGTCCTTGACGGCGGAGACGCCGTTCTTGATCTCCTCGGCGTTGAGCTTGCCGTCCTGGTCTAGGTCGAGCTTCTGCATCATCGTGGCGGTGAAACCGGTCTCGTCGGAACTGATCTTCAGGTCGCCGTCCTTGTCGAGCTCCTGCATCATCTGGGTGGAGAGCTGCTCGATGTTCTGCATGGCAGTTATTTCCGTGATCCCGGCGCTTTTTTGTATCAATCCCATGTCCATGGTCTCACGCTCCGTAAGTTTTGTTGTTGCCGGGATTATACTCGCAACAATCGTGCCGCGGGGGCTGGGGCTTTCCCGCGTCCCGCCCGAAAACGCCGCTTGATTCTTTTTCGGAGGACGCTATAATTACAATGGATGGGAAAGCGAGAGGGGGATGATGCCAACGGTGTTGCAGATTCTGGGATGGCGGCTGTTTTTTTATGTCAACGAGGGCAATGAGCCGATACATATCCATTGTGCCAAGGGGGATAGAGATTGCAAGTTTTGGCTGGACAGCGATCGGTATGACATAACCGAGGCGTTTTCTTTCAACATGTCTCCTCGCGACATGCGGGAAGTGAGGAGGATCATTTTCAACCACTTCGATTATATCGAGGCGCAGTGGGATGAACTGCAGCGGAGGAAGGGATTATGAACAAATACCATGAGGTCGGAGGCTTGCGGTTTGACGCGCAGGCGATGGAGCTGGTCATAGACGGCAAACTCCACCGGTTCGAACTATCTGAGGTTTCGGCGCGGTTGCGGCAAGCCGACGCGCGCGAACGGGAGCAATATCGGATAGCTCCGTCGGGCTATGGTATACATTGGCCGCTGCTCGACGAGGATATTTCGGTGGATGGGCTGTTGGGCATTGTCCATCAGCCCGCGCAAGCGAGGAAAACCGCCTGAGGGCATAACTTTTGGGATAAGGATTAACTGTCTATGGACTTGAGAGGACGCGCGAGACTCGTGTTGTTGTTGCTGGCGGCTTTCTGCCTGGTTCAGACGGCTTTCTGCGACGGGATACCGCTCAAGGCGCTCATCGTGTCGGCCGCCCCCAAGGCGGCTCCAGGAGTGACGCCGGCGTTCGTCGACCAAGTCGCCGCCGCCCTCGAAAACAGGGGCGTCAGCGTCGAAAGGGCGACGGATTGCCTCAACGCTTGGCTGCGGATGTCAGCCAGAAGGGATGTCGGGGCGGTCGTCATCGACACCGACCTCGGCTCCCCCGCCGACCTGATAAAACTGATGCGCTCCGCTGGCTACCCGGCCCCGGTATTCCTGCTCGCCGGGCGTTCGGCGAGGATCGGGGAGTTGCCGCCGGAGCTCTACTCCAAGGTCGACGCCGTCATCCGCAAGGGCGAGGACACCCCCGCTTTCATCGCCGGGACCGTCCGCCGCGAGATGCTCGAATACCAGGCGAGCATCCTGCCGCCTTTTTTCAAGGCCCTCGTCAAGCACGTCGACGACGCGCATTACGCCTGGTCGACGCCGGGCCACGCTGGCGGGCTGGGGTTCCTCGCCTCGGCCCCCGGGACCGCTTTCTTCGACTTTTTCGGCGAGAACGTCTTCCGCGCCGACCTCTCCTCCTCCATGTCCGACCTAGGCTCGATCTTGGAGCACGAGGGGCCCGCCGGCGAAGCCGAGAAGGAGGCGGCCAAGGTCTTCAAGGCCGACCACACCTTCTTCGTGCTCAACGGCACGAGCACCTCCAACAAGATGGTCTGGCAAGGCGTGGTGACCTCCGGCGACGCCGTGTTGGCGGACCGCAATTGCCACAAGTCCATCATGCACTCGATCATCATGACCCGCTCCGTCCCGGCCTACTTCCCCCCCACCCGGAACAGCTACGGCATCATCGGCCCCATCCATTTGAGCTCCTTCAGCCCGGAGGCCATCGCCAGCTCCCTCAAGGGGATCGAGGGCCGGCTCAGGGACAAGGACGCCAAGCCGCGCATCGCCGTGGTGACCAACTCCACCTACGACGGCCTCTGTTACGACGTCGCCGCCATCAAGGATCGCCTCTCCGGACAGGTCTCCAACCTCCATTTCGACGAGGCCTGGTACGGCTACGCGGCCGCCCATCCCCTCTACGCGGGCCGTTTCGCCATGTCCTCCGCCGGGGAGCGCGCCGACCATCCACCCACTTACGCCACCCAGTCCACGCACAAACTGCTGGCCGCCTTCTCCCAAAGCTCCATGATCCACATCAAGGACGGCGGCAAGGTCAAGGTCGACCCCGAGCGTTTCAACGAGGCCTTCCTCATGCATGAAAGCACGTCCCCCTTCTACCCGATGTTCGCCTCCATCGACGTCTCGGCGAAGATGATGGCCGGACAGTCCGGGCGTTCCATCATGGACCGCGCCATAGAGGAGGCGGTCGAGTTCAGGCAGGCGATGGTCAGGATTCCCGACACCCTCCCCAAAGGCGACTGGTGGTTCAAGCCGTGGCAGCCCGACGCCATCGCCGGTGTGCCCTTCGGCAAGGTCGACCCCGTGAAGCTGTGCTCCGACGCCTCCTGTTGGACGTTGAAGGACGGCGACAAATGGCATGGTTTCCCGTCGGTGGGGCCGGAGAACGTCCTGCTCGACCCGATCAAGGTCACACTCCTTACCCCTGGCCTCAACGTCGACGGTTCGATGGGCGACGACGGCATCCCCGCCCAGTTCGTCTTCTCGTATTTGCTCGCGAACGGCGTCGTCCCGGAGAAGGTGGGCTTCTACAATTTTCTCTTCTTGTTCGCCCCGGGCGTCACGAAGGGCAAGGCCGAGACGCTCATCAGCGAGCTTTTCAAATTCAAGGAGCTCCATGATGGTGGCGCGTCGATGGCCCAAGCCCTGCCCGCGTTGGTCGCCAAGCATCCGGGGCGTTACGCCGGACGGACGTTGAAGGAGGTCTGCTCCGAGATGCACTTGTTTCTGAAGCGCAACAAAATACCCGCGATGATGGTCGACGTTTACTCGACGCGGCCGGAGATGGCCATGTTGCCGACGGACGCTTACGAGAAACTGGTCAGGGGCGAGGTGGAACGCGTCCCCATCTCGAAGCTGATGGGGCGGACGGCCGCCTCGATGATCGTCCCCTATCCGCCGGGGATACCGGTGTTGATGCCTGGGGAGCGCGTCACGTCGCAGGTCAAGCCGATCGTCGACTACCTGGAGATGTGCGAGCGTTTCGACAACGAGTTCCCCGGCTTCGAGACGGAGATACACGGCGTCATGGCTGAGACCGTCGACGGGCGCAAGACCTACATGGTGGACTGCGTCAAGGAGTGAGCTTTACTTGGAGAAGCCGCTCATCAACGACTGTAACTTCTCGGTGTCGAAGGACTGGCCGTTGTTGAGGGCGGAGGCGTAGTCCTTCATGCTGAAGAGGGTGTCCTTGAAGGTGGTGATGCCGCTGGAAAGCTCCGCCTTGTTGAGGCTGCCGTTGCCGTCGGTGTCGAGTTGGGCGAGCATCTCGCTGGGGAAGGAGGCCTCCTCGGCGCTGAGCTCCCCGTCACCGTCCTTGTCGAGTTGCTGAAGTATCTGCTCGGCGAGCTTGTCGATGTTCTCCTGGGAGGCGAGACCCGAGATGCCGCCGCTGCTTTCTATCGCTCCGATGTCCATGACCGCTCGCTCCCTGGTTTGTTGTTGGCGGCTATGTTCGCAACAACCGTGCCGGGGAGGGGGGGAGGATCAAAAAAGCAGACGGATCGTGGAGGCCAGGTAGAGCGCGCCGACTGCCTCCAGGCCGATGGCCATGTTGTTGAAGGCCTTTTGCGGCAATTTTTGCAGGACGATGATGCCGATCATGGCGCCGAGCACCACCAGGGGCAGGACGATGAGGTCGGCCTTGATGGAGTCGAAGGTGATCCTGCCCTCGGCGATGAAGATGGGCATTTTCAACCAGTTGACGATGAGGAAGTACCAGGCTCCGGTGCCGATGAACTCATGTTTGGGCAGCCGCATCGCCAGCAAATAGATCAGCATGACGGGGCCGGCGGCGTTGGCCAACTGGGTGCTGATTCCGGCCACCAGCCCCATGGTGGCGGCGAACATCCAGGAGGTCGGGATTTTCACCTCGGCGGCGGGTTTGCGCTCGCGCCAGAAGGTGAGGGCGAGCATCGCCAGGACGATCACGCCGATGAGTGGCTTGAGGTAAAGGTCGCTGACGACGCGGACCACGGCCGAGCCCAGCCCCACGCCGCAAAGCGACCAGGGCAGCAGCTTGAGGACGAGCCTCCATTGGGCGTGGCGATGGTACCAGGCGACGGCGAAAAGGTCCGCGAAGGCCAGTAGCGGCAGCAATATCCCGGTGGAGGCCTTGGCTTGGAAGCACAGGGCCATGAGCAGCACGTTCATTATTCCCAGCCCCGGCACGCCGGTCTTGGTCGCCCCGACCATGAAGGCGCAGACAGCCAGCGCCAGCCATTGTCCGTCGCCGTAGCCGATCGACTGGAAATAACCCATCAGGCCGGCGGGGCGTAACGGGAGTTGGGCGCGGCCATGATGTTGAGGACTTCGCCGAAGTACATACGGTGGTAGTCCTTGTTGGGGTAGACGTTGTCGATCTCGGGGTCATGGAAATGCGACGGATCGATGTCGTCGAAGTAGCTCTTGCGGCATTCGAGGATGAGCTCGGCCTCGTCGAGTCCGGGGGCGTTGATGCGCTCGGAGGCGATGGGGGTCAAGCCAGCCTCTTTTATCTTGTCGAGCTCGCGCCCGGACTTGCTGCCGCAGAGCGACAGGGCCTTCTGGTGGCTGGTGGGGAGGGCGCAGAGGGTGAAGCTGCTATGGTCGTTCATGAGCTCGAAGGTATAGCGCTGGGGGCGGACGACGACCATGACGAAGGGTTTCGCCCACATGGTGCCCAAGGCTCCCCAGCCGACGGTCATGCAGTTGCACTTGCCGACCTTGAAGTTGCCGGTGCATAGTAGCATCCAGCGTTTGGCGAGGATCTCGAACGGGTCGCACTTGAACTCACTGAGCGTCAGGTTTTTTCTTTCCATCGGGCTGCTCCTGGCTGATGTTGCTGGTCTTCGGGGGCGTGGGCAAGTTGGCCAAGATGGCCGCCTTGACCTGGGGCAGGTACAGGTTGCCCAGGTGCGCCCCGTTGCGGAACAGGGTCAGCCGGTCGCCGAGGGTGTTCCGGAGCCACACCTTGTCGGTGTCGGACAGCAGGAAGTCGTCGGCGTTGTGCAAGACCCTGATCTTGTCGTTGGTTCTCAATGACGCGACGATGGCCGGGAGGCTGGCCTCACGGTTCATCTGCGCCACGGTGACGTCCTCGCCGCGGCGCTGGGAGTAGTATTTGCGGATGAAGATCTCCATGTAGCGGCGGTAGCCGTAGCGTTCGATCTCGTGGTAGAGGTCGTTCCTGGAGCTCCAGGAGGAGGGTGTCTTGAGGATGTCCATGTCCTCGCGCAGGTTGATGGCGTAGATGGCCTCGCGCAGGATGGCCCGGAAACTGTAGCCGACCAGCAGTTTTGCCTGGTCCTGGGTCAGCGGGATCGGGGCGTTCTCGGGGAACTTCTTGTTGATCATGCCCAGGTAGACGGCGGCGGCGTCGAGGAAACGCTCCTTGACCTTGTCCTCGGGCCATTCGGCCCAGACGTCGTAGAACTCGTCGAGCTTGTCGAGGGAGTGGACGAGGTTGACGGGCGGGTTGATCGCCAGGTAGCGGGAGAACTTGAGCTGGGGATTGTCGTTCTCCAGGTCGGAGACGAAGAGGGTCAGCAGCGCGCCCATCGAGTAGCCTACCAGCACTTTATCGGTGATTTTCGCCTTGAGCTCGGGGGGCAGGTCGGCGAGGACAAGTTTGAGGGCGTGCTGGACGTCCTGGGCGTCGGAGGGGGTGTAGCCCGGGGTGAGGGCGGTCAGGGCGGCGTCCATGAACTCATGGTTGAAGGTGTTGCTGATGGCCAGGACGGAGAAGCCATGGTCGAAGAGCAGTTCCGCCATGGCGGTGTTGGTTGAGCTGGAGAAATGCGCTCCGAGCCCCGGCAGGATGACCGCCAACGGGGCTGGGGCGTCCTGGAACCAGTACTTATAGGTCAGCTCGGGACGGTCTGGGAAGATCACCAGGCTGCGTTTCTGGGCGAGGTTGTTGAAGTCCTCGTTGAAGGGGGAGAGTTCCGCCCATATGCCCTGTTTGCTTTTGAGGACCTCGAAATACTCGACCTTGAGGGTGTCGACCGCCGGGCATTGGGGGACGAAGTCCTTGAGCTTGACGCCCTCGCCCTCGTCGGCGGCCGCGGCGGCGAGAGAAACGGCCAGGACGGCCGCCATGATGAAGTGTTGTAAGCGCATGGCTTATTCTTTCTCTTTTAACTGCCTGGAGACGTACCACAGGTCCCGGAGGAGCACGTATGGGTCGTTCGAGGAGGTGGTGAGGCTTTCGTACGCGCTGTACTGTTGCGCCCCGGCGTTGACGCGGAAGAACCAGCTGCCGCCATAGGGGATGTAGGTTTTTGGGTCGAGGGCCATGTCGAAGACCAGCCCCGAGGTGTCGCGGGCGCTGCTGGGGCCGGCGATGGGCAGGCAGAGGTAAGTCCCGGGGCCCATGCCCCAGGAGGCGAAGGCCTGGCCGAAGTCCTCGTCGTGCCATTTCAACCCGAACCAGCTGTCGGCGACGTCATAGAAGCCGACGCCGCCCATGGTCACGTTGATCAAGAAGCAGGCGGTGTCCTCGCCGGCGGCGCCGGGACGGCCTTCGAGCAGGCAGCTGAAGAAACGGTCCGGCCACTCGATGTTCTTGGCCATGCGGGCGATGCCGTCGATGGCGTAGCGCGGGAAGACGCAGGAATAGGCCGTGCCGACAGGGCGTACCACCCAGCGCATCAGGAAGTGGTTGAACGCGAACATGTTGCGGTTGAAACCCTCGGCGCCGTCGTGGATGCCCACCTGGGAGCGGAATTCCGGTGGGAACTCGCCTTCCGGCAGGCCGTAGTCGGGGTACATGAAGCAGGTGACCGCCCCGTCGAAGGAGTCGGTGTTCCGATACACATGGCCGGGAACAGGGAAATTGTCGACCACGTCGTCCTCGCCGAGGCAAAGGCAGGCGCTGGCTGCGAACGCGCAGCCGGCGGCGAACTTTCTGATTGACATCGCATAACTCCTCAAAGCACTAAATTTAGCGCTTCAAGCTTCAACAAGCAAATACTCCAAACAACAATCGGTGGCCGCTTGGATTTTCTCGGCCGCCAGTTATTGTTAAGGGGACGAGGCGAATTGTGGCTGGAGGAGCGGCATGGCGACACGGAGGACGGAAAGTTTGGCGCGGCGGGTTGCGACCCTCCATGCCCGGCTGGCGGAGCTGTACGGGGTGGTGGAATGCCCTTTGAGCTTCGGCTCTCCGTTCCAGCTGTTGGTGGCCGCCATGCTCTCGGCCCAATGCACCGACGCGCGGGTCAACCAGATCGTCCCGGAGCTCTTCCGGCGTTTCCCGGACGCGGCGGCGTTCGCCGCGTTGGAGCCCGGGGAGCTGGAGCCTTGGATCAAGTCCGCCGGGCTTTACCATAACAAGGCTAGGGGAATCGTGGGCGCCGCCCGCGCGGTGATGGCGGATTTCGGCGGGGAGCTGCCATCGTCCATGGAGGCGTTGACCTCCTTGCCCGGGGTGGGGCGCAAGACCGCCAACGTCGTCCAGGCCCACGCCTTCGGGATGGCGGGCTTCGCCGTCGACACCCATGTGAGGCGGCTTTTGAACCGGATAGGAATCGTCGCCAGCCAGGACCCGGGCAAGATCGAGGCCGCCGTCCGCGGCCTGCTGGCCCCGGGGCTGCTGAGCTCGTTCTCGTTGTTGTTGATTTGGCATGGGCGGCGGCGCTGCCAGGCCAGGAAACCCGACTGTCCCGGATGCGAGATCCGGGACTTGTGCGAAAAAGGTGCTGAGGATGCGTGAGGTGCTCAAGACTTACCGCAAGGTGAGGAAATTGCCGGTTTTCATTAACTATGTCGTGGCGTGGCTGATCCGGCTGACGAAGCTGACCATGCGCTTCTCCGTCAAGGATCCGTTCCAGGTGATGCGGATGGACAAGCTTCCCTACGTCACGGTGACTTGGCACAACCGGTTGCTGTTCTTCGCCGTGGTGTTCCGGAAGGAGTTCCGGGAGCGCACCTACGCGTTGGTCAGCCCGTCGCGCGACGGACAATATTTGACCGACTTGCTGAAATGCTTCGGGGTTAAGTGCGTCCGGGGCTCGAGCAACAAGCGGGCCGCCGCCGCCTTGAGGGAGGCCCTGGAGACGCTTCGTAGGGGCGACAGCGTGAGCGTCACTCCCGACGGCCCCCGCGGCCCCAAGTACAAGATGAGTTTGGGTCCGGTGATTTTGGCGAGCATGACCGGTGCGCCGTTGCTGCCCGTCACCGTCAACGCCTCGAAGTACTGGGAGCTGCGCTCCTGGGACAATTTCCAGATACCCAAGCCAGGGGCCAGGCTGGAGCTGCTTTTGGGCGAGCCGATCCATGTGCCGCCCGATCTCGACGCCGCCGGCCTGGAGTCTTGGCGCGCTTTGGCGGAGGAGAGGCTGATGCGACTCAGTTGTCCCGAGGCTTCCGCCCCTTGATTTTCGAGGTCGGAAGGACTATGATAGATAGAGGAGAAACGAGACTTATTTGAGGGCTGGCGCCATGCGACGAGTGTTCTGTCCGGATTGTGGCTTGCGGCTGGATTTCGACGCTGATTTGTTGAAAAGCGACGTCGAATGCCCTGGCTGCGGGACGGAGTTCGACCCGCTCGCCCCGGAGCTCTTCGTGCGGCGGGCGGGGCCGCTCGATACGGTGGAGCGCGAGCGGTTGTCGACCGACTTGATCCCGTTGGTGGCCGGCTGCGCGCTGGTGGTGATGTTGTTCTATTACGCCAGCGGTTTCCTGGTGTGTCTGTTCGACCTGAACTTCCTGGGGGCGGCGGCGGTCTGTCTGTCGAGTTTCGCGGCGTTCCACACCGGCTCCGTCCCGGCGGACATACCATGAGCCGTGTCCGCTTATGATCATGTCCGCCAAACTAGCGGGCTTCGAGGATGGCGCGGTCTGGTCGGTGTCGGACGGTGTGCTGGCGAAAAGCCAAGGGCATAGCGTCAAGCTGGCCGAGGACCCCGAGGCTCCGGAGCGCGAGGCGTTGGAAGTGCTGGGGGAGCGCCTGTCCGGACTGAAACTGTTGGTGACGCCGCCTTTGGCCAGGGCCACGCTGCTCGCGCTGTTGGCCAAAGCGCCGAAGCTGCGGTTGTTGTTGGTGGCGGACGTCGACGCGGGGCGGCTCGCCCTTTGGCGCGACTCCATGGGCGGGCTGTGCGGCCCTGTGGTCAAGGCTTTGCATCTGCCTGACGATCAGTCCATGGCCGCTTTGGAGCTGGAACACCGGATCAGGGAGATCCGCGACTCGTTGTTGCTGGGGCACGCCGCGGTGTATGTCCCGCGTCGTTTCCGGCGGTTGGAGCCGGCCTTGGCGGAGTTTTTGGAGCGCTCCACGTTGCGCGTTCAGCAGCAGATTTGCTCCGATGCGGCGTTCTGGCAGACCCGCACCTGGCATTTGGCCATGAACATCATGCTGAACGCCGGGCTGCTGCCGCGCGGCCATGTCGCGACGGTCGCCGGGGACGGGCGCCGGACGGCGGTCGTCGTGGGCGCCGGGCCGTCCTTGAGCAAGAACGCCGCGGCGCTGGCCGAAAACGCCGGCAAGCTGCTGGTGATCGCCACCGACGCCTCGCTGGGGGCGCTCTTCCGGCATGGCGTGACGCCGGATTTCGTGGTCACGTTGGACGACGGCCCGCTGACCTGGAACTTTTTCGCCCCGCATCTGGACAAGTTGGCGAAGGTTCCTTTGGTGACGCCCTTGACCGCCAACCACGTGCTGCTGCGGCATTACCCCGGGCCGTTGGTCTTCTTCCGCCCGCCCGGCTTCGATGGCTGGGCGAGGGAGTTGGGCGAGGGGTTGCCGGAGATCCCCCATGGCCGTTGCGTCGGGCATCTGGCCTTCCATTTCGCCGAGCGGCTGGCGCCGGAGCGGATTTTGCTGGTGGGCTCCGACCTGGCCTACGCCGGCGGCAAGTCCCACCATGACGACATGCCCAGCTTGGCCTGCAACCGGCGCATCGAGGCCGACATCGAGGTCGAGGGTTTCGACGGCGGCGTCGCCCGCACCACGCTGGCGTTTTATTTCTATCTGAGATATTTCGAGGAGGCGGTGGCGCGTTCGGTCTGCCGCGTCGTCAATTGCACCGAGGGCGGGGCGCGTGTCCACGGGGTGGCGAACATGCCCCTCCGCGAGGCTGTCGCCGCTCTGCCCGACGGGGGAGGGGCGGTGGAATTGGTGGCGGACGCGTCCATCCCTGAGCTCCGGGTGCTGGCGTTCCGGGGGCGCTGGGAGGGGCGGCTGGTGGCCTTCCTCGACGTTTGCCGCCGTCTTGACGGTTCCGATCCGGCGGGCTTGGGCCACGGCGACTTGGCCTTCGCCTCCATCTTGGCGGACGGGGATTTTTTCGAGTTGATCAAGTCCTGTGGGAATTATTTGCAGCTCACGGAATATTTCTCCGACGCCAAGGCCGGTGACGCCGGGCGGCTGCGGGGGCGTTTCCGGGAGACGCTGGAGGATTTGCGCTGCGCCGCGTCGCTGCTGCTGACGTTCGCCCGGCTTGCCTACAGAGTGGAAAATCCCGCTCCCGCCTCGACTCCGCCGCGTCCTTTCCTCGCCGTGCCCCCTGTGGATTTTTCCGGTTGGCGTTCATGCCTCGCCGTCCTTGGCAAGGAAAATGCGAGGATATGTTCCCCGGACAGCAGTCTCCCGGAGGTTTTGGAGATGGTCTGGAGCGCCGCGGCGTCCGGGCTGATTGGCTTCGACGGTAACGTCATGCCTGACATGTGGAGTGTTCCGGGGATTGTCTGTTGGGATGTCAAGACGGGATTTGAACCCAGGGAATATGAAGACTCTTTGTGGCTCCCAGGCTATAAAATAATTTGCCTGGACGCCGAAGTATATGAACGTTGGAAGGCGTTCGTGCCGGAGAGGGTCGACATTGAACTGATGGCAAAAGGACAATGACACAGGATGCCAGCGTCGGTCGAGGAGAGGGTTAGGGAATTGAGTTCCCTGCCGTCCGGTGATATCGTCAAGCAGCTCCATGGAGCGCGGAAGCGCCTCAAGGACTTCTTGAGGACGGCCGGGCTTTACCTGGAGCCGGACGAGGAAGCCGCGAGGAGCATCGGGATGAACTCGATCCTCCTGGAGACTTTCTCCCGCGAGACCTTGTTGGCGATCGGCCCGGATGTCGGGATCATCTATAGTTTCGCCGGGGCGCTGTCCTCGCTTTTCGACAACTTCCCCGAGAGCGAGGCGCGGGACAACCTTCCGCTCAAATATGGCGACGGCAAGGCCGCCACGGCCTTGGACGCGCATGCGCAGGTCGCCTCCGGGGCGATGAGCGCCGACGAGCAGCTCATCCTCATTCCGGGCGACTTGAAACGGCTGCTCGGCCAAGCCCAGCCGGGGGAGGAGATTTCCGAGGCTGCCTTGCGCACGGCCTTGGGCGGCAAAAAGGAGGCGGCCTCCGCCTCCGGCTCGATTTTCCTCGACAAGCTCACGCCGAACGCCATTCAAGGCGTGGCCGACGAGGTGAAGGTCATCTACGCCACCGCGGGCGGCGTGCTCAAGCTGCTCGACTACTACCCCTCCGGCGACGCGCTGCGGAGGGTGTCGGTCAAATACGAGGGCAATGACAAGTCCACTATTGGCGCCGTGGCCGAGAAGCTTGGCTCCGGCTCGCTTCCCCAGGGCGAACAGGTCTCCATCGACGCCAAGGCGCTCAAAAAAGCCCTCAAAAGCGTGGAGGCCGCCATTGTCGAGGACGAGTCGGCGGTGGAGGACTTCGGCGGCTCCATTTCCCAGGACGAGCTCGATTCGTTGCTGGAATCGGTCGCCGAGGTGGATTTGACGAAGGACGACGGGGCGGATGGCTTGGACGGCTCGGTCTCGCAGGCCGAGCTTGATTCGTTGCTTGAGCCGCCCGCCGCCGTCGCCGCCCCCGCCCCACGGAATAGGCCAATGATTCCCGACGAGGGGGCGCCTGAGGGCAAATATGCGCTGTGCTTGACTCAGGAGGAGATTGACGTCGCCCTGGCCAAGCCGCCGATTGAACGCGATCCCGAGCTTGACTCGTTGCATGGTTACTTCGAGGAGAACAAGGCGGACGCCGCGATTTTTGACGCCACCATCAACAAGTTCAGCCTCCATATCACCCAGGAGGAAATCGACAACGCCATGTCCTGTCCGGAGGCCAAGGCGATCGACCATTCCATTTATGAGCCTAGCGTGCCCGAACCGCCGGCGCCGAGAGCGGTGGCTCCGGCACCCCAGCTGAGACCGGCGGCGTCTCCGTCTGCCGCCGCCGCCAAGCCGGGAGCGGGGAATACCCCCTATGAAATATTGGTGAAACCTCCGTCCCAGGCCGCGAGGCCCGCCGCGCCCCCCGTCGAGGATATCCTTGGGGACGAGGTGACGCAGGATCAGCTAGACCAATTGTTCTTCCAGGCGTCGGCACCCGCCGCCGCCGAGGAGATTCTCGGGGACGAGGTGACGCAAGATCAGCTAGACCAGCTGTTCTCCCAGGCGTCCGCCCCTGACGCCGCCGAGGAGATTCTCGGGGACGAGGTGACGCAGGATCAGCTAGACCAATTGTTCTTCCAGGCGTCGGCACCCGCCGCCGCCGAGGAGATTCTCGGGGACGAGGTGACGCAGGATCAGCTAGACCAGCTGTTCTCCCAGGCGTCCGCCCCTGCCGCCGCCGAGGAGATTCTCGGGGACGAGGTGACGCAGGATCAGCTAGACCAGCTGTTCTCCCAGGCGTCGGCACCCGCCGCCGCCGCCGAGGAGGTTCTCGGGGACGAGGTGACGCAGGATCAGCTAGACCAATTGTTCTCCCAGGCGTCGGCACCCGCCGCCGCCGCCGAGGAGATTCTCGGGGACGAGGTGACGCAGGATCAGCTAGACCAGCTGTTCTCCCAGGCGTCGGCACCTGCCGCCGCCGCGCCCACCGCCGAGGAGATTCTCGGGGACGAGG
>Ga0209467_1000401_pt1 | contig 62938 bp, 55 predicted proteins | sample Higcelwee11metaG_FD_187175 | JGI IMG/M metagenome (GOLD analysis project Ga0209467, IMG submission 187175) | Freshwater pond sediment microbial communities from the University of Edinburgh, under environmental carbon perturbations - High... | ecosystem: Environmental > Aquatic > Freshwater >...
ACTCGGAAAGTCTCTGAAAATCGACTCTCTGGGATTCAAAACAAAAAACCTTTACACTTTTATATAATCAAACCAAATTTTAAGCATCGTTAACAGCGATGCTTTTTCTTTTTCCTAGGAATATTACAATCATTGACTCACAGAGACTTCCTTTGCAGCGCAAGCTTTTTAGCTTGTAATTCCTTCCTAAATATGGCAATTAATGACAAAAAAATTATAATTTTTTGAGGCTGAAAACATTATAAAATGTAAATATCAGCCTCAAAGTATTGCCAAAGCCTGTAAAATATGTATAATTATATTTGTCTAGAAAAAGGAGGTCCCCTAATGAACAAAGAAGAACTAGTAAAAGAAATTGCTAAAAAAGCAAAAGTTTCACAAAAAGATGCTGCAGAAGTTTTAACTGCTACTTTGGATACTATTGAAAAAACAGTTTCTAAAGGCAAAAAAATAACTTTGGTTGGCTTTGGTACATTTGAAGCTAGAAAAAGAGCTGCAAGAACTGGCAGAAACCCACAAACCGGTGCGGAAATCAAAATCCCTGCAAAAACAGTTCCTGCTTTCTCTGCAGGCAAAAAATTCAAAGAATTAGTAAAATAGTTTTTTGAATTAAAAATAATTTTAAAGAAGTCTTAACAGGCTTCTTTTTTTTAAGCTATTTTTTCATAAATTGATATTTGAAAAACCTAATTTTTATTCAATTTCTTTAGAAATGACAAAAATCACTTCTTGGGCAAAAAAATTGTCAAAAAGATTATGAAAAATACTTTTTCTGACTTTGGCTCTAGTCATAAAAATTGTCTTTTCAATCTTTATTTCTTTTTTTTCTGCATAATCATAAAAATCATTAATAGTCAGAAGGTGGATATTGGGGGTGTTATACCATTCAAAAGGAAGAATTTTTGACTTTGGCATGTTTCCTTTAAATAAAAGATAAAAACGCACACGCCAGTAAGCAAAATTCGGGAAACTTACCACGACTTTTTTGCCGACGCGAAGCATCTCTTGAATTACATAATCGGGTTTTTCTGTACATTGAAGAGCTTGATTCAAAATCACATAATCGTAGGATTTGTCATGATATTCCGCCAAACCCGCGTCTATGTCGCCTTGAATTACCGACAAACCTTTTTCAAGACATTGAATGACTTTTTCTTGATTAATCTCGACACCTCTAGCTTTTACAGCTTTATTCTTGAGCATTTTCAGCAAAGTTCCGTCTCCGCAGCCCAAATCCAAAACATTTGTTCCTTCTTCGATGAGATTTGTGATTATGGAATAATTGAGGTGCAAGCCTTTGGATTTGGCATAATGTTCGTTCAAGATTTGTCCTCCGCTAAAAAACTTTTAATAATTTTTGTTTGAATTTCATGTTCGAGCAAAAAAGCATCATGCCCGTATGGGGATTCGATTTCGCAAAATGATACATCTTTTTGATTTTTCATAAGTGCATTAACAATTTCCTTTGATTGAAAAGAAGGAAATAACCAATCAGAAGAAAATGAAATGACCAAAAATTTCGCATCGGTATTTGAAAAAGATTCTTCGAGAGAACCGTATTTGCTCGCCAAATCAAAATAATCGATTGCTTTTGTAATATACAAATAACTGTTTGCATCAAACCTGTCTACAAAAATTTGACCCTGATGTGCAAGATAGCTTTCCACCTCAAAATCAATATCAAAATTAAAGTTAGGCGATTCTTTGTCTTGAAAACGCCTGGCAAATTTTTTGTGCATAGATTCTTCGCAAAGATATGTGATATGCCCAACCATTCTCGCTATACCCAAGCCTTTTTCAGGTTTTTCGCCGCTATAATAATCGCCGTTATTCCAATTCGGGTCAGACAAAATAGCATTTCGACCTACAGTATTAAAAGCTATACCTTGAGCTGATAATCTTGATGTAGAAGCTATTATGATTGAGTGAGTTACCATATCTTTATGCTGAATAGCCCATTCCATAGCTTGCATACCACCCATAGAACCGCCTGCCACACAAAGTTTTTTGATGCCTAAAAAATCAATAAGTTTTTTTTGAACTTTCACTGCATCTTCAATTGTTATAACAGGAAAATCCAAGCCATAAATTTTGCCCGTATCGGGGTTGATAGAAGATGGTCCTGTAGTACCTTTACAACCACCGAGCATATTAGAACAAATAATAAAATATTTATTTGTATCAAAAGCCTTGTTTGGACCAACCATAATATCCCACCAACCGGGTTTATTTTCCCCTTGATGATAACCTGCAGCATGGGCATCGCCGGTAAGTGCATGCAAAAGCAATATGGCATTGTCTTTAGAATCATTAAGTTCCCCATAAGTTTCATAAGCAACTTGGACATTTTTTAGTTTTTGACCTGATTCCAGCTCGATAGTGCCTTCGATATTTAAATATTTTGTTTCTACTGTTCCTATCGTCATATCAATCTCTTAAAACTTCTGCCAATCATTATAGATTATAGCATTTTAATACAAAATGTTAAAATTTTGCCATTTTCAAGATTTAATGACAAAATAGAGTAATAAATTATTGTGGGAGTTGATATTATGGATTTTTTCGCAGGGAATGAAATGCTGATTTCGGGACTTATTTTGATAATTGCGTATATTTTTATTGCAACAGAAAAAATTCAAAAATCAGTAGTAGCACTCTTTGGAGCTTCTTTGACATTGCTTTTGGGTCTTGTACCTCAATACAAATCCGAAGATATGGCAAATATAAAATCTGTTTTTGATTATATTGAATTTGATGTAGTATTTTTGCTCGTAGGAATGATGATAATAGTGCAAATTGCCTCTAAAAGCGGTATGTTTGACTGGATGGCGATTAATTTACTCAAATTAACAAAAGGACACCCCAAAAAGGTACTTTTTGCCCTCGCAGCATTTACTGCTGTTGCATCTGCATTTTTGGATAATGTTACGACAGTTGTTTTGATTATGCCGATAACTTTTGCAATTGCCCAAAAACTTGAAATCAATCCTGTGCCTTTTTTGATTACCGAAATCATTGCATCAAATATAGGGGGCACAGCGACTTTAATCGGAGACCCTCCAAACATAATAATAGGGCTAAAAGCAGGGATTTCATTCATGCAATTTCTCAATGAACTTACAGGAATTATTGCATTAATATTTTTAGTTTGTATGGGGATTTTGATTTTTATGTTCAGACATCAACTAACCGCAACCAAAGAAAAAATGAATCATATAGCCCATCTTGACAATTCAAAAACAATAAAAGATAAAGACTTAATGATTCGTTCGTCAATAGTATTATTAGGCACAATCGCAGGATTTATATCGCATGACATTACACATATTGCGACCTATGTATTTGCGATATTCGGGGCAAGTATACTTTTGATGTTTGAAAAACCAAAGGAAATATATGAAGATGTAGAATGGCTCACAATTTTCTTTTTCATCGGACTGTTCATTATCATAGGCGGTTTTGAAGCATCGGGAGGTATAAGCTTTTTGGCACAAAAATTGATTCAAATTACAAATGGAAGCCTGAATTTAGCTTGTGTATTTGTTTTATGGGGTTCAGGAATTATGTCGGGAATTGTAGATAACATTCCTTATACAGCAACGATGGCACCTTTGATTGCACAAGTTCAACACACCATGCCGCATTCCAATGATGTTCATCCTTTGTGGTGGGCTTTATCATTAGGGGCATGTTTGGGCGGAAACTTAACAATCATAGGTGCAGCAGCTAATGTAATAGTTTGCGAGATGGCAGAAGCCAAGGGCTATAAAATAGGTTTCACAGAATTTTTTAAATATGGCTCTATCATCACATTTGTTTCACTTTTGATGAGTACGGCATATTTATATTTGAGATTTTTAATATAGGATTAAAAAAAAGGTTATAGATTATGAAAAAATACTGGATTGTTCTTATTATTATAGTTTCTTTTATGTTTCCGATACCTGCAAATGCAGAAAAAATGCTGGTAAAAGTTTTGGATAATTGCTCTTTTGAAAATCCTGCTAAAGAATTTTCAATTATTTTACCCGAAGCTATTAAGCTGAGAGATGGCAAAATAATTGAAAAAAATAGCATTCTTCATGGTGAAATTTCTGATGTTATTGAACCCAAAAGGCTTAAAAAAGATGCTTATTTTATTTTTATAACAAACTATTACACCATTCCTTCTGACAATCATAAAGTAATTAAAATCGAAAATAAAATGGAATCCAAAATAAAATATTATGAAAAATTCAAACTCCCTGAAAAAAAAGAAGTGGCTAAAATCACCATAGGTTGCATCATACCCGGACTCGACTATGCGATAAGTTTCGCTGAAGGCGTTGCTAAACCTGATGATAATAGAGGCAGATTCAAAACAGGATGCAAAAATGTTGTTGAAAGTTGGCCATTTTCTTATTGCCTAAAAGGTCGTGGAATCGAAATAAAATCAGAAACTATGGCAATATTCGATTTCAACAAAAAAATGTTTGAGCAATAATTTTTTGAGCCACACAAATTGCTTCTTGTTGCAAATTTTTATCATTCCAAAAATTCTTATCAAAAATATATTTATCTACTGATTTCCTTGCAAAAGTCCCTAAAGCAATACCATCAAAAGCTAATTTTTTTTCATAAGCTAATTGAGCCGTTTTAAGGTTTGTACCGCCTGCCAAATTCAAATATGCTTTGTAATTTTGTTTTTGTATCAAAAGCCCTGTTTCTACAGACTTACAAGAAGTTTTGGGATCATTTTCATAAGCACTCATAGGCGTACCATCCGCTTGAATTATTGTGGTGTAAGGTTCACGAATTTTTAATAAATTGTCTAAAACACCTATAACTTCAGATTTTTTAAGCATCGAAGTACCAATACTTATACTCAAAACCCCGCCAAAGTTTGAATTCAGCCATTGCCATTTTTCAAAAACTTCATCATCATAATCCGAAATATGAAATTCGATGCAATCAACTCCGAGAGATATTAAGTCAGGCAAAAATGCCTCAAAATCCTGTTTTTTTGCAATGAAATCAATCGCCTTTGAGGGACAAATAATATGACATTTTGAACAGCCTATGCACTTGTTTTCTTCGATTTTAAAATCCGAAATGGCTTTTTGCGGGCAAATTTGCACACATAATCCGCATTTATTACAAAATTTATTAATGAATGCTTTTTGAATATGGGCATCATTTTTTGTCCCGACACTTATACAAATAAAGCTTTTTTCTGCAATTTCGGCTTTTTGAAGTGCATTTTTTGCAGCCAAAACCACATTTTTTTCAGCAGCGATGTCAAAAAGACGGCACCCTGCTTTTGCATAAATATAAACGATCTTCTCTACTTGCTCAAAATCTTCATTTCCTGCAGCACAAATCAATTTGAAAAATTTGCCTGATTCCAGAAATTTTTGCATTTATTTTTTGTCGGTTACGATTAGCAAATGCCAGCCGAACTGTGTCTGAACAGGTTCTGACAACTCGCCTACTTCAAGAGTGAAAGAAACTTCATCAAATTCAGGAACCATCATTCCTCTTGAGAAAAAGCCCAAATCTCCGCCTTTAGAACCTGACGGGCAATTTGAAACTTCTGCGGCTACATCTGCAAAATCTTTTCCTGCCAAAATTTCTTCTCTCAATTTTATCGCTTCTTCTTCTGTGTTTACAAGAAGATGGCTTGCACGAACTTGTGTTGTCATTTTATTACTCCTTAAATGTCTCTAAAAAATTATAACATGTCTAAAATATTTTTTTGCAAAGCATGTAAAAACTGCTCTCGTCAGAATTTATGTTAAGTCCCAAAATCAATTTCCTTGACAGCAAATATGCCTTGAATGTAAGCTATAAGAATATGAAGAGGCGGAAAAATGTGCAGAATCGGTGCAATCAAATCTAAAAAATATTTACATCCTTCAATTGCCCTGAAACTTATGCGTTCACAGCAAAAAGGACACGACAATTCAGGATTTGCTTTTGTAATGCAAGATTTGGGAGGAATTTTTGAGTCTTACAAAGACCTGCCTACCCTTTCTATGGCTGCGACCGTTGAAGGAACAAGACGTGCAGAAGATATTCTTCATTCTTTAGGATTCACAAGGGTTTTGCAGTGGTCGCCTGAAATTAATCCACAAAAAGATTTGAAAATTGAACCTATGCCAAATTACGTTTTTGAAGTTTTCAAATACCCAAAAAGCCACAAATACGCCACAAAAGAAGAAAAAGAAGAACTTTTAGTCGAAACAAGCCTTCTTCTAAGGCGAGAATTAGACAAAGACAACCAAGGCTTCGTTTATTCATTTTGGCCTGATGTCTTGACCCTCAAGGAAATCGGAAACCCTAGAGATATCGGGACTTATTTCGGACTTTGGGACGAAAACAGCGAACTTTGTGCAAAAGTAATCACAGCTCAATGCCGACAAAACACGAATTATGACATCGTAAGATATGCCGCACACCCATTTTTCTTGGAAGGTTATACTGTTTTAGTTAACGGCGAAAATACTTTTTATGAAAAAAATAAAATGTTTCAACAAGGACTTTACAAAGGTTATATAGGTTTTGAATCCGATTCTCAATGCTTTTTGTATACTTTGCATTATATTCACAAAATTCTTAAATGGCCGATTGAATACTTCAAACATACAATCACGCCTCTACCTTTTGAAGAAATTGAGCAAAAAGATGACAAAGATGTATTGCTTCGCATAAAAGCTTCTTTGGGGCACCTCGAAATCAACGGACCGAACACAATTTTGGCAGTAAACCCTGACGGCGAATTGATGTGTGTTTGCGATTCCAAAAAACTTCGCCCGATAGTTATAGGGCAAGACGAAAATACGGTGATTATGACCTCGGAAGTTACGGGCATCAACGATTTAATGCCTAATCGTGATGTTTCAAAAGATATTTATCCTCACGAAAAAGAAATGATTTTAATAAATGAAGATTTAACGGTGCAAAGATGGCAACAATAAAAGTTAGTGAACTACATTTAGATGATTTACCTTGGCTAATTGAATACGACGAAAAAAAATGTATTCAATGCGGTAAATGTACTGCTGCTTGCTCTTTCAAGGCCATTGAGCCAAAAATCGAAAAACGCAAAAAAGAGAGTTCTATAGCTCAAAAACCTTCTTTTGAAAAAGTTATTGTGATAAAACAAGTAATTTCGCACAAAAATCATTGCAAAGGCTGTGGAATGTGTGCTTATGTTTGTCCAAACGGAGCAATAAAACCTGTCCGCAACGAAGAAGACAGATATGCACTTAAATATCGTGCAGATATGGGGGATTCCCTCAAAAAAGGAGGTCGTTCAAACCTAAATACAGAAGGGCGAACTCTCGATAAAATTAAAATAGGCAGAATTTCTCAAATGACAGACCCGTCTTTGGATGCACTGCGTCATACTTTTGAGCTACGCACACCGTTTGGCAGGGTTTTATCAGCCGACAAACTTAAATTGGACATCAACAACGGAAAATTAGAACTGCAAAAAAATCCACTCCCGCCAAATCAATGGATTTATCCGATTATGATGGGCGATATGTCAATCGGGGCAATATCATGGAGAATGTGGGAAGCTATGGCAATAGCAACAGCATATCTAAATGAAGTCAAAGGAATTCCAATCAGAATGTGTACAGGCGAAGGCGGTGTACCTGTAAGACTTTTAAAATCAAGGTATTTGAAGTACATGATTTTGCAAATTGCTTCAGGGCATTTCGGGTGGAACAGAATAATACAAGCAATGCCTGAAATGGTAGAAGACCCTGCTGGTATACTTATCAAAATAGGACAAGGTGCAAAACCGGGGGACGGTGGACTTTTGATGGCAAATAAAGTCGCTCGTTATATTCAAGAAATCAGAGGCGTTCCGAAAGCTGATTTACTTAGTCCTCCAACGCATCAAGGGTTATATTCGATTGAAGAAAGTGTTCAAAAAATGTTCCTTTCTTTAAATTCAGCATTCAAATTCAGAGTTCCGGTTGCGATAAAAGTTGCTGCATCTGTAACCAGTGTTTCTGTTTATAATAACCTTTTAAGAGACCCTTATAACATAGTCGGCGGGTTTTTCTTAGATGGCTTGGCAGCAGGAACGGGTGCTGCACACGAGATTTCACTTGACCATACAGGACATCCTATTGTGTCAAAAGTCAGAGATTGCTATCTTGCCGCTGTACACCAAGGCAGACAGGGCGAAATACCTCTTTTTGCAGGTGGAGGATTGGGTAAAAGCGGAAGTCTAGCAGCTGATGCCTTCAAACTTATTTGCCTCGGTGCAAATGGTGTTTTCACAGGTAGATTGCTATTACAGATTGCAGGTTGCGTAGGTAATGATGTCGGGAAATGCAACGCATGCAACAGTGGGTTGTGCCCTTCAGGCATTGCAACTCAAGACTTATGTTTGACCAAAAGACTCGATATAGACGAAGTAGCACAAAATTTGGTAAACTATTTTGTTGCAACAGATATCGAACTCAAAAAACTTATGGCACCTATCGGCAATTCTTCATTGCCTGTTGGACGTTCAGATGCACTAATTACCGTTGATAAAAACATATCTACAAGACTCGATATTCAATATATATGTTAGGTTTAAAATGAACAAAAAATTCAAAATACAAACTTTAGAAGATAATAAAAGGCTCTCAACTCAAGAGCTTCTTCAAATAATTTATGAAAAAATCGAAGAAGGCTACAGCGATTTTGAAATTGAAGCTTGCGGACAGCACAATATCGGTGGTTCTGTTTGGTCAAAAAATAATGAAAAATTGACCTTCATTGTCAAAAATCCGGGTCAAAGAGTCGGTGCTATGGCGATGAAAGGAACTAAAATTATTGTTGAAGGTTCAGCACCTGCTGATGTCGGCTGGTTGAATTCAGGGGCCGAAATTGTCGTAAAAGGTGATGGCGGAGACACAACAGCACATTGTGCCGCAGGCGGAAAAATTTATATCTCGGGCAGAACAGGTACTCGCTCCGGTGCAATGATGAAACACGACCCTAAGTTCAACCCTCCTCAATTTTGGGTACTCAAAAACACAGGTTCATTCAGTTTTGAATTTATGGGCGGAGGTGTGGCAGTAGTTTGCGGGTATGGTTGTGAAAATCTCGAATCTGTTCTCGGAGAACGCTCTTGTGTAGGAATGGTTGGCGGAACTATTTATTTCAGAGGAAATCACAAAAATATCGCAAATTGTGTCGAGGTTTCATCTCTAGAACCTATTGATCAAGAATTTTTGTCTTTGGAATTGAAAAAATTTCTTACAGAAATAGATAACGAAAAACTTTATGCTGAATTAGTCGATTTTTCTCAATGGAAAAAAATCACTCCGAATAAAGATTCTAACAATGATAATTTGCCGACTATCAAAAATTTCAGAGAAACCCAATGGATTGAAGGCGGAATATTCGGTGATTTTATTAAAGACGACCTAAAAGTTTACGATTTGGCTGCTACAGGTGATGGTCGCTTGAGTATACCTTTTTGGGACAAGACAAATTGCATAGATTGCAAAATTTGCCTGAATAATTGCCCACAAAATGCTATTCATACAAATGACAAAATTTACATTTCTGATTCTGACAAATGTATCGGATGTGGCATCTGTCAGAGCGTTTGCCCGAAAACAAGCTGGCAAATGCAAAGTAACATAAGAGAAATAACCTGACAATAAGCGTATATTCCTAATAAACATACCCAACTGGGGAATTTATTTATGATTTTGTATTAAGTATATTTGATGTGTTTACTAGTCTATTAAACATAGTAAAAAGCACAAAAAACGAAATTATAGAGTTATTTGAGGTTTATAAATGTTTAATAATAAAATATTAGAACAAATGGCGTTCATATCATTAGTCATTTTTTTTACTATTGTATTTGCTGTTGTTGATAATGAAGCAATTCAATATTTTTCACTACTTATTATTTTTATCTTAATTGTAACATTTTTAAAATATTCCCAAAAAGAAACAGAATTAAAAACTTTATCCGTAAAATATAGGGACAATCAACAATTATTATCTGAAATCTTCAAATATTGCCCTGATCTGATTTTTAATAAAGACTGCAATTTTAAATATATTTGTTGCAATGACGCATTCAAAAAAGTTATCGGAAAAGATTTGGAAAATACAATCGGGAAAAATGATTTCGAATTATTTCCAGAGAATGTTGCAAAAGAAGCTAGGAAAAATGATAAGCTCATTATTCAAAACAAAGAAATTATTAATTATGACCAAACAATCACAATGCCAAGCGGAGAAATAAGAACTTTTAATATAATTAAAGCTCCTTTGTTAAAAAATAACGGTGAAATATTAGGCATATTAGGAATCGGCAGAGATATAACAACACAAAATGTATTAAAAACAGAGGTTGAAGAAAAACAACTCCAACTAAGTGCTATTTTGGATAATATGCCATTTTTTGTATGCATGAAAAATCTTAACGGAAAAATTGTTCGTACTAACAAACAAAGCGTTGAATTGCATGGTTTAGAACCTGAAAATATGATTGGATTGAATGCAAAAGATTTATTTCCGCAAGAAATAGCAGAAGAATTTTTGAACGACGATAAAAAAGTAATCGAAAACAAAGAAATCATTGTAAAAGAAATACAATTCAACACTCCATCAGGAGTAAAATGGATAGAATCAAACAGAAGACCTATTTTGGATGATGATGGAAATGTTCAAGGAATAATTATTATTAATAAAGATATTAATCTTATAAAAGAAGTTGCGGCTCAAAAAGAAACATTCGTAGCCACTTTGACTCATGATTTGAAAGTCCCTACAATTGCTCAAATAAAAGCATTAGAAATTATATTAAACGGGGCGGTCGGAAGACTTCCGAAAGAACAATCTGAAGTTTTAGTGCAAATTCTGAATTCTTGCAGATATATGCTTAATATGATTTCGACTTTACTGTCAACTTATCGATATGAAGACGGCATCAAAAAAATAAATTATGAAGAATTTAATTTTGTAAATTTAGTTAGTGAATGCTGCAACGAAATTGCTTGTCTTGCAAAAGAAAAGGAGCAAACAATAACAATAAAAAATAATTCTGTCGAAAATTTAATTTGTGCCGACAAGCTTGAAATTAAAAGAGTTATCACCAATTTGATTGCTAATGCCATTTCATATTCCAGAAAAAATTCTCCTATAGAAATATCAATGGAAGATTCAAGCCAAGAAACAATTTTTCTTGTAAGCAGCCATAATAAAATCATCCCTAAGGCACAATTGGAAAAATTATTCGACAAATATGTATCCGATGCATCCAAATATAAAAAGTCGGGCATAGGATTAGGGTTATATTTGACCAAACAAATTATAACCGCTCACAACGGTGAAGTAATCGCAGAAAGTGATGAAATTAACGGCAACACTTTTGGATTCAAAATCCCTAAAACAAATCTTAAAACTATAATTGCTGAAGAATTATCAAATTCAGTTGCCCAAAATAATTTTTAATCACCAAAAATTGTTGATAAGTTCAAGAATTCTTTGACTAGCCTTGCCATCCCCGTAAGGATTCTTGGTAATATCAAATCTTGAAAATGTTTTATCTTTATCCAAAATATTTTCACTTTCAGAAACTATTTTGTTGTAATCAGCACCGACAAGAATCGAAACACCGGCGTTTACACCCTCTGTACGTTCTGTTTCATAACGCATAACTAAAGTGGGACAACCAAAAGAAGGTGCTTCTTCTTGAATCCCGCCTGAATCTGTCAAAATCAACTTTGCATTTTTCATCAAATAAACAAGCATCGGATAATCAAGAGGCGGTAATAGATGAATATTTGCCGAATTACCCAATTTGGCTTGAATTTTATCCTTCACATTAGGATTAGGATGAACAGGAATTACAAAAGTATGGTCAGAATATTTTTCTGATAAAAACTTTATAGCATCAATAATTTTATCAATACGTTCACCATGATTTTCACGCCTGTGAGCTGTTATCAAAACCAACTTGTCATTGATTTGTATATTTTTTGAATCAAAAAAAGATTTTGCTTGCCCGATAATTTCTTCCGATAAACAAAAAAGTGCATCCACGACAGTATTGCCTACTGTATGAATTTTTTTTGAATCAATATCTTCCTTTAAAAGAGCATTTTTGTTGACATCAGTCGGTGCAAAATGCAAATCAGTAACTCGAGAAGCCATTTGCCTCATTGCTTCTTCGGGAAAAGGTTCAAATAAATCATAAGAACGAAGTCCTGCTTCTACATGAAAAACAGGTATTTTATTATAAAAACTGACCAACGCCCCTGTTAAAACAGTAATTGTATCACCTTGAACTATAGTTGCATCAATTTTATGGGCATCATAAACAGGCTGTAATTTGTCAAGAATTCTTGCTTGCACACTAGCTAGAGATTGATTTTCTTTCATAACATCCAAGCTTATATCCGCTTTCAAGGCGAAATAGGACAAAGTTTGATTGGACAACTCTTTTTGTTGCTCTGTATTGCAAATAATTACATTATATTTTTCGGGATATTTTTTTAACTCAAGTATCACAGGAGCCAACTTTATAACCTCGGGGCGAGTACCGAATACAAACAATATATTTTTCATCAAAAGCTCTCTCTATAAGTCTTTTTATATCGCTAATAATAGCCGATATTTGGTATAAATGCAAAAATATAATTTTAGTCGGCTATACCCAATTATTTATATCAAAATCATTTCGAATATGTTAATATTGCAAATACAATTACATAGGTCTTCCAAATATTATCGAGCAAGGAGAATACAATTATGGAAACGAACAAATCACTTAAGGGTTCTAAAACCGAACATAACCTTATGGCAGCTTTTGCGGGAGAATCTCAAGCAAGAAATCGTTATACATATTATGCCAGCGTAGCTAAAAAAGAAGGCTATGAGCAAATTTCAGCTATTTTTCTCGAAACTGCCGATAATGAAAAAGAACATGCAAAAAGATTCTTTAAATTTTTAGAAGGAACTCCTGTTGAAATAACAGCCACTTATCCTTCGTCATTTGGTGATACTGCTTCTAACTTAAAAGCTGCCGCAAGCGGAGAAAACGAAGAATGGACAGAACTTTACCCTACTTTTGCTGATATTGCAGAGCAAGAAGGTTTTGTTGAAATAGCTGTTGCTTTTAAAAAAATTGCTGAAGTAGAAAAGCATCACGAATCACGTTACTTGAAACTTTTAGAAAATATAGAATTAGGAAAAGTATTTTTAAAAGATATAAAAGTAGATTGGAAATGCAGAAACTGCGGCTATATCCACTACGGAGAATCTTCTCCTAAGCTTTGCCCTGCTTGCGTTCATCCTCAAGCTTTTTTTGAATTAAGATGTGAAAATTATTAATTTAATAAAAAACCACAATTTGTAATTCAGTCTTTTTTCGCAACATTTATTTATCATGCCCGAAACAAATAAAGTTAAAAGTCATATAACAATCACAATTGTTATTTAATATGTAAAGTAAGTCCTACACCTATTTCATTAACATTTAAATATTTTAACAAAGCTTTTTTTGATTTAAAGTCTACGCAATGACAAGGATAAAGTTCATCGACTTGAGAGAGATAATCTATGGTCTTTTGGAGTTTTTCATCAGTCGAATTAATCAAATGAAAACCGCCTACAATCGAGTTTATACGAGAGGAATTGCAAACTTTCAAAGCATACTCTGAAATATTACAAATTCCAGAATGAGAGCAACCTGTGATTATCGAAACACCCTCATCAGAATTTAAAAACAAAGCTGAATCTTCTACTACAAAATCATCATGCCAAACATCATTTTTTGAAACTTGTCCGATAGGCGTTTTACCTTCAAAATCATTATAACGAGGGATTTCTCCTGCAAAAATAAGGTTATCGCTTATCTGATAAGTCTCTTTTGAGAGTTTTACCTCAAAGAATTTTTGTAATTTTTCAAGCGAAAGCATACACCCTATTTCGCCTGAATTTTTTTCAAATTTTTCACAGAAAGTATCAGGGTGAGTGAGCAAAATAGGTTTTTTTACCTTACGTCCTTGTTTAATTGCAGAAGCATAAAACGGCAAATAATGAGAAAGCCCCCAAGTGTGGTCATAATGACCATGTGAGAGAATTATATAATCCAAATCAAGTAAATCAATCCCCATTTTTAATGCGTTACGCATAAAAACATCAGAATATCCTGTATCAAAAAGAATTTTTTTGCTGTCAACTTCAAGATAAAAACTAAGTCCGTGTTCACCCAAAAAATTTTTGCTCTGCAAAACAGTATTATCAGTAAGTACAATTAACTTCATTATTTGTCCCTATAAAATCGCATTGAATAAATACCCTGTAAAAATTATAGCAAAAGTCAAAATTCCGACAAAAATAGCCAAAAGTGGCGGTCTTAAAACTTTTCTCAATATTATCATTTCAGGAAGAGAAAGAGCCGTAACCGACATAGTAAAAGCTAAAACCGTCCCCATCGGCAATCCTTGCCTTACCAAGACTTCTGTTATTGGCAAAATTCCTGCCACATTGGCATACAACGGGACACCAATCAAAACAGCAATGGGAACGGCAAAAGGGTTTTGGATACCTGCATATTTGACAAGAAGCCCAACAGGCACAAATCCATGAATAAAAGCACCAATTCCTACCCCGATGAGAATATAAAGCCAAACTTTTTTGAATATTTCTGTCGCACTTTGAATTGCTTCATTTATTCTATTTTTCAGGGTTATTATTTTTGGTTGAGATTGCCCTTGACAACAACAACCTGAAATCGATTTTGGTTGTTTAATTTGATAAACAAAAGGCTCAACGAACCTCTCTAAATTCAATGCTCCAATAACCAATCCACCTATGATGGCAATAATTAGTCCTGATGAGATATAAATAGCAGTAACTTTTATCCCAAAAAGACCCCATAGCAATACTATCGCGACTTCATTTATCATCGGGGCAGAAATCAAATACGAAAAAGTAATCCCAAGAGGAATACCTGCCTCGATAAACCCAATGAATAAAGGACAAGCCGAACAAGAGCAAAAAGGAGTAACTATACCAAAAAGTGCAGCCAAAATATTCCCAAAACCCAATGGCAAACCTGTCAAATGTTTTTTTGTATTTTCAGGGATAAAATAACTTTTTACAAACCCCACCAAAAAACTTATCATCAAAATCAAAATAAATATTTTGATAGTATCATAAACAAAAAACTGCAAACTGTTCGCCAAATGCGTACCCTGTTTCAAATTAAAAACTGAATACACTATATAATTAGCAAAAAATCCTATCGGTTTAAAAATATCCATTGTTATTTCCCTTTAAATCCTGCCCTTGTGATGTCTCCTAAAAAATCAAAAATAATATCAAACTGTTAAAGAGAAAATCTCCATAATTTCTTTATCTGAAAGTTCTGTAATATTTTGCTCGCCTGAGAATAGAGACATATCAACGAGTTCGGTTTTGGCTTTCAACATGTCATCAATTTTTTCCTCAAAAGTTCCCATTGTGATGAGTCTGTGTACCATAATGTTTTTATCTTGCCCTATACGATAAGTTCTGTCTGTAGCTTGATTTTCGACAGCAGGATTCCACCAAAGGTCGTAATGAATTACATTCGATGCAGCAGTAAGGTTAAGACCTGTACCACCTGCTTTCAATGACAATATCATAAGTTTTTTATCTTCGTTTGTTTGGAAGTCTTCAATAAATTCTTCCCTTTTATTTCGAGGCAAAGACCCATGGAAAAATATCGGGTCGGTATTAAATTCTTCTTTTACAACTTTGCAAAGTATTTCGCCCATTTCTTTGTATTGCGAAAAAATCAAAGCTTTTTCATCATTCATAAAAATATTTCGTAAAAGCTCAATTGTATGAGCCATTTTGCCAGATTCTTCAATTTTAAAATTTTTCGATTTTGTATAATGAGCAGGATGATTACAAATTTGTTTTAGAGCGGTAATAAGTTTCAAAATATTTCCGCGTCTGGTTATACCGCTTGAAGATTGAACCGATTTCATGGTGTTTTCGAGGGTTTTTTCATATAATGCAGCTTGCTCTTTTGTCAAATAGCAATAATCATCAAGCACCATTTTGTCAGGAAGGTCATCAATGATTGATTTGTCAGTTTTTAGTCGACGCAAAATAAAAGGTGAAGTCGCTCTTTTTAAACGCTGTGCAGCTTCGATGTCTTTTTCTTTTTCTATTTGATTCGAATATATTTTTTGGAAATCATTTAAATTTCCGAGATAACCTTTATTTACAAAATCAAATATACTCCAAAGTTCACTCAAACGATTTTCTATAGGTGTACCTGTCATAGCTATGCAATGTGGTGTTTTAAGAGCTTTTACCGCAGCTGCTTGTGCGGTTGTAGGGTTTTTAATATTTTGAGCCTCATCAATTACAACCATAGACCATTGGTGGTCTAGCAAATCTTTGATTTCCATTCTCAAAATCGAATATGTGGTAATAATAATATCGGCACTGAAATCAAGCTCTCTGTCAAAACCATGGTATATACAAGTTTTTATAGAAGGTGCGAATTTTTGGCATTCTTTCACCCAATTGCCTGCCAATGTTGTAGGTACAATACACAAAACAGGCTCTTTAAGATTATTTTCTTCTTTGAGTTTTAGAACCAAGCTCAAAACCTGAATTGTTTTACCCAAACCCATATCATCCGCTATACAAGAGCCGAAACCTTTTTTGCAATTGGAGTAAAGCCACTTATAACCGCTGACTTGATAAGGTCTGAGAGTGCCTGTAAGACCATCAGGGATATTAATGTCTTCAATTTCAATTATATTTTTAATTGCTTTTTCAAAAGCTTCATCATAATCAAATTCAAAACCGTTTAGCTGTTTTGTCAAAGCACCGTGAAGAAGTTTTACATTATTTAGCTCTATTTTATCAGCAGCATTCAATTTTTTTATTAAATTTTTCACATCATCGGGATTTAGAAGAATATATTTGTCTTTGTACATGATGAGTTTTTGAGCGGATTTTGCAAGTTCTAAAAATTCTTCTTTAGAAATATTTTCATCCCCAATGGCTATTTCATAAGAAAAATCCATCATATCATCCAAAGTAAAAGTTCCTACGGATTTATTTTTGAACATTTCCTGGAAATCGAAATTGCCCTTAGAATGAGCTCTCAAGACAGCTTTTGGTACAACAATATTTTTTAGCGTCTGCGGAATTAGAATATTTATATCAATTTTTGATAAAATTTCGCTAAGTTGCGAAATAACAATCAAAAGGTCGCTCATAGACAAGATTACAGGTGTTTTTCCTTCAGAAAAAGCATATCTGTTTAGCGGTTCAAAATAATTCCCTGCCAAATACAGTTGGTCCGAAATTTCTTTTTTTATGACTTCTTTTTTGTTATCAGTTTCAATAAATAATTCCGAAAAATTCATAATCGGCACATCAGGGTGCTTGGAATCTACAATATCAATGCTTACAGTGAATTCGCTTTGAGAAAATTCTTCAATTCTTATCAAAGGTCTGTAGCGATAACGTCTGGTTGCGATAGAATCGAACCAAATTTTGAGACTTTTGGCGACATTTGTATCATTTTTAATCGACCTAAACGGTTGATTTTTGATTAAATAATTTAAGATAGGGTTAATTTTGAAGGCTGCACTTTTTATAAATATAAATTTGTAGACAACATAATTTACAAAACAATCCAGAAATTCTGTAGCAAATTCTTTGCCATACAAATTTTCATCTTCAAAACCAAAGTTTTCAGGCATTAAGAGTCTTTGTGCATCAATGAGTTCTTGAACTTTTTCATTTAAGTTCAAAAAACCGTATTTAATTTCAAAAATATCACCTTCTTCAACAACATAAGGTCTGAAATAAAGATTTTTCACCATTTCTTTTGCCAAAAGTGAGGTGTAATTTAAAAATTTTGAAGAAGGAGTAAAAATTTCTTCTTCGCTAAGTTTCGACAAATTGAGAAAGTAATCAAAAATCACATCAATTGAGACTTCAATTCCTGCTTCTTGTCGCCAAGTCAGATTACCTTCAACAAAAACGGGTATTTTTTTGACTTCTGTTTTGTAACGATACAAGGAACCTTTGGATTTTAAGAAAAAAGAAAAATTATTTGAAGGTGAAACAAAAGCCTTTAAAACTCCTTTTTCATTTTTGAAAAAATAATAATTTGTGTTACGAATAGGGGCAATATTTTCATTAAATGCTAAACCTTCAAATTCTTCATCGATTTTTTCATAAATAGATAAAAGCTCAATTTTGAAATTTTTTCTCGAAAAAAAATCAGGATTGTCAGGCAATAATTCAAACATATCATCCAAGTTTGTTTTGTCTAAAACTATTGCAGGAAGAGTTTTTTTGCCTTCGAGATGTTCGATTTTCGCTTTTACATCTTTGACATTGCATGCTTTGAGAATTTCTTCTTGATTAATTGCCCTCAAATCAAAAAGCAAAGTCGGCTCTTTGTCCAAATCTTCTGCTATTGCACTTACTACTGAATAAAAAAGACTTTTGTCTATTTTAAGATTTGATTTCATTGCAAATTCTTGTTGAGTCAGCGGTATCAAATTCACCCCAAAAGTTTCTAAGGCTTGCAATACAGAAGCGTTGAAATTTCCTAATCCCAAAAAATTTCTGAGCAAAGGTTGTCTTTGAATTATTTCAATAAATTTTTGGACATCACCAGATGACATAGGACGAAAAGTAACCTTAACTTCGTATTCTTGTCCTTCTTTTTCCAACAATAATGTGGCTTTACAGGTTTCATAAGATGTCTGTTTTATCAAAAAATCTGTTATTATTTCACTCTCTTTTTTTATAAAAAGAGGAATGATTTTGGCTAAAAAATATTTTCCGCTATTTGTTTTCATTGTTTTTTGCAAATCCCAAAATTATTTCTCGCAGCCAATCTCTACCTAAAACAAGTGAATGCCAATCCAAACTCTCCTCAGACGAGTGCATATTGTAAATGTTAGCAATTCCAAGCAAAAGTGGCAAGAACTTTTCTCCTTTTGCATTGATTTTTTCGTTTGAAAGTACATGAGTTTCAGCCCCAGCGTGGAAACTGGCTATTTTGGCATCAATATTTAATTTCTCGGCAGATTTTGTCAAAACTTCTGTTAAGCTTGAATCATCGGACTTTACGAAAGGTTTCAGGTGCTTTTGGACAATTATATCAATTTTTATTCGGCGTTCATATTTCGCAACAAGATTATCAATATTTTTTTTAATTTTATCCAAAAGCTCTTTCTCTGCACTCGGGTCAGAACTTCTTAATGAATAAACCGCATATGCTTCTTGAGAAATTATATTCGTCATTGAATTTCTTGTGGTAGTTTCCATAATCGCTTCTGTGTCAAGGTCTTTAGGAATGTTTTTGGATTTAAAAATATCTTTAATTTTTTCTCCCAAATACATGCCCGCACTTCCACCTATAAAAGAAGCGGCATTGATAGAAGTTATAACTCCTGTTTCATTTTTTTTGTAGACACCTTGCGGAATACTGCAATCAAGCTCCGACAGGATTTTCAAGGCATTAATTCTTGTTGTATCGGAAATATCTATACCTGAGTGTCCTCCTTTGCCTGAATGGACTTTGATAAAAATATTTGTATAGCCTGCTCCGCAATTATCAATAATGCCAAGCTTCTCCCCGTCAAGTATGAGTGCATATTTTGATGAAAGTTTTTTTGTATCAAGCTCCTTAATCCCTGTCATAGAATGTTCTTCATCTCGGGTGAAAGTAATTTCGATAGGTCCATGCGAAAACTCTCCGTACAAATCCGACATTTCTATTGCAACATCAATTATTGCTGCGATTCCGGCTTTATTATCTGCTCCTAATGTACGTTTTTTGTCGGTTTCAATAAATTTGTCTTTTAAAACGATATTTATCGGATCACAACCGCCAACTACATCCATATGTGCTGAAAGCAATATAGGCGGGATGTTTTTACAGTCAGAAGTTGCAGGAATTTTTGCGATAATATTTCCATAAGAATCAAATTTTGATTCGATGCCATGTATTGAAAAAATTTCAGAAATAGTTTTTGCCAATTCTTGTTCTTTAAAAGACGGCGATGGTATTTCTGCCAAATCAATAAATAAATCAATTACTCTATATTTTTTTCTGATATCTCGTAAATTCATATTAGACCTTTTAGAAAATTTCATATTATAATTAAATTATAGATGAAAGTATGGAGCATAGGCAAATGGAAGAAAAAGAATATTCTTTTAAAATCAAAAAAGGGGACGTGGAAATAGAGCTTAAGTCTACTGACACAAGGTTTGTAGAAGAACAACTCGAAAAATGGCGTGAAGTGTTGCTGAAAAATAAGGGCTAAATTTTGTATACTTACACTTTGACAATAACAAAAGATGATTTTTGGCTGGAATTCAAATCAAAAGATAAGCATATCGCAGAAAAAGAGCTTGGGGTTTGGATTACTTCTGCTGTAAAACTTTTGGAACAAACTTCTACCCAAGAATCACCTGAACCTGAAATTGTGCCTGAAAAAATTGAGCTTGGAAGTATAGTTCTTGATTCCAAGGTAGTTTCACTGATGAAGAACAAAGAAGATTTTCAGGCGGTTGAAAAAAAACCTGTTTACAGTTACAAAATTTCTGATGAAACAAAAGAAATTTTGCAAAAAGCTATTCATAAGCCCCTTCCAAGAATGCATGAAATGCTTGAGCCTAAATCTCAGCAAGTTGAACCCAAAAAAATATCACTTGCACCAACTCCTGTACCTGTAATTACTCCGGCTCTTGAACCTGAACCGGTAATTATGCAAGAACCGCAGGATTTTACGACGATTTACAACCAAAAAATAGCTCAAGAAAACAAAAGTACTGACAGATTTGCACAACTTTTGAGCCAGCCGAATATTCATACAAAATTAGACTGTCTTGTAGCTTGTGCTTATCATTTGGTCAAAAGAGAAAACTTCGAGAGATTTACTCTTAAACAAATTAACACTCTTTCAAAAGCACTTTTGGAAGAAATTTTGGAACACGATACCTTAAAAGAAGCTTTAGAAAAAAGATTTATTAAAATAGTTCCCGACTATACAGGAATCGCTACTACAATGGAATATACTTTAACAGAACAAGGAGCACAGTATTTCAAAGATGTTATCGCAGAAGACTAAAACCGTAGCCGTAGCTATGAGCGGAGGTGTTGACAGTTCTACAACGGCTGTACTTCTAAAAGAACAAGGTTACAGAGTAATCGGCATCACAGGAATAATGCAAAAAAATCAGGATGTATCATCCAAAGCCAAAGCTGTTTGCGACAAATTCGGTATAGAGCATCATACGCTTGATATTTCTGACTGTTTTCAAGATGAAGTCATAAAGTATTTCAAAGAAAGTTACCGAAACGCACTTACCCCAAATCCTTGTATAGTTTGCAACAAAAAAATAAAGTGGGGCAAGCTTTTTGACTATGCAATGGACAAACTTGGTGCGGATTATTACGCTACAGGGCATTATGCCAAAATAGAAAAACAGGGCGAAAATCAAAACAGTAATTTTGTCCTTAAAAAAGCAAAAGATGAAAAAAAAGACCAGTTATATTTTTTATTTGAATTGACCCAAGAACATCTTTCCAAAACACTTTTCCCTATGGGAGATTTTAATAAAGATGAAGTTCGCTTAATTGCACAAAAGTACGATATCCCTTCTAAAAACACCAAAGACAGCCAAGATATTTGCTTTTTGCCATATCCTGACACTACCAAGAAATTTTTATTAAGAGAATTTGGAGAAATTTCGGGTGATTTTGTAGATATAAATACAAAAAAAATTCTGGGCAAACATAATGGGTTTTATCAATTTACGATAGGGCAAAGAAAAGGTATTGGTATAGCTGCCGAAAAGCCTTTGTATGTTGTCTCTTTAGACCCTCAAAAAAACACTGTTTATGTCGGATTTGAAGAAAATCTCTATACCAATGAACTCGAAATTCAAAATTTTCACTTTCAACAGAAGGATTACTTGGATAGGGAATTTACAGCCTCGGTAAAAATTCGTTATAATACGGCAGCCGAAGAAGCTTTGATTATTCCAAACAAAAATACAATCAGAATAATTTTTAATACACCGCAAAGTGCTGTAACAAATGGTCAAGCTGCTGTAATATATAATAAAGACAATACTTTTTTAATCGGCGGAGGATGGATAAAATAATTCATCTAAAATAATATGATATAATTTATTATTAGAAAATATGGGATTGAACTTGAGCATGAAAAAATTTTTATTAACGGTAACTTTATTCTGTTTTTTAATTACAAATGCATTTGCCTATAGTCCGACAAAACTTTATGATGACGTTTGGACACTTGTAGATGCCAAATACGTTGACAGAAACACCAATACACAAAACTGGCAAAAATGGCGCAATAAATACGAAAATAAAATACTCTCTGATGCTGACGCAAAAGTCGCTATCGAAACAATGCTTGCAAGTTTGAATGACCCTTATACGAGATATTTGGACATAGAAGAATTTAAAGAAGAAAATGATTCTATAAAAGGTTCCCTAAAAGGAATAGGCGTGCAAATAGGTGTCAAAGACGACAAATTGACAGTCATAGCACCGATTGAGGACACCCCTGCGGCAAAAGCAGGTTTGCAATCTAATGACCTCATTATAAAAATTGATGCTTACAGCACCAAAGGCATGTCAGTAAAAGAAGCAGCTGACAAAATCAGAGGCCCTGAAGGTACTTTTGTAAAACTTGTCATAAAAAGAGGCACAGTCGAAAAAGAATACAATATTCAGAGACAAAATATCATCTTAAAATCAGTAAGCACAATTCCTTTGAATGACATGAAAGTTCCTGCCAATATGGGCTACATACGTCTTAGCACTTTCATAAATAAAAATGCTGCACAAGAAGTGGCGGATGCTTTAGAAAAATTTAAAACAAAAAACGGTTATATTTTGGATTTGCGTTCAAACCCAGGCGGACTTTTGACAAATGCCATTGTAATTTCAGATATGTTCTTGAATGGCGGGAAAATAGTCAGCACAGTGGATAGAGACGGTTACAAAGAAACCCAAAAAGCCTCCACCAACTTTCTTACCGATAAACCTCTTGTCGTATTGATAAACAGCGGTTCTGCTAGTGCCTCAGAAATCTTAAGCGGTGCTTTGAAAGATAATAACAGAGCTACTTTGGTCGGGACAAAAACTTTCGGTAAAGGTGTAGTTCAAGAAATTAACAGACTTGCTGATGGTTCAGGTGTAAATATCACAACCCAAAAATACCTTACACCAAATGGTACAGATATCCATAAAAAAGGCATAGCACCTGATGTCGAAGTGAAAATGACCGAAGAAGATATAACTAAAAAAAGAGATCCGCAACTTATAAAAGCAGAAGAAATCTTAAATAATCTAATTCAGTCATATCAAAAAACTTGCAAAATTGATTAAACAATTTTTTTGACTTGTGCATCAATCTAAGTTTGAGCTATATTAAAATTAATTAAACAGTATTGAGATTATTTTATAAAAATGGCTGATCTAGAACTTTTGATGCCTGCTGGCAATATAGAAAAACTTGAATATGCTATAGAATATGGTGCAGATGCCGTATATTTGGGGCTTACAGATTATAGCCTCAGAACAATGCGTTCAGGCGAAGTCATTACGCAAGAAAATTTGAAACAAGCGGTTGAAATAGCCCATTCTAAAGGGAAAAAGGCTTATTGTACGCTCAATATTTTTGCTCATAACCACAATATTTCAAAACTTGAAGCAGATATCGAAATAATAAAAGATGCCAACCCTGATGCTGTTATTTTTGGTGATTTAGGAGTATATAATCTCATAAAAAAACGCCTTCCAAATATGCCTTTACATGTTAGTACACAGGCGAATACCCTCAATTATGAAGCAGTAAAATTTTGGCAAGATATGGGTGCTTCACGCGTAATTTTAGCAAGGGAATTATCCCTAAACGAAATTGAAGAAATTCATAATAAAGTACCAGAAATGGAGCTTGAAATGCTTGTTCAAGGTGCTCAATGCGTTTCTTACTCAGGCAGATGTCTTCTGAGTGATTCTATGACGCATAATGAACGCAAATCCAATCAGGGATTTTGTTCGCAACCTTGCAGATGGAAATATTATTTGGTGGAAGAAAATCGCCTGTCAGATCCTTATGAAATCGGCGAAAATGAGCATGGGACATATATTTTGAGTCCAAAAGATTTGGCTTTGATAAAACATTTACGAGAAATTCAAAAAGCAGGAGTTTGCTCAATCAAAATCGAAGGTCGCACAAAAAGCATGTACTACGCAGCAAATGTTGCTAAAACTTACAGAATAGCTCTTGATGCAATAAAAAATGGACAATCTTATGATGGAGATGCTTTACTTTGGGAACTTAAAAAAGTTGGAAATAGAGGTTTTACAACTGGTTTTGCACTAGGGCAAATACCTGATGATGAATATCGCTACGAATCTTCAACTTCTTCTCAAGGTGCAAGATTTTATGCAATAATAAAAAATAAGGATGAAAACGGCTACTTGTGCAAAATGAAGTATAAACTCGAAAAAGGGCAAAAAGTAGAGATTTTTAACCCCAAAAATCAAAGCGAGGCAGAAGTTTTGGAAATAAAAGACTTATTTGGAAATGATTTGGATGTTGCAAACACAAATCAGGAAGTATATCTCAAATTCCCACAAATTGATTGGCTCAAAGATGATTATAATATGGCAATAATAAGAAGTTTAGGAGAATAAGATGTTTTTACAAGCAGATTTTGTACTTGAAAGTGTTTTGGATATAAATTTGGATGAAATGAGAAAAAGAGGGGTTAAAGGCTTTATTTTTGACCTTGACAATACTCTTATGGAGCCTAATACAGGGGTTTTTAGGGAAGATATAAAAACTTGGCTAGATATTTTAATGCAAGAATTCAAAGTTGCCATTGTAAGTAATAATCCTATTCCTTCTTATGAAAAAAAAGTCAAAGAAGTAGTTGATATGCCGATATATTTCAAAGCTGGCAAACCGCGTCGCAGATTTGTAAAGGAAGCTTTGTGTGCACTTGGAATTTCTGCAAAAGAAGCCACAATGGTAGGTGATAGACCTCTTACAGATATTTGGGTAGGTCAAAGACTGCAAATGGTAACGATTTTGGTTGATCCGCTCAGAAAACATAAAGAACACAGGGCAATCAAATTTTTAAGAAGTTTGGAACGCTCCTTTGTAAAAAATGCAGGAAAATACTAAAATAAACAAAATTCCAGATAAAATCCTCTGTGTTTTTAAAAATCAGAGGATTTTTGATTTGAATCTATGACGAAATTAATATTTGTTTACAATCGATAAAAAACCCTGAAAAGCTTATATTTATTGAGTGTATACCCAGTATATATCACAATTCAGTATTTCCTAAATATATACATAGTATATACTACGGCAACAAAAATTAAACAAGTTTTAACGAATAAAGCAATTTTTTCAGATTGATTGTTTTTATTAATGTATGAGATACGGATTAAATAAAATCTAAAAATCAGAGGAGACAGAGAAACAAATAAATAAAATCGGTTTGTAGCTACTACAGGCTGATAGCTGAAATACGCACACATAAGTTTTGTAACAAATTTATGAATTTTTGAAAAAAGAGAGACGCAAAATCCTTTATTAAATTAGGGATAAAATGGCAAATTTGCCGTGAACAATTATGAGTAAAATTTCAGAGGAGATTTAAGAATGAGCAATGTAAAATTTGGACCAACAACATTTGGAAAAATAACCGCAAAAATTGTTAATAAGTCAGCATCAGGTGTAAAAAAAATACAAACTTTCCCAACATCAGATAACACTGCTAGTGACGTAGTATGTTTAAGAAAGTCAAACCCCTTAGATAATAGCACAGTAGTTCCTACTGGACTACTGCCTAAGTTACAACAATATGCATCACAAGGGAATCCTCCTCAAGGACCAAGCTTTTCTGCCGCAGCTAAAAATGCATTGGGAGCTTTTTTTAGACCTGAAGAAACAGAATCAACAATGTGTCTAGCTAATGCTTGCTAGAGAATAATAGAAAAACTTTCATATCAAAACAAGCATTCTTATTCTCTCTCATCTCTCTTTATTTAAAAAATATTTTGTGATACTTTCGAGATATGTTCACAGGACTTGTCGAAGAAGTTAGCAAAATACAAGTCCTTGCACCCCACATCGGTGGAGCAAGGCTTTTTCTTGTGTGTGAAAAAATCCTCGACGACCTCAAAATCGGCGACAGCGTTGCAGTAAACGGTACATGTCTGACTGTTACATCAATAGAAAACAAGACCGTATGCTTTGATGTGGCAAAAGAAACTTTAAATTTGACCAATCTTGTAAGCCTCAAAGTCGGTAACAGCGTCAATCTTGAAAGAGCAATGCCTGCCAATGGACGATTCGGCGGACATATCGTGTCGGGGCATATTGACGGAACGGGCAAATTTGTCTCAAAAAACTTTGACGGAATGTCCTATATTATGAGTTTTGAAGCTCCAAAAGAAATTTCAAAATACATAATTAAAAAAGGTTCGATTTGTATAAACGGAATCAGCTTAACAATTGCCAAAATTGAAGGAAATATCTTTAGTATCTCTATAATCCCTCATACATTTGAAAATACAAATCTCAAAAACCTCTCAATCGGGGATTATGTAAATTTAGAAGCAGATATGGTTGCAAAATATATTGAAAAATTCGTTTCTTCGACGGATAATTCAACTATCACAGAAAGTTTTCTTTTGGAGAATGGATTTTGAAATTTAACACAATCGAAGAAGCTATAGAAGATATAAAATCAGGCAAAATGATAATCGTTGCCGATGATGAAAATCGTGAAAATGAAGGCGACGTAATTTGTTCCGCAGAGCTTATTACGCCTGATATGGTCAATTTTATGACCAAAGAATGCCGCGGACTTATTTGCCTTTCGATGACGCAAAAACGTGCAGAAGAATTGAACCTTACCCCAATGGTAGAAGATAATACAGACCCAAAAGGCACAGCTTTCACTGTAAGCATCGATGCTGACCCGAAATTTGGGGTTACGACAGGCATTAGTGCCTCTGACAGAGCAACCACTATCAAAATTTCAACAGATTCAAGAACTCAATCATTTGATTTCAGAAGACCGGGGCATATTTTTCCGCTTATCGCCAAAGACGGCGGAGTCCTCAAAAGAGTAGGGCACACAGAAGCAAGCGTTGATTTGGCGAGGCTCGCAGGATTGAGGGCATCAGGTGTAATTTGCGAAATTATGAACGAAGACGGCACAATGGCAAGACGTGATGACCTTTTTGAATTTGCAAAAAAGCATGACCTGAAATTCATTACAGTTGCACAGCTTATTGCTTATCGAATTCAAAAAGAACGCTTCGTCAAAAGAATTGTTCAGGCAAAATTACCGACCAAATTCGGCGAATTTGAGATTTACGGATATCTTAATACTCTTGATAACACAGAACATGTTGCTTTGGTAAAAGGTATGCAAAATAGAATATCAGATGCAGTACCTTATGTAAGAATGCATTCAGAGTGTCTTACAGGAGATATTTTTCACAGCTTGAAATGTGATTGTGGTAATCAGCTCGAATCTGCTTTGCAAATGATTGACGAAAAAGGTTACGGTGCTTTGGTTTATCTTAGAGAGCATGAAGGCAGAGGCATAGGGCTTTTGAACAAACTTAAAGCTTATGTGCTACAAGATGCAGGGCAAGATACCGTTGAAGCCAATATTTCACTTGGATTTGAGCCTGACTTAAGAGATTATGGCGTCGGGGCTCAAATTTTGCTCGATTTAGGATTTAATAAAATAAATCTTATCACCAATAATCCTACCAAAATTGTCGGATTGGAGGGCTATGGTCTTGAGGTTCAAGAAAGGGTATCATTAAAACCTGAAATACAAGAATTTAACAAAAATTATATGCAAACAAAGAAAGAAAAGATGTGTCATCTTTATTAGCGGATGCGAGCCGAGGCTGAAGTGAGTGGCGATAGCCACGAAGGAAAAGCCATTTAGCGTGAGCACCAAGAAGGAGAACAATATGGTAAAAATACTGGAAGGCAATTTAGTTGCAGAGAATGAAAAATTTTGTATAGTAATCGCACGTTTTAACGAATTTATCGGTGGAAAGTTGCTCTCAGGCTGTATAGACAGTTTGAAACGGCATGGTGTCGCCGAAGAAAATATCCATGTGGCTTGGGTTCCGGGGGCATTTGAAATACCTTTAGCGGTCAAAAAAGTTGTAGCAAAATATGATGCCGTAATTACTTTAGGTGCAGTAATCAGAGGGAATACACCTCATTTCGATTTTGTCGCATCAGAAGTTTCAAAAGGCGTTGCACAAGTTGGATTAGAAGCTGGAAAACCTGTGATATTTGGGGTTTTGACTACTGATACTATCGAACAGGCTATTGAAAGAGCAGGAACAAAAGCAGGAAACAAAGGCTCTGAAGCGGCTGAAACTGCAATTGAGATGGTAAATTTACTTAAAAATATTTAAACGTGATTTAACTTAAAGTCATTGCGAACGAAATGAATCAGTAAGAGACCCTCCTCGCAATGAAAAATTATTATATAAGGAGCAAAATATGAAGTGCCATATCAACGTCAATAAAGCATTTGATTCGATTTTCAAACAGTCGCATTGGGCTAAAAAGCTTATTCTTGGGGGTGTTTTTTCTTTATTATCAACACTTTTCGTCAATGTTTATGCTCTTTTGTATATGCCGAGAATCATTGATAATGTTGCTGTAGCTATTTTACTTTTCAGCATCGGCTTAATAGGCGTTATAATACATTTTGTCTTGACCTGCTTGTTATTTGGCTACAATATCAAATTTGTCCATAATATACTTAATAATGTGGAAGAAATTTTACCATGCTGGGTTAAGTTTGAAAGTTTGTTTTTTACTGGTATAAAATGGCTCGCAATAAGTATAATATATTACATTATAGTCATTTCGATAAGTGTGGTTTTGACAGCGATTTGTATGGTTCCGTATTCTTATAATCATATATGGTCATTTTTGCTTTTAATTCCTACAGCTTTTATTGTTGTTGCAGGAACAGTTTTGCCATTGATTGAAACTATGTTTGCACAAAATTTAGAAATTTCAGATGCTTTTAATTTCAAAAAAGCTTACAACGTTATAACCAAAAACTTTTGGCAATATATAATTTTGCTTTTGACAACATTCGGAATTTATCTTTTGGCAATGATTCCTTACGCATTAAGCACAATAACTATTGTAGGCATAATTTTAGTGCCTTTTTTGGCTTTTTTGGTAAAACTTTTGGTCAGAAGTTTATTTGCCCAATTTTTTAAAAAAGCATTAGAAAAAGAAGGCGTATAAAATGGAAACTCTTAAATTTGTCAAAATGCAGGGGCTTGGTAATGATTTTGTCGTGATTGACGAATCAGAACTTGCTAAAGTTGAGATTTCTCGTCCTGAATTAGCCAAAAAGCTTTGCGACAGAAGATTTGGCATAGGTGCAGACGGATTGATGATAGTAATTCCGAAAGGTACCGATACAGACCTCGAATGGGATTTTTATAACTCTGACGGCACAATTGCAGAAATGTGCGGAAACGGGATGAGATGTTTTGCCAAATATGTGTTTGAAAGAGGCATCACCCCGAAAAATAAATTCAGTGTTAAAACTCTTGCAGGAGTTATCATTCCAGAGATTAATCAAGACGGCACAATAACAGTAAATATGGGTAATCCTATTTTTAATCCAGCAGATGTACCCGTTATTGCTGACAAAAATCCTATTTTGAATGAAAAAATAATTGCGAAAGATAAAGAATTTATTTTCAACGCAATAAGTATGGGAAATCCGCATTGTGTAATATTTTCAGAGCAAAATACAAAGGAATTCGCCATTGAATACGGGAAAGAAATTGAACATGACCCCAAATTTCCTAAAAAAACCAATGTGGAATTTGTAGAAATTTTATCTCCAAATGAAATCAAAATTGATGTTTGGGAAAGAGGTTGCGGGATTACACAAGCATGCGGTACAGGCGCCTGTGCATCAGTTGTTGCTGCTATTTTAAATAATTTAACAAATAATGAAGTCGTCGCAAATCTTCCCGGCGGTAGTCTTAAAGTCAAATGGGGCGGTGATTTGTACGATTTAAAGCAAGATGTATTTATGACCGGCTCGGCAGAATTTGTTTTTTTCGGTGAAATGTTGTTATAAAATTATTTTGTTTATGATAATATCTACAAATAAATAAAAAAATTAATAGGAGAAGTTAAATTGAGAAATTACGAAATACTATGCATTATTAAACCGAATTTGGATATGGATGAAGCAGATAAAGTAATCGATGCTATAGAAGCTACTATCAAAGAATTTACAGGTAAAGTTGAATGCGTTGACAAAATGGGACGTAAAAAACTTGCTTACGAAATCAACAACTTCAAAGACGGATTTTATTTGAATTTAAAAGTTTCTTTTCCTGAAGAAAAAATTGTCGATTTGAAAAGAAATTTGACTTTGAATGAGAATATAATCAGATTTATGTTACTTGAATGTTCAAAAATTAAACAAGCATAAGGAGAAATTATGTCACTAGCTAAAGCTGTATTGCAAGGAAAAGTAGTTAGAAAACCTGAAAAAAGGTTTTCCTCTAACAATGTTGCTGTGACAAGTTTCGCTATAGATATTTCGCTTAATGAAGATGAATCAATCATCAGGGTCGTTACATTAGGCAAAAACGCCGAAATCGCCGAACAAAAACTGTCTCAAGGTGTTGTGGTTATAGTAGAAGGTCGTTTACAAACCAATACCATCAAAACTGCAGATGGCGAGGACAAAAAAGTCGTCGAGTTGGAAGCTCAAAATTTTGAAGTGTTAGGTGCTTCAGGTACAACAAAAACTGAATCTAAAGATGAAGAAATTCTTCAGCTTTCAGATGAAGATTTTTCAGATGACTTAATAGGCGAAGATGAAATTCCATTCTAGAAAGGATTACTAATGATTAGAAGATCAGCTAATGATAAGAAAAAACGTAAAAGTTGCAATTTTTGTGCAGATAAAGTCGAAGTAATTGATTATAAAGATGCTTTAAGACTAAAAAGATATCTGACAGAACGCGGTAAAATTCTTCCAAGAAGAATTACAGGTACTTGTGCTTTGCATCAAAGACAACTTGCACGTTCTATCAAAAAAGCTCGTGAAGCAGCTTTTATCAACTACGTTTTTGAAGGTTAAACCTTTATAAATATTTTTTTTAAAGAGCTTACATAAAAGTAGGCTCTTTTTTTGATTGTTTTAAGTTGTTCATTATTGTTAAATTTAGTTATGCTGAAAATTGATTTTTTACCAATGATAATTTTTCTTCCATTTTTCTTATTATGACATCTGATGATTTTGTTGTATCAACACCGCCTAAAATATCATATTTTTGTTTAACTGTTAATTTCTCGATATCCATTTTCCAGCATAAATCTTCTAAAAGAGCGTCAACTGTGATTTCTCTGTTATCAACAACAAGAACAGGTTCTTTATCAACGTCTAATTTTATAGGTTTGATGATATTTTTTATTGCTGATTTTACAATCGATATTTCTGAAGTTGTATCTTGATTTGTATTTTCTGTTGTATCAATAGCTGTTTCTTCAACTACATCTTCTTCTAAATTATCAAGATAGGAGAAGAAGTTAAATTGTTTTGCTTGAATAGTTTTAAGGTCAAATTTGCTGGAAGTATCTTCTTTTGCAGTTAAGATTTCTTTTTCAACTGCAGCAGGTGTCTCTATTTTTGCAGCTATATTTGTTGCTTGTGTAGATTCTGAAGAAGTTGTTTCAGATAAAAAAGACATATCTACATATGTGCCAAATAAATTATTGAAATAATTTTGGGTTTCAAAAGTTTGTATTCCACCTGCTTTTTTACCGTTAGCCAGTTGAACTTCAAATGTACCAAACACTCCGTTAGTACCGTCAGCATTTTGCAAAGAAGCTATATCAATAGAATTGATAAAATCTGTTTTAATTTGAGCACCGTTTAATCTGTCTGCCACGTTCATTGCTTCAAAAACGATACCTTTTTCATTCATTTCTGCCTGAGAAACTATACCGTCAGAATCCAAGTCTAATGCTTTTAAACTGGCGAAACTATTATCTACGGTGTCATTTATTCCGAGTATTTCTTTCGCACCGTTTATTTTGCCGTCTTTATTGTCATCAACGCCCATAACATAATCAACGCCATTTATATTAACAATATAAGGGTCAATCAAAGTACCATTTGCTCCCATCATAGAACCTTTAAGATTTCCGTCTTTGTCAAACATATCTTCGGGTGTTGCACCTTCAGGCAAGTTACCGTAAAAGCCTTTAAACCAAGGGAAATATTCTTGCCACCAAGGATTTTTGCTTGCCCCGGGTCCAATTTCCATAAGATTTCTTGAAACTTTAGAAAAATCTACTTTGTCTTTCAAATTAGCATTACCGTCAACTAATTTTTCAAGTGCAGCTAGCATATTAAGCCTGTATAAATATTCTTGAGTATTTATATTTTGAACTACATCCAAAGCTGCAGCAGCTTCAAATAATTCCATTTCAGCTCTTGATCTATCTTCCATTTTTGAATAAATTTGTGCAAAAGCTTGTTTTTCCATAATATTGTCAACAATACTCATTACTGCAGGGTCTTCGCTAAAATTCAAATTGAATGTTTTAAGACTCCCGGCTGATGTCCTGAATTGGACACCTCTGCTTGCACTATATGCATCAGGATTCAAATATGCTCTGAATTCTCTGTTGAAATAGTCAGGAAAAGATTCAGCATTTGATTTATTGAAATTTTCGATCCAGTATTGTTCCATAATAGCAGCTGTAAGTTCTCCTAAATACAGACCAAATTCTTTCTTTTCTGCTTCCGTGGCACTTCCTGATATTTCTCCTGAATTAAACAAACTGTCGCCAAGTTCTTTAACTAAGGCATTTGCAACTGTTGCATCATTATAACTACCCTTAAGATGACGTATTTCTAAAGGTGTATAAATAGCATTTGAATCTTGTCTTCTGACAGAAATATCAGAAGTGAATGTTACCAAAGGTTGAGTTACTTTAGTACGAGTTCCTGAAGTGTCATCAGGGATTATATCTGAATCTACAACATTCGCCATAACTGCATCAGTTATTTGATTGGTATACTTTTCTAACATTTTCATTGCGAATATTGTTTCAATAGCATCTGCTTTATCTGTAGAAGATAAGCTTGCAAAATTCGTATTTACGAAATTTATAATTTCAGGTTTTGTTATTGAATTTGCTGGAGATAAAGCTGTGTAAGCGGGTAATGGATCATCATAAACACCATCACCGTTGGCATCTTTAAGTTTTTCCAATACATTTGTTTGAATACTTTCAGTAGGAGAAAATGCCGATGTAAAATCCATTGACTGAACTGCAGAGGTAGGATTCATTTGTATATAATATAAAATACTGCTTCTAAACTGCTCTTGGAAACTGAGCCTTGAATCTGCGGCGGTTTGTTCCCCTGCTACTATTGTACCTATAGCATTATACATAGCTTCTGTTATATTGGTTGGAGGAGCAGGGTTTTTTACCACATTAACTTTTAGCCAAGGGTTACTACTGCCGATATAATAAGTCCCACTTGCAGGAGCAGCAGCCACTAATGCCACATAAGTAGCATAAGTGGTACCAGGATGAGTTGCACTGGATTCCATAGATGTAATAGTATAAGCATTATTAGTACCATTTGTTGCTGCTGTTTCTACTGATGCATCAGGGGTTACTCCATTAAATTGGAATCTTGTTTGAAAATAAATATTTCCGCCTGTAGTTATCGTTCCACCAGGTGCATAACCAAACAAAGCATCATCAATGGCTTTTAGAGAAGCTTGTTTTTCATCCAAAGTTTTTTCCATAGCAATTCTATCATCATCAGAAATTGTATTTGGCTTAATTGCTTTTAATTCGCTTACCAATTGATCAACAAGATTTTGATAAACAGATGAAACATTAGTAGCATCAACACCACTTTGAGCCATAACAGTAGCATAATCAAGACCCAATGAAGTCAAATCCAAGGCTGAATAGACTGCAGATAAACTAGATGCTTTACCATCAAATTGAGCTATTTTGTAATCATAATATGTTTTATATGCCACTTCCAAATCAGTGAAATTCAATTGAGTATCACCATTTGCATCATTTGTCAAAGCAAGTGCAGTACCATTTTCTGTATATCTATATGCTTCACCGTCTCTTGTAAGCCTATAATTGAACTCATTAGGATCTGCAGTAAAATTATTTGTATAAGTTATTCCGCCATTACCCAAGTTCATCATATCGCCAAAAGCCATTTTATTTGTATTTGAATATTGATTCGTATAACTCAAAATATCAGAGCCGATGATTGTTTTATATGTATCATAGAAATTTGAAAAAGTATCATCAGAATCAACTACTGCATCACCGCTATTTTCGAATAAAAACCCTACAGAACCGGTGTTAATTTTATAGTAGTTAAGCATAGCTCCCATAAAATTATTTCCCCAGATATTATTGGAAGAATCTAGAGTTGTATGGTTATTAGCTCCGTATTTTGATAAATAATAAAAGCTTGACATTACTTTACCTACACATTTTGCCTATACACTTAACTTACTTATTAAGCTTATCGGCAAATAAAGGTAATATCTTTAGACTTTTAAAGGTATTTGTTTACAAAAGTTAATATTATAAAATTTATGAATTTAATGTTTTTAATGCTGCATTAATTTTTGCTTCCACTTGATAAACAGGCATCAATGGGTCTATAGAGTCAATTATTTTTATTCTTTGAGCAGGGGTCAGTATTGTACTTGATTTCCAACAAACATTATCCAAAATAGTTTCAATATTTGAAGTGTCATCAACAATTAAAGCACTATACATGCTATTTATTTGTTTTAAAAGTACATCTCGTGTAATACTGCTGACAGAATCTTCTGCAGAGGTTGTCGTAGAAGCTGTTTCAGTTTTAGAAGTTGTAGAATCTTCAGTAGCAGTTGTCTCAGAAGTAGTTGAAGAAGTAGTTGAAGAAGTAGGTTTATAAGCACTTAAATCGACAAGTTTATCAAACAAAGTATTGAAATAAGCTTGATTCTCAAAAGTTTGAGAACCTTGCAAAGTTCTTCCGTTCAAGAAAGTCATTTCAAAAGTTCCGACAGAATTACCATCTTTAAGCGGATTTAATTTTTCCAAATCTATATTATTAATTAAAGAAATATCAAAACTATTTTCTGTTAATTTGCCTGAAGCATCAACTGCTTTTAGAATTATGCCGTTTCTTATAAGTTCATCTTGAGAAACTTTGCCATCTTTGTTTGTATCCAATTGAATCAAACTTTGGAAAGGATTATCTTGAGAATCTGTAATCCCTAAAATTTCAGTTACATCATCTATATTTCCGTTAGAATTTGTATCTCTCCCCATAATATATTTATTACCGTTAATAACGATTTCATACGGGTCGACCAAATAATCCCCACCTGTAGTTGGAGTTGATTTGGTATTTACATCGCCATAAAAACCGTCAAAAGCTCCGTGAGTAGTAACTCCTTTATTAAGTGAACTTGGACCGAATATACTTCCTCTTTGAATATTTTTTGCTACATCAGATTCATTACTGACTTCAAGTTGATGTTCTGTATCCAGCATAGCAAATATTTTTTCTGCAAGAACCTTCCTAAAATCGAATTCGGCAGAATTTTGAACAGCTAGAGTGAGTGATAATTCCATACTTCTGGCTTGACTGAGAGTTTCTTCATATTGGCTGTATAATGCTTTTAATTCTTGAGTTATATATAAGTTATCAAGAATATCTAACGGGGATAATTGTTCATCACCATCTTCAATTCCTGTATAATTAGACACTTTAAAAGTGCCTGCATCTTTTATTTTTGTATTACTTCTATCAAATTCAGGTAATTCTTGATTCAAAAATTGTAAAAAAGTAAGATCAGGATTTGTTCTTAGTGCTACAAAATATTCAAAAAACGGATTATTCTCATAGTCAGTTCCGGAGGAATTTCCGAAAAGTTTTGTATTAAATGTCGCATCACTTGTATTATTGGCAGAATAAATTTCACCACCATCATTTATCCAACCCTCTCCTTTAAAAAGCCAAGCATTAGAATCTGAATGAGTAGAAACAATTTTACTCAATTGACTTTTAAATACAAGCAACAATTCATCTTGGGCGGCATCTATTTTATCTTTGATATTTTCTAATACTCCGGCACCGTTTAAAGTGTTTATTTCGTTAATAACATCTTGAATTTCATTGTTTGTAAGAGTGTATTCTTTCAGCCCTTCAAGTTCGCCTGAAAGTTGCTTATACAATTTTGTAAGTTCGACTTGATTACCTGCAATAGACGTAAAATTAGATGTAGCCATAAAAGACGTAACTTTGCTATCGAGGGTTCCCACAAGAGGGTCAATTAATTCATCAGCAATCTCAACACCTGTATAACCCATAACATTGGTGTAAGTATAATAATCATTATCAGCTTGTTTGTAGTAAGAGTCTAATGAACCGACTTTTGTACCTGCATTGATGTAATCGCCCATAGGACCACTTTCAAGGCTTGAAGAATAAATATCAAGGCTGTCAAAAGGATTGAAACCCGAATTACTTTTCAACTGTGCGTACAAAGTCAAAATATCTTCAGAAGCATCGTTAAACCCATTAACTTTATAAGAATTTTCTAACCAATATTGAATATCAGAATTGTTCTTATAATTATATGAAAGTGTACTTAACGAAAGTGTCATGTGTTCAATATACCTTTTTCTAACTTTAACCTTATATATATAAAGTATATAAAGCGGATAGAATTTCAGGTTTTCTATACTTTGTTACATAAGTTTACAAAGATTAAATTGTATAATTTTATAAATTTTGAACAGCTCTCGTTTTAATATTTTCGACTTTTTTAGTCAAATTATTTATTTTTTTTGTATATTTTTTGTAATTTTTGTCTTTAGCTTCAATCAAGCCCAAACAAGCTTGATAATTAGATAACGAATTTGAATAATCCCCCAATTTTTCGTAAGTTTTTGCAATCAGCAGATATGATTTTTTGTTTTTGGGATCTAAAGAGATTGCTTTTTTCAATTCTTGAATTGTCAAATTTTTCTGCCCTTCATCATAAAAAGCCCTCGCTAAATCATAATGATAATCCGCTATTTTTTTATTTTTTGCAATCAAACTTAATCCCGCTTTAGCTTTTTTATTTTCTGCATCTAAATTTAATGCTCTGTAAAAAGCTGCCGTTGCCATATCATATTGTCTATTAAGAACAAAAATTTCTCCCAAGTAAAGGTAATCTTGAACATCTTTAGCAGATGTTATTGCATTAGAAAACTCTAAATTTGCATCGGTATATTTGTTGCAAAGCAAATATGCTTCCCCTTTGATGACAGAAGCTATGGGGGAAAAATCTGATTTTTTAATTATTTGGTTTAAATAAATTTGGCTTACATTGTCATTTGTCGCCAGTTTGGAGATTCTTAAAAGTGCCAAATACAATTGCAAATCATTTGGATTTGAATCAATTGCTTTCAATAATGCGTTTTGAGCGTCAATATATTCAGAATTAGTTGTTATATATGCCAATTCGGAAATATTTTTTGCATTGTTGAAATAAGCTCTGGATAAGCCTTTTAGTGCATAGGCAGAAAAAATCGGGTCGTCTGTAACTTTTTGGTAGTATGCTATTGCCAGATCAGGTTTGTTTTCGATGAGTAACATATCGGCAAGTTTTAAATACCCTTCTTTGTAAGCAGGATTAATGCTCAAAGCATTTTTGAGTTCTGAAATAGCTAAATCATTATCACCGCGTTCTTGATAAATTTCTGCTATTGCTAAATACGCTTCGATATTTTCAGGTTTTATATTTATTGCTTTACGGTAAGAATTTATGGCTGCAACTTTATTACCTTGTGTATCATAGATTTTGCCCAAAACATTTTGTGCAAGAGAACTGTTTAAAAATAACGATAACGATGTATTTAATTCACTCAATGCATCAGAAAATTTTGATTGCGAAAGATAGGCTTCAGCCAAATATACATAAGCTTTTTGGTTTTTAGAATCCAAAACGAGGGCTTTTTTGTATTTATCGATTGCTTCAGGGATTTTGGTTCTCAAAAAATCTACATGTCCCAAATTACATACTGCATCAGAATATTTTGGATTAATTTCATATGCTTTTTTGTAATTTTCTTGGGCTTTATCAAGATTGCCTTTTGTTTCATAAACTTTGCCCAAATTATTAAAAGCTTCTTCATTTTTCGGGTTAAATTTTATTGCAAGCTCAAATTCTTTTTTTGCAGAATCCAAATATTCGTTTTTCTTTTTTATAATTTCCATATCCGAAGATGAAGTTTTAAGATAATAAACCATCCCTAGTCCATTATGTGCATCTGCACTTTTAGGATTGATTTTCAAAGCTTTTTCAAATTGTTTTTGTGCGGAATCAAGTTTGTATTGTATACAATATTCATTTCCTGTCGAAATATAGGTTTCAATATTTTTTAAGTTATATTTTGAAGTTGCGTTTTTTCCCGATTTTAAAACATTTGAATAATATATTGTCTTTGCATCACAAACATTACCGAGAAAACATAACGATAAAACGCCTGCCAAAATAATTTTTTTCATCAAAACCTCTCAAATTCCGCCGAAACTTATTTTAAAATATATTAAAAACCTACCTGAATTCTTATTAAATTGTATAATTTTAAAATATAAAAGTAAATATAAAACAGGTATTATGAACCAATTAAATGAGAATTCTCTCGAATTATCCGAAGATTTCAAGCTATATCTAGAAGTTGAGAGAAATTTATCACCCCATACAGTCGCAGCTTACAATAAAGATGTTGGCAATTTTTTGATTTGGCTTGGTGTAAAGGAAGCAGCTAAAATAAACCACAAAGATATAAGGGAATATTTGGCTTCAATTCAAAATAAAAATTATTCTAAAACTACACTTTCGCGAAAAATAGCTTCAATCCGAACTTTTTACAGATATTTGTACCGTGAACGATTGGTAGAAGCCAATCCAGCGGATAATATCAAAGGTCCGAAAAAAAGTCGTCCTTTGCCAAAATTTTATACAGACAAAGAAATGGAAGAAATCCTAAATTGTATTGAAGCGAAAACACTTTCAGGGTACAGAAATCGGACAATAATCGAAACACTCTATGTTAGCGGAATGAGAGTTTCTGAACTTTGTAATTTGGTTTTTGAAAATTTGAACCTTGAGCAAAATGAAATAACGGTTTCAGGAAAAGGCGGAAAAGAAAGAATTGTACTGATAACCGACAAAGCTAAAGATTTTTTGAAAAATTACATATCCGAAATCAGACCAAAATTGGCAAAAGAAAAGGAAAATAAATACGTATTTTTAAATACTCAAGGTTACCGCTTTCAACAACAAAGTGTCAATGATATACTTAGCAATGTTGCTAAGAAATTAAAACTTCAAAAACAGCTTTCGGCACACGTTTTAAGGCATAGTTTTGCAACAAGATTGCTCGAAAACGGTGCGGATTTGAGAGTGGTCCAAGAACTTCTCGGGCATGCAAGCATCAGTAACACCCAAATTTACACTCACGTTTCGACACAAAGGCTCAAAACAGCCTACATGAAAGCCCACCCAAGGGCAAAATAAGGAGAAAATATGTCAATCGCAATAATAATACCTGCAAGATATGCCTCAACAAGATTGCCCGGCAAGCCACTCATAGAAGTCAATGGCAAGACTATAATTCAATGGGTGTATGAAAAAGCTCAAGACTCCAAATTGGCAGATAAAGTTATTGTTGCAACTGATGACACTAGAATTTTTGATGCTGTGGTTGCTTTTGGCGGTGAAGTTATGATGACATCGACAAAGCACAATAGTGGAAGCGATAGGATTTTCGAAATTTTATCCGCAAATCCCGAAATCGAAATAGCCGTCAATGTTCAAGGAGATGAACCTTTGATTACGCCAGAAAGCATTGATGAGGCCATAAATGCATTACTGTCTGACCAAAAAGCTGATATATCAACGCTTATAAGAGAAATCTCCGATGAGGAAGAAATTTCAAATCCTAATGTCGTAAAAGTTGTTGTTGATAATAATCAAAATGCGTTATATTTTTCTCGTTCGCCTATCCCTTTTCAAAGGAATAAAAATGAGTCTAAAACTTACGCCCATATAGGATTGTACGCTTACAGAAAAGAAGCCCTCGCCAAAATGACAAGTTTGCCGCAATCATCTTTGGAGTTGGCTGAAAGCTTGGAGCAGTTAAGGGCTTTGCAAAACGGCATGAAAATCAAAACAAAAATAGTCGACTATAATCCGATAGGCATAGACACTCCTGAAGATGTTGAAAAATTCAAAAAAACAGTCGAACTTCTAAAATGAGCAAAAAAAAACTCCCGAAGGAGTTAATAAAAATTTTTCTAGGAAGGGAAGGTTATATCATATATACATAAAAACTATTTTGTATATAAAATTGCTATAACATTCCATAATATTTACATTTATTTACAAAAAATTGATTTATTTTTTAGGTAAAAGCCTCTCTAATGCTCCTAACAGATTATTATAAACCTTAGAAGCGTATTCTGTCATATTTTCCGGTAGGATTTCTACATTTAGACCAGCGATTACATCTTCTGCACAAGGGTTAAATTCAATTGACGAGTCAGTGTCATTATTGACTATAAGTCTGTCATTTTGTTCTGAAAGATATACTGCAGAGGATTTCTCATTGTGCGAGAATCTGAATTCTCCTTTAGAGATTCTTGCAAAAAGATCATCTAGAAAATCCTGTTCTTGAAAAACCTTTAAGGGAACTTTTTTAGATTTTTCCAAAAAATAAAACCCTTCCCCAAAAGAAGTCTTCGTTTTATTCCGAAATGCCGGCATGGTGGTTTGATGTGGTGAATTTTGAATTTTGTTAATCATTTTGACCCTCAACTACAATAGTATGAGAGAATAATAATATCTAAAGAAAATTAATTGATAGTATTTGAAAAAATATTTACAATATGTTAATCTTCTAATCCTAAATAAAGCTTGTTGAAATTTGTTACCAGCAATCTTTCAATTACAGTTCTGTCTTCTTCAGGCTTCATAGCGGATTTGTAGAGATTATCAACGGTATATTTATCAAAATATTCAATTTGAGACGGACTCAAAGTTTTTTCATGATTTGAAATAATAACATTGAGTATCTTGTCCAAAGGAATTTCGAAAAATTTGTCTATAATGCAAGGATCAAAATGCGAACCTTTACCTTCAAGCAAAATTCCTAAAGCTTTTTCGATAGGCATTTTATCACGATAATGACGTTTTGAAGTTATTGCATCAAAAACGTCTGCTGCTGCCAAAACACGCCCTCCAAAAGGAATATCACAGCCTTTAAGATTTTTGAAATAACCTGTTCCGTCGTATTTTTCATGGTGTGAAGATGCTATAAAAGGTACATCTTTAAGTTTTTCTTGAAAAGAAATTTTGCCTAAAATCTCGGCTGTAATACTCGCATGTTCTTGAATATGTTTGTATTCTTCGTCAGTTAGTTTCCCGCATTTCAAAAGCACGCTGTCTCTTATACCGATTTTTCCTATATCGTGAAGATTTGCAGCATATTTTATAACTTCGATGTCATCCTCGGGGATTCTCATCTCTACACATATTGCTGCGGCTAAATCTTTAACTCTGCCTGAATGACCTGCCGTTATGCTGTCTCTCGCATCAATGGACTTTGATAAAGCATCTACGAAGCTTTTGAATGAGTTTTTTTGCTCTTCAAACATCATTTTTTGATTGGCAAATAATATCGCATTTTCAATTGCTATACCTGCACTTGAACCTATTGCCATAAGTAAATCTTCGTCCTTATCAAAGAAAACACGGTTATTTTTTTTGTTAATTACTTGTATAACTCCGACTACTTGCTGGTTGAGATTTTTGAACGGTATACACAAGATAGTTTTGGTTTTTTCTGGTCTGTAGGCATCTATATCACGATTGAACCTATCATCATTATAAGCATCTTTTATATTTACGCCTTCACCGGTTCTTGCGACATACCCTGATAAACCTTCTTTTGCTGAAAATCTGACTTCTTGAAGTTCTGTTCCTACCAAGATTTTTGCACTTAATTCATTTGTTTGCTGATGATACGTAAAAACTGTGCAAGTTTGAGCATCAAGAGCCAATTTTGTTTCACGTTCGATAATTTTGATTAGTTTATCCAAGTCTGTTTCTGCTGAAATTGACCGACCGATTTTCAAAAGAGAAATAAGCGGATCTTTATATGGGTCTTCGTCTTGAGTAATATTTTCCAATAAGCTAAGGGTTTCAATTAAAGATTTGTTATCGGTAAGACTTTTTTTCTTGCTGACTTTATCATTTAAGATGTTTACCCACTCTTCTTTATCGAGTTCAAAAATTATATCTTCTATTTTTTGAGAAAATACTTGTAAGTCATAGGATTTGGAAAGTTCTAAAGCTTCAAGAAGGCTGGATGTAGCCATTTGCAGGTAATCTTTATGTGCATAAATATATGCCAAATCTATGTGGCATTTTATAGCATCAACGTGATTTTCGATGCTATGAAAAAGATTTAGTGCTTCATGGTTTTTTTCTAATGCCAATTCAAAATGACCCAATTTGATATAAACTTTAGACGTAAGTTTTTTTAAAATAGCTTTTTCTCTGGCTGTAGTAAAAAATGGTTCGACATTATTTTTGATGACTTCTAAGGCTTCTTCAGGACGGTTTTTTAAAGTCAAAATTTCTGCATAGGTACAATATATAAACGCATAAACTTTTGAATTTGAACACTTTGGTGCTATTTCCAAAGCCTTGTGGTAATAATATTCGGCTTTTTTTGTATCTTTTTCAAGCAAATAAGCCTTGGCTATTTCATCCAACACTCTGGCTAAACTGTTGTAGTTACCATCTTTCTTCAGTAATTCTCTTGAAACTTTTAGAAATTTAATCGCATTTGCAGAATCTTCAACTCCAACAAAATAACGTCCTAAAAGCATTGCAGTTTCGGCAATTTCTGAATTATTATGAAATTTTATTTTTATACGTAAAGAATCTTCGAGATATTTTTGAGCGAGCGGAAAATTCTTTGCCCGCAAATGGTAAATGGCTATATTATCTAAAATACAGGCATTCGCGAGAGTATTTTTGTTCGTTAGTTCTTGTGCATTTTTGTATAATTTTAGAGCCCTTGTATAATTTTTTTGAAAATATTCAATAATCCCAAAATAAAGAATTATAGTCGCCAAAACATCATTTTTTTTGGTGCCTATTTCAAAATATGCACTTGCTTCTTCCAATAATCTGGAGGTTTTTGAAACGTTATCTTTGGAAATTTTGAAATGCAACATAGCTATTTCTGCTATACACAATGCAATTTTTTCGTTGCAACCGTTTTCTAGAAAAATTTCTTTTGCTTTTTCAAATAAGTTCAAGGCAATGTCAAAATTCATCTTCTTAGCTTCAAGTGAAGCTTTATCGAACAAGGTATATGCCTTTACAATGCTGGTATTAGGCAATTCTAGTTTTTTGAAAAATTTTGTAAACATTCCACTCTCAACTTTTACCCTAGATTAGTTTATTATACTACAAAATCTTAACATTTCAAACAGCTAAGCACTGCGTATTTATTTTTTAAAACTTGTCCTTTTTCTTTCATTAGATATACTATTAGTATAGTTAGTTGAATGGAGCAGGTAAAAGTGGGATACAAAATTTTATCTAAAACAAAACTTTGCGAGGGGCAATTTGAAATTGTTGTCGAAGCACCTTATGTCGTAAGAAACGCAAAAGCAGGACAGTTTGTAATTTTGAGAGTGAATGATGAAGGTGAAAGAGTACCTTTGACAATTGCTGATTTGAATAAAGAAAAAAATGAACTTACAATTGTATTTATGGCAGTTGGTTATACAACCAAGCAACTTGCACAACTTGAAGTCGGCGATAAAATATTTGATCTCGTAGGACCACTCGGGATGCCGACACATGCCGACAAATTCGGTACAGTAATATGCGTTGCAGGCGGATACGGTGCAGCACCTTGTTATTTGATTGCAAAAGCCTTCAAGGATGCAGGCAATAAGGTTTATATGGTAATGGGTGCAAGAAATAAAGATTTGATTTTTTGGCAAGAAAAAATGAAAAATGCATGTGAAAAATTATTTATAACTACCGATGATGGTTCATTGGGTGAAAAAGGCTTTGTAACAGGAGTTGTGGACAGATTGATAGCTCAAGAAAAAATTGACCACGTTGTAGCAGTAGGTCCTATGCCTATGATGAGAGCAGTTGCAGAACTTACACGTCCTCACGAAATCTACACAGTTGCAAGTATGAACCCAATTATGGTTGACGGTACAGGAATGTGCGGTGCTTGCAGAGTTACAGTAGGTGGTGAAGTCAAATTCGCTTGCGTTGACGGTCCTGATTTTGATGCACACAAAATCGACTTCGATGAAGTTATGCAAAGACTCAAAATTTATAAAGGGCACGAAAGAGAACGCGACGAAAATTGTAATTTGATGAAACAGGCACAAGTAAAATAAGTAACCAAATTTTTATAAAAAGATAAGGTCGGTGCTTTACACCGACCTTTTTATTAAAACCACTTGATACTTTTATATCAAGTGTAATATCAACTTCCCTTACCCCTCTTTAATAACTCACACTATTAACCGCTTTTGAGAATAATAAATATAATCTTTAATGATGCTTTTGTAATATTTGGAATAATTTTTTTCCGAGAAATTAATTGATTGCGAAATATTTTTTTTGGGTGAATATTTTTGTAAAGATAATACAACCATTTTAAGTCCTCCATTATCAAAAAAATCTTTTTCTTAGTCTAGTTATTGTATTATTCATTATTTTAAATAAACAAACATCGGTCATAGGGTGTAAAATAAAAATTTTCTCATAGACCAAGTGGACAGTAACTTAATCAAAAGTGATTTTCAACGCTTAACAATAAGCCCTGATTGATTTGGTATGTTATTATGTTATGAGGAGATTGGGGATGCTCAAGAAAATAATAACAATATTCACTATATTTTTATTATCGCAGAACATAGCTTTTGGTTATGAACTTACGATTTTGCATTCAAATGATATCCATGGAAGAATTGATTCCATCGAATATATCAAAGACCAAAAACCAATAGGTGGCTGGGCGAGACGTTCAGGTCTTATAAAAGATATTAAATCCAAAACAAAAAACACTCTTGTTTTGGATGCGGGAGATATTTATCAAGGAAGTGTTTATGACCAACTTTTTGATGGTATGCCGGAGATGTCATTTTTGGATATATCAGGTTATGATGCTATTTGCCTTGGCAATCACGAACTTGATAAAGGAATAGAAAATTTTGAAAATCTTACAAAAATGACCAAAACACCTTTTTTGGCAGCAAATCTTGAATTCATAAGCAATTTTTATCTGAATGGAAAAATAAAATCCCATATAGTAAAAGATTACGAAGGATACAGAATTGGAATAATAGGAATGACAACGCCTGAACTCAAGCATCTAAGCACATATTCCAATGAAATTGAACTTCGAGATTATCAAAAAACATTACAATTTTTGGTGGATTATCTTCGTAATGATGTTGATTTGCTTATACTTCTGTCTCACAGTGGAGTCGAAAAAGATATTGAAACAGCCAAAACCATTTCAGGCATTGATGTTATAGTGGGCGGGCATTCTCATACATTTATGGAAAAGCCTTTTTTGGTAAATAAGCAAGGCAGAAAAACTTTGGTTGTGCAAGACGGCGAATTTGGCGTAAAATTAGGGCGTTTGGATATAGATTTTGATGATACAGGGATAAAAAAATATTCCTCTAAGCTTATTGTTTTGGATGAAAATGTGCTTGCGGATCCAAAAATACAAAATAAAGTCGACGAATTGAATTCAGATATAAATTTGATAAGAAAACAAAAACTTGGAAAATCCCTTGTGGATTTGGATTTAAGAAAAGATTCTTTGAGTAAGAATATTACAAATTCAGGGGTTTTGGTTCTAAAAGCAATTATGAAAACCTGTCCTAATGCTGATATTGCAATGATAAATGCAGGCTCTTTAAGGGGAAATAAAATCATCCCAAAGGGAAATATTTCAAAAATGGATATTATAGAAATGCTCCCTTTTTCAAATAAAATTGTGCTGGCAGAAATCAAAGGAAGTGCTATAAAATCTATATTGGAAAATTCTGCAAGACGTTATCCTTCTACCAATCAGGCTTTTTTACAAACTTTGGGGGTTTCGTACACAATTGATATTAAGGGCGAACCTCAAATTTTGACAGCAGATTTAGAAAAAGTTACAAAAGAGGGCAATCGCATAAAAAATGTTAAAATAAACAATAAAGAGTTGGATGAAAATGCACTCTATAAAGTTCTTACGACAGATTATCTGTTTTCGGGGGGAGATGGTTATTTGCAATTTTCAACTGCTTCAAACTCGTCAAGAACCGATTATTCAGTTACAAATGCAGTAATTGACTATATCAAAACAGAAAAAAAAGTTTATCCCAAATGTACAGACAGACTGATTATAGAAGAGTAAAATGAAAAAGAAAAATTCGAAATTATTTTGGTTAATAATTATTTTTATCGTTGCATATTTGTTTTTAGGAAAAATTAATTTTCTGAATGCTCCGAGTTTGGACAGAAATTTTTATAAAAATGCTTTGGAACTTGAACAAAAAAGGGAGTACAAAAACGCATATTATGCTTTCAAAAAAGTATCGCCTTTTTATTGTGTATATGATGGAGTTTTGTACCATCAGGCTAATTGTGCGGCAAATATTGAAGATGAAAAAACTGCAATTAAAAAACTTGAAACACTTATAACAAAATTCCCGAAATCAAAACTTCTGCCAGCCGCGTATTACAGACTGGGGCAAGCTTATATGCGAACCGGACAAATAAAATCAGCCGAAAAAACTTTCCACAAAATTGCAGAAAAATATCCTGATTCAGAATACAAAATTGCTGCATATTATTATGTCGGAAGAATTAATAAAAAGAAAAATTTGGCGTATTCTATTTCTTTATGGAAAAAATACTTGGAACTTTCTCCTTCTGGTCGTTTCGGAATTGAATGCATAGACGAATTAAAAGCTTGTAATGCAATGTTGAGCAATAATGACAGATTAAATATCGGAATTACTTATTATTTGGCAGAAAAATATGGTAGTGCAGTTGAACAATTTCAAGTGATTTCGATACAAAAATCCTGGTGCTATTTAGCGAAATGCTATATTAAAACAAGGCAAAATGATAAAGCTGCAGAAATAATCAAAACAGGTTTGACTCAATATGCAAAATACACGCCAAAAGATGATTTGGTAGAGATTGTAAAATTATATTCGAATATAAGTCCCAAAACCAAAATTGAAACTTGGGGCGAGCTTGTAAATTTGACCCAAAATACACAAGCCCATGATTATGCCCTTTTTAATCTTGCCAAAATCTCTCCTGATGACAAATCAATATCTATTTACAAAAAAATTATCAGAGAATATCCTCATGGTGATTTTGCTTCAGAATCAATGTGGGAAATGATGTGGGATGATTATAAACATAAAAAATACAAGCAGGCACTTAAAATTTCAAAAATACACAGACACAAATTCAAAAATTCTAATGCCTCAGCAAAAGTTTTATTTTGGACAGGTAAAATTTTCGAAAAACAGAACAAAAAACAACAAGCTTTAAATTGTTATGATGAAGTTTTGGAGAATTACAACACAAGTTACTATGCTTTTAGGGCAAATGGTCGTATTAAGGCCTTGAAAAATAAAAAAGACCCGATGTGGTCTGTGTCTTACAAAAACAGACTTAATGATTCAGTTTTCAGCATCAAAAATCCATATCCTGCGTATAAAATGTATGCTAAATACGGAAGAGAATTTTTAGAACTTGTCGAAATAGGTGATTTTGAATTAGTCTCAAATTATGATATTACCGATGAACTTCTTGACAGTTGGGTGGATTTCAAAAAAGGAAAATCTTCGATTTCATGCCTGAAAGCCCGAAATATCATAGATGCCCAATACCCTAATCCGGCAATAAACAACGATGTGTGCAAACTTGCGTTTCCATTACATTATGTCGAAGAAATAAATTCAGCTTCGAAAAGAAATCGACTTGATGCAGCTATTATTATCTCTATAATTAAAGAGGAGAGTCATTTTAATCCTGAAATCAAAAGTACTGCCAATGCACTTGGGCTTATGCAGCTTTTACCTTCAACAGCTGCACATATTGCAGACAGAAACGGCTTGAATTATTCCAAAAGTAGTGATTTATTAAAGCCAAAAACAAATATCAAATTGGGCAGTACTTTCCTGAAAAGTCTTTATAATGACAGTGGAAATATGCTCTATGCGGTCGCCTCTTATAATGCAGGACCCGGTGCTGTCAAAAAATGGATAAATAATTACACTTCAAATGACCTCGACGCATTTGTGGAAGATATTCCTTACCCTGAAACCCAAAACTACGTTAAAAAAGTTTATCGTTCATATTGGTGCTACAAAAGGCTTTATTAATCAGAAAATGTTTGGATAAGTTTTTTTGTGATATTGGTAATTATTTCATTTGCTACAAATCTGACTTTATCCGAAATGTTTTTGTCGTTAACTATTTTAGGTAATAACTTTTTTCTGATTAGTTCAATTTTTGAAATATTTTGTCCTGAAATATCATCAAACAATATTTTTTCACCCTTAAGGGCAATATATGAATCTTCTATGGGAATATTTGGGGCGGATATATCTAGTTGAAAAAAAGGTTTCTTGCCCTTTTTAATCAAGGTTTTAAAGTCGTATAAGTCTTTATTACCTTCATTTGTTAATTGAAGCCAAATACGTTGAACAAGGGGTTCTTTAGTAATTTTTTTGCCTTTGGTTAATATTTGAGTTGCACCTGCATTTTTGAAACCGCCGAAATTGATTGTCATTTTTAATCCTCATAATACATAAAGGGTTAAATGCTCTAAATAATAAAAGTTGCTATTTTATTAAATTTTTTTAACATTTACTTTCTTAAGGCTTCGAAAATATCTTTATTTTTGGCAAATAATTTTTTTGCATTATCCAATTTAATCATATTTGGTCCGTCGCATAGTGCTTTGTCAGGGTCAGGATGAATTTCAAAGAAAAGTGCACTTGCCCCTGCTGCAATAGCGGCATTAGACAACGGTTCGACAAATCTTCTGTCTCCCGATGAACAAGTTCCGCCACCGCCGGGTAGCTGAACACTGTGTGTAGCATCGAAAATTACAGGATATCCTTCTTGTTGAAGCAGATAAATCGACCTCATATCAACCACAAGATTCCCATAACCAAAAGAGCTTCCGCGTTCTGTGATGAGGATTTTACTGTTTCCTGATTTTTCAACTTTTTGTGCAGAAAGAATAACTTGTTCGGGTGATAAAAATTGTCCTTTTTTAATATTGACTATACGATTTGTCATGGCTGCTTCTACCAAAATATCTGTTTGTCGAGACAAAAAGGCAGGTATTTGAATAATATCAACGACTTCTCCGACTAAAGAAACTTCTTGAGGAGTGTGAACATCGGTCAAAATAGGCAAATCAAATTCTTTTTTTATTTCTTGCAAAATCTCAAGACCTTTTTCAATCCCAGGACCTCTGAAAGAATCTATCGAAGTACGATTAGCCTTGTCATAGGAGGCTTTGAATACAAAAGGAATATTTAGTTCTGATGTTATTTTTTTTAATTCTTCGGCTGTTTGAAAAACTATATCACGACTTTCAATCGCACAAGGACCTGCGATAATGACCATTTTGTCCCCGCCGAATTCAAAATTATTCAATTTAACCTTTTTCAATTCCATATCAAACTCCTTTGTTAAAATTATCGTACAAAAAAAACGAATACTGTACAACTCAAATTAAACAACTTGTTCATATAATAGAAATATGAGAAAATAAATCTCATAGATACGAGGAAAATCAATATGAGCAGACTTCTAATAGTTGATGATGACAAAGAAATAAGAGAGCTTTTAAAAGTTGACCTTCAACTCAGCGGATACCTTGTCGATACGGCAAATGACGGGCAAGAAGGTCTGGCAATGGCTCTTAAAAACGCTTATGATTTGATTTTGTTGGATGTTATGATGCCAAAAATGGATGGATTTGAAGTTTGCCAAAATATTCGTAAAGTGAATAAAGAAATTCCTGTTTTGCTTTTGACTGCAAAAGGTGCAATCGAAGATAAAGTTGTGGGATTTGAAAACGGTGCTGATGACTACTTGGTCAAGCCTTTTGATATTCAAGAACTCCTTGTGAGAGTCAGAGCCTTGTTGAGAAGAAACAACAAAACTGACCTACAATCAGGTGATGTTTTGGATGCAGGAGATATAAAAATTTCGCCTGATTCACTTGAAACTATAATTAATGGCGAGGTAAAAAAACTTACTCCTACAGAATTTGAGATACTTTATTGCCTTATGCAACATATAAATCAAGCCGTAACTTTAAGTACACTTTTGAATGAAGTTTGGGGCTATGATGCAGACGAAGACGTAAGAATGTTGAGAGTTCATGTGGGCGGACTTCGCCATAAAATCGAACCTAACCCAAAAGTGCCAAAATATTTACACACAATCACAAATGTCGGCTACAAACTTAATCCTTTCGGTGAAATATGAAAACTTTAAAAAAACGTCGCCTAAAAATCGCAGAACAGATGATTTTTGTTGTATTTATTGCTGTTTTAGTTCCTCTTATAATCAGTACTGTAATTATTACAAATGTAAACCAGCAAGCAGTCAGAAAAGAGCTCGTGAGCTCAGCTTTTTTGAGTGCAAATAGTGTAAAGTTGTACTTTGATAATGAAATCGAAAGCAAAAAACAAATCGCAAAAAACATAGCAAATATGGCTAAATACAAAAATATCAACTCGTATTCTGCCGAAATTATGAAAAGTTACCCTGAGATTTTATCCATAAGACTGCTGAATTACAGCCCTATAAAACATAATAGCAAAATTTTTGCTACAACATATAACGATAAAGAAAATACAATAAATCTTATTTACAAAACGGATTATAATAAATATGTCGAAATAAAAATTGATGCAACTGAACTCGAAAAAAATACCGAGAAAGATTTTTCGGGGATAAAACGAAAAATATATATACTTGATCAAAATAACAACGTAATTATACCTCGTAATTACAACGAGGATGCAGTTAATAAATTAGTAAAAAAACTTCCTGACAAACTCACAATGGATGTTGCAGAATTATTTTATTTCAAAAAAAATGAACCCAATATTGTAATAAAAATGCGCGATACTAACTGGAAAATCATAGTAACAACGCCCAAAATTCTTTCAAAATACAGTATTAATGTTGCAAGATACAAAATCATCTCAATTTTGGCTATAACTGCAGGGATAATAATATTTTTGTGTTTGATTTATTTATTGTATTTATACACAAATATTCGGCAACTTTTCAAAGCAATTAATGCGGTAGCAGAAGGTAATTATAATAGGAAAGTAAGACCTATTGTCAATTTCACTACCCCAAACGAAATTATTTTTCTTTCAAAAGAATTTAATAAAATGGTAGAAAAAATAAAAACTTCTTATAAGGAACTCAAGCGTAATAACCAAAAATTGAAACAATTAGACAGCTTCAAATCAAATTTAATTGATACAGTAAGTCATGAATTCAGAACGCCTTTAATGAGCATAAAGGGTTACACATCAAGACTCTTGAGACAAGATGTAATTATTGATAAAGAAATGCAGCAAGAATCACTAAAAATAATCAAAAGGCAAACAGACAGGCTCGGAAGAATGGTCGAAGATTTGCTTGTAATTCCTGATATTGAATCGGCATCAATCAAAGTTTTTCCTCAAGAAGTTAATATTAAAGAATCTGTAGAAAATGTCCTCTCATCAATAGTTTACGCCCCTGAAAGACAATTTGAAGTCGATATACCCGAAAATCTAAATCCTGTTTATGCCGACCCTGATAGAGTTGAACAAATAATCATAAACTTGATTGAAAATGCCCTCAAATATTCTGATGCAAATATAGAAATTAAAGCCCGCCAATTTTCAGATAATATGAAGATTTCTATCAAAAATGATTCATCAACAATCGATAAGAAAAAATTGAATACTTTATTCGATAAGTTTACAAGAATAGATGATTCAACGACAAGAACGACTAGAGGAACAGGTCTTGGGTTATTCATCGTCAAAGGTTTAGTCGAGACTATGAACGGCAAAATCAAAATTTCATCAGATAATAATTTCAAAGTTACTTTCACCTTACCGCTGGCAAAATTATGATAGATCAACACAAAAATTTTATGAAAATTGCAATAAATGAAGCCGCACTTTCAGGAAATGATGTCCCTGTAGGTGCTGTTTTGGTCATTGAAAATAAAATAATTGCAAAATCATCAAACAAAAGAGAGCAACTCAACAAACCAAGTGCACATGCGGAGATGATTGTTATTGATGAAGCCGCCCAAAAACTCGGCACTTGGAGGCTTAATAATGCTAAATTGTATGTTACTTTAGAGCCTTGCCCGATGTGTGCGACTTTAATTTTGCAGTCCAAAATAAAAGAAGTGTATTTTGGTGCTTATGACCCCAAATACGGTGCTTTTGGTTCAAAAATTAATATGCAAAAAATTATAAATTCTCAAATAAATATTAAAGGCGGTATAATGGAAGAAGAATGCCAAAAACTTTTGTTGGATTTTTTTAAAGGTAAAAGATGAACGAAAAAGAACTTAAAATTCATTTGGATAAACTTGTTTTGGAGTTTGAAACATCTGATTTCATTAAAAATGACCCTATACAGTTTCCGCATCGATTCAAAAAAAAGCAAGATATAGAAATATCAGGTCTTATAGCTTCATCTTTGGCTTTTGGAAAAAGAGAAAAAATTATTGAAGCTGTGGAAAAAATTCACCAATTAATGGAGAATGAGCCGCATAATTTTTGTCAAAATTATAAATCCACTGACAGCAAAATCTTTAAAAATTTTAAATATAGATATGTTGACGGTAAAAATATTGCAGATTTTTTCGATGGCTTAACAAAAGCCGTTAACAAATTCGAATCACTTGAAGAACTTTTTTTGAAATATCATAATCAAAATGACGAAACCGTAAAAGAGGCTCTAATAGGCTTTGTGGGCGAGATTGTTCCTTGTGGGAATTATCTTTTGCCTTGCCCTAGCAAAAAAAGTGCTTGCAAAAGACTAAATCTTTTCCTCAAATGGATGGTGAGAAAATCATCTGTCGATTTTGGGATTTGGCAAAATGTTTGCCCGAGTAAGCTGATAATTCCCTTAGATGTTCATGTTGCAAGGGTGTCGAGAAAATTAGGATTGCTTAAAAGAAATTCGAATGACTGGCAAAGTGCCTGTGAAATCACTCAAAAATTGAAAGAATTTGCACCAAAAGATCCTGCCAAATATGATTTCGCTCTATTCGGCGAAGGCATAGGACTATAAACTTACCCCAAAATCGGCATAGTTTCGCCGACATATTGAGTCAATTTCTGCTTTGGAGATTGCCGCGTCAGGCTTCGCCATCCCACTTCTATGACAGGCTATTTTTTTAGATGAGCTGTGACTTTTTCATTCAAGGCTTTATTTCGCTGAGAAATATGAGAAAAACGCACCAAGTAGGTAGCATATCCGTAATCGCTTCGCTCAACGGCTACCCTAACAGGCGAGGGTTTTTATGGAACTTTTTGCACAAAAAGTTTCCGCCCACCGCGTAGGCGAGGGCTGGTAAGATGCTGAAATATAAACAAAAAAACGTCATTCCGAATTTATTTCGGAATCGCAACCAACTTTGCTCATTATACTTTAAGACTCTTGCGATGCTGCCCGCATAGGGACATCTTTCACGTTTCGCTGTCAGCTCAACGGAAAGAGCAGTCAATCAAGTTCAGCATGACGCAATGGTGTCATTGCGAACATAGTGAAGCAATCTCTATCTTTGAGATTGCCGCGTCAGGCTTCGCCCTCCTCGCAATGACTATTATTTCTTTAGGTGAGCTGTGACTTTTTCGTTTAAGATTTCGTTTATTTGATCAATCTCTTGTTTAAATAAGCCCAAGGCTTTTTCAATTGTTTCTTTACGTGGATTGCTTACATAAGTTTCAAGCATAGTTATATCATTAGGGTATAGTTCGTTGGAAATACTTAAAAACATAAATCTTAAGAAAGTAGTTTTTTCAGTTTTGTAAGAATATTTGCCATAAGAACCATCTTCTATTTTCGAATAAGTAAATTCTCCCATTTGGCGAATTTGTATTTCCGTTCTTTTTAGAGGGAGATTAAAATAAACATCATTTATTTTAATTAGAAATTCTTTTAGGCGTCCAAAATTAATATTAACACTCCAATATGGTTTAAGTTTGTGTAATAATTCTATGATTTCATTGATTTTTTTTTGATATTTGTTAAATTCCTCATTAAAATCTTGGTCTGAGTAGTAAGGTTTTTCTTCTTTAATTACTGCTTCAACAAAGTGAAAGAATAGGTGAAATTCTTTTTCTGTTCTTTCTCTGAACTCTAGCCACATTCTAGCTTCTTCTTTAACAAAGGCATCATTCAACCATTGTTCTCTCTGTTGTTTATTATTATCTATCATTACAAATAATGCCCAAGCTGTGGCAATACTTGCAACTACTTGAGCGATATCGACGACTATTTTCCAATCATTTGCCATTTTAAACCACCTCTCCCTTAACACACCAAATTGAAGCCTCTTTGATAAGCACATTCACAAGTGTTCCTATCATTGATTCATCGCCTTTGGCGTGGACGACTTTTTCGTTGCGGGATTTGCCTGAGATTATCTTCACCCCGTCTTGCTCTTTGACTTGGTCAACTAGGACCTCAAGGACTTTGCCGACGTATTTTTCGTTTGAGCGCTGAGTGGCTTCTTTCACTTTTGCGTTGATTATTTTGATGCGTTCTTTTTTGGTTTTGGCATCGACAAAGTCCCCTTTCCAAGTCGCAGCAGGTGTTTGCTTGCGTGGAGAGTAGGCGGCTGTGTTGGAGTAATCCAATTCTAGTTCATCAATTATGCTCATAGATTCTTGAAATTGCTCCTCGGTTTCGCCAGGGAAACCTACGATAAAATCAGATGTGATTGCCACATTCGGGATTTGTGAACGGATTTTGGTGCAAATTTCGATGTATTCTTCGCGGGTATAGCGTCTTTTCATCCGCTCCAGTACCTCTGTTGAGCCTGATTGCATAGGAATATGAAAATATTCACAAACTTTGTCGAGTTCTTTGACAGTTTGGATAAGTTCATCCGAAATATCCGTCGGATATGAAGTTACAAAGCGAATACGCAAAAGCCCCTCAATCTCGTTTAGTTCACGCAAAAGACTCGAAAGTGTGATAGTTTTGTCCTCAAAATCACGCCCATAAGAATCCACAGTTTGACCCAAAAGAGTGATTTCTTTATAGCCTTGTGCGACAACGTATTTGGCTTCCTTGATGATGTCTTCAGGTTTTCGGCTTCTTTGGCGACCGCGGACATAAGGCACTACACAATAGGTGCAAAAATAATCACAGCCTTCAATAATCGGAATCCAAGCGTTAAATCCGCCTTTTCGAAGTGGCGTAAATTGGCTTTCATCCGCTTCATAAGGGGTTTTTAGGATAGAGCAGACATTAATTTCTGTTTCGGTTCTTTTGATAAGATTTGGGAGTTCATATATATTATGCGTTCCAAAAACCAAATCCACATAAGGTGCACGGGCAAAGACTTTGCTGGCATCTTGTTGAGCTACGCAACCGCAAATTGCGATTTTGATATCGCGGTGTTCTTTCATTTGCCCCCAACGTCCAAGACGGCTGTAAGCCTTGTCAGCAGAGAGTTGGCGTATGTTGCAAGTGTTGACGATAAGCAAATCAGCTTCGCGTATCTCTTCTGTCTCATCGTAACCTATACTTGATAAAATTCCCAAAATCCGCTCTGAATCTGACTTATTCATCTGACAACCAAGTGTCTCAATATAAACTAACTTCTGCGTATTACCCATCTCAGCAATGCCCTCCATGTAAAAGATTTATATCATAAAGGGAGCACATAGCACAACCTAGAAAATGGAATTTTCAGTTTGTGCTGCGGGCGACCTGGCGGATGTGATAAATGTCTAAAATGAAATTTTAGACATTTTGAAACTGGACGGGGGATGACTAGAATTTTTTTTAAAAATACAGTTTACAAAAGTGCAAGACTAGATATTAGGGATTTTAAACGCTGAGGTGGGAGGAAATATGCTTTCTACTTTGCTTTTAAATATCTTTTTGGCACAAGCTTTGCCTAGCGATATGGGCTCAAAAGGAAAAATGGTCTTAAATGGCGGTGTATCAGAAGTTGATAAACTTCCTGTTGAAATTTATGGCAAATGGGCAATTCATTCAACTTTGTTGCAAGCACAAAATCGAGACGAATTTCGAGAAAGCACTTCTGACATGTGGGTTTTTTCGAGGGTGGGTGATGGTTTGACCCTTACAAATCCTGTTACGGAAGCGAGTGCAACAATTAATATTGATGAAGTTATAAATAAAACTGCCAAATTTTCAAGAGAAAGTCAAACCTCTCGAAAAAAAGAAATAGAGACAGTTCAAATTAGAATAGACGGTGAAAGGTTTTCAGGAATCGACACGTTTGTAATAGAAAAATACAAAAATGGTAAACTTATTTCACAAAATGTAGTAAAATATAAATTACAGGGTACAAAAGTATCCGGTAGCGACAGTATATTTGATTAAAGGAATTATTTATGCAAAATTTAGAATATGATTTAATAATATTAGGCGGAGGTCCTGCAGGGCTTAGTGCGGCTATTTACGGGGCAAGAGGCAATGCGAAAACTGCCGTAATTGATACAAATATGATAGGCGGACAGCCTACAAATTATTTGGAAGTCGAAAATTATCCAGGGTTGAATTTGATGGGCGGATTCGAACTTATGGAACAATTTGAGGCACATGCAGACAAATTTAATGTTGAAAAATTTCCGATGGAAGAAATCGTGGAAATAGAATTTGAAGCCGAAAATCACAAAATCAAAACTCTTGATAAAGAATTCACATCCAAAACCGTAATCATAGCAACGGGTGCAGGCCCTAAAAAATTAGGCATCGAAGGCGAAAAAGAATTTTTGTCTCGAGGCGTAAGTTACTGTGCGGTTTGCGATGGGGCATTTTTTAGAGACAAAATTGTAACTGTAATCGGCGGAGGAAATGCAGCTGTTGAAGAAGCTATGTATTTGACTAAATTTGCCAAAAAAGTTTATTTGATGCACCGCAGAGACGAATTGAGAGCGGACAAAATCGTTCAAGAGCGTGCTTTTGCAAATCCAAAAATCGAATTTGTCTGGAATTCAGTGCCTGTCAAAATTCTTGGCAACAACAAAGTAGAAAAAATCATCATAAAAAATATTAAAACTGAAGAAACAAAAGAAATTGAAACAGATGGAGTGTTTCCTTATGTAGGATTCACGCCGAATTCCAAACAATTTGAAGGACAAATTCAGATGGATTCAGGCGGTTTTATTATTACTGATGAAAATATGAAAACATCGCAAGAAGGCGTTTATGCCGCAGGTGATATAAGAGTTACGCCTCTTCGCCAAATCGTTACAGCAGCCTCCGACGGCTCTATTGCCGCAACTATGGCGGTAAGATATTTGGAAACTTTGGAGTACAAAGTTACTGTTTAGGTCAATATAATTCAAAAAAAGACCTGTATAAAAACTTATACAGGTCTTTTTTTAAAGTATTTAATCGTAACTTTTATTTACTGCTAAACTCTACTGTATCTTGCTCGGGTTGATTTTTCAATTGAGCTGTTTCTGCTTGAACAGGAGCTTCTTCTACAGCATTTCTTTTAAGTTGTGGAGGTTGTGGTCCTTCAACAGGTGTCGTAGGTGGTGGTGTTACGCCTTTAAAACTAATCATAATATCTTCCTTTATTAAACTAACTGATGTTTTATATAAGAAAAAACATCAAATTAATTGCCAAATTTGTATTTAAAATGTTAAAAAATATTAATTAAATTTCAACAGAACCTTCAAAACTCCCTTTTGACGAGAATATTCAAAGGCCTCTATTGCATCTTTTGCATCAAAAGTTTTTGCAATGAGGGGTTTTATATCAACGAATTTTTTGGCTAAAAAATCAACAGCCGGGGCAAATTGTCCGCAACGAGAGCCAAGAATAGTTATTTCATCAATAACTATCGGAGCCATATTGAGGGGTTTATCGCCTGCGACTGTACTTTTCAATACCAAAACGCCTCGTGGTTTGACTATTGCCAAAGCTGTTTCAAACCCGTCAACAGAACCTGTCGCATCAATTACAACATCATAATTTTTTTCAACTTTAAGGTCTTTTGCTAAAGAAGTTTGAACTTTTTGATTCTTAACTATATCAAGTTTATTTTGGTGTCTGCCAATGTGCAACAAATCGCAAGGAATAGTCGATAAAGCAAGCCCAATAAGCAATCCTAGCTTGCCGTCTCCTAAAACTGCAACTTTATCAGCAGGTTTGATATGTAATTGCTCCAAAATCTCAAAAGCAGCCGCAAAAGGCTCAACCAAAGTAGCTTCTTCATCTGTCATTCCATCAGGTATTAAAACGAGATTTTTGACAGGCAAATTGACATAATCAGCCATACAGCCTTCTTTTTGCCAAATTCCGAGAGTTCCGCGGTTTGGGCAATGACGTTCAAGTCCTTTTCCGCACCACTCACAAGTTCCGCACCCTGCGTTGATTTCGCCCACTACTCTTTTGCCAATTAGAGATTTGTCTTTTGAATTTACTTCTTCTACCACTCCGACAAATTCATGCCCGAGAATTCCTGAAAAACCCATGTATCCTTTTGTAATTTCGATATCAGTATTGCAAATCCCTGCTAATTTGACCCTAACTAAAGCTTCATTTGGCTTCAATTCAGGTTTTGGTGCGTTATTATTCAAAATTATTTCATTATTTCTAAATTCAACTGCTTTCATTTTATCCTCTTTTCTATACCTTGCGGGAAATTTGTGATGCAATTTGCCCTAATAAATAATTTTTGTTTTTCACATCCGAAAAACCGATTTCTTTGAATATTTTAACAAGCTGATTTTGAGAAGGGAAGTCCTCATTTGAAACCGCCAAATATTTGTATGGCGTGACATCACCGTGAAAGACTTTTCCCAAAAGGGATACCCACAAATACATATAAGGCTTCATAAATAAATTAAAAAATTTATTCGGTTTTCCGAGGTCAATGTTGATGAAATAACCGCCTTTTTTCAAGACCCGATAAATTTCGCAAATAGCTTTTTGTATATTTTCGGTATTTCTAAGCCCAAAAGAGATTACGCACAGGTCAAATTGTTCATCCTCAAAGGGTAATTGCGTACAATCAGCTTCCAAAAATTCGATGTCAGGATATTTTTCTTTTGCAATTTTGAGCATATTTTCAGAAAAATCTACGCCTGTGATTTCAGCTTTTGGATATTTTTCTTGTAAAATCCCAGCTAAATCGCCTGTTCCTGTACACAAATCAAGAATTTTTACGTTTTCAGACATGTTTAAATCTGAAATTGCATCTTTTTTAACAGTTTTGTGCAACCCAAAGCTCATAATGTCATTCAATCTGTCATAATCTGTTGATATTAAGTTGAATAAATTTTTTATAAATTCAGGTTTTTTAGAAAAAGTTTCCATGAGATAATTATATCAAGAAAGTAGCAGGATGGTCGCGGATTTTGAAAAAAATCTGAGGAAAGTCCGGGCTCCACAGGGTAGGCTGCCGGATAACGTCCGGTACGGGCAACCGTCAGGAAAGTGCCACAGAAATGTTAACCGCCGATGGGACGGCAAGTCCACAGGTAAGGGTGCAACGGTGAGGTAAGAGCTCACCAGCAACATCGAGAGGTGTTGGCTAGGTAAACCCCAGCTGGTGCAAGGAGGAAGAAAGTTAAGGTTACCCGCCGTTTTCTTCCGAAAACCGCTAGAGGTGTTTGGCAACAAACATCCCAGATAGATGACCATCAAGGTCTTTTGACTGAACAGAACCCGGCTTATATGCTACTTTCTTTTTTATATTAGCTTGTAACAAAAATTATTTTTTTTGTATAATTAAATAAATGAATACAAGCGTTAATAATCATTCAGTTTGCAAAAAGCTGTAAAACTGCATAAGCAAGCTATCAGCCAAAGTTGAAAATTAAAAAATCGGGACGTAGCGCAGCTTGGTAGCGCACTACCTTGGGGTGGTAGGGGTCGCAGGTTCAAATCCTGTCGTTCCGATTCTTTAAAACAAAGACCAGAGCTGATTTACAGGCTCTGGCTTTTTAGTTATATATACTTTATCATGCAATTTTAGTATAATGTTTTTGTCCAATTGAGACGTAGGAAATCTGCCTCATAGCTTTTGACTGTTTAGGTTTTATGGCATTGCGGAAGTTTGAGATTTATCGGACAAATATAATGTTTTTGTCCAATTGAGACGTAGGAAATCTGCCTCATAGCTTTTGACTGTTTAGGTTTTATGGCATTGCGGAAGTTTGAGATTTATCGGACAAAACGGACATTTTCCGGACATTCCACCGGACAAAAATTACACAGGGTGTTTGAGCCTGTATGCTTCACGCTGAGTGGGATACAGGCTTAAAAATCGCTGTCCCAAAAATGTCCAATTTTTTGGAGATAGGCTTGAGAAGGCGGAAAACAGGACGTCTAGGTCGGAAACGAAGTCGGAAATCAGAGGCAAAAAAGGCTCAATTTCCATCGATTTTCGAGGAAATTCTTCGATTTCCGTCTTTTCCATTTTTAATTGATTCAATATAGACACATTTCTCTCAAATTCAGACTAATTCTGAGTCTTCTAGGGTACAATCTGACTGACGTTGAGACAAATAGGTCAGAAAATACATCATGAACATGGAAAATCTCGAAAATACATGGGTAGATTTGAAAACAATAGCAGAGTTGAAGCAAATAACTACTCGAGCATTGAGGATTTCTCTCCAAAAAGGCAAGTATGTCTATCGAGATGTCAAAACTCAAGGTGGAAAATCATCAGAAATCTTGTTTTCATCACTTGAAACTGACATTCAACAGAGGTACAGAGAGAATTATTACAATGAAATCATCAAACTTGAAGCTCAAGAAGAAATTTTTGCTCCAGCAACTGAAAAAAACTCAGAAAATTCATCAAAATTTATTCCTGAAGCAGCAAAAACGATAGCACTTGCAAAAGTTGACCTGCTGAATGACTGGAATGACTTTAGGAATCATCACAAACCGAAACAAAAAGGAGATAAATTGTTTCTTGAGCTATACAATTCAGGTGAGTACCTCAAAAATATCTTCAAAGTCATAGGGAAAACATCAAGAGGCTCACTTCTCAGGTGGAACAAAGTGTATGTTGAAGATGAAAGTTGGGAAAGTCTTGTTCCTCAATACAATTATTCAGGTTTTAAAGAGTACAAAACCAGATTGAGTGATGAGCAGACAGGAATTTTCCTCAAGATTCTTCTTCATCCTAATAATTTTTCGATAGGAAAGGCAATTAAACTCACAAGACACATCTTGAAACGCAGAATGTCAGATGATGATGCAGAAAATATTCCTCAGCCAATCACTTTCAGAAGATACGCTGAGTGGTTTCGCAAGAAAAACTATGACAAATGGATACTGATGCGTGAAGGAGAAAAAAATCTTAGAGACAAAGTTGAACCATACATCAAAAGAGACCTCACAAATATTTCTGTCGGAGAGATTTTGGTCGCTGATGGTCATGTGTTGAACTTCAATGTGCTAAATCCCTTCACAGGGAAACCAACTCGAGCAACATTGGTAGGATTTTTTGATTGGAAGTCAGGTTACCTTGCTGGGTACTACATCATGCTTGAAGAAAATACTCAATGTATTGCATCAGCACTTCGAAATGCAATCATCAATCTTGATATGATTCCGACAATTGTCTATCAGGACAACGGAAAAGCATTCAGAGCGAAGTATTTTCAGCAGACAAATGACTTTTCTGAAGAAGGATTCACAGGTATCTATCAAAAACTCGGAATCAAATCTGTATTTGCTCGACCATACAATGCGAGAGCGAAAGTCATTGAGAGATTTTTCAGAGAGTTTCAAGATGAGTTTGAAAAACTTCTGCCGAGTTACATCGGAACATCGATTTCAATGAGACCTGCTCACCTGAAAAGGAATGAAAAGTTCCACAAAGAACTTCATCAGAGGATGAGTGGTGGGTATGTTCCATCAATTGATGAAACTATCAGACTGATTAATGCATGGTTGGAGTTCAGACACTCACAACCTTGTGCAAATGATAGAACGAAATCCATCAAAGAGGTTTTTGATACTCGTGAAAGACAAAACCTCGATACAAAATCACTTGATGATTTGATGATGGCTCATGAGGTTAAGACAATTCACAGGAACGGAATCAGATTTTTGAATACAGACTACTATCATGATGCACTTTATGGTCTCAGAGACAGAGTAATGATTAGGTACAGTCTCTTTGACCTCTCCAAAATCAAAGTCTATTCCACAAAAGGTGAATTCATCTGCACTGCAAAGAGAGTTACATCAACTCATCCGATGGCATATCATCTTGGGGAGGTGAAAGATGTGGAAGACTTCAGACAAAAAATTCAGAAACAGAAAAAACTGAAGAACAAAACTCTGAAGGAAATCAGAAAATATCTTCCGAAGGAGGAAATCAAGTTTTTGGAAACTCAGATGATGGAAGATTATCAGCAAGAAGA
>Ga0209467_1000404_pt1 | contig 62661 bp, 57 predicted proteins | sample Higcelwee11metaG_FD_187175 | JGI IMG/M metagenome (GOLD analysis project Ga0209467, IMG submission 187175) | Freshwater pond sediment microbial communities from the University of Edinburgh, under environmental carbon perturbations - High... | ecosystem: Environmental > Aquatic > Freshwater >...
CGGAGAAAAATTTATTCAGGATCCCATTGCTATTGAATCAAGTTTTTCAGTAAAATCTAAATTAGTACTATATTTTGTGGGATTCTGAATCTCCGCTATTGCTACGTTCAGAATGACAGTGACCAGTTACTAGTCATTTCGTTGACAAAAAGTAAAAAAAATGGTAAAATAAATTTATAAAAATGATGATTTCTTAGTTGTTGATCAGGATAATTTTTTTGAGTTTATTGTTTAAATATTTAGTTTTTTAATATATTTATATGAGTAATATTGAAAATATGAATAATAATAATGAAACAATTAAAAAAGATGATGGTGTTGAAGAATTGGGAGAAGTTGATATAGAAAAGCTTATAGAAAAAAAAGAAAATTTAAAAGAAGAAAGAGAAAAAAAAGTTAAAGAAGCTAAAATTTTTTTTAAAGATATTAAAAAGGCGATTGTTGATATTTTTAGTATTATTAATTCTTATAATTCATTAAATAATTCATTAAATAATTCATTAAATAATTCATTAAATAATTCATTAAATAATTCATCAAATAAATCAATTAAGGACGCGATGGAGCATCAAATAAGTGTATTAATTAATAAAGCTATAAAAGATCAGCCAAATAGATTAAAAAAAGTATTAGGTTATGAAAAATTTATTAGAACTTTAGAAATTAATGAAAATGATAATAAAAATGGAAATAAAATTAATTTATTTAAAATTAATTCTTTCGGTGACAAAGAAAATAAAAATTTAGAAAATTTAGAAAATTTATATAAAATTATTGATTATTTAAAATCATATTTTGTAGAAAAACAAGAAATTTTAGAAGAAAAATTTAAAACTATTGATGATTATGAAAATGGTAGAAAAAATTTAGAAATCATAGAAAGTGGAATTAAAAAAATTCAAGAACTTACAGGAGAAAATTCTAAAGATAAAAATTTATTTAAAAATTTATGTAATGAAATTATTCATTTAAATTTAAAATTGCAAAAGACACAAGATGAAATTAATGAAAGAAATTCTAAAACACAAGAGCAAAATAATCAGGAAAATAAAGATCAAATTTTAAATAGTAATAAAGATTTATTTGTAAAGAATACAAATGATGCAAGTAAAGAAAAAAAAGAAATAAGTGTTGATAATTTTGAAAAAGAGTTTAATGATTTTAAAAATAGTGAATATTATGAAGATTATGAAGATGATTTTAAATATAATTTTTTAAAAAATCTTTTGCTTGAAATAAAAAAAAGCAATATAGAGGTTGATAATAATTTAAGTAAATTAATTGGTGAAATTTTAGATGAGATTGATAAATTAGAAGAAGAAAAAAAAAGAAATAAAAAATTATATAACAATAAAGAGCAAAAAAATAAAAATATAGAAGAAAATAAGGAAGTTGATATTGAAGAAGATGTTCAAGATTTGCCAGATTTTCAATTAGATGAAGATAATAATGAAGAAAAAAAAGATAATATTGATGATCTTGATTTTGAAAATTATGATTTTAGTTTAGCAGAAGAAGATGATCAAGTTGTTGATTCTAATAAAGAAAAAGATAATAGTGAATTAATAAGTCAAGAAGATATAGATAAGTTACTTGAAGGTACTGATGAAGAAGATGAAGATATTCTTAACGACATTGAAGAAGAAAATTTTGATGATATCAATGGAAATGAAAATTTAGTTGGAAATAATGAAGATGTTGAAGAAGTTTTTGTAGATGAAGAAAATTCAGCTAATGAATTATTGAGAAAATTAGGTGTTTTTGTTTCAGAAAAAGATTTTAAAGAAAAATTAAAAGCAGAGATTGTGAATAATGAAGAAATAAAATTAAGTGATGAAACAAAAAAGGAAATAGAGAGAATTTTTAGTGAATTAAATATTGACATTGAAAATGATGAAAAAGAAAATGTTTTAAAAAAAATTATAGAAGAAATACAAATAGTGTCATCTTCTGTCTTGGATTGTGAAATTGAACGAGAATTTTCTAAATTAACTTATCATAAAAAAGAATTAGGAACGGCTATTGGCATAGGAGCGATAGCTACAGCTGTTAATTTTGGCATTCGTTCTTTTGGTGGAGGAACAATCAAAAATGTTTTAGGAACTATTGGAAGTGGAGCTGTTATGGGTGGAACTGGTGGATATATTAGAGCGAAAATAAAAGAATATTTTAATCCAGTTTTAGAAAATATAAAAAAGAAAAATTTAGAAAAATTTGAAAAAATAAGAGAAGAAAAAATTAAAGATGTTTTAAATGATAAAAATTTGAGGTTGATTGCTATACAGTCTATAAAAAAACAAATTTTAGTAGAAAAAGGGTTATATGAAGAAAGTAAAGATGACAATAAGCAATATGTAGAACATTTCTTAAGTCAAAATAATATTGAATTTTCAATAGATAGTGAAAAGGAAAAATTTGTTAAGAGTATCCAGCTTTTAAATTCTATTTCTGCTGAAAGTGATAAGAAGTTAGAAGATGTTATTAATTACAAAGGATTTGATTTGTCAAAAATAACTAAAAATGAAACATTAAATAGTACAGCTATTGGCTCGGTAGTTGGTGGAGTTGTCGGAGCTGTAAAACATTTTCCTGCTAGCAATCTTCTTTCAGGTGCTGTTGGTGGTCTTATGATGGGAGGAACTATTGATCGTATTTGGCAGAAAAAAAATACAGATAGAAAAATAAAAGATTTTTTAGGTAGAGTGGATGAATTGGAAGAAAAAATTAATAATAATGAAACTTTAGGTGATAATAGACGAAGCATAAAAACAAAAAGAGATAATTTATTTAGAGAAATGAAGATTTATTTGGAGCAGGGTTTACTTGATAAATATCCTCTTGAAAGACAAAAAGTGATGAATATTTTAATTAATAATTTTGTTGCTAAAAGAGTTTTTAAAGAATCTTCTGAAATTATTTTTCCTGAAAATGTACATAATGAAAATAAAAAATTAGAATATGAAAAAAAGATAATAAATAAATTCAAGAAAAGTTCTTGGAGATCTTTTATGTCTTATACGGCTGGTGCTAGTATTGGTTTGGCAATTGGTCAGGCTAGTAATTGGTTACATGAATCAGAATTGCTTAATTTTTCAAAAGAAAATAATGATAATTTAGCTAAAGAGGAAAGTGATCAACAAAAGACAGAATTAAAAGTTGAAGAAGAAAGGACAAATAATAAGTTATCTTCTTCTAGTGGCATTAATAATGGAGCGAATAACTCTCCTGTTAATCCAGATTTAGATAATTTAGAAACAAAAAATTCTGACTTGGATGAAGAATATAAAAAATTTAAAACAGCAGGAGCAGATTATATTAAAGATTTAGATCATAATCAAAATATAGTAGAACAATTTAAACAAGCTGAAGGTAAATTTTTGGAAAAAAATTTTTCTGATAACTTTAATAAAAAATCTGATTCTAATTTTCAAATAAATAATAATATAAAAATACAAAAAGGTGATTCTGTTTGGTCTGTTGCTGAGAAATATTTAGGAAATCATCCAGAGTTAAAAGGTAATTATAGCATTGATAAAGTAAAAGATGTAATAGTGGCTGATCCTTCTAAATACGGATTAAAAAGTGATGTTGATTTTAATAAAATGAGTATTGAAGATTTGGAAAAAATTAAATGGCAAGATGCTTTTGATGATGCTTTTTCTAGTGAAGAGCCAAAAGATATTTCAAGTAATTTAAATAATAGTAATGTAACAAATAAGGAAGAAATTATTCATAAAACAAGTCATAGTGAAAAATTTAAAAAAGATTATGAAATAGTTGATGGTGAAAGATTAAGAGTTATGGAAAAACCAATTGCAGAAAAGTCTGCTGAGTATGTTGAAAATTGGCATGGAGCGGAACAAGAAAAACATAGGATAGTGAGATTTGACAATAAGTATGATTTAACTATTGAAGCAATTGATGATAATGGGGTTAAGGGTGTTCCAGATGGTGTGCCTGATAAAGTTTTGATTAGTCAAGGTGATTTTAATAAAATTATTGAAAAAAGTTCTTTTGAGTCTGAAAATAGCTTTATTAGTAGAATTATCAACGAAACTCAAGCGACTATAAGTAACAAAGAAAGGATTTTTAATAATTTTGCTGATCAATATTTTGTAGAAGTTGATGATATGAAAAAAGCAGGAATTGGCATTTTTGATAACGAGGATAAAATTAAATTTAAACTTGATTTTTGGCAAAATAATCCTGATCAACTTCATAATCCACAAGAAGTAAAAGAATTTTTTCATAAAGTTGATATAATTGGAATAGATGTTTCAAAAATCCAAAGATCTTATGAAAAAAATGCATTAGATTTTATCTTGGATAATAGATATATAGACGAAACAAGGATTTCTCAAATTGTAAATATTTATACTAATAATCAAGATATTTTGAGTAATAATATTGATTGCACAAAAATAAATTCATATTTTGATCATATAAAAGATATAAATGATCCTGTAAAACAAGCAAGTATTGTAGCGTTAGTAAGTTCTGGTAGTGATAGTTTGTTTGAAGAGAAAAAAGATATTCTTAAAAATATTGTAGGCAATGATTTTGTTGATGATTATTTGAAAGGATTGAAAATAAGTCGTGAGGGTGGGAAAATTACTTTTGTTCTTGATGTTATTGGTAATGGCTCTGATTTGAATTGTGTTTTAGAAAATGGCAAAGCAAAGGTTTCGTGGAATACATTTTCTTTTGGTCAAGAAAAAGTTTTTGATTTTAAGGAAGGTAAAAAAATGGAAGATGTTGTAAAATATATGGAAACTTTAGCAAAAAGAGAGAATATTACAGATGATAGTATGCGTGGAAGATAAAGATTTTATTTATTTTTTGACTTTTTTCTTTTTATATAGTAATATTTTCATAAATAACTTAATAATTTGTTTTAAAAGCTTTCCTTTTTTGGATAAAGGTAGGTTTTTAAATTAGAAAAAATTTGTATGTCGCAAGATAATATGATAAAATTAGAGTGTTCAGAATGCAAAAGAGTAAATTATTTTTCAAGAAAAAACAAAAAAACCTTGAAAGAAAGATTAAATCTAAGTAAATATTGCAAATTCTGCAAAAAACACATAAATCATAAAGAAACTAAATAGTTTTTTTAAAAAATAAAAATTATGAACGATAAAAATTATTTATCAAGAATTTTTTTAGGTATTTTATTATTTTCTATAATTTATGCCTGTTATTTGGTATTTAAACCTTTTTTAGGAGAGTTTTTAATAGCCACAATTTTGGTAACTATTTTTTATAAACCATTTGAATATATTCTAGGAAAATTAAAAGGCAGGAAAATGCTAGCTTCTTTTACTATGTGTTTGTTGATTTTTTTACTGATAGTTATACCACTTACAAACCTATTTATTTTTCTTGATGTAAAAAGTTCTTATGCAGATTTTGTTTATTATTTAAATCATGAAGGTCTGGAAGATGTTCGTTTTAAATTAGTTAATAGTCCTTTTATTGATAATTTAGGGATTTTTGGAATTAACAAAGATATTATAGGGCTTTATATGGATGATCTTGATAATCTTTATAAGATTTTTAAAGATTGGGCATTAAGTAACACAGGTGGACAGATGATTGTCAACACAGCTTCAAGTATTATAACTAATAGTTTGAGTTTTATTTTTTCTCTTTTAATAATTTTTCTGTCTATGTTTTTTTTCTTTGCTGATGGAAAACAAATGTCTCAAAAATTAATGTATTGGACGCCATTGCCAAACAAATATGATAAAAGACTTTTTCATAAGTTCAAAGAAGTTAGCTATGCGACAATTATTTCAACTTTTATCACAGCTATTTGTCAAGGATTAATTGGTGCACTTGGATTTTTTATTATCAGTTTTCCGATATTTTTTCCAGCAGTTTTAATGGCTATAGCTTCAATCATCCCATACATAGGCACAGCACTTATTTGGCTTCCAATAGGTCTTTATTTGTTATTTATTGGTAATATTTGGCAAGGTATTTTTATCATTATTTGGGGAGCGGTTTTAGTTGGTAATAGTGACAATATAATTAGAGCATATTTAATCAAAGACAAAGCAGGAGCTCATCCACTATTCGTTTTTTTCTCAATCATCGGAGGACTTTCTCTTTTTGGTTTTTGGGGAATAGTTTACGGCCCACTGATTATATCTCTGGCTGTTACTATCCTACATATTTACGAAATTGAATACAAAGATCTCCTAGAGGAGTAGCATTTTGCGGGATTGGTATAATGGTAGTACAAGGGTTTCCAACCCCGCCTTTCGCGAAAGGCGGGGCGATATTCCTACATCTTGTCTTTAAAACAAAATATGTATTACATGTATTTATTACGAAGTAAAAAAGATAATAAATTTTATATAGGATATTCATCGGATTTGAAATCAAGATTTATGGATCATTGTTCAGGAAAAGTTGATGCAACTAAAAATAGAAGACCAGTTGAATTAGTTTATTATGAATCATATAATAAAGAAGAACTAGCTAGAGAAAGAGAAAGAAAATTAAAACAATTTGGTTCAGCATATGTTGCTTTATTAAAAAGATTGAAATTTAAATAAAATATTTACAGGATTAGTACCCCGCTTTTCGCGAAAGGCGGGGCGATTCCTAAATCCTTTTTATTAATAAATTAAAATAATTAAAATAAATATTTTGCGGGATTGGTATAGTGGTAGTACAAGGGTTTCCAACCCCGCCTTTCGCGAAAGGCGGGGCGATTCCTAAATCTTTTTTATTAATAAACTAAAATAATTAAAATAAATATTTTGCGGGATTGGTATAATGGTAGTACAAGGGTTTCCAAAACCTTTAGCGTGGGTTCGATTCCTACATCCCGTGCAAGGACATTTTCTGTGAAAGGTACCCGAAAGCCGAGTGTTTTTGATGGTTCGATACCCACAAGGGTCACAAAAGGCTTGTGAATATAGGAAAGTTTCATAGGTTCAAATCCTATCTCAAGTCCGTACAATTTTGATAATAATTTTAAAATTGTTATTAAATGCTTACCGCAGTGGCGAAATGGTATACGCGGTAGTTTATCAAACTATTGGGCGAAAGTCCGTGAGGGTTCGAATCCCTTCTGCGAATGGTTATTATTTTATAATAATAGTTATTTGTGGGAGGGATTTTTATTTGACCAAGAATAGTTAAAGTGGGAGAATTATTAAATAACAGAATTTTATTATTTATGACAAATTTACCTCATATAAAATTTTATAATAAATCTTCTAATGGAGATGAAACGGATGATGGTATGCCCGTTGAAATTATTGATTTAGCCCCAATCATTTCTGATAATGAAGCTATGTCAAGTTGGGCAAAACATTTAAGAAATTTATATTGTGAAGACGATAAGATTGATTCATATAGAGATGGTATAGGTAAAACCAGATCAGAATATTTGGCAGAAATGGTTTTTCCAGATTTGCCAATGACGATATCCGGAGATTTTTCTGAAATTATAGTTTCTGATTATATTGAATATGTATTAAATTATTATGTTCCAAAATATAGATACAAAAATAAAATAAATAGGAATATAAGTACCCCAGGAGTTGATTGTATAGGTTTTAAATATGCGGATATCAATAGGGTAAGTCAAGATGATGAGTTAATAACCTGCGAAGTAAAAGCTTCGTTGTCGAGTAAAGATGATTCAACACTACAGAGCGCAATTGATGATTCAGAAAATGACTATATTTTGAAAACTCCGGAGTCACTAAACGCTATCAAGCAAAGATTGTTAAATGACAACAAACAAAATGAGGCGAAGAAGATAGCAAGATTTCAAAATCCAATTGATCAGCCGTATAAGTTTATTACGGCAGCTGTTGCTGTCCACTCGAATGATAATTGGAGTGATGAAGTAGTAACCAATGCGAATGCAGGTTCGCATTTAAATAAAGATAATTTATATCTTTTTGTAATTAAAGGTGATTTGTTAATGGATTTAGCAAAAAACCTGTATAAAAAAGCTTGTGATGAAGCCTAAAGGAAAATCAATTACCACTTTAGCTGTTACTCAAGCTAAGGCAAAGAGTTATGAATATGATATTCCAGAAGAATATCATATTGATATTTCTGGTTATAATTTATACCAGTTGCTATATCTAACAATTGGTATATTGGGTGACATTTCTACTGGACAAAATATTGACGATGAAGTGGGGGGCGGCTTGTTATTCTCTGCTCAATATTTTGATTCATTGATTGTTGCTAAGCCAAATGATAGCCTATCAGATTATTATAGGTTATTAGGCGCTTGCGCTTATTATCTAAATGGATTGCCAGGGAGCGCAGTTGTTTTGACTAAAAATATAAACATAGAAACGTTGGATTTAGATGTTAATGGACTTGATATAATATTGCTGTCATTACTTAAAAAGAAAAAAATATCAGATCTTCCATTTTGCAATGAAACATATAGTGCTTTGTTGATGGAATATATTTCATCTCTAAATAGGTATTATGATGAGGGAGATAACAAGGAAAATTTAATTTTAGTTGTAGATAAATTAAAAGATATATTTTATGAATACGGAACTGATCGAGAATTGTTATTATCTGATTTAATAAAGTCTATAACGAATAAGTTTGTAAGCATTTCGCTTTGGAATACTCTGCCAAACTTTAGTTCACTCGATATAAGCTTGTGGAGTTCTTATATAAAACAGAATAGTAAAATTAAGGAACTCTGGCCATCCCAAATAAAGTTAGGCGAGGAGGACATCTTCAAGGGTCGTTCGGGCGTAATCCAAATGCCAACAAGCGCAGGTAAAACAAAATCAATGGAATTATTGATACGTTCTTCAATTATTGGCAGGGGTGTGTCGTTAGTTGTTTTAATTGCTCCTTTTCGTGCTTTATGTCAAGAAATATATTTTAGCATGAAGAATGAATTTAAAGATATGGAAGATGTTAAGATTAGTTTATCTTCTGATGTAATACAAGATGATTTGGATTTTGAAATTGATTTTATGGGAGAAAAAAATATCCTTATTTTAACACCAGAGAAATTTCTTTTTATAAATAGAAATTTTCCAGAAATTTTTAATCGTATTGGTTTGATTATATTTGACGAAGGTCATCTTTTTGATGATCCAACCAGAGGGGCACAGTATGAGCTGCTATTATCTGCTATTAAGATGAGGTTACAACCAACTTCTCAAGTTATTTTTATTTCGGCTGTAATTCCGAATGCAAAAGAGATAAGTAATTGGTTGGTGGATGATGATTCAAGGGCTATAAGTGTAGATAATTATAACCCAACTAATAGGAATATAGCATTTGTAAGTTGGCAAGACCAATTAGGTCGTCTTTATTTTGTTGATAGTAACAACATTGATAATCCAAGATTTTTTGTACCAAGACTTTTGGAAAGCAAAGAACTAAAGATAAAACCAGGAGAGAGAATACAAAGGCACTTTCCCGAATACAAGAAAGATAAGTATGATTCACAAGATATAGCGTTATTATTGGGCTGCAAGTTGGTTAATAAGGGAAGTGTAGCAATTTTTTCAGGACGTAAGAATAGTGTCGGCAAAATGATAGAAAGGGTTGTTGATGTATTCGAAAGAGAATTAGATTGTGCAAATCCAGTGGAATATAGCAATGAAAACGAAATTAGAAGATTTAGAAATTATTTTAATATTATATATGGTGATAATTCTCGATATTTAAAAGCTTCTCAATTAGGAATTTTTGCTCATCACGCAGATGTCCCAAAGGGAACAAGGTTAGCAATTGAATATGCAATGCAGAATGAGTTAATAAAATATATAATCTGTACATCTACTTTAGCGCAAGGTGTGAATATGCCGATAAAGAATCTAATTATTTCTTCACATTCCCAAAGCGGTGAGATTATTAAGACGAGGGATTTTCATAATTTAATTGGAAGGGTTGGTCGAGCAGGTTTTTATACAGAAGGTACGGTTATTTTTTCAGATCATACAATTTATGACAGAAGATCTTATTATAAAACAAAATGGAGATGGGAGGACGTAAAAAAAATATTAGATCCCAGCAAATCGGAGGCTTGTAGGAGCTTTATGTATTATTTATTTGAAGAAGAACCAAGTGATGAAACAGAAAAGATAAAGTGGCAATACAATAGAAATAATATTGAGAATGCAATTAAAGATTATTTGCTATATTTTCTTTCAGATGATTATAATGTTGAGATCTTAGATGATCAAATAGATCAATTGGTTAAATATACTTTTGCATATACAAGTTTTGAGGACGAGCAAAAGCAACAGTTGAAAGATTATTTCAAGAAATTAGCTATTGATATTTACGAAGAAGAACCTGACGGCGAAAAAAGAAAAATTTACGCTAAATCCAGTTTACCCATTAATCTCTCAAAAGATCTTTATAATTTTATTGAAAATAAAATTGCTGAAATTAATGACTGTGAAAATCCTGTTTCATTACTAAATTTATTTTGGGAGACTATTTTTAGTAAAGGTGATTTGCAAGGAAAAATAGGAGATAGTGATATTGCATTACAGTTTTGCACGCAATGGGTTCAAGGTACTTCCTATGTAGATTTACTTAATTTTTTGAAAGAAAAAGAGGTGAGAATATGGGGGTTAAATGTTGATACAGTAGTTAATATTTCGGAAAATAGTATAGGTTACAATTTGGTGCTGATAATTAGTGGTATTACTGAAATACTAAAATCAATGAATGATGTTCTGAATGAAACTGTAATAGTTAATTTTAAACTTTTACAGAAATTATTAAAATATGGATTGAGCGATGAGGTTTCAATTATAATATATGAGTTGGGGTTCACCGATAGGGCGTTGGCAATTAAAATAAAAGATTTGATTAATAATATATCGCCATTTCCAAATAAAGCAGATATAATGCTTGGGATTAATGAAAGACAAGAGATTATTCGACCGCATCTAAATGAAAACTATCCATCTTATTTTGTGGATGTGCTAAATGGTGTTATTTTTGAGTAAGTTGCTTTATAAGTAATAATTTTTTATCTTCTAAAATTAATTTACTACTTAGATTTCCAAGTATTTCTCTCTTTTCCTCAATCTTTCCATGCTCTAGAACATATTTGACATAAGCTTTTATGTCCGCGCCTTTTTCTTTTATTTTTGATTTGCCTTTTGTGTCTCCGCCTGATATAGCTGAGGCCATCATGTTAAACCTTTTTATTTCTTCTTTTATTCTTTTATATATCGCATTATCCTTGAATTCTAGTTTATCTGCCATCTCAACTATTTGATTGAGCAGTTCTTCTTCTTTGATGTATGGTTCACGGCAGTTTGTGTCTACGTGTCGGGTGCAGTGATAATACACATATCTTTTTTGACTTCCGTCTGGGAGTCTTTTTATTTTTTCTTCAGCTGTTATTGCTCCTCCATAATTTAATATTTTTGCCAATATTAGTGTATAAAATAGTTTATAAATATTTATTATAATTTTATTTTTATTTTTATTGAAATTTTAGCTTGATTTAAGGAGTTCTGAGATGTAATATATAAATATGAATAATATGAGCAAAAAACAAGAAAAATCAGAGCAAGGATTAATTAATATAATATTTAATTATCCATACAAACTCACTCTTCCCCCAACGTCATATCTTGTAAATGTTGATAATAAAATTGGTGTAGTAAGAGTAAAACATGAAAAGGGAGCGTTAATTTTTGATAGAGGTAAGACAACACAGGACACTCAAGGAAAAAATAAGTTAAAACTGATACACAGAAGAATGAATACGGGTGAGATGAAGTTTGTTCTCGAAGGAGGATCATGTTCTTACTGTGACTTTGATTTATATGGGAAAATGTATTTTCCTCAAAGTTTTACTAATATACAGGTAATTTTTCCAATTAATGATTTGCGAGCTAATCCCGTGCAGCCAGACAACTCAAAAATCATCCATGATTTAGCTGAAAAGTTTTTTAAAAGATTTCTTTTTGTTTATATGTATGTTACAGGTGATTTTACAATAAGGTATGGTGAAAAATTTAGTTTACCTAAACAAGAATGGATTAAAGTTTATAAATTAAATGATAAAGAAATAAAAAACTGGGAAAGAAACGAGAATTGGATTGTTGATTTGATGCTGAAATGCAATAAATTTGAAGTGCATCCAGGCTATAAAAAGCAGGGTGGCTTTATGTCGCAAAACATAAAATCTTTGGATTATGGAAACGCAGAAAAAAAGAATTGTACTCAAGATGTGTTTAAGAAAGCATTCTTCACGATGGCCACAAATCAGTATATACAAAATTATTATGAATTTTTATTTAGTTCAATTAGAAAAGCTCACATGGATGAAAATTATCATCTAGCATTAGTTGATTTAGCTACAGCTGTTGAAGTTGCTTTATCAGATAATTATAGTTTTTTATATTTTGCCTTGAATTACAATGCGGACAGTTTAGATGATTCTAAATTTGATAAGAAAATCGATAAATTTTCTAGATTACCATTGAAAGAAAATGGCAAAAAAACTAAATCAAGGATTAATATATATGATGATCTTAGGACTAAGTTTGAGAACAAAACAAGCAATAGTTATGAAAAATTATATGGAAATTCAGATTTAGAAAATTGGCATAAAAATGTTTGGAATATAAGACATTTGATAGTTCATAGAGGAAAAAAAGATGTTACTAAAGACGACTTTTCTTTTGCATTAAAAGTAACGCAAGCTGTTTTAAATAAGATAAAAATTGAAGAAGAAAAATTCAAGCAATATTTAGAATTATCAAAAAATGAAAAATAGAAACATTTATTAAAAAATAATAATATGGATGATAAATATTTTAATTTAATAAAAAGTTGGCATATTAAAGCTAATCAAGAAGATTATTTTTCAAAATTTACTTTTGAATATTTAGCTTTTATAGCTTTTATTAGAACACAAAAATATACTGATAGTTTTATTCTTCAGCAAAAATCAAATGGATCTGGGAGAGTTACAGATCGAGACTATATTCAAACTTTAAAAAGAGATATTTCTTATAAACAAACTTGGATTGATTTAATTGGGAGAGGTGGGAAAGAAGTTGAAATTATCAATGATTTTAAAACATATTTATCGTCATCTCCTCTAATAGTTAATGATGGTTGGTGGGATAATGATAACTATATTCGCAGTGATAACATAAATGTATTTAGTGGGGCTATTAATAATGCTGATGATTATATAAATATTATTGAGATTATTTATACATTAAGAAATAATTTATTTCATGGCACAAAGGGACCAGAGGTTGAAAGAGATAGTAAACTGATAAAATTTGCTTTTTATACTTTATCATTTTTTGTTGATAATGTTTTAATCAATATTTTTGAAAAAAATAGATTTTATCCGTTCTTTGGACATGAGTTTATTGAAAAGTTTTATGTTGGTGATGCTGAGGTAACTTGTAAACCAAATGGAGAGGGCGCGTGGGCAAATATATATGAGGTTGCTTTTTTAGCTGATAACAATTTTCCAATCTTAATTGAGAATAAAACTTTTAGTAGAAAAGATTTAATTGATAAGATTAGATTTAATTTAAGCAATGCATATGGAGTTGGCGATAATAGGTTTGATTCTATTATGTCCAGGATAATTTCAGTTATAAATGGCGATCAAGCTAAAGAAAAAATTGCGGATGAATATTTATCTGATTACTTTGAAATATATAAAAAAGAAAAGAAGAATTAATATAAAAATAATATGGGTATAGCATATAAAAATTTTTGGAGTTTGAATACTGATGAAGCGGTTGTTTCTGGAATTTTGAGAGGAAATATTAATAAGGACATTGAAGTCTTGATGCCAATGAACGCTCAAATGAAAGGTGTTGATTTAGTGTTGATGAATGTAAAAAATAAAAAATCAATAACCATTCAAGTTAAGGGTAGTAGGGCGTATGAGCCAAAACCAAGGGAGGTAAAAAAATATGGAGCTGGATCTGCTGGTTGGTTTTTCTTTCTTGAAAAAGTTGTAGGTAAAGCAACAGCTGATTATTTTGTTTTTCTAATTTATGTATTAGAAGAGGACAACGAAAAGGGTAGAAGAATAATTGAACCCCATGTCATAATAATTCCAACCTTAGATTTACAGGAAAAATCTAAAAAATATAAAAGTACACATGGAGATGACCGGTATAGTTATAAGATTTGGATTAACCCTGAAACGAAAGAAGCGTTTGATTTTAGAGATCAAAAAATGGATTTAAGCAAATATTTAGATAAAGAAGGTTTTTTATTATTAAATAAAAATTTGTAAAATAAATGTTAACCGGAGAAATATGCCAATCACTGGCTATACCAACTGCATCTTCAATATCTTCCTTCGTATGGCAGATAATTTTTTATTTGTGGCCATGGAAGTGGTTATTGGTAGTCTTGGTTTTGGGCGCTTGGGTTTTTTATGAATTTGCAACAAGAAATGGGACAGCCCACTATAATTCTGCTAATGGTTTTTCTTCTGGTTTTAATTCTTTTGTAGGAAGCGGAACATTTTTAGGGCTTCAAACTATTTTGTTATTAGGCCTTGAAAAGATATTAGGTGAGAGTGTCTATTGTATGACCTGGCCTTATGTAATTCATTTTGTAGTATTTGCTTCAACTGGGTTATTTCTCCATGCTGTTGGTTTTTGGCCGGAGCTTAGGATATTTAATAATAGGGGGAGCGGTCGCAGTAAACGTCGTAAAAGAAGGCGTTAAAGCCTATGCTATGAAAGCACGTATTTGTCAAGTTGAGAAATTATCACCCCTTTTATAGTGTCCCATTTGTCCCATTTTTGATAGAATATAGTCATACCCACAAGCCGTTGGAAAGTTCTTAGAAACCATCGGGAATCCCTTGAAAGATGAGTTCTAAACCCGAACGGGGTGCTATAATATTTTCTGTGAAAGGTACCAGAAAGCCGAGTGTTTAGGGTGGTTCGATACCCACAAGGGTGATGCACCATGGAGGGAATTGAACTTTGCAGATTTAAGTGATTTTATCAAAAGCACCTTTTAACGAAGGTGTTTTTGATTTGTGTTTACAAATAGCTAAATATTTGGTACTTTATAAGTAAAGTTTTACTATATGAAAAATAAAGCAAAGACGAGATCTAGGATTGGAGAAAACCTAAAAATAGAGCGACTTAAAAAGGGCTTTTCTCAAGATTCTTTAGCTGAGAAGGCTGGTGTTACTTTGCATGCTATTTCAAAGATAGAGACCGGTGCAACGGAGGATCCTAGAGTGTTAACCCTGGAAAAGCTGGTTAAAGCTTTAAATATCAAAATTGATGATTTATTAAAATAAAAATTATATGGCAAATAATTCAAATAATTTAAAAGAACAAGAACGGTCAGAATTGCATCGTGCAATTTGGCAGATTGTCAAGTAGATAATAATTATATTGATGCGTCTGCTGAGTTTGTTCGGGGTGGAAATAAAAACAAATTAAGTGAAGAAAATCGCAAAAAGATTCTTAATGCGTTTATTGAGCGTAAAGATGAGGAGTATTTTGTAAAAGTGGTTGATAACGACACTATTGCCGAGAATGATTATAATATTGCGGTTTCAAGTTATGTTGTGGTGGAAGATACTCGGGAGGTGGTTGATATAAAAGAACTTAATAAGGAGATTGAGAGGATTGTTGCTAGGCAGAGTGAGTTAAGGACGGCGATTGATGAGATTGTTGCGAGTCTTGAACTGTGATTATAAAATGTTTTGAAATTGATTATGGTGATTAAATGAAGACTGTGATTAAAAATATAAAAATATATGAATAATACAATTTTTGAAAAAATTAAAAAAGTTAATGAGCATGGGAGCGAATATTGGTCTGCTCGGGATTTATATAAAGTTTTAGAATATTCAGAATATAGGCATTTTTTACCAGTTTTAGCAAAGGCGAAAGAGGCATGTAAAAATAGTGGTCAAGATATCCACAACCATTTCGAGGATGTCCTCGAAATGGTCAAAATTGGGTCAGGAGGCAAGAGAGAAATAGAAAATTTATATTTATCACGATATGCTTGTTATTTGATTATTCAAAATTCTGATCCAAGTAAAGAAGTTGTTGCTTTAGGGCAAACATACTTTGCTATCCAAACCAGAAGACAAGAAAAGAGCGATGAAAGATTAGAGGATCTAAAGAGAGTTAAGTTGAGAGAAGAAATCAAAAAACATAATACTTCATTGGCAGAGGCAGCAGAAAATGCTGGAGTTAAACAGTTTGGGAAGTTTCAAAATTTTGGCTACATGGGACTTTATGGTGGCCTAAATGCTCAGGAGATACATAAAAAGAAAAACTTGAAAAAGTCTCAAAAAATACTTGATCATATGGGGAGTGAAGAGTTGGCTGCTAATTTGTTTCGAGCCACTCAGGCTGATGCAAAATTGCGAAGAGAAAATATTCAAGGTGAGGCACGGGCAAATGTGACTCATTATGAAGTTGGGAAAAAGGTAAGACAAACGATTGGGGAGTTGGGTGGTACTATGCCAGAAGAATTGCCTGGTGCGGATAATGTAGGTAATGCTAAGAAGAGAGTTAAGGGGATTGAGAAAAAAATAATTGTATAAGGATATTGAACAACTTGAAACATCCATTGAATCTTTAATTCCATTACTAACATGACAAATAATCAACAAAAAATTGAAAAACTAATTATCGAACTATGTCCTAATGGTGTAGAATTTTTAGAATTGGGGGAAATTTTTGAAATATCTCGTGGAAGGGTAATGTTAAAAGATTATTTAAAATAAAATAATGGTGAATTTCCCGTTTATTCATCTCAGACCGCAAAAAATGGTGAAATTGGAAAAATAAAAACATATGATTTTAATGGTGAATATTTAACTTGGACAACTGATGGTGCTAACGCTGGGACTATTTTTTATAGAAATGAGAAATTTAGTATTACAAATAAAAAATATGAATCATAAAATTTCAATTCGTTTCTTTAACGATCGAGAAGTTCGTGCCTTTTGGGATGAAAAAAACGATAAATGGTGGTTTTCTATTGTGGACATTGTGGCAGCCATTACCGACAGTCCGCGTCCAAGGGTTTATTGGGGAACACTTAAAAATCGTTTAAAAAAACAAAATAATGAGTTGTATTCAAAATGTATACAACTGAAACTTGTGTCTCTAGATGGTAAAAAATATGCTACTGATTGTTTTTCACAGGATGATGTTATCGCGGCGCTAAAGATAATTCCGAGCAAAAAATCTAAAGAGTTTATTGATTGGTTTGTCTATAGTGATAATAGTCTTGACGGAAAAAGTAAAACTAAAGCCTATGCTTTGTTTGAAAGTTCTCTTATCGATAGTATTGAAGTTGGCACAACCAAAGGCTTGCAACAAATTCACGCATATTTATTTGGCGGATTGTATGATTTTGCCGGGCAAATCAGGCAAAAAAATATTTCAAAAAATGGTTTTCAATTTGCGATGGCACAGTATTTGGAAAACACGCTTAAGCAAATTGAACAAATGCCGGAAGATACTTTTGAACAAATTGTCGATAAATATGTAGAAATGAATGTCGCTCATCCATTTATGGAAGGTAACGGAAGAAGTGTTCGTATTTGGCTTGATTTAATATTGAAAAAACGTCTTAAAAAATGTGTGGATTGGAGCAGAATAGGCAAAAAAGATTATATAGATGCAATGAAACATAGTTCCATAAATAGTAAAAAAATAAAAAATTTATTAAAAAAAGCACTGACTAGTAAAATTAACAATCGGGAAATGTTTATGAAGGGAATAGACTACTCTTATTATTATGAAGAAGAAGATTAGAAAGTGTTATGTAATACAGTTATAAACTTTATAAAATATGTCAAACAATAAATACAATTTAGTTGCAGAAAATACACAAAGCTTGCAGACAGCAATACGAATATTACCGAGGGAAACTGCTGACTTTTAAGGAGTTAGATAAATAAGTTTAAAGTATATGAAAAATATCAATGAAAAACTTAATGAGATTCTTTCACTTCCAGCGGAAAATGAAGTGGTTGAATGGAAGGAGGCCAAAAATGATTTTGATTTTAGAAAGCTGGGAAAATATTTCAGCGCTCTTAGTAACGAAGCTAATTTAAAGGATAAAAAATCCGCATGGCTAGTTTTTGGTATAAAAAATGATAAAACAATCATTGGAACAAGCTATAGAAAGGATACAATAAGATTAAATAGCTTAAAATCAGAATTAGCGAAACATACTACTACGGGAATATCATTTATAGAAATTTATGAAACTGAAAAAAATGGACAAAGGATTGTTTTATTCGAAATTCCGGCAGCTCCAAAAGGTATTCCGATTGCTTGGCAGGGCCATTATTATGCGAGAGATAATGAGGATATGTCTCCATTGAGCATAGAAAAAATAGAAAGAATTCGCGTGCAAGCCAAGCTGAAAGACTGGAGTGCTGAAATTTGTGAAGGTGCAACAATCAAAGATTTGGATCCAGTAGCTATAAATATGGCGAGGGAGGGGTTTAATCGCAAAAATCAATCTATTGATCCTAACGATATTGCAACTTGGAGTGATGAAGTCTTTTTAAATAAGGCAAAGATAACAATCAATGGTAAAATCACAAAAACTTCTATTGTTTTATTAGGGAAATCTGAATCTGAGCATTTTATAAACCCGGCGTGTGCAAAAATTTCATGGATTTTAAAAGATAAAGATGGCGTGGAAAAAGATTATGAGCATTTTAGTTGCCCCTTTATTTTAGCGGTCGATAAGGTTTATAAAAAAATAAGAAATTTAAGATACAGATACATCTCTGATAAAACATTATTCCCTGATGAGATTGACAGATATGATCCGCAAACTATTCGTGAGGCAGTTAATAATTGTATTGCCCACCAAGATTATGAGCTTGGTGGTAAAATTAATGTTGTTGAAAATGAAGACGATAGTTTGATTTTTTCCAATCTCGGTTCTTTTATACCGGGGACAGTTGAAAATGTAATCGAGGCTGATTCGCCCTCGGAATATTACAGAAATAAATTTCTTGCCGATGCCATGGTTAATGTGAATATGATTGATACGATAGGTAGCGGAATAAAAAAGATGTTTATGTCTCAAAAAAATAAACTTTTTCCTCTGCCTGATTATGATTTAACCAGCGGAAAGGTTAAACTTACTATTGTAGGTAAAGTTCTTGACGTGCAATATGCCAGAAAACTTATTCAGATACCGAATCTTGATCTTAAAATAATAATGGCTCTTGATAAGGTTCAGAAAAGAAAAAAAATAAATATTGACGAAATTGCCGAGCTTAAAAAACACAATTTAATAGAGGGGAGAAGTCCGAACTTTTATATTTCCTCAAAAGTGGCTGTTAAGACAGGGGAGAGAAGCGAGTATATAAAAATGAGAGGATTTAAGGATGACCACTATAAAAAAATGATTCTTGAATATCTTGAAAAATACAAAGAGGCTTCTAAGGCAGATATTGATAAATTAATTTTAGACATACTTCCTAAAATTTTAGATGAAAAACAGAAGAAAACTAAAATAAGAAATATAGTTTATGCGATGTCTAAAAGGGATAAAACTATTGTAAATCAAGGTACTGGCAGATACCCAAGATGGATAAAAGTTTAACTAATTTATACTTTTGTATTATTTTTTTAGATAGACTTTTAGACAAACTTTTAGATAAACTGCATGAATAAATCCTCATTATAAGCCTTTAAATCAAGAATATAATAAGGTGCAAAAATATTATGGAAAAATCCAATAAATACAATTTAGTTGCAGAAAATACACAAAGTACAGTTGTCGCTAAATATCGCAAATCAGCGGATTGTGTAGAAGATCGAGCTTCTTATCAGAGTGAAGCCGAGCTTGAACGTGCCTTTATTATGCAATTGGAAACCCAAGCCTATGAACATTTAAAAATTATTTCTGAAGATGAACTTGTGTTTAATTTACGCAAGCAACTGGAAAAACTAAATGATTTTACTTTTTCTGATACGGAATGGAATAAATTTTTTGTGAGTGTTATTGCTAATCCAAATCAAAATATTGAAGAAAAAACTACTACTATTCAAGAAGATAGCACGAAAATATTAGACCGAGATGACGGCACTTTTAAAAATATTGATTTAATAGACAAGAAAAATATTCACAATAATAGTTTGCAAGTTATCAATCAATATGCGACAGAAGACGGACAACGTGCCAATCGCTATGATGTAACAGTGCTTGTAAATGGACTACCGCTTGTTCATATTGAATTAAAGCGTCGTGGTGTTGCTATCCAAGAAGCGTTTAATCAAATCAATCGTTACCAAAGAGAAAGTTTTTGGGCTTCAAGTGGGCTTTTTGAATATGCGCAGTTATTTATTATATCCAACGGAACTCATACAAAATATTACAGTAATACAACCAGATTTCAGCATGTTAAAGAGGCGGATGCAAGCAATAGACCAATCACTGATTTAATGGATTTTGCCAAGACATTTTTTGCCAAGCATACAATTTTAAATATTCTAACAAAATATTGCGTGTTTACCAGTGAAAAGCAACTTTTAGCAATGAGGCCTTATCAGATAGTTGCGACTGAGCGAATATTAAACAGGATTGAAGTCAGTACAAATTACAAAAAACTGGGAACCGTAGATGCAGGTGCTTATATTTGGCATACAACCGGATCGGGAAAGACTTTGACAAGTTTTAAAATTGCTCAGTTGGCTAGTAAACTACCATATGTAGATAAGGTATTGTTTGTGGTTGATCGTAAAGATTTAGATTATCAAACAATGTTAGAATATGACAAATTTGAAAAGGGTGCGGCGAATAGCAACACCAGTACTGCTGTTTTAAAAAAACAATTGGAAAATTCAAACTCTAGAATAATTGTTACTACGATACAAAAATTAGACAGATTTATAAATAAAAATAAAAATCATACTATTTTTGACGGTCATATTGTATTAATTTTTGACGAATGTCATCGTTCTCAATTCGGTGATATGCACGCGAGTATTGTAAAAGCATTTAATAAATATCATTTATTTGGTTTTACTGGTACGCCTATTTTTGCAGTAAATTCCTCATCTGGCGGTCGGCTTGATTTTAAAACTACCGAGCAGGCTTTTGGCGAGAAGCTTCACACTTATACAATTGTTGATGCTATTGCTGATAAAAATGTTTTACCGTTTAAGGTTGATTATATTTCAACAATGAAAGAAAAAGAAAATATAAATGATAAGAAGGTGTCCGATATTGATCGTGAAAAAGCACTTGCTGACCCTGTGCGTATAGCAAATAATGTTAAATATATTCTAGAGCACTTTGATCAAAAAACAAAACGAAATAGTTTTTATAAACTAAAGGATCGCAGGCTTGCTGGATTTAATTCTATTTTTGCTGTTTCGTCAATTAAAGCAGCTAAGAAATATTATACAGAATTTAAAAAACAATTAGCCGATGAGCCAAGCGATAAACGACTTAAAATAGCAACGATTTTTAGTTTTGGAGTAAACGATGAAGATGCGGATGGTATGGTTGATGAAAATTCTGAGGATACAAGTGGCTTAGATGTTGGTGATAGAGATTTTCTTGAAAGTGCTATTGTTGATTACAATAAGATGTTCGGAACTTCTTATGATACTTCATCAGATAAGTTTCAAAATTATTATAAAAATGTTAGTGAAAAAGTTAAAAAAAGAGAAATTGATATTCTGATTGTAGTAAATATGTTTTTGACTGGATTTGATGCAACTACATTAAATACTTTGTGGGTTGATAAAAATTTGCGTTTGCATGGATTGTTACAAGCATTTTCAAGAACTAACCGTATTTTAAACAGTGTTAAGACCTTCGGTAATATAGTATGTTTTAGAAATTTAGAAAAAGCAACCAATGAATCTATTTCGCTTTTTGGAGATAAAGAAGCAAGTGGTATTGTTTTACTTAAATCTTATGAGGATTATTATAACGGTTATAAAGACGATGAAAAAAAAGTTAGAGGATATAAGAGCTTAATAGATGAACTCTTGGAAAAATTTCCAGTAGGGGAAATGATTACAGGTGAACAAAATCAAAAAAATTTCATTAAATTATACGGAGCGATTTTGCGTGTCCGAAATATTCTTACAACTTTTGATGAATTTGCAAGAAATGAAATTTTAACCCAACGTGATGTTCAGGATTATCACAGTATGTATATTGATTTGTATAATGAATTTCGTAAGGGAGTGGATAATGAAAAAGAAAATGTTAATGAGGATATTATTTTTGAAATGGAACTTATTAAACAAGTTGAGATTAATATTGACTACATACTAGGTCTTATTAAAAAATATCATAATGATCATATTAAAAATAAAGAACTTTTGCTTGATATTAATAAGGCAATTGACTCTAGTGTTGAGCTTCGTAATAAAAAAGATCTTATCAGTCAATTTATTAGCTCCCTTGATGTTCATTCAATCGTTGATGAAGACTGGCAAAAATTTGTAGAAGAAAAGAAAATTGAGGAATTGGAAAAAATTATTAAAAATGAAAATCTTGATAAGGAGGCAACGTACAAATTTATAAATAACGCTTTTAGAGATGGAAATATAGCAACAACTGGTACGGCTATCACAAATGTCTTGCCACCAGTTTCTCGTTTTTCTAAAACGGGCGAACGAACCAAAAAACGTGAGAGTGTTCTTGATAAACTTACAAACTTTTTTGATAGATTTTTTGATATTTCAAAACGGGAGCTATAGTCGTGAGTATTATTTTATAAATTAAAATTAAGTTTCTTTTGACAACATTAAGCAAAAAAACTTTAGAAAAAATTCATAAAAACTTTATCAAAATTTAATCAGCAAAATGTTAGAATAAATAAGTAATTATTAAATTTTAACAAAGCTATGTGGAAAACTTTTTTAAAAACATGCAAAAAGCGTGTAAAACAGGGCTTATGCTCAATAATGGTTTTGAGTATTATTTTTAGCCCAATTAGTTTTTGCTTTAAGAATTTGTTTATTGAAGCAAAAACAACTATAGATGATTATCCAAACAAAGAGATTAAGGTAGATACTGTTTGGACACAAGAAAATGGTCCGTATATATTAGAGAGTAATCTAATCATTGCCAGTGGCACGAAACTAAAGATAGAATCAGACACGATTGTTCGTTTGAATAGGACGAGCATTTATGTCAATGGTGAGTTAGAAGCGGATGGCGTGATATTTACTTCAATATATAATTTATTAGAAAACGGAGAAGATTTTGTTCAAGAACCAGCTAAAGGAGACTGGGGAGGTATAAAAGTTAATTCTGGAGGAACTTTGAAATTAAAAAACAGTAAAGTGGAATATGGAGGTGAAGATAATATTTATTCAGTTAAAAATGATTTTATCAAAAGACAAGAAGCCTTGGCATACACGCAAAACACAGGAGCAATCTACGGATACAAGGCAAATATCAGAATAGAAGATTCACAGATTGTTAATAATATCATAGGCTTAGAGATAATTGATCTACAAAGTTTTTTTATCAGTCAGTCAATAATTAGTGGTAATAATAAAGGTGTTGCAAATAATGGTGAAACTGAAATTGATGTTAGAAACATTAACTGGGGAGACAATAGTGGTCCACATCATCCAGTTTTAAATCCAAAAGGTTTAGCAAACTCTGTATCAGACAAAGTCTTGTTTGATCCTTGGTTTGGAAAACAAGAAATAGAATACAAAGATCCAATAATTATCGTGCCTGGGATAGTGAGTTCAGTGCTTTATAATTTAAACAACGAAGAAGTCTGGCCAAATATTTTTGAAATGATGACTTCTAAATTTGATAATTATCTTGATGAGCTTAAATTGAAAGAAAATGCTTTACCAGATGCTTTATTTGCTGGTAATATGCGAGCCGAAGATATTCTTCGCAAAATATCAGATCAAGATTTTTTTGATGGATTTATAAAAGAGTTTGAGCGAATAGGCTATGTGGAGAACAAAGATTTGTTTGTATTTCCTTATGATTGGCGATACAGTGTCACTTCAGTATCTGGAGAATCAGATATTTTTGGTTTAGCAAACTTAAAAGATAAGATAGAAGAAGTTTTAGAACAAACAGGCAAAGAAAAAGTAAACATTATAGCACATAGTATGGGAGGATTAGTTGTGAAAGATTATATAGATAGATTTGGTACAAGCACACTTGATCATTTCATTGACATTGCTACGCCACACTTAGGAGCGCCAAAAGCATTTAAAGTTTTGACTTATGGGGATGATATGGGATTTTCTTATTCTATTTTAGGATTGAATGAAGCAAAAGTTCAAGAAATATCACAAAATTTTCCATCAATTTATGAGCTTTTGCCAAGCAAAGAATATTTCAAAGCCTTTGGTAGTGAAACAGGAAATAGAGGAGCCTATATTATGGATTTGTTTGATATTAACAAGGATGGAATTAAAGGAAACTTAAACAATAGTGCTTCTGTCAAGCTAATGGCAGATATGGGAAGAAATCAATATTTATTAGACAGAGCCAGCACTACTCATAGCAGATTAGATAATATCTATTATAGCAGAGCGACAAACATTATTGCTTGTGGATATGCTACAATCGGGAAAATATATTTGGCTAGTAGAGATTATCAAGAAAAAGAATATGGCTTAATCTATGTTGATGGTGATGGCACAGTGCCAACTGTTAGTGCTGAAGGTTTTAAAGATTATTACAATGTTTCAAGACTATATACTAACTTAGCAGAGCATCCTTTCATCCCAAGTGCTAAAGGAATTAGAGAAATGTTAAGTGCAGTTTTTGATGATGACGAAACAAATGATAATGATTATCGCTATAATAAAAACATAAGCACAAACAAAAATAAAATTTGCGGAATCAGTGGAACACAAGTCAGCTTTCATAGCCCGATTGACTTACATATTTATGATCAAGATGGAAATCATGTAGGACCGAATGATAATGACGGAATTGATCTAGAAATACCAGGAGTTGCCTATGATATAATTGAAGGAAATAAGTTTGCTTTTATCCCAGCTGGAATTGATTTTAGGATAGAAGGCAAAGCCACAGCCACAGGAACATTTGATGTATTGATTAGCAAGATTGATAATGATGAATATCTAGAAACTATAAAGTTTGAAGATCTACCGATTAACTCAATCAACACCAAAGCAGAAATTGAAATTCAAGAAGATCTAAATCAAACAAAGGTAAAACTAGATCAAGACAATGACAATATTTTTGAAAGTGATTATACGCCAAACAAACAAGGAACAGGCTATATTGAAGAAATAATAGAACAAGAATATACATTAGCTGATCTAGAGTCTATTTTAAAAGATTTTTATGAAAGAAAAGAGCTAAAAAAATCTACTTATCAGATATTAAACAATGAACTTAAGTCAATTATTAAACAAAAAGAAATAGGGGACAAAGTCATAGAAAAATTAAGCAAACAATTAGAAAAGATAAAATGGCTAAAAGATAAACAAGTCAAAAAGCTACAAGCAGAGCTTGAAAAACTAAAAGAGCAGAATAACAAATTGATAAATAAGCGCTGGGAAAACTATCTTAGAACAGCAGAAAGACTATATGAAAAAAATTATGTGCCAGAAGAACTTTATGATATAATTAAAAATATTAAAATAAATTAAAAATATATGAGAAAATATTTAATTTTTGTAATTTATGTTGGAGTGATGGTAGTGCTTCCATTTTGGTATGTTGAAAAAAATACAGTAGTTGATAAATTTGACAGTTTTTTGTATGATTTAGGAGTTTATGTATTTTTTATCTCCCCATTACTATTCCCAATATTCTTTTACCTCGCTAAACTAAAAAATCTCAAAGAAAAATTATTGTTTTTTTTGTTTGGATTTGTGATTCCTTTTTGCGTGATTTATTATTTTCTTTATCTTGATTACAAAGAAAATTTTCATCCAGGGTTTTAAAAATGTAGAGACGTAGCACTGCTACGTCTCTACTGTTTCTGTCTATTTTTTAAATTCGTGAATTATTTAATTTTTCCTCCTCTCGCGAGATGAGGGGTAAATTAAGTGCCGAAGACTTAATTCATAAGTCTTGTTTTTTATTTGAGCGTATCGTTAATTATTGGTTCATGATTATAAAGTATTTTTAATTTTTCTAATCCTCTATGAGCTTGTACTGCTAAAGAGTTTTTTGATTGTCCTGTAATAAAATGAATTTCTTTGAGTGATAAATTTTGGATGTAACGCATTTGCATAATTTTTTTGTATTTTTCTGGAAGATTATTGATCAAAATCATTGCTTCCCTACCATCAATAATATCAAAAAGATTACTAGAATTATTTATTTTTGGTTCAAAATTTTTTTCAAGAAGAACATCTAATGAAATTGTTTTTGGTTTTCTGTATTCATCTATAATAAGATTTTTTAAGACATGATACAAAAAAGCTTTCATAAGATCAATTTTTCCATTTTTAACAAGATACTTCCATGTTTTAAGAAAAGTTTGTTGTACCATATTTTCGCTGGAACAGTGGTTATTGGTTTTGAGGTCGTACATAATTTTCCTAGCATAGGTGATAAAGTAATGATTTTAAATGCTAGGCAAATTCATTTTAAAGAAGATAAGTTTAATAAAAATCATATTCCTTCAAAATTATTTCATCATATAATATTACTAGCAATAGAAGATGTTACAGAAATGATGAATGTTGCTGAAACTTTAGCTTGTCACACAAAAAGTTTTGAAGATAAGTTAACAAAACAAACAATGAAAATGGAAATTTGTATAGAAAAATTAAGAGAAGAAATTAATGAATTAAAGAAAAGACCGTTTAAATTTTGATATTGAAATAATTATAGCAAATTACAAGTTTAAATATTTTATTATTAACTATAAACAATATGAAAAAAAATTCATTAATTATTTCAACAATTGCAGTAGCGGTTGTTGGGATGCTAGCATTAACATCTTCTGTTAAGGCTGATCAAATTGAGGATATGAGCTCAGATTTAAGTGGAAGAATTTTATTAGATGTGCAAGAAAATGGTGAAGCTTGGTATGTAAATCCTATTAATAATCAACGCTATTATCTTGGTAGACCGAACGATGCTTTTAATCTAATGCAACAGTTAGCATTAGGAATATCAAATAAAGATTTTGATTCTTTTAATGGAAAAGCAACAGCTGAATTTTCAGGAAGAATTTTATTAAAAGTTGAAGATTGGGGAAAAGCTTATTATGTAAATCCACTTAATTTAAAGCTTTATTCATTAGGAAGTCCAGCTGACGCTTTCAGTATAATGACTAAACTTGGTTTAGGAATAACAAGTAATAATTTGAATGATATAATAGTCTATTCATCTAGTATCGAGCTAGTTACTGAAAATAAAAATGTTCAAATTGTTAACCTTAGTTTTAGTCCAGCTTCTCTAAACATTAAAATTGGCGATGTGATTACATGGAAGAATAATGAAAATTATGCATATACAGTTACTTCATCAGGTAATTTTGATTCAGGAAATATTGATCCAGGTAAATCATATAGTCGTATGTTTAATATAGAAGGTGTTTATAATTATCATTGTAATATACATCCTAGTATAACTGGAAAAATAACGGTTATTAAGTAAATAGTATTGAAAAAAACTGCTCCAAGATATTTCCTTGGAGTAGTTTCTAGGTATAGCGAAAGATAGTTATTTGCCAAAAATTATGATTTTTTTTAGCATTTTTATGCTCCTTGTAATGAACTAATATTATTGTTATTATATATAATAATAGGTAATGGTAATATTTTAGATTTAGCTTTTTTGTCACATGTATAAAAGGAAAAAATAAAAATAATAAAAAAGTTAAATTTAAAATAATACTACTATAAGCTATTAATATAAAAAATATGAAAAATATAAAATTTTATTTAGCTGATAATTATGAGCAATTAAGTCAACTGGCATTGGATTTTATTTTAGAAGAAATAAAAATTAAGCCAGATTTGTTGATGTGTACAGCTACAGGAGAAACTCCGCGACGTACTTATGAGTTATTATCTTCAAAATATCAAAGTGATTCAGCAATATTTAAAAATCTTAAAATTATGAAGTTAGATGAATGGGGAGGTCTTTTAATGGATAATTCTGCTACTTGTGAATTTTTTTTGCAAAAATTATTGATTAAGCCAATGAATATAGATGAGAAAAGATTTTTTACTTTTGAAAGTAATCCGAAAAAGCCAAAAAAAGAAATAAAAAAAATTCAAAAAGTACTTAGTAAAGAAGGTCCAATTGATTTGTGTATACTGGGAATGGGGCTTAATGGTCATCTTGGATTTAATGAACCAGCTTCATCGCTAAAGCCTTACGCTCATCTTGCTAAATTAGCAGACACAACAAAAAAGCATACAATGGCACAACAAGCTCAACAAGAAATAAAATATGGTATAACTTTAGGTATGGCAGATATAATGAATTCCAAAAAAATAATTTTATTAGTAAATGGTGCTCATAAAAAAGAAGTATTTAAGAAATTTTTATCAGCTAAAATTACTTCTCGTTTTACAGCATCTATGCTTTGGATGCATCCTTGCGTCCAAGTTATTTGTGATAAAGAGCTTATTGAAGAAATACCAAATAAATATAAGTGATAAATTAAATTTGCAATTTCTTTTAATAAAAAATTGTTAATTATTTATATTAAATATAGTTTATTAACTAAATATAAAATTATGTTAAAATTTTTACAAAAATTTAGCTTACAAAGTTTAAAGCAAAATTTGATTATTATTTTTAATCGTTTTCCATTATCAGCCCTTATTTCAATTTGTTCCTTTGTTTTAATGATTTTTCTTATTAGATTAGATGATTTAAGCCAAAATACAGAAGAAATAATGATGAAAGCTTTTGTTACTTTGATTATTTCTTTTTTCTTTTCAGTTGCTATTTATCTTTATACTGAAAGTAAAAATTTGTTAAGACCAAAAAAATGTTTTTATCAAGGTTTTACTTTACTTTTTAGTGTTTTATTTTATTATTTTTTTGAGAAAGGTTTGTTTAGTGGATTTGAAGCAGAAACTGTTGTTTATGTTGTTTTGAGTATAATTGGAGTAGCTTCTTTTTTGTTTATTGCTTCTTATTTTCAGGTTTTAATAGTAAAAGTTAAAGATCAAGATGAGTTTTATGTAGGATCTTACGAGCTTTCACTTAAGATTTTGATGTCAGCGATTGTGGGAATTGTTACTATGATTTTAGGATTTATTGCTTTTACTGCTATTTTTACTTTGTTTGATCTTGAATCATTAAGTCAAGATCATTGGTATACTTATTGGTCTTCTTTTTCTTTGTTGCTTTTTGCACCTTTTTTCTTTTTAGTTAATGTGCCAAAAAAAGAAGAAGGTGGATTAAATAAAATTACTAATATTGTTGATGATAAATTTTTTGCTTTTTTGATTAATTATATAGCCTTGCCTGCTATTTATATTTATTTTATTATTCTTTATGCTTATACAATAAAGGTTTTGTTAAATTTCAAAGATTGGCCTCATGGAGAAGTTGCTTGGATGGTTATTTTGTTTTCTTTTTTTGGTTATCTTGTTTATTTTGCAACTTATGCTTTTACTGAAAAATTCAAACAAGCTAAATTTTTTCGTCAAATATTTCCAAGTGCGGTAATTCTTCAAACAGCAATGCTTTTTTATGCAATTGGTTTGCGAATTAACCAGTATGATCTTACTATTAATCGTTATGCAGTGCTTGTTTTTGGATTGTGGCTTTTTTTCTTATCTGCTTATTATATAGCATCTTCAAAAAAAGATCTTAGTATGCCTTTTTATTCTTTGTTAATAATAGTAATATTAATGTCAATCGGTCCTTGGTCTATTTATCTTGTGCCAGAAAAAAGACAACAAAATCGTCTTGTTGTTGATTTAGAGACAGCAAAAATTTTGCAAAATGGAAAAATAATTCCTTTGCTTGATTATCAAAATATAGATGCACAGTTGAGTGGAGATATTTATGGAAGTATTGAATATTTATGCAATTACCATGGTTGTGTTAGTCTAGATAAAATTTTTGCTAAAGAGATAGTTGATATAAAAATAAAGCACAAAGAAGATTTTGAAAAAAATAAAAAAGAAACAATAGAAAGATTAAAAAAAGAAGATGCTAGTGAAGAAGATATTAAAAACATAGAAGAAAATAAATATAGTGAAATCAATAATTGGGAATTAATAACTAAATTAGCTGAGTATTTAAAAGTGGAAAGATGGGATTCTTATGCTCAAGATGCTAAAAAAGAAGAAGCAAAATATTTAGTTTTTGAAAATATTAATCGTTATAATTTTAGTGCTAATATTGATGTCAAAAATTATGATTATTATTTACCTTTAGGCTCTGCTAAAAATGAAAAAGATTTAATTGATGACAAAGAAAATAGTGAAGAAGAAGATGTAAAAGAAAGATATGAAGCAGTGATAGATGTACTTGAATCAAAATTTACTTTATATTTTGGTGAAAAAGTTTTAGAGGAGATTGATATTCAGGAAAATATTTTTGAGAAAATTCTTAATAATGAAAAAAATTATATTAAGCCAAAACATAATGATGTTGGCATTAAAGCATTACTTCCTGAAAATGATTTAACTTTTGAATTTAGCGGAAAGTCTTATGATATAAAAGTTGTTTTGCAATCTGTTAGTATCAAAAATCCAAAATGGAAGCAAGAACAAGAAATTGATGATGTTAAAAATGATAATAAAATTGAAACATTGGAATATAATTCAGCTTATGTTGACGGTTATGTTTTAATTAGAGAGAAAAAAGAAGTGAAATAAGATTTGTTTATTAATTTTTTATTGTATCAGTAAAAAATATCGTTAAAATATTTAATGAAAAAATGATAATACATAATTATCAAAAGATGTAACAATTTAAATAAATTGACAAATAGCTTAATTTAGTTCATATTTATTAATATGAATCATTTAATTGTAATTATTCCTGTTTTAACAGAAATATTATTAATATTTTTTTTACAAAAACCAAAAGCAATTTATTATATTTTGTTTTTGATTTTTATACTTTATTTTTTTAGTATAAAAAAAATAATCTCCAAAGAAAATAAATCATTACTTAATGTCATAAATTATACTATTTTGCCGATTTCTTTTGTTTATGGAATTATATTTTTCTCAACTTTATTAATTCATAGAAATTATGTAATTAGCTTGTACTTATTTAATATTATTTTCCTTTATTTTTATTTGCGAATTATCTATATTTATTTTAATCAAAAACAAGATTATCAAAATTATTCTCAAGAAAATATTTCTTTATATGGTAATTTTTTAGCTTATTATTTTATTTCATCAACAGTTTATGGACTAGAATCTTTTTTAAATACAAATAAATTAATTTTGATGTTTATAATAACTATTTATTCTTTTATAGCAGTTTATCAAGTTATGTGGGCAAATAAAATTGATTTTAAAAAATCTTTTGTTCATATATTATTGATTAGCTTAATATTATTAGAGATAGCTTGGATTATATCTTTCTTAACTTTAAGCTATTTTATTTTAGGATCAATTCTTGCTATAATATATTATATTTTAATTGGTTTATTTAGATTTCAACTTTTAGGAAATTTAAATAAACAAGTAGTTAAGCTTTATCTTATTTTTGGCTTTGGAAGTATTTTAATTATACTACTAACAGCTAGATGGATTTAATTAAAAAAATATGGAAAATAATGAAAATAAAAAATATAAATTTTTAACAATTATTTTATTATCTGTTGTTTTTGGTTTGGGAGCTGGGATAGTGGGAAATATTATTTCTCAATCTTATATTACAAATGATATTTTTTCATTACCTTTTTATGGAGAGGTTAATTTGTTAAATAATAGAGATCGTTTTGGTTCTAGCTTGGTAATTAGAAATCCTAAAAATGTAATTGTTGAGCAAAATACCAAAATTAAAGAAGTTGTTACTGATGTGGAAAAAAGTATTGTTGGCATATATGATAAAAAAGCGATTGCTTCATCAAGTACACAGGTAAAACAAGATATTTTAGAAAGTTTTTATAATTTAAAAGAAAAAAAAGGGAGTGGATTAGTTATTACTAATGATGGTTGGATTTTAGTAGATTTTAGCCCTGCTAATTTACTTTCAACTACTACTATTGCTGATAAAGAAAATAAAAAGATTGCAGAAAAGTTTGTAATAATAGATGTTAATAAAAAATTATATCAAGTAAAGTCAATTATTCCAATTAAAAATAGTCAATATTCTTTTTTTAAGATAGAAAGTAAAGATTTGATTGTAAAAGAATTTGTGATTCCTGAAAATATTGAAAAAGGTGAATTAATAATTACGCTTGATGCTGATAATGAGGTTGATTTGGCTTGGATTAAGGATATATTAGTTGATAATAAAAAATTAGTTCGTTTTAGTGATGAAACTGAAACTAATCTTGTTTTTACTAAAGATTATAATAATTTAAATCAATCTTTTTTCTTTCGTTTAGATGGAGGGATTTTAGCTTTGCGTGATAATGGAAAAATTAAAACTATTGATAATTATTTGGAAGTGATTAACAATTTATTTAAAAAAGAAACTAAGAAGTTAGCTAAACTAGGTATTTATTATATTAGTTTAAATGATTTATTGCCTTTGTCTGGAGTCAAGGAAAAAGGTGCGCTTATTCATAAAAACGAAAAAGATTTTTCTGTTTTGCCTGATAGTGTAGCTTTTAAAAGTGGTTTAAAAGAAGGAGATGTTATAATTTCTGTTGATAGTGTGGAATTAAATGAAACTAATGATCTAGCTAATATTTTAAAAAAATATAAAGTTGGAGATGAAGTTTTGCTTGAGTATTTAAGAAATGATAAAAAAAGTGAGTTAAAAATAGCTTTCTAAAATAAAAAAATGATAAAAACTTCTTTAGTAAAAGAAAAGAATAAAAATTTTAGAATTTTTTCTGATGACAATAAAGTCATTTATTTTTTAGTTCCTGGATTCACAGGGAATTATGAAGAAGGATTTATGAAAAATATTCATGATTATTTATTAGAAAATAATTATGATTTTTTTGCTTTAAAATTTCAAGGACATGCTAATAATGAGTCTAGGTTGGCTAGTTTAGATGAAATGGTCTATCAAATTAAAACAGAATTTGGTGAATTAAGGAAAAAATATTCAAAAAGTAAAATTGTTGTTTTGGCTCATTCTCAAGGCGCTGTGATAAGTATAAAAGCTATTTCTTGTTTTGATTTTAATACGACCTTTGTTTTGCTTGCTCCAGCTATTTTTATTAAAGAAATTATTTTAAAAAGAATAAAAGATGATGATATGAGACTAATCAAAAAAGGTGAAACAAAAGAATGTCAGGTGTCAATGACTAAGAAAAAACTTATAGATTTGGCTTGGGTTAAATCTTACGAAGATTTTTCTGTAGAAAAAGAGCTAAATCAAATTGAGCAAAAAGTTTTGATTATAAGGCCGATTGATGATTATTTAGATAAAAAAAATGTTGAAATATTAAAAGAAAAATTAAAAAATAAAGAATACTTAGAAGTAAAAGGAGATCATAGCTTTTTTAAGCCAATTGATTCTTTTGATTGCTTGATAAAAGATTTTTTTATTGTTCATTTCAAAAAATAGGGAGGATTAAATTATGACTAAAGATAAATATTTAAATTTTTCTATTGATTATTTCAAAGAAAAAATTTCTTTTTCTGAATTAATGGACAGATTTGACAAAAAAATTTGTCTTGATGTTGAACAAATACCACTTCCAAAAAATGAAAGAGTAATGTTTATCACTAATCATCCTGATATTAAAAATGATTTTTTTATACCAGCTGAACTTATAGCTGAATGTAAGGGTGGCAATACTTTTAATTTTCCATTTTTCCATTTTCCTTTTTTAAGACAAATGATGTTTTATAAAGCAATGAATGGAAGAAAATTTAAAACATTGGCTTATAACATTGGTTGGACAGTTTCTATGCAAGAAATGTGGCATTTGTTGATTAATCCTTATGGATGTGGAAGAACACAAGAAATAATTTGTAAAATGAAAGAAGAAGATGATTGTTCTTTGGTGATTTTTCCTGAAGGCGGTGTAAGAAATTTAGATATTTTTAGAACTGGTTTTTTCCACATAGCTTGTGAATTTAATATTCGTCATTTAGTTTTAGGAATTTTTAATCCAGTAGCTTTAACCCTTGAAAATAAAAATTCTTTAAGGATAGTTAGTATTGAAAATATGAGTGGTTTGATTGATTCGGTTAATGATTTTGTTTTTAAGCAAAGACAAAAATTAAAAGAGGCTTTAGAAAAAGTTTCTTGAGAAAAATTAAAAAGTCGTATAAAATATACGACTTTTTAAATTTATTCTATTGATTTTTTTTGCTTGTTTTGATACATTTAGTGCAGATATTTTTCTTTTCACCTTCTATTTTTCTAGATTGCAAATTAATATGTTGTCTTTTGATAGTTTTGATGTTAGAATGAGATCTACTTGCATCTTTTGTAGCACCTCTGCCACAAATATCACATTTTGTTGCCATAATAATTATAAATATTAAAAATTTATTACAATAAAACAATATCACGCTTTGCTAAAAAAAGCAAGATGTGATAATCTTTAACTATAATTTAAGTTTTTTAAATAAAAAAATGTTTGATCCAATTATAATTTTTTATCTAATAACACTTGTTTTTTCTGCTGTAATTCACGAGTATATGCATGGCTGGATGGCGGATTATCTGGGAGATCCTACAGCACGCAATGAAGGAAGATTGACGCTTAATCCGTTAAAACATATAGATCCTATGATGACTATTTTTATGCCAATAGTCACTTATCTTTTGTTTAAAATACCTATTGGAGGAGCTAAGCCTGTGCCTTTTAATCCTTATAACTTACGAGATCAGCAATTTGGTTCAGCAAAAGTTGCAGGAGCAGGACCTTTGGCTAATTTTGTAGTGGCTATTGTTTTTGGAATGATTTTAAGATTTTTCCCAGCTCCAAATGAAATGTTTATTACTTTATTAAGTATCATTGTGCAACTTAATTTATTATTAATGATTTTTAATCTATTGCCGATTCCTCCTCTTGATGGATCTAAAATTTTAATAGCTTTTCTGCCTTATAAATGGCAAATAAAATTTATGCAATTAGAAGGTTTTGGGCTTATTTTTGTTTATCTTTTTGTTGTTTTTTTGTCTCCAGTAATTATTTATTTACTTAATTTACTTTATTATTTAATAGTTATTTATAGTTTTTAGTCATTAAATTCATAACTATAAGTCATATAAGATCCGTCTTTGTTATTGTTTCCAATAATTACTTTTAACTCTTTGAAATTTGGGTTTAAAAAGTTAATATTTTGTGCCTTAATTTCTTTTGTTACAAAAAAAAGACCAATAATTGTTAAAAATGCCAGAACAACAGAAAAAATTAAAGTTGTTAAAATCACTCTTGAAAAATAATAATACATAAATAATGCTTTTTATTTTTTAATAAAAGCATGGATTTTTCAAATTATAGTCTTTAAAAAGATTAGTCAAGTTAAAAAGCAAGTATTTTTAAATATCAACATTTGTGATATAATAAAAATAATTAAGAGGTGAATTTTTTTAATTATTTTTTTTATGTCTTTAAATAATATTTTTAATCCAAAATCTATTGTTATTATTGGAGCAAGTGATGAGACTGGAAGTGTGGGTTATGATTTATTTGCTAATATTTACAAGAGTGAATATGGTGGAAAATTTTTTGCAGTAAATAACAAAAGAAAAAAAATACAAGGGCAAAAAGCTTATAATAATGTTTTGGAAATAAAAGAAGAAATTGATTTGGCTATTATTGTTGTGCCTGCTCAGTTTGTTCCTTCTGTTTTGGAAGATTGTGGAAAACAAGGGATAAGGGGAGTTTTAATAATTTCTGCTGGTTTTCAAGAGATAGGTGAATCTGGATTGAAATTAGTTAAAGAAATAAAAAAAATATCTCAAAAATATAAAATAAGAATAATTGGCCCTAATTGTTTGGGCTTTTTGTGTCCACGGATCAATCTTAATGCTAGTTTTGCAAGTAAAAACGCTAAAGACGGAAATGTGGCTTTTATCTCTCAGAGTGGTGCTCTTTGCACTTCTGTCTTAGATTGGGCATTGAAAGAAAATATTGGATTTAGTTATTTTGTTTCAATCGGGGCGATGTTGGATGTTTCTTTCGATGAAATTATTCAATATTTAGCAGAAGATAAAAATACAAAAGTAATTTGTATTTATATGGAATCCTTGACTAGATCACGAGAATTTTTGAAAATAGTTCGTAAAACAATCAAGAAAAAACCAATAGTTATTTTGAAAGTTGGGGTGACAAAGGCAGGTAGCAATGCGGCGAAGTCTCATACTGGAAGTCTTACTGGAGATGATAGAGTCTTTCAAACAGTTTTTGATGAGCTTGGAGTTATTAGGGTAAAAGATATTCGCGAATTGTTTTCTGCTATTAAAATATTTTCTTTTTTTAAAAAAACAAAAAATAATAATTTAGCAATTTTAACGAATGCTGGTGGACCAGGTGTGATCGCTAGTGATGCAATGAGTTCTTTTCAAATCAAAAATATTCAGGTAAGCAAAGATACAATCAAAAAATTAAACCAAATTTTACCACCTGCCTGGAGTCATACTAATCCTTTTGATATTTTGGGAGATGCTTGTGAACAAAGATATAAAGAATCTTTAGAAATTATTTTGGAGGATAAAAATATTAATAATGTTTTGCTTATTTTAACTCCACAATCAATGACAAATCCAACAGAAGTTGCTAGAAATATGCTAGAAATTTCTCAAAAATATTTTCTCAAAAATATTTTTTCTTCATTTATTGGAGGAAACTCCTTAAATGAAGGAATAAAAATTTTGCAAGAAAATAATATTATAAACTTTGAAACGCCCAGTGAGGCTATTCAGGCTTTTTCTTTGTTTGATCAATATTATAAAAAAGAAAACAAAAATAATTTTTTAAAAAATAAACAAGTTTTAAAATTTGATAAAAATCCTGTGCAAAAAATAATTACTCAAGCAAGAGAAGAAAAAAGAAAAAGTTTAAATGAACTTGAAGCAAAGAAAATATTAGCGTGTTATAATATTTTGTCTCCAAAAAGTTTTGTTGTAAAAAACAAAACAGAAGCAGGATTTTATTTTAAAAAAATTAAAGGAAAAGTCGCAATGAAAATTGTTTCTTCAGATATTCTTCACAAATTTGATTTAGGTGGAGTTGTTTTGGGTGTTAATTCTTTTTGGGAAGCTGGAAAAACTTTTTCTAAAATTATAAATAGTGTTCAGGAGAAAAATCCACAAGCTAAGATTCAAGGAGTATTAATTGAAGAGTTGGTAGATGTTCGCTATGAGGTTTTACTTGGAGTAAAAAAGGATGATATTTTTGGACATGTATTAGTTTTTGGTGCTGGTGGAACTTATGTTGAATTAATAAATGATGTTAGTTTGGCACTTATTGATAATTTTGATAGGAAAAAGGCTTTTGATTTGATTAGTAGGACAAAGATTTTTAAAATGTTAAATGCTTATAGAGGTGGTTATCAAGTCAATATTGAAAAATTAATTGATGTAATTATGAATTTTTTTTGTTTGATAAAAGATTTTCCAGAAATCAAAGAAGCAGATCTTAATCCTTTAGTTATTAATGAAAAAGGAATTTTTTGTTTAGATGCAAAAATAATTTTTGAAAAAAAATAATTTTAAAGTTTATAAGTTAAAAATACATTATTTCATATTTTACTGCTATTGTTTGTAGTATAAGTTAATTAAAAATAAAAGTTAAAATATTTATGTTTATAAATGATAATCCTCATAATCACCATCAAGATTATTATGAGTCAAATGATAAAAAATATTATAAAAATAATAATTTTATTATTTATTCTTCAATTTTTTTATTGTTTTGTGTCTTATCTACATTTATTTTTATTTTTTATAAAAAAAATAAACAACAATTAGCATCTGAAAAATTGGAAAATTCAACAAGCACAATTATAAATAAATTGCCAATAGATAGTATTGAAGATAAAAAAGCAGATAATATTAATGATTTACTTAATGGAAATCAAACAGAAAAGTTTCTTTTTGGAGATTTTTATGAAAAAGTTGAAAGATATGTTTCTTCTTCTTCAGTTGTATCTTATGAATTACCAATTAATGTTAAAGTTGATGTAGCAAATTATTATGAAATTTCTAGAAAAATAAATTTGGATAATTATATAAATGATATTAACAAAAATGGTTTTGCGGTTTTAGATCAAAATATTGGATTAGAAATGAAAGAAGTTGATAATTTTTTTGATGCAAATAGAATTTTAATTAAAAATAATATACCAGTAGCATTAACAAGTGATTTTATTTTATATTATCAACAGAATGTTTTTAAAGAAATATATAAAGATATCCAAAAAAGTTCTTTTTATGAAAATGTTTGGAATTTGAGTAGAAAAATGTATGACATATCTTTAAAAAGATATAATTTAATGTTATCACAAAAAAAATTAGAAAATGATCCAGTCTTAGAAGGAGCTAGATTAGAAGTAGCTTTTTTTGCAACAACTTTAAAGATTTTAGAACCAATATCAACTCAAATTGAGCTTGATGCTAATTTAAAAAATTTAAATAAATTTACTGAGATTGAAACAAAAAAATATAGTTTTTACTTACCAGCTAATTTAAAAGATGATGTAGAAAAAGAAATCGCTTTTATTCGTTTAGCAAAACAAGAAGATAAATCTCCTGTAATGAGATATCCTGTTGATTACACTAAATATATTGTCCCATTAGATTATCAGGAAAATGCAAAACTTAATAATTTTTATTTAGCAATGCGTTGGATGAATTCTGTTTTTCCTCTTAATTACAAAAGTGAAACCTGTGAACAATGCCTTTTAGATAAAGAAGATTGGTTAATAAATCTTATTGCCAGTTCTTTTATTACTAAAGATTTTATTGATAATCAAGAAGTGAAAAATCAATGGTCAATTATTTATAAATTTATTTCATTTTTTGGAGGAACTAGAAATGATTTAACTTATCTTCATTATAATCAAAATTTAATTGATCTTTTTGGAGAAAATTATGAAATAGAAAATATTTTTGCAAAGGAAAATGAAAATAAAGAAAGTAATATTAATGAGTTACAAAAAAAGCTTTTAGCTAATGAATTTTTAGCAATTGACGGAGGTTTTGATCGTAATGATGAAAATAATAAACCTTTAATAGGTATGAGAATTTTGCAAGAAACATATTGGCCTAATGAATATATTTTAAAACAATTAGCAGGAAAAGAAATAATATCTAATTTTGAAGAAGATTATTATTCAAAAAATAAAGAAAAAATAAAGACAGCTTGCAGAGGTAATTTCGGCAGGAATGAAGAAAATTTTAGAAAAATGTATCGTTGTAAGGCATCGGCTTTTGATTTAATTAATATTTTTCATCCTATAAAAAAAGAAGCTAATGATTACTTATCTCTAAATTTGGACTATACTGGATATAATGAACAAATAAATATTTTTAAAAATGATTTTGAAAAATTTAATAAATATACTTGGAATAGTAATATTTATTGGATGTTAATGGATTTACAAGATACTCTTTTTAATTATAATGAAAAAAATTCACCAATATTTTATTTGAATGATGATTGGGAAACTAAAAGAACTTATAATACAATTCTTGGAGCTTGGGTGAATTTTCATCTAGAGAGTGATATTTATGATAATTATAACAAGGGAAGTAATGGTTTAGATTATTTGGATTGTAATAATTATAATTATATAGAACCAAATATTGATTTGATTAATGAACTTATAGCTAGAAATAAAATGCTTTTAGAAATATTAAATTTACTTAATATTAATAAAGATACTAATGTAGCTGGTTTAAGAATAAAACAATTAAATAAAGAGTTAGATTATTTAGCAAAAATTGTTAAAAAAGAACTATCATCTCAAATTATGGATGAGCAAGATTGTATTTTTTTAAATGATTTTCTTCAGGCTTATGTTGTTAAAAATGAAAAAAATAATTCAATAAAAGGTAATGATTATTTATTAAATAATAGCATAGAAGGAATGAAATTTTCGTTAATTGTTTATAATTATAATAATAAAAAGATAATTGCTGTTGGACCAATTTTTAATTATTATGAGTATTGACAAAATTTTTAAAACTGCTATTATTATAAACATAATTTAATAGTCGTAGAAAATAGGTGCATAATTTTTGCTTAATTTCCTATTTAGACAAAATTCTTATATTTTTAATATTTGCAATTTTTTTATATCTACGACTTTAAAATCGTAGTTTTTTATTTAAAAAATTAAATTAAATAAATTTATATGCCAAAGACAAAACAAAAAAAACAAGAGATTTTGAGAGATTTGATAGAAAAAACAAAAAAATCAAAATCAATTGTTTTTACAAATTTTAAAACTTTAACTGTTCCAGAAAACGAAGAGTTGAGAAATAAATTAAAAGAAAATAATAGTGAATATTATGTTCCTAAAAAAACTTTAATGAATTTAGCTTTAAAAGAAAATAAGGTTGAAAATATTGATGTTCGTAAATTTGAAGGAAATTTAGCTGTTGTTTTTGGATACGAAGATGAAGTAATCCCTGCAAAAGTAGTTGATGAATTTATCAAAAGTCATAGTGAAAAAATGAATTTTGCTGGAGGAGTTTTAGAAAATAAAGTTCTAGCAAGAAATGAGGTAGAAAATTTAGCTAAGTTGCCAAACAAAGAAGAGCTTTATGCAAAGATTGTTGGTTCATTAAATGCACCAATTAGTGGATTTGTAAATGTTTTAGCTGGAAATCTTAGGGGATTAGTAACTGTTTTAAAAGCCATTGAAGAAAAAAAATAATTTAATTTATTATTAAGCACTTTATAAAATTTGTAGTTTTAAAATCTTAAAATATGACAACAATATTTATTTTTTAAAAAAAGCGCAATGCGAATCCGACGGGAAAGGACGACTTTTTTTAAAAAATAAATATTGTTGTCATATTTTACTGCTAATGTGCTTATTTATAAGTAGTTTAAATAAAATAATTAATTTAATTAAATAAATTTTAAAAAATCATTTTTAAATTTATTTTTTATAAAAAATATGTCAGAAGAAAAAAAGGAAATTGAAATTCCTGCAAAATTTAAATCAATTGTATCTGAAATTGAAAAAATGTCAGTTTTGGATTTAGCAGAATTAGTAAAAATTTTAGAAGAAAAATTTGGAGTTTCTGCATCTGCACCAGCTATGATGATGGCTGCTATGCCAACTGCTGGACCTGTAGCAGAAGAAAAAGATAGTTTTGATGTTGAGTTAAGTGAAGCTGGAGCTAACAAAATTAATGTCATTAAAGCAGTTAGAACTTTAACTGAAATGGGTCTTAAAGAAGCTAAAGATTTAGTTGATGCTGCACCAAAAATGGTAAAAGAAGGAGTTAAAAAAGAAGAAGCTGAAGCTATCAAAAAACAATTAGAAGAAGCTGGAGCTAAAGTAACTTTGAAATAAATTTTTTTCAAAAAATTTATTTAAACAAAAAAGCGTAGATTTTTATCTACGCTTTTTTGTTTAATTTTAGTAATGCTTTCCTTTCTCTGATAAAATTTTATCATCATTCAAAAAATACATAACTTGATTTGAGTCATCAACTATAAAATCTTTTAAATTAGTAAATTGATCAGATTTGTATTGGACTAAAAATTCTCCTTTTTTGTTAAACACTAATAATCTATTATCTTCTAAAATATAAATAAAAGATGATTCTTGACTGTTTATTTTTAGTTTTTTTGGATTTGAAATAGAAGGATCTGTAGGACCTAAAGTAAAATCAACTTTTGTTCCATTTGAAAATTTTAATAATTCTCCGTTATTTTTTAAAATATAAATATTACCATCAATTGCAAGACCACAAGCTCCACTAATATCAGTTTTGTCTTGTATCCAATCATAAGGAGAGCTAAAACTTTCAGCTTGTTTGGTAAATCTTTTTAAAGAGTTTTCATCTTTATTTAAAATATATAATTTATTATTATAAATATTTATTTGAGCAGAATTAACATTATTCAAATTTAAATTAATATTTAGATTAGTATATTTATCACTGCTTGTATCAAATTCAGTGATTTTGTTGTTACCTAAATACAAAATATAATTTTCATTATAAATGCTAGGAGAACTTAAAAAATCATTGTCTTGAACTTCTGTGCTTATGGTTGTAGCATTGCTTTTTATGTTAAAAGAATAAATAGTTTTGTTAGAAGTATCCGCAATATAAATATTTTCTTTATTATTACTTAAAATTATATTTTGTGGATTTGCATTTTGGTTAATATTTTTAAGACCAGTTAATTCTTTTAAGTTTGTTAATTTAGTTACTTTTCTTATTTTTTCTGCACTTTCTTCAAATTTATTTTTTATTTTTTGATAATTATCTTTTTGCTCTTGTGTTTCTTTTGGCATTGAATTTATTAAGGTTTCTAACTCTTTAAATAATTCTTGAGCTCCTTGTGTATCGCTAAATAATAATTTAGCTTCTGCTTTGTTTTGTTTTTGTTCTATATTTTCTAAAAGTTTTGTATATTCTTGTTTTTTTTCTTCTTCGTTTTTTTCTATTCTTTTTATAGAAATATTAAAAGTCAATAAAGTAAAACTTAGAATAAAGATTATAATTAATAATTTCTTTTTAAAATTTGATTTTTTATTAGTTAATTGAGGAATATCTTCTATTTCTTTTTTCTTTTTTCTTTTTAATAAATATTGAAATAGTATAATAATAGTTTTATTTAGGGTAGTAAAAAATAATGTAAACTTATTAAAAATATTTTGTCTTTTTTGTGAGAATATTTTATCTTTTATTTGAATTTTTTTTGAATTTTCTTTGTTGGAAAATATTTTAGTAGCATCTGATATTTTTTCAAAATCAATAATTCCTCTTGGAGAAAGAAGTTTTTTGGTTTCATTTTCTGTATTATTAAGATTGATAATAGAATCTTTAGCTGATTTATTATTTATTTCTTTTTCATCTAATATTTTTGAATTGGTTGTGTTTTTGATGATGATAGCTAAAAATGTTATATATTTATTAATATCTTGTAAAATATTTCTGATTTGTTCAGTTGCTCCAATAGGAGGAAGAGAATTAACTGTTTCTATTAAAGTTTTGCTTGGTAAGTATTCCATTAAAGCTTCATTAGAAATAACAAAACTACTTTTTTCTGGTATTTCTCCGCTAATAACATTATCAAATAGTTTGTTTCTTTCAGTTGAATTTGGTTTTTTTTGTTCTGTTAAATTTGATATTTTGTATTCATCTTTCTTGTTTTTATAAATCAAAAAAACATTATTAGTTCCTGTGTTGGCAAAATGAATATTATTTTCATAAATTACTCCAGCTGTGATATTTATTTTTTTAAAATTTATTTTTAGTTTTTCTTCAGTTATAAATTCAAAAAAATTTTTGTTAATTTTAGTAAGACTTGCTTCAAAAATTAATTCTGTTTTTAATTTTATTTTAGGATTTATTAACAATTTTTCATTTTGGTAATAGTTGTTGTATAGTTTGTTAATAATAAAAGCAATTATTTTTTCGTATTTTTTCTTGTCGTTTGATTTTATTTCTATACAAATAAACAATTTTCCAAAATTGTTTTCTTTTTCTACGTCAACTTGAGAAATAAAAATTTCACTAATTGAATTAGTTTTTTTATTTGAATTAATATGAAGAGAGGCAAGTTTGTAAAACATAAAAATATTTGGATTAGATACTTGATTTTTTTGACTTTTTAGTTATTATTAATTATACTATAAATAATTAAAATAAATCAAATAAATGCTAGACAAAATTTTTGGAACAAAAACAAGGGAAAAAATTTTACGATATTTTCTTCTTCATTCAGATAAAAGTTTTAATTTTAGGGAAATTACTGATGAGCTTAAACTTCCCCCAAGAACAGTTAAAACAGAATTAAATAATTTATGCAAATTTGGTATTCTTGTCTCTTTTGAAAAAAAAGAAGAGAATGATCTAAGTGTTGTTATAAAAAGTGCAGAAACTGTTGATGAAAAGTTAAGAACTATTGAAGGAGATGAAATAAAAGTAGAAGTTGAAACAAAAAATATTTTTATTGAAGCTATTAAAGAAGAAAAAGTAAAAAAAGAAACTAAAAAAATCAAAGAAGAAAATACTGTTTATAGGGCAAATACAGAGTTTATTCTTTATGAAGAAATCAAAATTTTAATGTTTAAAGCACAAATTCTTTATGAAAAAGATTTTTCTTTAAAAGTTTCTGAAATAGGGACTTTAAAATTGTTAATTTTTACAGGTTTTTTTGTAAATAATTTTGATTCTCCTGTTGATTTGTTTATTGTTGGAGATATTGATAAAAACAAATTAATTGAAGTTATTGTTGATTTAGAAAGGGATTTGGGAAGGGAAGTTAATTATACTTTAATGGATGAGGCTGAGTTTAAATACAGAAGAGAAATAACTGATGTTTTTATTTGTCAGATTTTAGATGGGAAAAAAATTATGTCTGTTAATAATATAGGAATTATCTAATTACTTTTTTATATCTAATATAAAGGTCGAATTAAAGTTTTTTAATTAAATCTAAATTTTATTTATTTAAATTAAAAGAATATGAAAAAATATTTAATATTATTTATGTTGTTAATTTTTTTATTAGCAAATAAGGGAGTAGACGCTGTTGCAACACAAGCAGAAGAAGCTATTCAGACAGGTGATGAAGCTTTGGAATTGGCAATTAGTGAAGAAGATTCAGAAAATATTAGTGATGAAGAATTAACTGAGGCTGAACCAAGTGCTTTACCTGAAGTAGTAGAGGATGAAGTTTTAACTAAAAAATATGAAGGAAGAATGCTTTTGGATGTTGAGGGTAGTGGCGAAGTTTATTATATTGATCCAACAACTGGCGGTAAAGAATATTTAGCAGATGGAAGTTCAGCTCATCGTTTGTTAGAGAGAAGGGCTTTGGGAATTTCTGAAGCTAATTTTTTGAAATTGACTTTAGGTCAGACAAAAGATGAAGCAAGTGTTTGTGAGACTTCTGATCTTGGCAAAAGATTAAAAGGTAAAATTGTTTTAAGAACAGAAGCAAAAGGTGAGGCTTATTGGATTTATCCAGTTAATTGTAGAGCTTATTATGCAGGGACTCATGAAGTTGCTTATGAATTAATGAAGAAATTTAGTTTAGGAATGAAAAAAGAAACATTAGCTAAAATAAAAAATAATGCTCGTCAAGATTTCAAAAAAGCTTTTCGTTATACAGTTTATGCTTATGCTCAAGATAATAATGTAAGCTTAGAACAAGCAAAAGAAGCAGTAAAAACAAAGAGAGAAACAATGAAAACTTGTATGAAAGAAGCAGAAGTTAAAAAAACTAAAGAAGAAAAAATTGCTCAATCAAAAATTTGTGCAGAAAAAAGCGGTTTGCCTGTGGTTGATGAAGAAAAAAGAGAAGAGATTAGGGAAACTATTAAAGAAGTAAGAATAGAAAGACTTGAAAAGAAAATTAATAGATTGGAAAATTTTGATATTAAAAAAATTATTGATAAGGCTAAGGAGATTATAAAGAATAGAAATAAAAAATAAAAAATTAAAAAAGGTTTATTTGAAAAAATAAACCTTTTTAATTAGCCTTCATGTCAAGCAAGACAGCACTTGACACAAAATATAAATGGGTATATACTCAAAATAGATAATGAGTATATAATCAAAATTTAAAGATTAAGCTCATTTATCTCTAGAAAGAGAGGTGAAAAATATGCCTAACAAAAATGGAATGGGACCAGATGGAATGGGACCAAAAACAGGAAGAGGAATGGGAAACTGTGGTAGTTCTAATTCTTCTGATCAAAGAAGAGGAGGATGTGGATGCGGAAGAGGTTTTGGATTTAGACGAAATACTAATAATTCTCAACAAGGTCAAGATCAAAAAGAATTAGAAAATTAATCTGGTCATTAGGATCTGTAAAAGATTTGGTAGAACTAAATCTTTTATGGCTTTTAATAAACATTTTATGAATAAAAAAATTGGCAGACCTTGCCTTAAAAGAAAAATTAGTTTTAATCCAAAAGTTAATTATTTTAAACCACAAGGAATTAAAATGTCTGAATTAGAAGTGGTTGAATTAACTAAAGAAGAGCTTGAAGCAATAAGGTTGAAAAACATAAAAAATCTTGATCAAAGAGAATGTGCTGAAATTATGCACACTTCTTCAGCGACATTTCAAAGGATAATAAGCAGAGCTAACCAAAAAATTGCCATTGCTCTAACAGAAGCTAAGGCTATTAAAATTATAAATTAGAAATAAGATTTAATTTGAAATTTATTAGCTAAGTCCTGGTATTCCTCCCATCTCTTGCATTTTTTGTGCCATCACTCTTTGAGTTTTTTTCACAGCATCATTAACACAGATTTTAATAGATTCTTCCATTTTTTCACGAGAAAGATCTTCTGTAATAGATACGCTAGTGACTTCCATATTGCCGTTCATAGTTATTTTTAAACCATTTTTTTCAGCTTCCACTGTTTCGCCAGCAAGCATCGCTTGCATAGTTTTAGCATGACTTCGTAAATCTTTTAATTGTTTTAGTTTGTTAAACATAAGTTTTTGTATTTAATTATAAATTATTAATTAAAAATTATTAATTCCTGTTTTGTCCATACTTTTGTAACTGGCTTGTTCAGAATCAAAAAACAAATCAATTTTTCCTGTTGGTCCATTTCTGTGTTTGGCAATATATAATTCAGCACTATTTAATTCTTCAGCACTTAAATTTTCTATTTTAAAATTACGATCAGCGGCCTTGCGATAAAGAAACATAACAATATCAGCGTCTTGCTCAATAGATCCTGAGTCTCTTAGATGTGATAATTTAGGGATAGATGGATTACTATTTTCTACTGCACGAGATAACTGAGAAAGAGCAATGATTGGAACATTGATTTCTCTAGCTATTCCTTTAAGTCCTCTGGAGATTTCTGTGATTTCTTGCACTCTGTTTTCAGAATTTTTACTTCTTCCTTCCATTAATTGTAAATAATCTATAATGATTAAGTCAAGATCATGTTCTATTTTTAGACGACGGCATTTGGTCCGCACTTCCATAACTGAACAATTAGGGGAGTCATCAATAAAAATCTTTGCATCAGCTAATCTTCCCATTGCTTCTCCTATTTTTGCAAATTCATTATCAGTTTCGTTGTCAGTTAATTTGCCTGAGCGCATTTTCCAAAGACTAACGCCAGCCTGAGCACATAACATTCTATCAACTAATTGTTCTTTACTCATTTCCAGAGAAAAAACCCCAATAGATGCTTTGTAGCGAACAGCACTTTGTCTAGCTATATCAAGAGCAAAAGAAGTTTTACCAACGCTAGGCCGAGCTGCTAGAATAATTAAATCAGATTTTTGTAAGCCTGATAATTTGTTATCCAAATCAACAAAACCAGTCGGTACACCACGCATTCTACCTCCTTGTTTATGCATTTCATCCATTCTTTCAAAAGCATCATTCAAAAGAGTATTAACAGATACAAAAGCACTTTTTAAATGTTTTTCAGAAACACCAAAAAGTTTTTTTTCAGCCATATCAAGGATTTTGTCAATTTCCTCTTCTTCTTTGTAACCTAGTTCATTAATATCATTGGCTGCTTCTAATAATCTTCGCAGAGTAGCTTTTTTTTGGACAATTTTTGCGTAATTAGTGATATTAGCAGAAGTGGCTGTGAAGTTTGATAGATGAGCCAGATAAGCTCTTCCTCCGATTTGTTCAAGCTTATTATTTTCTTCTAATAAATTAGCTAAGCTTAAAATATCTATTGGCTCGTGTTTGGCAAATAAATTTGTAATAGCTTCATAAATAATTCTGTGAGAATCTTTATAAAAATCATAAGGAGAAATCAAATCAGCTACTCTAATAATAGCATCTTTATCTATTAAAATACTACCCAACAGAGCTTGTTCTGAATCTATGTTTTGAGGAGGAAGTTTTCCTCCATATTTTTCTTGATTGTTTGACATAAGATTTATATTACAGTACTAAAAAATAATTCGCAAGAATATTTTGTCCACCTGCCATACACTATTTTTCCACTTTTATAAAAGATTAATTTAAGGTAAAATAAAAATATAGATTTAATACTTTTTATGCAACAAATAGCAGATTTTCATATTCATTCTAAATATTCAAGAGCTTGTTCTCGTGATTTAAATTTGGAAAATATTGATAAAACTTGTAGACAAAAAGGAGTTGATATTATTGGTACAGGTGATTTTACTTATCCTGCTTGGTATCAGGCTATAAAAGATGAATTAGAGGAGATTGATTCTAGCGGACTGTATAGATACAAAAAAGCAAATAACCAACAAGTTAAATTTATTTTGACTACAGAGTTAGCTTTGATTTATAAAAAGTTTGATAAGTGTAGGCGAGTGCATATGGTAGTTCATGCTCCAAATCTTGAAGCTGTTTTTGAATTAAATAATTTTTTAGACAAAAAGTATAATATTCGTTCAGATGGAAGACCAATATTAGGAATGAGTATAGAGAATTTAATTGATATTTGTTTAAAAATTCATCCAAAATTTTTGATTTATCCTGCGCATATTTGGACTCCTTGGTTTGCAATTTTTGGTTCAAAGTCAGGATTTAATTCGCTAGAAGAGTGTTTTGGAGAATGTTTACCTCATATTTATGCTTATGAAACAGGGCTTTCTAGTGATCCACCAATGAATTGGCGAGTTTCTTCTCTTGATCACTTAAGCTTATTATCAAATTCTGATGCTCATTCTTTGCCAAATATAGCCAGAGAAGCTACGGTTTTTGATCTTGAAAAAATAACTTATGATGAGATTTATGAAGCTATAAAAAATAAAGATTTAACAAGGATAAAATATACAATAGAATTTTATCCTGAAGAGGGGATGTATCATTATGATGGTCATCGTGCTTGTGGGGTTTGTTTTGATCCTATCCAAAGCAGAAATAATCAAGGAATATGCCCAAAATGTAGGAAGCCTTTAGTTTTGGGAGTTGATTATAGAGTCTCAGAATTAGCTGATCGACCAATGAATTATATTCCAAAAAATTCTTATTCTTTTAAAAAACTAGTTGAGCTTGATAAAATAATTGCCCAAGCGCTTAATATAAAAAGTAGAAAAGCACAAAAAGTTCAAAAGATTTATCAAGCAATGATAAAAGAATTAGGTCAAGAACTTATTATTTTGATGGATTTACCAATCGCTAAAATAAAAGAAATAGCAGGTGATAAAATAGCACAAGGGATAGAAAATGTTCGTTTAGGAAAAATTAGTATAAAAGCTGGTTTTGATGGGCAATATGGATTGATTGAAATATTTGATAAAGATGAAAATAAAAAAGTAAAAACTTTGTTTTAATTTTTGTTTAATTATTTTTTTATATACTATTAATATAGATAAATTTAAAGTTAAAAATATTATTTAATATTTTATTTTAGCTAAAAAATATCACAAACCAGTATAGCTCTTGACAAAGATAATCTTATATGATACTATGTTAAATCAAGTTGTTTAATAAGTAGAAAGTAGATTTTTTTTCTATTAATTGCGTACTAATTAGTAGAGGGAATATATAAAAATAAAAAAGCTTAATTTGAGCGGACTAGGCACGACAAGCATAGGGATTATTCGTTAGGTATAATCCGGTTCATCTCGTTACTAGATTACACCTAGGGAAAATTTCTTGCCTAATCCGCTTAAGTTAAGCTTTAAAAATTTTAAAAGCTCGTTTTTAATGGGTCAGGCACGACAAGCATGGGGTTTATTAGCAGTGATTTAATTTCTAGGATTAAATTAACTACTAATAAATGTTGTCTGTCCCATTAAAACCGAGCTTTTTTAGTTTGACTAAAATCAAAATCATATTTTGTTTTTAGTCAAACTAAAATATAAGTTGACTTTTGTTTTGATTGAAGTAAATAATTTTATCAGTTTTAATTTTATTTTCTCATTGCTTCAAACTTAAGATCTTTCGGCATTTTTTCAATAGCATAGCGAAGAGCAGTGCGAGGCATAATAGCCTTGTTTTTTATTACATAATCAAAAACTTCTTTTTGATATGTAGCACTTGCGACTTTAAGCATCCATCCGTAGCCTTTTTGTACTAAATCATCTTTGTCTAAAAGCAAAATATCTGCAATTTCAAAAATATCTTTTAAAAATTTTCCATGTCTGGCTGGAATTATCAATGTCACAGCCGAGGCTCTTCTTGTCCAGCGGTTTTCTGATTTTGTCCATTCTTTAAGATTTTCTAAATATTCAGGATACATTTCTATGAATGCACCGATAGTGTGATTACACAGAGTGTCGCAAGATGCCCAATTAGAAACATAATTATTTACCCATTTTTCAAATATTTTAAAATCTTTTGTTTCGTATTTTTTCCTTATTAAATAAGCAAAATGACAAGCAATAAAAGATTCTTCTATATAGCCAGATTGCCATAATTCATCACATAAAGAAAAAACTTCTTTTTTGTCCATTGCTAAAATTTCTTTATTAAATTTTTTACTTATTTCCAAAACAAGAGCTGACTTCACTCCGTAAGTTTTTATTTTTTCTTTAAAAAAACTTTGCCCCATAAAGGCAGTATGAAGATCACTTTTTTGTTTCAACTCTTGTCTTATTTGATTGATTATTGTTGTCATGGTTTTAATAAAAGTTTTTTAAATGATTATTAGAAGCTTTATTTATTTTACATTATTGTTAATAAAAAAGAAAATAAATAAAATTTATTAAAATAAATAAAAATAAATTAAAAATATTTATCTAATATTAAATTAATTTATTTAATTCGTTCGTTATTGGTTCTTTAACATCTTTGGGCAAGCTAAATTAGCGATTTATTCCTAAAATATTGATAATTATATATTTTATTCTATTGTTTTATAGGTTTTTATAAAAATATGTATAGTAATCAATATTTAAATATCTATTGAAAATTAATATTAACTTTCAACACTTAAAAACTTAATATTATCGCTAATGTTAAAAAATATTTATAAAATATTGTTGCCCAAAAATGTTAAAGATCCTCGTTATTTTGACATTTTATTTTTTTTGTATTAAGATTTAATTATAAAAAAGGCATTTAATAAGATGTCTTTTTTTATTTTATTGTTATTTAAAATTCAAATTAGCGTATTAAAGTCAAAATTAATAAGGAGAAAAGAAATGTTAAAACGTTATTCTAGAAAAGAAATGGAATTTGTTTGGTCAGAAGAAAAAAAATTTCATAATTGGTTATTGGTTGAAATTGCTGTTCTTAAAGCAAGAAAAAAGTTTGGTGAATTTTCATATGAAGTTTCTGATGATTTAATTAATGAAATTAAGATAAATCCTGATGAAATTAACCGTATCGAAAAAGAAATCACTAAACATGATGTAATTGCTTTCCTTACACACATATCACCACAATTTCCTGAAAATTTAAAATCATGGTTACATAGAGGTTTAACTTCTTATGATATTGGTGATACAGCTTTGAGTATGCAAATGCGTGAAAGTGTAAAAATTTTAATTAAGGGAATTGATGAACTCATGTGTTCACTTGAAAAAGTTGCTAAGGAATATAAATATACGCCTGAAATTGGGCGTACACATGGTATTCATGCTGAACCAATAACATTTGGTGTTAAATTGGCAAATTGGTATGAAGAATTAAAACGGAATCATCTAAGGCTCTTTCAACTATTAAATTCTGTATCTGTTGGTAAAGTTAGTGGTGCAGTTGGAATGTATACAATTGATCCAAAAATTGAAAAAGAGGTCTGTTTTAGATTGGGTTTAAAACCTATTATTGCTACGCAAATTATTTCTCGTGATATTATTGCTGAGTATATGTCTACTCTTGGAATAATATGTGCCAGTATTGGAAAGATAGCAACTAATCTGCGACTTCTTTCTCAAACAGAAATTAGTGAAATCATGGAGCCCTTTAGTAAAGATCAAAAAGGATCATCTGCTATGCCTCATAAAAAAAATCCAATTGGCAGTGAAAATCTTTCTGGATTGATGCGTGTAGCTTATGCAAATGTGCAGGTCGCTTATGAAAATTTGTCAACTTGCTGGCATGAACGCAGTTTGGATAATTCTGGAGCAGAAAGAATTATTATTGCGGATACTTCTATTCTTTTGGATTATGCCATGGCGAGATTAAATGGGATTATTGAGAGGATGAGAGTGTTTCCATCAAGAATGCTTAATAATCTTAATCTTACAAAAGGTTTAATATTTTCTCAAGAAGTTATGATGCTTGTTGCGGAAAAAAGTGGTTTACCTAGAGAAGATGCTCATACCCTTGTTCGTAATATAGCACTGGAATGTTGGGAAGATGGAAAAGATTTTTTGGAAGCTTTACTTGAAAATGAAAAAATTATGCAATTTGTTAATAAGCATGAGTTAAGCTTATGTTTTAATTTGGAAGGAAAAATACGTTATGTTGATTATATTTTTAACATGGTATTTTCTGATAAAAAAGTAAAATTTTGTTAAGTTTACTAAAAAGTTAATAAATAAAAAGCTTTAAGTTAATAACTAACTTAAAGCTTTTTTAAAATTTATAAAAAATTATTATTTTATAACATCAATATTAGAATTAGCTACCTTTTTTTCTCTGCACCAACTAAACTAAATATTTATCTATGATGTATAATGAAATTTTAATCTCTCTTATTTTACTTGATTGATTATTATTGACATGGTTTTAATAACCGAAAAAAACCATTGGTCATTGTGCCAGATTTTACGAATTTGTTTTTGCTCAAAAAGAGCAATTTTATTGATATTTATACACAATATATTAAAAAATAAATATGTGAGACAGCGTCACACTTTTTGTTTCTCTCACCACTAGTGCGAGTTATTATTTGTCATATTTTAGATTTTTTAATTGACTAAAAATTATTCTTATTTTTTTGCTGTATAGCTTTTTTTGTATCTTCAATAATTCTTTTCAGTTCTTTTTCATTTGGCAAGATCACTTTATACTCTTTGCTAAAAATTTGGGATTTGTTGCTAAGCACATATTTCAAAATTCCTTCATCATTTTCTGGACATAAAATTATGTCTGTTTAATTCCCTGAAAGACCAATTGGATTTTTCGCATTCTACTAAATAAAATTCTAATTTGAGAGGTTGATCGGCAAAGGCCAATAAACGAACATAATGAGACCAGCTCAATTTCCTCGACAGTGTTGAAGATTTTCCTGATTTCGCAGACATTGTCTGCGATTTTCCAAAAGTAAAATAAAAGAGTCTCATATATTCTAAATTCCTTACAGAAAATCCTTTACCAAACTCTTGGATTAGTTTTTGAGAAAGTTTTTTTAATGTTTCTTTACCATATTCTGCTTTTTCTAACCCTTTTTGCTCATATTCAACAATAATTTTACCAACTTCAAAATAAGTCTCTACCATTGTAACATTTACATATTGCACAAAATTTCGTCTTGCCTGATACAGGGTATTAGAAATTAGAAGAAAAAGATCTTGATGATCTTTGATGTTTTTTGTAGATATTATTTTTTTACTCATATTTTATGTTTTTTAGTTAGCAATGAAATGGCTAGTGTAAATTTTCGTCAGCTATATTAGAAACTCTATTTATTTTACATTATTGTTAATAAAAAAGAAAATAAATAAAATTTTAGTGGAGTAGGCGAGAGTAAAATAAAAATATTGATTTAATGTTTGAATTAATTTTTTTTTGATAAATTTTTTTAGAACCTAAATATATTTGACATAAATAAAAAAATGTTATATTTTAAAAAATAGATCTTTAACAAAAAAGGAGGTGATATTTATGAAAAGTAGATTTATTATTTTGAATCGTGGAAATAAAGTGGTTATTGTATTGACTAAAGAATCTCAAGGAGTTATGTATTACAGAGGTCAATAAAAAGTAGATAAATGATAAATAAAAAAGGCGGAAAATAAAAATGTTTTCCGCCAAATTTAAATTTTCTAAAAGAAAGGAGATATTTATGTCTATATTTTTAACAGAGAAACCAAGTATGTATTTTAGAAATGATAATGCTGTAATAATATTTCCATCAAAACCGTATTGGTTTTCAGCTACTAAAGAAATGGCTGATATTATTAATTTTTTTCATTTAACTGATCCTGGAAAAATAATTTCTAAGATTTCTGATAATTTTCTTTTATCACAAGAAGATGCAAAAGAAATATATTCAGAAATTGAAAGCTTACTTTATTCTTCTGGTGTATTAAAAATTGATGAAAAAATTATTGAAATTGATTCTTATACTCCAAATTTTCAAGTAACTGATGTTGAAAATGTCCTTGTGATTGCTGCTACTCAACAGTGTAATATGTCTTGTCCTATGTGTTATGCAATGGCTAAAAATAAATTATCAAATGAAATGACAACAGATGAAATAAAAAATATTGTTGACCAAGTTTCAAAAATGCCATGGCAAAATAATATTTCAAGAATTGCTTTAACTGGTGGAGAATTTTTCATGAGATCAGATGCTATTGATATTATTGAATATGTCCATACTCATAATTTTTATGTACAAGTTAATACTAATGCTACATTACTAACAAATAATCAAATTAAGAAATTAGCAAGTTTTGAAAAACTTAATATGTCAATTTCTCTTGATGGTAGTATTCCTAGTACCCACGATTTTATTAGAGGTAAAGGATCTTTTGAAGTTACAACAAAAAATATAAAATCACTTTGTGAACACGGAATCTCTGTTGCTATTAATATGTTTATTCATGCAGGAAATATTGATGATATAGAAAAAACTTTGGAATTATCAGATTCATTAGGTGTTAAGGGATTTAATTGTTTGAATATGATGAATGTCGGACGCGGTAATTTAAAAAAGACAAAAAAAATATTAACAGCTGTGCCATTAAATGAATTTTATCATAAAATTTTTTCAATTATTAAATATAATGAAAAATTTCAAAAAATGATGATAAATTCTACTTTTGCTAACCAAATAATGGGAATTTCTGGAGGTGTAAAAAGTTATAGTTGCGGAATAGGAACAAATAGAGCTATCTATGTTAAAGCAGATGGTACACTTTATCCTTGTGCTGATACTGCTATACAAAATTTTTGTTTAGGTAATTTAAAAACAGAAAAATTACAAGATATTTGGGAAAATTCAAAAATTCTAAAAAATCTTCGTTCTTTAAATATAGATACGCTTAATCATAAGTGTGCTACTTGTGATGTTAGATATTTATGTGCAGGAAATTGTCGTGGTGAAAATTTTCAAACAACAAAAAATATCAAAAGTCCTCATTTTAAATGTGATGAAATACATGATTCAATTATTGAATTAATGTGGATCTTAACAGAAGAGCCAGATTTATTTAAATCTAAAGTTGATAATCTTTATAGTAAAATAAATTATGCTTATTCTGTATAAAAAAGGTGTTCGCTCAGATTAAATCTGGGCGATTTTTTTTGCAATAATTATTAATCTAGGTGAGTATATAGAATAATCGCTAAAATCATAATCACCGTAAACATTCTCAACTAAAAATCCAGCTAGTTTCATTGATCTTTCCCATTCCAAAAAAGATGGATAGGCTATGTTTAAATTATTTTTTTTATCAATTAATTCTAGTCTTTTTGCATCAAACAAAAAATCTTGATTTTTATTTTCTAAAAGATATTTTAAGATTCTAAAAATATTATCAGTATCAATGAGAAACTTAGCTTCTAGATTTAAATTTGAACTTATTGATTTTAAAGCATTTTCTATATCTATATTAGCTAGATCAGAAAAAAACCAATAAGCTTTATTGTATTTATTTTTTAAACTAAATTTGTTAACATCAACATTAAAATAATTAGGTATTCTTTTGTCTATCTTTTTTGCATCTATTTCTCCTTGTTTGAGAAGAAATTTTGAAAAATCAATACCATCAATAATATATCCTTTTTCTGCTAAAAAATTAACATGTCTTCCTTGCCCACAAGCTATGTCTAGAATAGTATCTTTCTTTTTTAAGTCAATTGCTTTTATCAAAAAATCAACATCTTTTTCAATGTCTGCAGATTCTAAAAAAGATTCATGTTCACTCAAATATGCTCCTTGTTTGCTATAATAATTTTTTAAATATTCTTTAGGATTAATCATAAAATTAAACAAATAAATTTAAATTATATTTTTTATTAATAATTAAACAATACCTTTTTTATAAAAAAAATCAAGTTTTTTAACTAAATTCAAGGATTTAATGTACTGCTTTATATAAATTTGGCAATTAATTCATTAGAAGTTTTGTAATTTAAAGACAATGAATTCCATGTTTTATGGATACTAATAAAAAACACTTTTACTTAATGCCAATAGAGGTGTTTTTTAATTTCTGAAAAAAATTAAAAATTAAAATAAATATTTATTTTATACCAATTTTATTTATATTTTTTAAGTATTTTTTATTTTTTACGGGTAATTTTAATTTTTTCTAAAATGAGGACGAATGAAGTTTGAAGTTGGTGATATGTTTTGAAATAAAATTAATCAAATATTTATTATTCTAACTTATAAATTTATGCAAAAAAATATATGATTAATATAGAAATAAGAAAAATAATAAGTGCAACCCATGCATAAATATTTTTTTGTTCATGTAATATGTTATTCATTTTATTAGTATCTTTTTGATATTCTTTCTTTTTTTGATTTAATTCAAAATTCAATGCCAATATCCCCATAATAAGAACTATAAAGCCAATTGTTTTTAGTGCGTCTCCTATTATTCCACCCAATAAAAAAGATATTGTATAGCTTGTTATTACAAAAATAAATAAATATTTAGAAGATAAAGTTTTTTTAAGATTAGACATAGATTTATGATTAAAATAATTTAAGTTAGTGGTTAATATTATGCTAGAATTATATTTGCATAAAACCATTAAAAGACAATTAAAGAAAGACACATTTTATATCATTGTTAGTTTTTTTTATTTATCTCATGCCATTTAAATAAGCCCAATATTCCTAGATAGAAAGATTTTAAAAATGAAAGACTTATTAATATGGTTATTATATTAATATATCCAGGGTAAGTTGCAAAAATAATAATTTTTCCAATTAAAAAATAAATAAAAAAGATAACGCCAACCAATCGAATTTTTTTATATATCCCAAAAATTAAAAGTGCTATAAAAATAGCATCATATATAAAAAAATCGGTTAGTTGCCCTTGAAAAAAATAGAATAGGGTGCTTATTATTAATATTATAATACCATTTATCCAATACTCTTGTATATAATTTTCTGCGATTTCTTTTGTGATATTTTTGTATTTATAATCTTCGATATCTGAGATAGTCAAAACGCTGTTTGTTTTCTCTTCTTCATTTTTTGGTTTAGGTGATTTCATATTTTTTAGTTAATAATCAGTTATAAGATTGAGCAATATTTTTATTAATATTTTTGTGTAACATGACATTTTAACTTAACCTTGACAATCTTGATTTCCTACATTCTGCTCCCAAGCTTAATTGAATAAAAAAGACACCTAAGTTAAGGTATAATAATCAAGTCACTAATTATTAACCAAAAACAAAGATGTCTTACAATCATTTTAAACCATTTCAAAGAAATGAGCTAGCCGTCTTGCTACGAGCAGGACATACCCAAAAAGAAATAGCGAAACTACTAGGGAAAACGCCATCAGCTATCTGCCAAGAATTAAAAAGAAATTCGGCAGACACAAAAACAGGATACGACGCCAGACAGGCGAAAGAAAATACTAAAACTAGAAGAATCGAGGCTAATCAAAGATTTAGAAAAATCGAAAACAACAAATGGTTAAAAAATTATATAATCAAAAAAATAAAAAAATATTGGTCACCAGAACAGATTAGCGGACGATTGAAAATAAAATGGCCAAATGACAAAAATCGGCATATCGGCAAGGACAGTATTTATGATTTTATCTACGAACAACGAAAAGATTTGGTTAAATATTTCAGATGCCAAAAAGGTAAATATCGTAGACGCTATGGCACAAAAATACGCGAAAAACAAAGGGAAGAATTAAAAAAGAAACGGATTGATAAACGGCCTGATATTGTTAAAAAACGAGAACGCATCGGAGACTGGGAAGGAGACACTATTGTCGGCAAAGAAAAGACGATTCATATCCTAACACATGTAGAAAGAAAAAGCGGAAAACTCTTGGCTGATAAATTAGAACGAGCTACAGCTGAAATTACAAAAATAAAAACCGTCGAGCGATTTAAGACGATTCCAAAAAATAAAAAACACACGCTCACATACGATAACGGGGTAACATTTTCCGAATATGAAATGACAGAGAAAAAAACAGGAATTGAAATATATTTTGCTTGGCCATATCATTCATGGGAACGAGGTTCGAATGAAAATTGTAACGGCCTGCTCCGACAGTTCTTTCCAAAAAAATCAGAATTTGCTACAGTAACACAAGATGCTATTAATGAGGCTTGTAACCTTATTAATAATCGCCCAAGAAAAAGACATGGTTATCTTACTCCTAACGAGGTGTTTCGCCAGAAAAATTAAGCTTTGGAATAGAATTTAAGAAAATTAAAAGACACAAGAAAAAAAATAAAAATTAATTTACCAAGTGATCCTGATGTTGAGATTATTTTACTTGATGGGTTACTAGCTGGTGATATTTGTGAAGTTGAAAAGATTGAAAGTCAAAAAGAACAATCATTTTTGATAGCTTTAAAAATGATTTAATAATATTAAACATATTTTTAAATTTTATTTGTATTCTTGAATTTCTATTTCCCAATTTCCTGGAAAAGAATTTATATCAAGATAATATTCACCTTTTTTGTAGCAAATGGTTTCATCTGAACTATTACCAATAGTATTTGAAATTAAGCAACTATTAAAAACATTACTAGGTGTATTAGCTGTAACAATAAAATTTCCATCTCCTTTATAAGAATATATAGCTTTAAATTTTTCTCCATTAATTATAAAAGTATCAGTTTTTTTAGCGTTATTTCCAGAAAATTTTGTTACTGATTGCCAATTTTTTATTTCTGATTGATTATTAATATTTTTAAAATTATTTTTTGAAGAATTTATTATTAATGTAATTAAAATGACAAAAATTATTATAAAAAACAAACAGCCGAGAGAACAGCTATTAGCTCCTTTATTTTTAATAGAATTTCTGAGTTTTTCTTCTTCTATTATTTTTTGTTTTTCTTCATCTGTTAGTAATGATTTAGAATTAGATGATTTTGTAATTAATTGAAAAGAATCACCCCATAGACTTTTTGGTTTATCTTTTGTAATTTTTTCTATAGGAGTAGCTGGGGTGGTTATTTTTGGAGAATTTGGAGCAACTGTTGGTTCTTTAAACATAAATTTATAAATTTAAATAAATTATTTATTAATTAAATTTTGAGTTAAGAATATGATTTAATTTAAGCAATTTTTAACTCAAAAGTCAAATTTATGACACAACAAACAAAAAAAGTGCAATTAAGTAATTGCGAAGTAGAAATTATTATTCAATTAACTTGGGGGCAATACCAAGATATTGAAGATGTAATTTTACAAGGATTTGAAATTGATTTAGATGGATCTAAAAAAATAAATGGAAAAGTGATGAGAGAACAAAAATACAGATTATTAGAAACTTGTGTAATTAATATTAATGAAAATGGTGAGTTAAAACAATTTTCTAGAGAATGGATGAATAATTTGTCTATGGAGGATGGTAAGAACTTAACCAAAGAAGTAGATGAAATTTTAAAAAAAAAATAGAATTTGATAATTTATTTTATCAAATAAAAAATGGAAAGAATATGCAAAAGGTTGTTCTAATGGAAATTTTAAGCTCTGAATATGGCTGGACTATTAACGAGATATTGAATCAACCTTTTGCATATATACAAGCATATTTAGAAATAATAAATGCTAGAAGAATTATTGAAAAAGATTTAATTAATCAAAAATATGTCAAATAGTAAAACTTTAGAAATATTAATAACTGCTAAAAATGAAGCATCAAAAAAATTTGATGAGCTTAATCAAAAAGCTAAAGATTTAGAGCCTGTTTTTCAAAAAATGGCAACAATTGGAGCTGTGGCAACGACTGCTTTGGGTGTTGGTATTGGTTTTTCTGTTAAGAATGCTTCTAATTTGGAAGAGAGTATTAATGCGGTTAATGTTGTTTTTGGTGAGGCGGCTAATAGAATTTTAGAGTTTGGTCAAACAGCGAATACTTCTATTGGTTTATCTAATTCTGCTTTTAATCAAATGGCTACTGTAACAGGTGCTTTGCTTAAAGATACGGGGATTGATATGCAAAATGTAGCATTAATAACTGTGGAATTAAGCAAAAGAGCGTCTGATATGGCTTCTGTTTTTAATACTGATGTTAATGATGCTATGAGTGCGATTAATCAAGCGCTAAGAGGGGAGACTGAGGCTATTAGACGATATGCAGGTGATGTAACAGACGCAACATTAGAAACTTATGCTTTATCTCAAGGTATTAAAAAATCAGTTTCCGATATGAGTGAGCAAGAAAAAAGATTGTTAAGAGTTAATTTAATAATGGAGCAAACAAAAGTTACTACTGGTGATTTTGCAAATACTTCAGACAGTTTAGCTAATAGACAAAGAATTTTAAATTCAACAATAACTGATATATCAGCAGAACTTGGAAAAAGTTTTTCTCCTATATTAGAGAGTATTTTAAATCAAATTTATCCGATGATAGAAAAATTTTCTGAATGGTCAAAAACTAATTCTGAATTAATTTTAGTTTTAACTATATTAATAGGAGCTTTATCATCGTTTTTAACCATATTTGGGGCAATAGGATTAATTTTACCAATAATTATTACTAATTTAAAATTAATGTCTTCTACTTTTCTTATTACTACTGGATCAATTTCTGCTTTGATTCCTATTATTATTTTAATGATTATTTATTGGGATAAAGTATCACTAGTGATTAAGGTTTTGATTGCTCATGTAAAGGCATTTGCCAAAATGATGTTAGCTTCTGTGACTGTAATTATTGGTTTAGTAAAAGATGCTGTTAATGCTTTTTTAAACTGGCAATATGTTTTGATAAATTTAGGGAGTGGAATTATAAAATTGTTTAGCGGAGATTTGAGTGGAGCAATGAATAGTTTTAAACAAACGGCTGGCAATGTTTTTTCTAATACTATTACAGGTTTTTCTGATTTTAGTGCTAAATCTTCGGCTATAAGTGCTCAACTTAATTCTGAGGTTATGGAATATGGGAGATTGTGGGAAGAAACAAATGTTAATAGTAAATTGGAAGATATAAATAAAAAAGTTCAAGAAGTTTCGGCAAGTACTATAAATATGCCAAAATTTCCTGATTCAGTTAAAGATAGTGCTGAAGATTTAAAGAAAAAAACAGAAGAATTAAAAAAAACATTTGAAAATCTTGGTGAAAAAATAAAAGGAGTTGTTAGTGATAGTTCCGGAGAATTAGAATCTATTTCTAAAAAAATCAAAGACATAAATCAAGAAATAGAAAATTTGCTTTCAGCTAATATTGTTGGGAATAAAGAAATAAATTATGAATTTGCTGAAGCTTATGTTGATCAGGAGAAAAAGGTTATTGAAATGAGTAAAGAATTGGCAGAAAAACAAGCGGAATATAATAAAGAAAAAAATGAGAAAGTGACAGGTGATGATATTGTTACTTATAATGAAAAGTTAGCAAAATTAGAAAATGAAAAAAATGTTTTAGTGGAGAAGTTAAAATTTGAAACAGCGGAATTTGAAAAAGCAAAAATTTTAAAAATTTCTTTTGAGCAAGAAATTGAAGATGTTAAACGTAAGAATTCTTTATCTGAAATAGCAAGAGTGATTGAAGAATTAAATGATAAGAGGAATGCTCTTAATGAAGAATTTCAAGCTAAATATCAAAAGATTCAAGCTGAAAAACAGTTAGAATTTGATAAATATGAAATTATTAAAAAATTACAAGATAAGGCTTTGATAGAAGCTGATAAATTTTTGGCTAATAGTGAGAAACAAACTTTGACTAGCGTTAATGCACAAATAGAATATTTTAATAAATTAGCGGAAGCGGTTAAAAATGCTTCAGCTGGAAAAACAACTTCGTTTATTAAAACCAGTATTGCAACTGAGCAAAGAGCAAGTCAACAAGCACCTATTGTTAATATTACAATTAATGGAGATGTTTCCGGGGGAGAAGTTGTTAGAAAATTTGAAAATAGGTTAGTTAATATAATGAAATTAAACAGTAATGGAGTAGTTAGCTAATTTTTTGGAGCAATTTTACTTTTATTTTTACCATAAATAAAATGAATATAATAGTAAATGTCGGTTCTACCGATAGAACAAATTACATTACTTGGCCGTCTTTTCGTAAAGACGATGTTTTGAATTCTCAAGTTGATACTTTGAGTTTTGAAACTAAGAAGGCTCTAGACTAGCTAAAAATACCTAGACTAGATTAATTATTTTTCAAATTTTATATTTTTTAAAATTATTTTTATTAATTCTGTTTCTAATTCTTCATCTGATTTTTTCCATCTCCATTCACATTC
>Ga0209467_1000407_pt1 | contig 62490 bp, 49 predicted proteins | sample Higcelwee11metaG_FD_187175 | JGI IMG/M metagenome (GOLD analysis project Ga0209467, IMG submission 187175) | Freshwater pond sediment microbial communities from the University of Edinburgh, under environmental carbon perturbations - High... | ecosystem: Environmental > Aquatic > Freshwater >...
GCTTGATCACACTCTCGAAACGAAAGAAGATCGGCGAGCATTTCTGTTTTCGGCATCGCACAGCCCGCGGCCTTCGCGGCGGCAACTGGACGGCGGTACATGTACTCGATCTCCATCGGGCGGCCGTGATCATAGTCGAGCTTCATACTCGGCGCGTAGGGGGTCATCGAGTCGGTGTATTCGAGCATCTTCGTTATCGACTCTTCACCGATAGGGGTTCCGCAGGCGGCCGCAGCCGCGACGACCTCGCCCATCAGCGCGCGCACGAGCTCACGCGAGGGGGGAGTATTCATGATCTTTTTTGTATCAGAATCGAGCACTACCGACAGGCCGTTATAGGGAATGTTCCACAGAAGTTTACGCCAGCGCGCCTCGCCGAGATTGGCGGTGATCGAGCTTCTGATACCGGCCGATTCAAACTCACGGCAGAGGCTCTGCACGGTGGAGCTTCCCCCCTCATCAAAAGGCGACAGGGCAAGATGGCCCGCATCAAGATGGCAGATGAGGCCCGGTCCCCGCTTTTCGGCACACAGATAACACATCGCGCCCATTATGATGCTTTCAGGAAAGGCCGCGTGCAGCTCATCCTCCATCGTCAGGCCGTTCTGCATGACGCAGAGTACCGTCCCTTTTCTGACCAGCGGGCGCAGAAGATCGACCAGCCCCGCGTTCGCGGTGGTCTTAAGCGAAATAAGCACGACATCAGAGGGGGGGATATCCTGCGCGCTGGCGTATACCTCGACTTGATCGATATGAAAATCACCCCTCACCGATTCGACGGTAAGCCCGTGCGCGCGGATATACTCGCAGTCGCTGCGCGCGAGAAAGCGTACGGTGTGCTTCGCGCGCGCAAGCAGCCCGCCGTAGTAGCCGCCGACGGCACCGGTGCCGATAACTGTGTAAGTGAACATTGCCTTACCTCCGTCTGAGCATCTTTTCGTAAAGCCCCATTCTCATGCACTGCACAATAAGAGCAATTTATTTTTCTCACTTGACGCTGAGCCGGGGTGGAACGATTCAGGAGCAGCGCACAGGCTCGCACATCTTCTGACCCTCCCTTTCCGTACACAGGCTGTTTCGGGCAAAGATATTCGCACCCACTTTATGCGCAAGGGAGTTTCACCATGGACAGAGCGGCACTGCTTGGCACAGAGAAGGTCTCACGACTTCTGATCAAATTTTCGGTTCCCGCGATAATCGGCATGCTGGTGCAGGCCCTGTATAATGTCGTCGACCGCATTTTCATCGGCATCGGGGTGGGACACCTCGGCCTGGCGGGGGCGACGGTGTGCTTTCCCTTTATGCTCATCTTTATGGCTTTCGGCATGCTTATCGGTCTGGGGGGCAATTCGGCGGTATCAATCGCGCTTGGCCAGAAACGCAAGGATTACGCCGATCATATCTTCGGCAACTCGCTTCTTCTTCTGACTATCGGCGGCATTCTGATTATGGTTCTCGGGCTTCTCTTTCTCGAACCGATGCTCACCTTCTTCGGTGCGAGCGAGGCGGTGCTGCCCTACGCTTCCGCATATATGCGCATCATTCTCTACGGGGCGCTTTTCAACAACATCGCCTTCGGCCTGGGAAATTTCATACGCGGCGAGGGCAACCCCCGCATGGCGATGATCACCATGCTCATCGGCGCGATCATCAACACGATACTGGATCCCGTTTTCATCTTCGTCTTCGACATGGGTATCGAGGGCGCGGCCTGGGCGACGATCATCAGCCAGACGGCCAGTATGATCTGGGTGCTGCACTACTTTATCGGCCCTAAAAGTCTGCTCTCGATCAGGGCGAAAAATCTTATCCCCGACATCCCCGTCATCGTTCGCATTCTGCTGGTCGGCTCGGCACCCTGCGCCATGCATATCGCGGCAAGCGGCGTCAACGCGGTGATGAATAACCAGCTGCTGCGCTTCGGGGGGGATATTGCCATTTCGGTCATGGGGGTCATCTTCAGCATAACCACGATTATTCTCATGCCCATCTTCGGCATTAACCAGGGAACGCAGCCCATCGTCGGCTTCAACTATGGTGCCCGGAAGTACGACCGCGTGCAAAGGGCGATGGGACTGGCGATTCTCGCAGCCTCTCTCATCTCTTTTTCGGGATGGGCTTTTGCCGAGATTTTTCCTTCGCACATACTCGCCTTCTTTGACCCCAAAGGGGTGCTGGTGGATGAGGGTATCGGCGCGATACGCCTGTTTCTTCTGGCCTTCCCCCTGGTCGGCTTTCAGGTCGTCACCTCGGCCTACTTTCAGGCGGTGGGTAAGCCCGGCAAATCGATGTTTCTCTCGCTTTCACGACAGATTCTCTTTCTACTGCCAGCACTCTACATTCTGCCGCATTTTTTCGGTCTGACCGGTGTCTACGCGGCCGCCCCGCTCTCTGATTTTATTGCCACACTGGTGACGGGTGTGCTCTTTTTCTTCGAGATGCGCCACTTGAAGCGCGGTCACCATGCGAATCTGCAGCCCGAAATGATTTCCGCCGCCTCTTGAGTTCCTGCGGCTGTTGGTGAGGGGCGGATAACTATCCATCCCCCTTCTCTGACTTAAAGCGGTTTTTTGCCCCTTTTACCCTCTCATTGCGTTGACAAAATGAATCGCCGCACCCACAATCGAAAAAACGGGCCGCCCTTTCTCACCCTGAGTAGTGGATAACTATCCACTACTCAGGGTTGAAGCACAAGAGGGCTTTTACGGGGAGGTACTCTCCCTATAATTTGAGAGAGATTCGTGAGAAAAGCGACCGCACACGAGGCAGGAAAAAAGGCCGCGTCCGCCGCGAAGACGCCGCGCGCAATAAGGCGAGCCTGGTGTCTTCTTGCGGTAATCTTTCTCTTTGCCCAAACCGTCAATGCCGCCCCTGCCCCCCGCTTCGAGCGCATGCGCGCCGCCTTTAACGCGGGGGACTTCAAACTCGCGCGAAGCCTCTACCCCGAGGTAAAGAGACATGAACCCGGGGCCGCGGACGAGGCCGCCATCATTTACGCACAGCTTATACCCGACACCGGCGAAGCGCTGGCTATACTCTATGCGACAAAAAAGAAGAAGCTGCCGCGCAGCGTCGCCGACGAGTGCGCCCTGCGCATCTGCGACACCCTCTATCTGAAATCGGACTGGAAAAATCTCAAAAGCGAGGCGCGCGGGGGCTACGACGCCGCCGCACCCTCTGCAAAGGGCGAGTTTCTCTTCTATCTTTCGAAGGCGAGCTTTTATCTGCAGGAGTACGACGAGGCCGCCTCTTATTCGGCTAGGCTCGAAGAGGCGTACCGCGCGCATGAGCTCTACCCCGCCGTCCGGCTGCAGTCGCTCTATCTGGCACAGAAGCGGGGTGTCGGTTCTTCGAACTATGCGCTCAGCCTCAAGGAGACCTACTACGAGCTGCAGGGGGCGGGAAGCGAAGTATCGTGCCTCTACCTTCTTGCCCGCCATTTTGAATACAAAAATGAATACCAGAATGCCTTTTCACTTTATAAAGACGTAATCACACAGTATCCCCGCTCGCCCGAGGCGCTTCTTGCGCAGAACAAGATCGACGACATGGCCGGCCGCGATATCACCTACAAGGCCGATGTACTTCAGTCGATAAAAGGCGAAGACGACTCGGTGATAAATTCGCTGCGCCCCTATGCGGCACCGGCGAATTCCGTCGAAGGCAGCTACTACGCCCTGTCGATCGGACCCTTCTACAATCTTGAGGCCGCGAAAAAGCTGAAAGAAGACCTTATGCACGACTTCTCAAACGTGGTGATAATAAAGGGCAACCGGCAGTTCAACATCTACATCGGCAAAGAGGCGAGCTCAGAGCAGTGCATGACCATCAAGATACGCATGGCCGAAGAGTTCGGTTATAACAGCGACATCATTCACGTCGGCGAAAACGACGAAGCAACCTACATTCACAGCGAGTGACAAATGGACGAAAAGACAACCCCGATGCTGCGCCAGTACCTCGATATAAAAGAGAAACACCGCGATGATATTCTTTTTTTCAGACTCGGCGATTTTTACGAGATGTTCTTCGATGACGCGATAGCGGCTTCGCGCGCGCTCGATATCGCCCTCACCAAGCGCCACGACATGCCGATGTGCGGCATCCCTTATCACGCGGCCGAAAGCTACATCGCCCGTCTTGTCAAGGCGGGTTTCCGCATAGCGGTGTGCGAGCAGACAGAGAGCGTGCCCTCAGAGGGCAAGATTGTCAAGCGCGAGGTCGTGCGCGTGATCACCCCCGGCACGGTCGTCGAATCGAATATTCTGCAGGGCGACGAGAACAACTTTCTCGGCTCGGTCGCTGTTTTCGACGACGCGGCGGGATGCGCCTTTCTCGATATTTCGACCGGCGAGCTGTTCGTCAGCGAGTGCGCAAAAACAGAAGAGGCTGTTCTGTCTGTCGTAGGGCGCTACCGCCCCCGCGAAATCATCTACCGCTCACTTGAAAAGAAGTCGGGGGCGAACCTGCGCGAGGCCCTCGAACGCACGCGTATCCCCATTGCATCAATTCACGAGTGGCTCTACGAAGAGTCATATCTCGAAAAGAATATCTGCTCGCTCTACGGCATCGTCTCTGCAAAACCGCTCGGGCTTACCTCCGCACCCCTTCTTTTCGCCTGCGGCGCGGTGCTCGAGTACGCGGCCGACACGCACAAAAAGCGCGCCGATTTCATCAAGTATCCCCGCGTCATAAGCCGCAAGGATTTCATGGTGCTTGACAGCGCCGCGCGCAGCAATCTCGAGATTGTCACCGGCCCGGACGGCACGCGCCGCGGCACCCTCTTTGAGGTGCTCAATAAAACCGTCACCGCAATGGGGCGCCGCCTTCTTGAGGCGACGCTTCTTGAGCCGCTTGTTGACCGCGAGAAGATCGAATCACGCCTTGACCATGTCGCATATTTTTACCATTCGCCTGAGGCCTGCGAAGAGGCACTCGCCTGCCTCAGACAGGTGCAGGACCTCGAACGCTTCGTCGCGCGCTTCTCTCTGGGACGTGTCTTTCCCCGCGACTACATTGCGCTCGCCTCATCGCTCAACGCGTGCGCGCTCATCAAGAAATATTTCTGCGAAAAAGAGGATTCACCCTTCAAAGCGCTGTGGCTTACGGTTAAGGATCTCAGCGCGCTGACACGGCGGATTTTATCGACGATCTGCGACGAACCAGCGACAAGCCCTGAGCAGGGCCGCGTCATACGCGAGGGGGCCGACGCCGAGTGCGACCGGCTTCACGCGATAAGTAAAGACTCGCGCGATTGGATACTCAAATATGAAGATGAAGAAAAACAGCGTCTGGGAATCACCGCCCTCAAGGTACGCTACAACAAGGTGCACGGCTACTACATAGAGATACCCAAGGGCAGCACCTCCAAGGCGCCCGACGAGTATCTGCGCAAGCAGACGCTGGTGGGGGCCGAGCGCTACACCACCGAGAAGCTGCAGGCATTCGAGACCGACATTCTCGGCGCGCACGAAAAGATCGTCGCAATTGAAACGGCAATTCTCGCCTCGCTTCGCGAAGCGATCGTCGCAGAGTCGCGAGAGATCCAGGCGACAGCCGACGCCAGCGCCGAAAGCGATCTGTATCTCTCGCTCGCGCGCTGCGCAAAAGAGTACCGCTACGTACGCCCCCATCTCAACGACCGGGGCAGCATGCGTATCCATGGCGCGCGCCATCCCGTCGTCGAGCGCACACTGCGCGAGCCCTTTATCCCCAATGACATCGAATTCGACGCGACACTCATCAAGATCATCACCGGGCCGAACATGTCGGGAAAATCCACCTACATGCGCATGGCGGCGGTAGTGCAGCTCATGGCGCAGGCGGGGTCGTTTGTGCCGGCCGACAGCGCCGATATCTGCATCGTCGACCGCATCTTTACCCGCATCGGCGCCAGCGACAATATCGCGCGCGGCGAGTCGACCTTTCTTGTCGAGATGAACGAAACCGCTACGATTCTTAATAACGCCACCGAGCGCAGCCTCATTATCATGGACGAGGTCGGGCGCGGCACCTCTACCTGGGACGGTCTGGCAATCGCGCGCGCCATCATCGAGTATCTCGCCTCGCACGTGAAGGCGAAGACTTTCTTCGCCACCCACTACCACGAGCTGACCACACTTGAGTCTATAGAGTCGATCGCGAATTACACGGTGCTGGTGAAAGAGAGCGCGCGCACGGTTGAGTTTCTTCATCGTGTCATCAGGGGGGCCGCCGACCGTTCGTACGGCATTCATGTCGCGCGACTGGCGGGCATTCCCTCGGAGGTGACGCGCCGCGCGGGTGTCTATCTTAAGAAATACGAGAGCGCCCCGGCGAGGGATGCGGGCGATGCCGAGCAGATTTCCCTCTTCTCGCAGGAGGCCGGTATCCCCGAGCAGGTACAGAGCGACCCGGCAAGTGAGATGCTGCGCGGGATCGATATAAACTCGATCACGCCGCTGGATGCCTTTAATCTGCTGGTGAAGATCAAGGAGAGTCTGCCGCAGTGACGAGGCGTAATTTCGCAAACCGTGCTAGAAGGCATCCTTCAGAGCCTCTTTAACCGCTTTTTTATATGAGGGAAGTTTTTTCTCGAAGGTGATCTTGCGCGTATTGAAGCCGAGATCCTTGTCGACGATAAAGAAGAAGGTCGCCTCAACTTTGCAGATCTGTTCCTTGTCGGCAAGGGCGGGCGCGGCCTTGAGAAGATCCTCGTAGCGCACCGACACTTCAAAATCAGAGGTGATGCTCTCTTTGAACTCGAGATTCTTTTCGGTGTTTACCTTCATCACATAGGTGTCATTGACGTAGATCTTCGACTTGATCGAGGCCAGAAACAGCGGCTTGACGACCACCGCCGACTGCGGGTAGGCGATCTCGGCGAACATCTTGAGTTTGATCCGCTTGCCGTTTATGCCGGTAATCTCTACCGATTTGGGGTCGACCGTTATATCGGGCATATCACCCTCAGAGAAAATCACACCGGGTGCCAGAACCAGCACCGCGAGCAGCACCGGTGAGATTCGTCGAAGCATCCGCGAAATAAGGGACTTACCACTTGTATTCATACCCACTCCCGTAATAAAATAGAATTGTCGGCGCATCTGCGTGCACTATAGACAGGCATCCTCACCCGTATCCTCACCGACCCGCAACACAATATTGCGGGGGGATGAAAAATTATGACACTCTTTAGGGCGGTCCCAAAAACCACATCCGGAAAAAATTTGATCTCGTTATTCATTGGGTTTTTGGGATCCGCGAGTTGAAAAGATTAGTTTTTATGACTCCCCTTTATTCAATTGACATATATTTCATATGGTGTAGGATCTCAGTCTGTGAGAAGTCACACCGGCAATATCCGGTTTTTCGCATATGTTCTCCGTTCGTACGCCTGATTACAGGCAGACGGGGCGCATATCCGTCCGATACCGCATTACAATGAGTTTATGATATGTTTGGACCTTTCGGCAGTTATGTCATTCCGTGGTACGGCAGAGAGTTAGAACGGCTTGAAGCGCTGATGCCCGCAGACGAGAGCGAACGCATCGCGCTTCTCACGCGCATCGAGGATATGCGCGTGGAACTCGATGACCTGATCGACGAGGGATTCACCGCCCTGAGCGGCGAGTTTGAAAAACAGTTCAACGCCCGCACCAGACTTAACACCCTCTACGAACGGCTCTACCGCCCCGAAAATGAGCCGCTGCTCCACCCCCTGCCGAGGGCCGACCGCCTCATCCCATCGCACCAAAGCACCCCCGAACAGCAGCATTACGGCCGTTCGGTACCGATTGCCCAATACCTCGACAGCCTGAGCAACATCACCTACGGCGATGTCAGCGCCGAAGTGCGCTCGGGCGAAGAATACGCGCCGTGGCGCGCGGCTGTTTCACGCATACTCGTCGAGCAGCGTAATTTTTCATACAAGTTCTCATACCGCAGACTTGACGGCGTCATCTGTCTTCTGCGCGACATGCTGCCGCAGTACCTTATTGCCCGCTGGCAGGGAGCTCCCGCAATCGCGCTGCCGCTGGGCAGATCCTATCTTGACCGTTTCGGTCCCGATTATGAGGCCTACGATTACATCACCGGACCGCTCTATCAGGCGCTGGGCGAAGAGCCTGCCGACTTTAAACGCATGTGGAGTGCGGCACTGGCCGGCATGCGCCGCAACATAGAGCAGATTCCCTGTATGCGCGCAATTGCCCAGGCGCTGCGCACCGAAGCGGCGGGGCTGATACCCTCAGGACGGATGCTCGTTCTCGAGACAGGACTGCAGGCCACGATGCCGCTTCTGCTCGAAGGGGTATTTCCGCAGGCGAACGAGTGGTTCATGTTTACCGCCGCACCGTGGCTTCTTGATATCTACGCCGAACGCATCTTCTGCCATCAATACTCGCGGCTTCGCCCATGCGAGACGCTTGCCTGCACAGAGACTCTCTTTCGCGTTGTATTCAAAAACAGCAGGTGGTATGCCGAAGAGAATCTGGACGCGCAGCTCAGAAGCAGAGCCTACTGGGAGATCGCGAAGCTGCGCAGCATCAGTTGAGAAAGGGTACGGGGGGAAGCCCTTAAGCTGCCGCCCCCTCTGCACAAAATAAAACACCTCTCTCAGAAAAGAAAAAACCGCCTCTTTTTCTGCTGCGCCAGTTTGTCCAGATAGGTGTGGATATTGTGGTTTTTCTCGACCTCATCGCTTTGAAGGGTGAAGTCAACCGGTGTGTCCACGTGCGAGAAGTAACCGCCGACGATGCCCCCCAGCGCTGCCGGAAAAGGAATCGAGGTGACTATGTCAGAGGTGTTTACTATGCGGAAAGATCTTGCGGCAAATGAGCCGTTATACGCCTGCGCGAAGGCGTCATTGCCGACGCGGGGCGAACCGAAGGTGTAGATCGAGTGCACTTTCAGACGCAGCGTGCGCTCGATATCTATCGCCGCAAAGGTAGCAAATGCGGCGCCGAGGCTGTGCCCTGCAATCAGCACCTTCGCACCCTTTACTTTTTCGAGCGCCTCAATCATCGCCGCGCGGATATTCTGATAGGCGGCGCTGAAGCCCTCATGAACGCTGCCGCAGCCCTCTATGAAACAGGGCTTCAGCTTCTGGTTGAGGTTATTCGCCCATTCCTGGGCGGTCTGCGTTCCCCTGAATATCACGTATACGGCCGACCCGGCGCGGGCGATAAAGCCGATCGGTATTTTAATCTGCCGGTTTTTACTTTTGTTTCTCTTGAGAAAATTATCGAGCTTGGTCGTGATCTTATCCAGAGGGTTCGAGCTCTCCCACGGATAAAAGAGTTCGCAGACCATTGTGTACTTCGAGGTCAGTGCCCACGCCCGTTCGCCCTCGAAGGCTTCGAACTGCTCGTAGGCAAGTGCCACAAGCTGCGCCGTCTCAACGGCATCATGTACGCTGAATCTTTTCGGAAAATACATAACAACTCCTCCCGAAGGGCGATTTTTCTACTATCCCCTCCGCAATGAATTCTGCCGCTTCAGTTATCTGATAACAGAAGCACCGACGCGGGGATCACGCCTCCGCCTTTTTGTGACTTCACTCATTAGACTTGTTGCAAATCTGATAATCAAGCGCCATTCGCCCCGCCCAACGGGCGGGGCGAATGGCCTTATTTATTCAGTTATGCAACAGGTTTATCAATCACTCTTCCCAGTCCCAGAAGAGATCTTTGTTCGAGAGCTCCTCTTCGCTCGAGGCTTCCCCCCCCTCTTCGCGGATACCGTGCTGCACCTCGGCCTTTCCCGAGCGGATAAGCTCGAGCTGCTTTTCGAGATCTTCGGTCTGCTCCTGCCAGTACTCGTGCGTCCCGAAGTGGGGAAAGATCGCCGCGAAGGCGGGGTCGTTCCACCGTTTGGCGATCCACGCCGAGTAGTGTATGTAGCGCAGCGCCCGCAGCGGCTCGACCAGACGAAGCCACGAATTTTCGAAGGGCCTGAACTGGCGGTAGCCCTCCAGCAGAATCTCGCGCTGGCGAAGACCCTCACGGTCGGTCACGGGAACGAACATCCAGATATCCTGTACCGCGGGGCCCGTCAGAAAATCGTCGAAGTCCAGAAAAAACCACCCGTCATTGCCGTAGAGAAGGTTGCCCTGATGGCAGTCGCCGTGAATGCGGTGAAAGGGGACGCCCTGCGAGAGAGTATCATAGATCTGCGCGAGCTCATTGACCGCGGCACTGTAGCGCGTACGCAGCAGATCGGGAATAAAATCATTCTGCAAAAGGAACTCAAGGGGGGCCCTTGCGTAGGTGGTGCCGGTAAGGCTTCTGCGGTATTCGCTTTTCTTCGCATCACCGGTATTGTGTATGCGCGCGATCAGCCTGCCCAGCATCGCAAGCTGTGTGTCCGAAAACTCATCAGCCGAACGCCCCCCCGTCTTGGGCCATACCGCGTAGTATATGCCGCAGATTTCGCGCACGCTTTGTTTTCCTTCAAAACAATAGGGGGCGCACACGGGTATCTCGCCCTCGCGCAGTTCAAATAAAAACGAGTGCTCCTCTTCGATCTGCGCGCGGCTCCAGCGGCCGGGGCGGTAGAACTTCATGATGATGCCGGGCCCCTCTTCGGTCTTAAGATCGAAGACACGGTTCTCATAGCTGTTGAGCGCCAGGCAGTGGCCGGTCGTCACGAATCCGCAATCGGATGCGGCCTGAAAGATTATATCCGGTGTCAGTGTAAAAAATTGCTCGCTCATTCGCCTTTCCGCTTTCCCCGATTCTTCGATGGTGCTGCGCGAGGATGCGTCAAAAATCCTCATTCGTCAATACAATTACACCCGCAGATAATATGCTTTACACGGCCGCGCACGCGCAGCGACAATGAAGGCACATCACCCCGAAGAATGCGGGCCGCCCCGCGACGGAGAAGTTAATGAAAAAAGCCCGGATACAGACAATCTCCTTTTTCCTCCTTTTGGCCGTACTGTTTATTCTGGTCGTCAGGGTTTTTCTTCCTTATATGAGCGTCATTCTCTGGGCGGCGGTACTGTACATCATTCTGAGCCCGACCCACAAGAAAATAATCGGGCGCATGAACCCGGCGAAGAAGTTCTATGAGACCAGGCGCAGGCTGCTTGCCGGTGTGTATTCGGTGGGAACGGTTCTGGTAATGTCAGCGCTGCTGTTTTTTATAGCTTTTCAGCTTATCGGCCAGGGAAAGATTCTTATCGAAGGCGCCGGCAGTTTCATCGGCGCACACTCCGATTTTCTCACCACCACGCAGGCCGGAAGGGCCTTCGTATCGGCGATCAGGGATCTCTCGCTCGGAACGGTCGACATCTCGAAAATCGACATCAGGCGCGAGCTGCTTTCGCTGCTGGGTGCATACTCTTCGGGTATCATGGCATTCTCAAGTACGCTGCTGAGCAACATCGGGAAATTCTTCATCTCAATCGTCTTCATCTGTTTTGCGCTATATTTCTTCTACCTCGACGCGGACTATCTCTCGGGACTTTTCATCAAGGCCATCCCCATCGAGCCTGAAAACACCCGGCGGCTTCTGACGAAGTTCCGCGAGGTGACGAAAAATCTTGTCAAAGGATTTTTTCTTGTGGCCTTTCTGCAGTCTCTGATCGCCTTCATCCTCTTCACGGTTTTCGGCATCCGGGGCTCTGTGCTGTTCGCGGTGCTGACCTTCTTCTGTTCATTTATCCCCATGTTCGGCTGCGCGATTGTCTGGTTCCCCCTGGGGCTGGGGGTGATCTTCGGCGCCGGTGCCGTTAAAGGGGCGGTGTTCATGCTTCTGTGCGCAGTGTTCATCAGCTTTCTCGACAATTTTCTCAAACCCTTCTTTCTCAATAATCTGGTCAAGATTCATCCCCTGCTGATCTTCTTCTCGATTCTCGGCGGCCTGCAGCTTTTCGGTTTTAACGGACTTCTTCTCGGCCCGATGACCATTATTCTCTTTTTTACAGTCGTAGACATCATACTTGAGCAGGAGATTTCCGCAGAGACGGAAAATACGCGGCAATAGCGCCGAAGCCCCCGCACACATCGAATTCGACACACTCTTAAAAAAAGCCGGCAAATGCGGCACCGCTCAATTAATCTGCTTGACGCCCCGCCTATTAGTGTATTTATATTAGTATATTAGAGCCGCACTCATCAATATTATCAACCCGCGTTTCCCGATTGTCCGATCAAAACAGCAGCCGGATCTTCACTTACGGCGCCTTTGGAAGCGTACTATTATCATTTTTATCAAATCATTGCGATGGCGTAAATTCATTCATTTAATTTTGTATCGGGAAGCTATACCTGCGACCGGCATCCTGTCCGCAACAACAGGATGCCGCCGTGCGTAAAGCCCCGTTCATTCGACTGGAGATCACCATGAAACTCAAAGCGATCAGGATACTGGGAAAGGAGATCAAGATCTGGCAGCTGGGCATCGTCCTGGCGCTGACGGCGGCCCTGGCGGCCGTATCGGTGTTTGCACTTCTCTCTCTGAAAAAACCGGCGGCCAAACCCGACTCAGTCTGGGCAGAGCACATCAAGGCCCACACCTCAGGCGAGATATCAAAAAACAGCACCATCAAGGTGATATTCAACAACGACCTCATATCCGGGCAGGAGATCGAAAGTGATGCTACAAAATTATTTCACTTCTCGCCCTCTCTTCGGGGAAAAGCGGTGTGGAGCGCACAAAACGAAATTATCTTCACCCCCGACGCGGCGCTTCCCGCCGGAAAAGAGTATACGGTAACACTTAAACTGTCACAATTCATACACCCAGGGGCGGGTGTCGCGGACTACTTCTTTAAATTCCGCGTCATCAAACAGGATTTCGATATCAACTTCGAGGGCTTCCGCTTTCCCGACCTTAAAGACCTCAGCACACAGGAGTACCACGGAAGGGTCAGCACCGCAGACGATGCCGAAAACGAAGCGGTAGAGAAAATTCTGAAGGCGGCACAGAAGGGCAAGTCACTCAAAATAAACTGGCGGCACAGCCCCGAGTCGCACACGCACGACTTTGCCGTTGAGGGCATTAAGCGCGGCGACAAGGCATCCTCTCTCATCGTCGAATGGGACGGCAGATCGCTGGATGTCGACAAAAAGGGGAACTCCGAGCTGGAGGTTCTTCCCCGGGGAGTTTTCGAGGTCATCGAGGCCAACGTCATCTTCTCGGACACGCAGTACATCTCGGTTATTTTCAGCGATCCCCTGCTGCAGGAGCAGAATCTGAGCGGGCTTGTCTACATCGAAAACAACGACTTCCGCACCGAAATCGACATGAACGAAATCAGGATCTATCCCTCGCAGAAGATCGTAGGCAACGCGAATCTGCACATCGAACCGGGCGTAAAAAACAGCGAGGGTAAAAAACTGCAGAATAAATTTTTCAGAGAGGTGGTATTTCAGCGCATTGATCCGGGTGTGCGCTTCGTCGGTGACGGACATATTCTTCCCGACGTCGAGAACCTTACCATCCCCTTCGAGGCGGTCAACGTGCGCTCGGTGCAGGTGACGGTTCTGAAAGTCTACAATTCGAACATAGGACAGTTCTTTCAGGTGAACTCTCTCGACAGCAGCAGGGAGATACAGCGGGTCGGACGATATTTATGGAGAAAGACCATCAACCTCAACGCGACCGCAGATGAGCTCTCCCGATGGACGCAGTACAACCTTGACGTCTCGGAGCTCTACAGCAAACATCCGAACAGTCTGTTTCAGATTGAACTTTCGATAAACAGATCCAACTCGGCCCTCACCGGTGAAGGATCAGGCGATCCCGCGGTAAAGGAACCCGACTTTCAAAACAGCGACGAAAACCGGACAACCGAGCAGAGCTACTGGGATTACTGGGAGGATGAGGAGATAAGCGGCGACTGGGACAACAAGGCTAATCCCTTTCATGACGCCTACTACAACCGCCGCTTCAAAAATCCCGTCTACAGCGCGAGAAATTTCATCTCTTCAAATATCGGCATCATCGCCAAATACGCGGCGGGTAAGAGCATACGGGTCGTCACGACGGATATCCTTACGGCAAAACCCCTCTCCGCCTCGATTAAGATCTACAATTACCAGAACATCCTGCTCGGCGAGGGGCGCGGCGGCGGCGACGGTTTCGCCGATATTCAGATCAGCGGCGAGGGTAAACCCTTCTACCTTGTCGCCGAGCATGGCTCCGACAAGGGCTTTCTGAAGCTCGGCGGTGAAGCCGCGCTTACCGTCAGCCATTTTGATGTCGGCGGCGAGACGATCAGCGAGGGTGTCAAGGGCTTCATCTACGGCGAGCGCGGCGTCTGGCGCCCGGGCGACCCGATCTACCTCACCTTCGTACTCGAAGACAAGGAAAACCTCATTCCCGACGATCATCCCGTCGTGATGTATCTGTACAATCCGAAGGGTCAGCTCAAGCAGGAGGTCACCAATTACCGAAAGGTGAACGACTTCTATTCATTTCAGCTGAAAACCAATGAAAACGACATCACCGGAAGCTGGACGGCGCAGGTGCGCCTCGGCGGACTCTCATTTACAAAAACGCTCAGTATAGAATCGATAGTCCCGAACCGGCTCAAGATAACGCTTGATATGGGCCGAAAGGAGCTTCACCGCTCCGCTCTGCCGCTCCCGGTAAAAATATCCTCGCAATGGCTTCACGGGGCCAGCGCCGAAAATCTGAAGGCCGATCTCTCAGTCTCCTTCACAAGCGCGACTCCCTCTTTTACCCGCTACGCCGATTACACATTTGAAGACCGCACCAGGTCCGTATCCGGCGACAGAAGCGAGGTATATTCGGGGCAGCTCAACGATAAGGGCGAAGCATCCTTCAATCTTGACTTTGCCGACACCGGCACCCCTCCGGGAATGCTTACCGCCCATCTTGTAAGCCGGGTACACGAAGGCAGCGGCGCCTTCAGCACCGAGACGATCGCCGTACCCTTTTACCCCTACAGTTCGTATGTCGGCATCAAGCTGCCGCGCGGCGATCAGGCCCGTCAGATGCTTCTGACCGATACGGAGCATACAATCAAAATCGCGACGGTCGACTCGTTCGGAAAAAACGTATCGAGAGAAAACATAAATATCACGTTATATAAAATTGACTGGCAGTGGTGGTGGGACAAATCCGGTGATTCTCTGGCGAATTTCACGAGTTCCCAGGCGACGCAGCAGCTTCAAAGCGGAACGATCGCGACACGGAACGGTTCGGGGGCGTGGAAGTTTTCTGTTAAATACCCCGACTGGGGGCGCTACCTGATCCGTGTCGAAGATCCCGTAAGCGGCCACTCGGCTTCGCAAATCGTGTACATCGACTGGCCCGGATGGGCGGGACGCGCCCGTGAAGAGAAGGGAACGGGCGCCACACGGTTGAATTTTACTGCCGATAAGGAGAAGTACAATGTCGGCGAGACTGCCGTCATCTATCTTCCCGAGAGTGAAAATGCCAATGCCCTGATCAGTATTGAAAACGGGAGAAAGATAATCGAGCAGAGGTGGGTCACCCCCTCGAAGGGAAAGAACAACATCCGCCTGCCGATCACCAGTGCGATGAGCCCGAATGTCTACGTACATGTCTCTCTTATTCAGCCGCACAAGGGCAAGAACAACGACACGCCCCTGCGGCTCTACGGAATAATCCCTCTGCTGGTCGAAGATCCACAGAATGTTCTGCGGCCGATCGTGCGCGCGCCCAAAGAGATCAAGCCCAAAGAGAAAACGGCGATTACCGTTACCGAAGAGCTCGGCAAAAAGATGACCTATACCGTCGCCATAGTCGACGAGGGCCTTCTCGGGCTGACGCACTTCAATACCCCCAACCTCAAGGATTACTTCTACATGCGCGAGGCGCTGGGCGTAAAGACGTGGGATCTGTATGACGATATCGTCGGGGGATACGGCGGCCGTCTCAACAGAATTCTCGCGCTGGGCGGCGGTGACAGCGGCATCAGCGGCGAACAGCTTCGCGAAAGCCGCTTTCCGCCGGTGGTGCGCTTTCTCGGCCCCTTTCAGCTTGAGGCCCGCGGATCGAACACGCATGAATTCGAACTGGATCCCTATATCGGATCGGTGCGCGTGATGGTTATCGCGGGGGATAACGGCGCCTACGGCTCGACCGAGCAGTCCGTCTTTGTGCGCCAGCCGCTGATGATCTCGGCAACGCTGCCGCGCATGCTCGGCCCGCAGGAGGAGATTCTGATTCCGGTCTCGGTCTTTTCGAAGAACAGCAGTATCAGAAACGTGTCCCTCTCCATCGAGGGGGGAAAGATGATAAGCTTTCCCGAGGGTAAAAACACAAGCGTGACCTTCTCGGGCCAGGGCGAGCGCATGGCCTTCTTCAAAGCCCGGGTCGGCAGCGCCATCGGACGCACGAGTATAAAAATCAATGCTAATGGCGGCGGCGAGAGCGACGAGCAGGAGGTCTTCATCGACATCCGCAGCCCGAATCCACCGGAAACGGCGCTCACCAGCGCCGTGATCGAGCCCGGTAAAAGTTACTCGCAGCTGATCAGGCCTCTGGGGCTTGAAAATTCAAACAGCGCGGTGGTTGAGATTTCCACCCTTCGCCCCATCAATCTCGAAAACAGAATCGGCTATCTTATCCGCTATCCGCACGGCTGTCTGGAGCAGACGGTCTCATCGGTTTTCCCTCAGCTGTATCTGGCAAACCTCACCAAGCTTACCGCCGAGAAAAAGCGTATGACCGAGATCAACATAAACGATGCGATCAAAAAAATCTCGGGCTTTCAACTCTCCGCAGGCGGCTTCTCCTTCTGGCCCGGAGAGCAGCGGATGGTAAACAGCTGGGCCGAGATCTACGCCGGCCACTTTCTGATCGAGGCGCAGAAGATGGGCTACAGCGTTCCCACATCGCTGCTTGGCGCGTGGAAGCGCTCGCAGAAACGGCAGGCATCCGCATGGGCGGGACAGGATGAACATGCGCGCATTACCCAGGCATACCGGCTCTACGTGCTGGCCGCCGCGAATGACCCCTCGGTACCCGAGATGAACAGATTAAGAGAGTCGGGAAGACTCGAAACCGCAGCCCAGTGGCTGCTTGCGGGCGCCTACTACCACGCCGGACAGCGCAGCGCCGCCGCGGAGCTCACCAGAGGCGCCTCGACGGGTGCGGGCTCCTATACAAATCCCGGCCTCACCTTCGGCTCTACCCTCAGGGACGGCGCGCTGATGCTCATGGCGATCTCCGAGATGAACCAGCGTGATAAGGGCAAACAGCTCGCGGATCAGATATCACGCGAACTCTCCGCACCGGGCTGGCTCAGCACGCAGGAGACCTCGTTTGCGCTATTGGCGATAACCAGATTTTCGGGGCAGCAGAGCGCCTCGTACGATTTCGCCTACTCGGTAAAGCTTGACGGCAGATCCGAAAACGCATCTTCAAATGTGGCCTTCGCGACAAAAGAGATTGCCGGTATCCCCCCTGAAGGCACCCCCATAGAGATCACCAACAGAAGCGGCAAGGCGGTGATTTATGTGACGATCACCTCAAAGGGATCGCCGGCCCCGGGCAAAGAGAAAACCGCGACAAGCGGTCTTGCGATGCAGACATCGTTTAAGGATAAATCGGGTTCGGATATCGACGCGGCCAGTGTCGCGCAGGGCACCGATTTTTCGGTCACGGTCTCGGTTACCAACAACACGGGCAGGCCGATCGACAATATCGCCCTGACGCATAATATCCCTTCGGGGTGGCAGATTCACAATGCGCGCTTCGAATCGGGCGCCATGGCCCCCGGCGCAGATTATCAGGATTTCCGCGACGGCGGGGTCTATACCTATTTTTCACTGAAAACAGGTGAGACCAAAAGCTTTACGATGATGGTCAACGCATCGTTCGCGGGAAAATCGTATATGCCCTCAATCTGTGTCGAGGATATGTATAATCCCGCCGTGCGCGCGGCAAGCCCCGGCAAATGGGTGCAGATCAACAGATGAGGGGAATATCCGGGGGCAGACATATCGCATTTATCGTCAATAGGATAAGGGCCCTGTGCCCCGGGGTTTTCGGCGATCCGCGCATGCGGCTGGTTTTGAGAATCATCGCCCCGTGCGCGGGGATCCTGATCGTGCTCACGCTGCTGCTTCCCCGCCCGCTTTTCGATGTTCCCTATTCAAAGGTGTTATACTCGGGCGGCGGAGAACTTCTCGGCGCCAGGATCGCCGCCGATCAGCAGTGGCGTTTTCCCGGATCGGGAAAGCTTCCCGATAAATACCGCTGCGCCCTTCTACAGTACGAGGACAAACGTTTTTACTGTCATTTCGGCATTGACCCGGTTGCGCTCGTGCGGGCCATTGCAGATAACGTGCGGGGAAAGCGGATTGTCTCGGGAGCCAGCACAATCTCGATGCAGGTGATACGCCTCGCACTGGGGCAGAACCGGCGAAGCATCGTTCAGAAGATATATGAGACGCTGCTGAGCATCGGTCTTGAGAGCAGATATTCAAAGGCGGAAATTCTCTCTCTGTACGCCGCCCACGCCCCCTTCGGGGGAAACATCGTGGGCATCAAGGCCGCCTCGTGGCGCTACTTCGGGCGCGAGCCAGGCGATCTGTCGTGGGCCGAAAGCGCGACTCTCGCGATTCTGCCGAATAACCCCTCACTGATACATCCCGGCAGAAACAGAGATATACTGAAAAACAAGAGGGACAATCTTCTGCGACGCCTGCACAAAAGCGGACGCCTGAGCGATATTGACCTCGAGCTCTCTCTCAGCGAGGATCTGCCGCGCGAACCACTGGCACTGCCGAAATCTGCCCCACGCTTTCTGGATGCACTCGCAGCGGCGAATCCCGGCGAATCGCTCTTTGAATCGACCATCGACAGCTCCGTGCAGGAGCGCGTGAACGAAATCGTTCAGAAGCACCACGAAACACTTAAACTGAAAGGTGTGTACAATATTGCCGCGATAGTTATCGACAATGAAAGCTGCAGCGTAAGTGCCTACGTCGGCAACATACCGCAGGCGCGCGAAGAGGGGGACGACCCGCTATTCAATGAAAGAGGATACGATATCGATCTGATCAGAAGGCCTCGAAGCACGGGAAGCATTCTCAAACCGCTTCTGTATGCGGCGATGCTCTGCGACGGCGAGATCACTCCCGAAACGCTGATCCGCGATCTGCCGGTGCAGTACGACGGCTTCATGCCCGAGAATTTCAGCCGCACCTATTCGGGCGTCGTCCCCGCCAAGGCCGCCCTTGCCCGCTCTCTCAATGTGCCCGCGATCGTCATGCTGAAGGATCTCGGCTATCAGAGATTTTACGCAATGCTCAAATCGGCGGGCATGACAACGCTTTTCCGCACCGCAGACGAGTACGGGCTGACCCTTGTCATCGGCGGTGCCGAGGGAACGCTGTGGGAGATCGCTTCGATCTATTCATATCTGGCGCGCATCGCGATGGATCTTGACTGCAGAGAGATTTCCGCATTGAAAAAGCAGAAGGGCGCAGAAATCAGAGTACGCGGCATATCACCGGGAGGTGCCTATCTCACCCTTGAGGCGCTGCTCGAGGTCGAGCGCCCCGGGGTCGAAAACTACTGGAGATCCTTCGCCTACGCGCAGAAGATCGCCTGGAAGACCGGCACCAGTCTCGGCCACCGGGACGCCTGGTCTGTGGGTGTTTCAAAAAAATACACGGTGGGTGTCTGGTGCGGAAACTCTGACGGCGAGGGGCGGCCCGGCATGACAGGCCTGGTTGCGGCGGCCCCCGTGATGTTCGAGATTTTCAGCTCACTGCCGCGCTCATCGTGGTTTACCCCGCCCTACCATGATATGAAATCGGTCGAGGTCTGCTCCAGATCGGGATATCTCGCAGGTGATCTGTGCGAGCGGACATCGGTGCTGGTTCCCCGGTCGAATAATTTCGACCGGGTCTGCCCCTATCATCAGCTCATCCATACCGATTCCAACTGCGAATACCGGGTCAGCGGCGACTGTATGCCCGAGTCTGAGATGCGGCATATCGCCTGGTTCGTGCTTCCCCCCGTTGAAGAATACTACTATCTCAAAAACTCGACCGACTACAAAAAGATGCCACCTCTTCGCGAAGAGTGCGCCAAAAACGGTGCGGTGAAATCGCAGACCATGAGCCTTATTTATCCGCCGAAGAATACTTCAATTTACATACCAGTAGGTGTTTCGGGCGAGAAATCGAGGGTTATTCTGAAAGCGGCGCACACGGATACCCGCGCGGTGATATACTGGCACCTTGACGACACCTATTCAGGCAGGACTGAAAATTTTCATGAGCTGGCCGTGCAGCCCTCGCCGGGACGGCACAGGCTCATACTGGTCGATAACAACGGATATACGATCGAACAGACACTGACGGTGATAGGCACCGAGGAGAGATGAGGGAAGGCATCAGCCGTGACTATCAGGCACACTGCCCTACTCGAAGTGTGCCTGATAGTCAAATTTCATCGAATCGGCACTTTCGATTTCAGAGGTGATATACATCGAAAACCCAATTGACTGACCGGGCTGAAGTTCGTCTGAAATTACCGAAAGGCCGGTACCGGCGATTACACCCTCTTTGTAGATCAACGACTCAATCTTTATACTGCTGCAGATCCGCGAATCATGATTGGTCACGGTGCCGCTTACATCGAGGCGTCCTCCGCCCGAAAAGTTCATCTTTGTCTGCGATAGCTCTATCTCACCCCGGTTTATTGTCGAATATTTTGAGAGAGGCCGCACATCCGCGCCCTGCTCGAAGCGATCGAATTGCGGCACGTTCATTATCAGAACCCTTACAATCGACTCCTCACCCGGCAGAAGCTGCTCACGAGTGCAGTAGCCGTACCCGTCCCCCACCGCCTTGCCGGTTGCGTCAAAAAGCGTCACCGTCACCTTGGGGAACTCCAGCGCAGCCTCTCCGGTGTTTCTGATAAGGCCGGCGAAATAGACGCTGCCGATCGAGTCGTACAGCGGCACCAGCGTCGTGACGCTCGCGGCAGCCTTCTTTGCGGCCCCGGGCGTATCGTCCTGAATCAGAAGCTGCCTCTCGGTTGAAAGCGCCGCCTCATCAACGGGTTCGGGCAGAGCACTCATCATCATCTCGCGCCGGGCAGGCGCGTTTTGCACCACAAGTGCCAGCCACACCGCACAGGCCGCGACCACTCCGAACGAAACGAGCACCAGAAGTGCCGCCAGGCGCCGCGTTTTTTCCGAAGCGGACGCCGCGGGTACAACCAGAATCTTTTTTTCAGGCTGCTTATCCGAATACCGCGTCGCGCAATGGGCACAGATGCGATCGCCGCTTTCGGAGATCTCGGAGACAGGGCTTCCGCAATTGGGACATGAAATACTTTTCTGCATAAGCGTTCATACAAAAAACGGTGAGGCCCGTCAAGAATTAATACCTCAGGCTCACGCCGCACGAAAGCGTTTTCGCGAAACATGATAAATGAAAAAACACGGGGATGAGGGCTAAAGATACCTCACCGGTTTTGCCGACAATGGAGTGTACCATTCTGTTATTTTTTGCGAACGGGTCTGCCTATGAAAGGTCGCAGAAGTATCGATTTGCTGGCCAACGCTAACCTTGCGAACGACGGTCAATACCGCATTGACTCACAATCCTTTGAAAGTATCGAGGAACAGCTTGAAAACCTCTCGATGCTGATCGATTCGTCCCGGTCGATTATGGCCGAGAAAAATCTCGATATCCTTCTGCACATAATCATGGAAAAGGTTTCGGTCGTGCTGCGCGCGGACCGCTCAAGCCTGTTTCTCGTCGACGAAGCTCGCGAAAATCTCTGGTCGCGCGTGGCACAGGGTATGACAAAATTCAATTTTGAACTCGGCAAGGGTATCGCCGGCAGCGTCGCGCTCACCGGGGAGACGGTCAATATCGCCGATGCCTATCATGACGCGCGATTTAATTCTGAAGTTGATAAAAAATCCGGTTATAGAACAAAATCCATTCTGTGCATGCCGGTCTACGACACCGCCGGATCAATTTCGGGAGTCATTCAGGTTCTAAATAAAATAGACGGCACCCCGTTTGTGAAACGCGACGAGGATCTTTTGGCCGCGTTCTCTTCACTTGCGGGAATTTCGCTTACCAATGCAAAAGCCTGGACCGAAATTCAGGCGCAAAACGAAGAGCTTGAGACGCGCGTTCGCGAGCGCACACACGATCTTATTGAGGCGCAGAAAAAATCTGATGATCTTTTAAGAAATATTCTTCCCGCCGCGATCGCCGAAGAGCTGAAGCTTCACAACAAGGCACGCCCCCGCCAGTACGACGAGGTCACGGTCATGTTCACCGATTTTCAGGACTTTACCAGCGTCGCCGAACAGATGCCTCCGGATGAGCTTCTGCATGAACTGGACAACTGCTTCGACTACTTCGATTCGGTGATCGAACGTTATAAGCTCGAAAAAATAAAGACGATCGGCGACGCCTACATGTGCGCGGGGGGACTTCCCGCCGAAAATCGCACACACCCTGTTGACGCGGTTCTTGCGGCGCTTGAGATTCAGAAATTCATGAACCAGATCGGCATTATCCGCTGCTCGATGCAGATTCCCTACTGGACGCTGCGTCTGGGCATTCACACGGGGCCGGTCATCGCGGGTGTCGTCGGAAAGAAAAAATTCGCCTACGACATCTGGGGCGACACGGTCAATATCGCCTCAAGAATGGAGTCAAGCGGCACAATCGAGCTTATCAATATTTCTGAATCCACATACCTTAAGGTGAAAGATTTTTTCAAATGCTCATACAGGGGAAAGGTTAAGGCCAAACACAAGGGCGAGATCGACATGTATTACGTCGACGGCATTCACCCGAAGCTGTCAGTCGGCGGCTGCGGCGAAGTGCCGAATGATGAATTTTTTGAGTTGTACCGGAAGATGGAGCGGGCTGAGTGATTAGTACTGCAGATACCAGGAGGGGAGATCTTTACTACCGCTTGAAATGATATCCACCTGTACAGCAGGTAGTTATCGTTGCACAAAAAAGCCCGCTTTTAATGGCGGGCTTTTTATTTTACATTATCAAGTGATATAAGGGAACCTCGAAAAAATATTTTTTGATGTTCCCTTTTGGCGAGCCGTTGACTGTGCCAACCGCTCGCCCACGCAACACGGGGCACAAAGCGTGGTAAAATCAGCATTTCTCGTTTGCTTCAAAAAGAAAATGCTGATTTTCGGAGTGACCATAATTAATTCACTGTAAAACCGAAGCGAAGTAATACAATCCCACATCTCCTGAATATGTTCCATATACAATTTTTGTTGCTGGATCGAATTTCAAATTAAAATTTGAGCCGCTAATATCGACAATGGGACTCGTTATTGAGCCAAATGTTATGCCGCTATCTGTTGATTTTCTATATGCTAAATGATTCGGATATGTCGTGTTCTGGAAAAACAGATATACATCTTTTGCTGCAGTGTTCGGAGCCACAATGATATCAGCTGTAAAACCCTTGGCTGAATAATTGTAGTCAATCTGCCATGTGGCCGCATTATCTATTGAAGCGCACAGATAAGATGTATCACTGCCGTACGAAACAGCATATGTCACATACTTTTCAGTACCTTCCAGATTCATACCGGTTATCTCATAACTATACGAAGGATCCGTATCGTAAATAAATCCACCGCAGAGTTTTACATTTGCTGCTGCTGAAAAATCACTCGAAGCGGCATCAGTTGAAGTAATATAGTTAACAAGATAGTTATACTTCGAAGTACCGGAATCTTTGCCTTTATAAATCAGTATAAGTGTCAAATCATCACCGTCGGGCGTGAGTGAACTATCAGCCTTGGCAAGAATTTTATAATCAAGAATATACCGGTTCGAGGTATATTTTGTCGCTGATATAGTCAATCCGTTCGCCGGATTAAATGTAGTCCCGCCATCAAGTGATTTGTATATCATGACAGATTCAGCAGCGTTGTCGGTGATAACATATATATTATCACCTCCTGTCTCTTCAACTACCGCCATGGAAATCACACCTGCATAGGCCGAATAACTTGTTAAGGACGCAACTGTTTTCTCGGCACTCCAGGTGGTGCCCCCGTCTGTTGAACCCTTAAAGCGTAGAGTAGTATCAAGACCACTGCCTGCTAAGCGATATGCAAGATAAATCTTTGACCCTTTGACGTACATCTGTGCTGCTAAATATTTAACAGTTAAACCGGTATCAATTTCTGTACTGTCTCCGGTCAAAATATTTGTTTTAACTATCGTATACGGAAAAGGGGTAGTATCTGATGAAGGTTTAACCAGCGAATATAAATAATCACCGTCTTTTACCCTGTCGACAACTGAAACACCCTTTTTTACCAGACGTCTTCCTTTAACAACCTTGATACCAAAAGTTTCATCTTTTGTTATTTTTTCAGAGGTTTTGGCATATATATATATTTTGTCAGACTTTGTGCTTTTAAATGCACCCTCACCTAAGTAGCTGTCAAGGTAACATCTTGTCGTTTTATCACTGTAAAAAACATCTTTTGCTCCCGGTCTTGCGGTATAAACGCTATCGCTCCATCTGTCATACATGTATACATCGTATTCAAAATCTTTAATTGCGTCAAAAGTAGCATATACTTCCGCAGGATCATCACCGTTTGGTTTAAATGTGACGGTATACACTTTATCAAATTCTTTAATCTCCACAGTCGGTGATACTGCGGGGGCCGGTGTTGTCGCTTTTTTTACCGTAAGATCAAAAGTCCCCGTATCGGAAACAACGCCTTTCGATATTGTCGCAGTCAATGTTACTTTGACGTCAGAATCAGCATATGCGGGTCTTGTAACTTTACCAGTAGTACTGACTCGATTGCTGTCAGTTGAATTCCAGCTGATCGTCGTGCCGTTCGAGCCGCTGGTCGGCAGGGTAAGATTCTGTGTAACGCTGTCGGCCGTATCGGTACCGCCGAACGTGATCTTCAGGTTCGCCTTGTCCTCTGCAACGGAAGCTTCGTCAGTCTGCTGAGCGGGCAGCACTGTTACCGTGAAATCTTTTGTTTCAGAGAAATCTCCCTTTGAGATTGTCGCGGTCAATGTGACCACAACCGAATCGCTGCCGAAGGCCGGACGAGTCACTGTTCCATCAGCGGCTATGACCGATTCATCGTCTGATGCCCATGTTATAGTCGAGCCGTTATCCCCTTCTGAGGGCAGCGTAATACTCTGCGAAACCGAATCGGCCGAGTCGCTGCCGCCGAAGGTTATCTCCAGACTCTCGGCATCTTCTATGACCGCATCCTCATCCGATACGAGAGTGCCGTCATCGGGGTCATCAGCGGACGCCGTGCCGCCGCTGCTGCCGCCGCACGACAAAAATGCCAGGCTGATCAGAACCTGGCAAAAGAATAACAAAAGAATTCTCGATTTAAACTTGGTCTTAACCATCATACCCCCGGGTAATAAGCAATTGCATGATCGCTTATTACAATAATAATTTTAACAGATATTTCTGTCCGATTTTATAAATATTCAAAATGCGGCAAATTTGTAAAGTGTTTTTCACTTAAGCGATACGTTATAAACCCCGGATATTCTGCGAATAACCCTAATATTACTTGCCATTTAAGCCGCCGGTCATGATTTTTGACATTATACTGCGCAAACGGAGATACAACCATGAATACTTTCGGAAGACTCTTTCGCGTGCACATCTACGGCGAATCCCACGGCACGGGAACCGGTATTCTCATCGACGGCTGTCCCGCGGGGATACCTCTTGAAATAGAAGATTTCGAACCCGACATGGCGCGCCGCCGCAGCGGCAGAAAGGGCACCACGCCCCGCACAGAGCCGGATCTTCCGAAGATCACGAACGGCGTCTACGACGGACACACCACCGGGGCACCGATAAATATTTTTATAGAGAACACCAACACCCGCTCGAGCGATTACGAGAAATTCAGAACAGTACCCCGCCCGGGTCATGCCGATTTTACCGCCAATATCAAGTATAATAATTTTGATGACCGGTGCGGCAGCGGCCACTTTTCTGGCCGCGTCTCGGCGGGTCTGGTCGCCGCCGGAGTCATCGCCAAAAAGATACTGGGAAATACGAAGGTATCCTCCAGCCTTATTTCAGCGGGGGGCAAAAGCGATATTGAAGGCGTGCTGGCCGCAGTTGACGGCACCGGCGATTCTATCGGGGGCATCGTCGAAACCGTCGTCACCGGCGTTCCCGCCGGGCTGGGCGAGCCATACTTCGACTCGGCCGAGGCGTGCATTGCGCACATCGTCTTCGCGATCGGCGCGACAAAGGGCATCGAATTCGGTTCGGGTTTCGCGGCGGCAGCGATGCGCGGCAGCGAACACAACGACCCCATCATATCAGTCGACGGCAGAACCTCATCCAACAACGCGGGCGGCATAAACGGGGGGATCACTAACGGAAACGATATCGTTTTCAGGGTCGCGGTGAAACCCACATCGAGTATCTCACTGCCGCAGCGCACGATAGATCTTGCCACCGGCGAAATGACCGAGCTGCTCGCCGAGGGACGCCACGACCAGTGCATCGCGCTGCGCATTCCCGTGGTAATCGAAGCGGCGGCGGCAATCGCCCTCGCCGATCTGGCGCTTATCGCGCGGGGGATATCAGCCCGCGCATAAACTACTGTTGCGCCGCCTCGCCGTCACGATCGCAGAGATCCTGTTGTTTCGCCGAGCCGATAATCGCGTCGACCACTCCCGGAAAGAGTTCGTCCAGCTCGTCTTTTCTTACGGAGAGGCCGTATTCAGTGCCTCTGACGCGCGCGGTAAGAATACCCGCCTCGCGCAGAACCTTAAAGTGGTGCGACATCGTCGACTTCGCCAGGGGAACCTTGAACGAAGCGCAGGTGCACTCCTCCCCTTTATCGACAAGCATTTTGACGATGGCCAGACGCACCGGATCAGACAGCGCGCTTAAAACAGAACAAAGTTCAATATCTTCTTTTCTCGGATGGTGTATCTTCTTCAAGGCAGCTTCCCCCCGTCATTAAAATGTGAATCATTAAAAAACAGTCAAGCATTGTTTTAATGTATTAGAACTTACAAATATACTTGACATATTTTATTGTTCTAATACATACGAACAACTAATCGATTTAGGGATAATGATATCTCTGGCACAAATATGAAATCTCCGGGGAGAATAATATGATCAAGCACATCGTCGTATGGCGGCTCAAAGAGAGCGCACACGGAAACACCAAAGACGAAAACGCCCTCCTTATCAAACAGAAACTCGAATCGCTGAAAGGCAGAATAGACGGACTGCTGCACATTGAGGTGGGAATCGATTTTTCAAAGACCAAAGAGAGTTCGGATATCGTGCTGTATTCAGAATTCGCCTCAAAAGAGGCGCTGGATAACTATCAGGCCCATCCCGACCACAAGGCGGTCATGCCCTTTGTCATGGAATCGCGTGACGAAAGACGAATGGTCGACTATGAGGCATAACTCCCGCATAAAAAGAAACGGATGCGAAGGAAGGCTATGATGAAGATACTGAAAACGCTGTCGCGGGTGTACACCGAAAACAATTTCGATTCAACACTTGCCTTTTACGAAACATTATTGGGCGAAAAACAAATGAACCGTTTCAGATACAAAGAGTACGGTCTTGAACTGGCATCGGTCGGCACCCTTCTGATCATCGGAGGCAGCGCCGAAGCGCTGAAACCCTTCAGAGAAACGGCGTGCACATTTCTCGTCGACTCGATTCATGAGTGCAAAACGATTCTGAAAGAAAACGGCTGTGAAATTCTCAGGGAGATTCAACGCGTTCCGACCGGATATAACATGACGGCCAGACATGTCGACGGAACAATCGCAGAATACGTTGAATTTGCATGAGCGGGGCAATCCATATGCCCCTTGACTTTCAGCCGAAAACCGGTATCATATTCCTGACAGGTGGATCACTTACCGCCACCGGCAGAGGGCGCTCCGCTCGCGGGTCTTTGATTGCCGGCGGCGGAAAGCACAAGGATATCGGATGCCGACGCGAAACCGGAAAATTTCATTTAAAGATCTCAGCATCCGCTCGAAACTATTGATCGGATACCTCACCGCGTTCATGATTTTTTTTACCGCAAGCGGCATACTCTTCTACCAGACCATGCGCAAAACCCTCGAAGCCAATATCGAGAGCGAACTCAACAACACCACCAAGACCATTCTCAACATGGTCAAAAGCACCGCGAACGCCTCGATCAGAAATTATCTTCGCGCGGTCGCCGAGAAAAACCGCGAGATCGTCGATAGTTATTATCACCTGTACGAAAAGGGAGCGATCTCAGAAAACGCGGCGAAGGCACAGGCTGCGGCAATTCTGCTGAGCCAGAAAATCGGCACCACCGGCTACATCTACTGCATCGACTCCAGAGGGGTTATACAGGTGCATCCCGTCGCACAGCTTCATAAACGCGATATTTCTTCATATGCGTTTGTGCGGGAGCAGCGCAGGCGCAAAGAGGGGTATATCGAATACGACTGGATGAACCCCGGCGAGAGCGATCCCAGGCCCAAGGCGCTGTATATGAGCTATTTTTCAGAGTGGGACTGGATCATCTCGGTTTCATCCTACCGCGAAGAGTTCACCACTTTGATCAATGTGGATGACTTTAAAGAAAGCATCCTCTCTCTCAAATTCGGAGAGACCGGGTACACCTACATCATCGATTCGAAGGGCAGTGTCATCATCCACCCTGAGCTCACGGGCAATTATCTTGAGGCCGAAGATTCTTCGGGGGGAAAGTTTGTGCGGCTTATCTGCGAGAAGAAAAACGGCAAACTCATCTACTCATGGAAGAATCCCTCCGACAGAAACTACCGCGAAAAATTTGCCCTGTTCAACCACATTCCCGAATTCGACTGGATTGTCGTTTCCACAAGCTATGTCGACGAATTTTACGGCCCTCTCGATAACCTGCGCGGCATCATCGCCGCAATGATCGCCACCTCTACTCTGTTTCTTTTATTACTCACCTATGTCTACTCTTCATATATCACAAAAGTCCTGCGAGATCTCGCGCTGGGTTTTCAAAAGGGAATCGCGGGTGATTTCAGCGCGCGCTTACTCCGGATTTCGCGCGACGAGTTCGGGACGCTGGGGGGATATTTCAACGCCTTCATGGAACGCCTCCAGAGCTATCACCGTTCGCTGCAGGAAGAGATTACCGAGCGCAAAAGGTCCGAGGATGCACTCAAAGAATCGGAGCAGAAGATCCGTGAGATTATTGACTTTCTGCCCGATGCTACCTTCGCGATCAATACCGAGGGAAAGATTATTCTCTGGAACCGTACGGCCGAAGAGTACACCGGTGTCAGCCGCAGTGATATGATCGGCAGGGGAAATTATGAGTACGCGAAACCCTTCTACGGCGAGGCCCGGCCGCTGCTGGTGGATATCGCGCTCAACCCCGATTCGGCAGACAAGAGCATGTATCCGGTCCTGAGTTTCAGAGGCTGTTCGGTAAAGGGGGAAAATTACACCAATTACGCCGGCAAGGGAAAGGCTTATATGCAGGGGGTCGCTGCCCCTCTCTACGATGATCAGGGCAGGATCATCGGAGCGATCGAATCCATACGGGACATCACCGACATCAAAAAAAACGAGGAGCGTCTCACTTCGGTTCTGCAGGCCGCGACAAACTATTCGATCATCGGTACCGACGAATCGGGACTGATTCGGATATTCAACGAGGGCTCAGAGCTTATGCTGGGCTACAAAAAAGAAGAGGTTATCGGAAAAAACTATTACACACTGCTTCATGATCCTGATGAGATAGCCGCGCACGCAAAAGAGCTGCAGATCAATCCGGGAATCAGCGTATTCACCTCGCAGGCTGCGCGGGGCAGCACAGAGACAGGGGAGTGGACCTACATCAGAAAAGACCGCTCGCGCCTCAAGGTGTCGCTGACCGTCGCACCGATGCGCAACGATTCGGGTGAGATCACCGGCTACATCGGTATCGCACGGGACATCACCAACGAGAAAAACATGGAGCAGCAGCTTCTGCAGTCGCAGAAAATGGAAAGCATCGGACTTCTTGCCGGAGGCATCGCACACGACTTCAACAACCTGCTCACCCCGATTCTCGGCTACACTGAAATAATGTGTCAGGAGACAGATGAAAGCGACACAAAGAGCAAATACCTGCTCAATATCCTTCATGCCGCGACACGGGCGAAGGATCTGACGCAGCAGCTTCTTGCCTTCAGCAGAAAACAGATCATCGAGCTGAAAATTGTCAATCTGGGCAATATTCTCGAAAAGATGGAGCCGATGCTGCGAAGGATGATCCGCGAAAATATCAGTCTGAAGATTCACATCAAACCGACTTCGCCTGTACGGGCCGACAACGGCCAGATAGAACAGGTCCTGCTGAATCTTGCGGTAAACGCGCAGGATGCGATGCCTGACGGCGGCACATTGTCGTTTGAAGTCGATGAAATCGACATAGACAAAACCTATTATGAAAAAAAGCGCGAAGTCAAGCCCGGCAATTACGTAATGGCAACCGTCAGCGACACCGGGCTCGGGATGGATCCGCACACTGTAGAACACATCTTTGAACCGTTTTTCACCACAAAACCGGCAGGGAAAGGCACCGGCCTAGGCCTATCCACCGTCTACGGCATCATCAAGCAGCATGAAGGCGCAATCTGTGTCTACTCAGAACCGGGCAAAGGCTCATCATTCAGGGTTTTCATTCCCCGGATAAAAGACGAGACAGAGCCTGTGGGGCTTCTGCTCGCGGAAAAAGTGACGATAGCCCGGGGCAGCGAAACGATTCTCATTGCAGAAGACAATGAGCTGGTTCTGCAGCTGACCACACAGATGCTTGAAAGCCTCGGCTACAGGGTGATACACGCGGAAAATCTTGATGAGTCAATCATTGCCCTCTCCGGCAAGGGGAATACCATCGATCTTCTTATCACCGACGTGGTCATGCCTGGGATGAACGGGAAAGATCTCTACGCTGAACTCACAAAAATTCATCCGAAGCTTAAAGTAATATTCATGTCGGGTTACACCAGTGATGTTATCGGGCACCATGGTATACTTGACGAGGGGGTAAACTTCATCTCGAAACCCTTTACACTGCAATCGCTTTCACAGAAGGTCCGGCAGGTTCTTGATCAGAAATAGCCGTCACACGTCATACCCGTTCATTTGACATCACATCAGGAGCGCGCAAATGAGATCATGCCGCGGCGTTACGGCAATTATAACTCTTCTGATTGTTATAGTATGCAGCAACAGCCGGTCATTCGCGCTGCAGCAGGGTCTTCATCCAGCAGAAACCTGTCTGTCGGGGACACGGTGACGGTATCACTTTTCGAGGAAGTCTGCACACAATACAAATTAAAGAGAATTGGAATATGACGCCCCGGATTCGAAAGACAATGCACAAAACGGATGTCTAAATTTCTCCCGCCTTATGAAGCTCTTTCAACCTCTCCAGCACGAGAAGGGCCGCCGGACAATAGAGGGTGTTCGTCAGCAGACGGTGCATTTTTGAATGCATGTTTTTCTCATCGGTATGGGGGTAATTGATACATGCCCGGGGACGCGAATCATACACAGTGCACAAATCATCCGCACCGATAAAGGGACAGGGCATCGATTTGAAGACAAAATCATCATCCTCATCCCGCTTCAGATAGGTGCCGATGAAAGAACTTCGCTTCACCCGCAGTTCTTTCGCAAATCTGTTGATATCGGTCTGATTTAAACGCGGGCCGAGCACACGGCAGCAGTTCGCGCACTTTGTACAGTCGATGCGCCCGAAGACCTCATCGTGTATCTCATGTACCCGGTCATCGAAGCCGCCGATTTTTCGTTTTGCGAGAAGCGCGATGAATTTGCCGTTCGCGGTGTACTGCAATTTGCCCTTATTCAGAAGGCTCTGATATTCTCTGGTCATGTTCGCTGCCGGCAGATAAAATTTTCTTCATCAAGAAGTGAATCCGAGGTGACAATTCTTGTCTTCAAGGCCTTTTTAATATCCCGAAGGGTCATATCATCGAGGGTCACCCCCTGTGCGTTGAACGATGTTTCGGGAAGCATTATCACATCGGCTTCTTTTCCGGAGTTCTGAACCGCGCTGATCATATCCCGTCCGCACAGAAGTCCCGCGACCGTAATCTCAGGACCGAGAAGACGGTTCTCGGCGCAGATTACGTGCGCGTCCAGATTCTCGATTTTATTCAAAACCGGAAGGACTTGTTTTTTTACAACGGGGAAAAAGGATTTGCCCGTTACCATCAGAATCGTGAGCGGCCCGGGGATGCGCTGAGGAAAATTTGCTGCGGCCTTTTTAAATGCCGTAAGGAAATGACGGACGCAGCCCACACCGTTTTCATACTGCACATACCCCTCATACGCCGCGTTCGAAGGCAGAGCAGCTCCTCTTAAAAGATAGAACTCGTCAGCCGCGAAAACAAAACGACTGGGGCACTGTGCGAGATATTTTTTCTGCAGCCGCGAAACCAGATCAATGAGCGCTCCGGCATCTTCGCTGTGCACCGAACGAAGCGGCGCGAGTTTATCGCGGTGCATGGTCTTACCGAGGGGAACGACTGCGACAGAGCGCACATGGGGATAAAAACTGAAAAGAGTCTCGACGGTCTCGAGCAGAACGCTTCCGTCGTTGATGCCGGGACACATGACAATCTGTGTGTGAATCTCGATTCCGTTTGAAGTCAGATAGCGTATCTTTTCAAGAAGCATATCATCTTTTTTCAGTCCGAGAAGGCGCTTCCTTATTTCAGGGTCGGTTGCGTGAATAGAGATGTACAGCGGAGAGAGATGCTGTTCAACTATGCGCGAAAGCTCCCTCGAGGTGATGTTTGAAAGTGTACAAAACGAGCCATAAAGAAATGAATATCGGTAGTCCTCATCCTTCACATACAGCGTCCTGCGCAGGCCCTTCGGGTTCTGATCGACGAAACAGAACACGCAGCGGTTGCCGCAGTGTTTGATCTTCATCTCCTCGACGTCTATTCCGAGCCTGAGAACTTCGCGGTAGGAGTTGAACTGGACGGTGAATTGCCGGCCGTCCCGTTCGATGCCGATTTCGAGGGGAACCACAGAGATATTGAGATAGAAGTCAAGCGTATCCCGTAACGGATATCCATTGATACTGACAATAAGATCCCCCTCGCGAAGGCCCTTCTTATCGGCGGAAGATCTTGGTTTAATTTCAGTGATTAACAAAATGGCTCCGGATAGAAAACTGCGCGGCGGTAAGCGCGGCCGGCACTCTAACGATTAATGTCCATCAGAAGCGCCTCAGCTGGTTCGGTCAATCGCAAAGCGCAGAAAAACTCTCCTGCATATCATTAATTACGAATTCATCGCGTCAATAACCATTGCGCCGGCCTTCTCAACCAGCTCGGTCGAAAATCTGTTCATGTCGATTATCTGGCTTCGTTCGAATCTGAAACCGATCGCGCCGGGGTGACCGCCGCCGTTGGCAATGCCGTTGCGGCTGAGAAAATCGCGAAGATCCACTTTCTGAAAAAGATGACTGCGCCGCAGACGAAACTGCACTAGATCAGAGCCCTGCGCAAGATCATAGTAACCGACAAAACCAAGATGGCCGCTCTTCTCGGCGAGAGTGTCGGCAATCGTTTTGGCCACCGAGACAAAAATATCGGCGCCGAAATTCTCATACATGAAAGAAGAATCGCTTTCGTCGAGAACCGCGTAATCGACAAATGGGTGCGAATGAATCTTCTCGAGAAACTTTTTGTAGCACTGCTCCTCCTTTGACGAGAGTGCGCTGATCGCGCTGAAGACCTCTTCTTTAGAGGCGAGGTTTCCCGAACCGGAATGCGTCTTCTGCGAAAGCATTCGGTCGAACAGCTGGCTTATCCAGTTGTAGAACCACCGTTCCTCATCCGATTTCAGATACTTGCCCATTCGCGAATCACTTATGATCCCCGTGATAAGCGAGAGGACAAGATTGCGGGAGAAGAGCTCGTTAATCTGGTATTTTTCGATCAGCCCCTGCCGTTTTTCAAGCTCTATCGTCAAAAGACCGATCAGCTCGCAGGTGGATGAGGCCGCGTCGACAAGAGAAAATTTTTCGTCACCGATGTAGCGCGCATCGGATGCCAGGTGGTGATCGATCTCGACGACAGAGCGTCCCGATGTAAAAAATGGAATAATCTGCTCGTACCCCTCCAGCATCAGGGGTTTCGGGGTATCCAGAGCGGCGATAACTTCAATGTCCGCGGGGATCTCTTTGACGGTTGCGGCGATGTCGATGGAATTGTAACGGCAGATGGCAAGCAGGTAGGCAAAACTCTCCTGAATGATTCCGGGCAGAAAGATGCACACGCGTTTGTGCATCTTGCCCGCGACAAGGCCGAAGGCGACCATCGAGGCGATGCAGTCCTCATCAGGATGAGAGTGCCCGAGAAGAAGAAGATTATCCTTTTCGTCGATAAGGTCGATGATCGCGTTGATCACGCCTCTCTTCTTTTCGGTATTCGCAATAGCAGTCTTACAAACATCACTTCTTTCAAGCGGCATTTTCTCACCTCTGCTTCGCGTGATACGGGGGAAGCCCTACACCTATATCTGTTTGCGCAATGATAAACACATTTTTGCGCGGTGATCGCATGATAAACAAAGCACAACTGTCACAAGGATGTTCCAGACAATTCGTAAACCGCTCTAGGGCGTCACAGCTCTGTCACGCCCCTCCTCTTTTGCACGATAGAGCGCCTTGTCGGCAGACTCTTTAAGATCCTCATGCGTCTGCGCGTGAAGCGGAAACGACGCGACTCCGATACTGCACGATATGCGCAATTCAGGATGTTCAGGAAAGACAATATTGCGCATCACTTCACACAATTTTGAACACCGGGCAAGCACCTCTTCGGGCGGTGAATCCGGAAAAAGAAAGGTAAACTCATCCCCCCCGTAACGCACGAGAATATCAGACTGGATAAAGGCTTCAGAAAAACGCTTCGACATTTCGACGATGACATGGTCGCCGAAGGGCAGCCCGTAGGTTTTATTGAGCGAGCCGAAGCGGTCCAGGTCGAACATCGCGTACGAGAAAAATTTGTTTTCCATCTTCGCGCGTCTGAAAAGCGACTCGATCGTATCCTCGAGATATCGGCGGTTGAACAGCCCTGTCGCCTCATCGGTAATTGCGCGCCTTCGCGCGGTTTCACCCCACTGCACCATCTCCGAGACGAAGCGGCCGGTGGATGAAAGCCGTTCAGCGCTGATGCCGAGCATCTTTGACAGAATCTTGACCGCCGCTTCGGGGGCTGAATCGATAAGTTTGATAAAATCAGAGGCCTGCAGAGAGAGAAGCTCCGTCTCAACGAGAGCCACGGCGCTTGCCGAGCGGGGAAGCTGTTCGATTATCGACATCTCGCCGAAAAAATCACCGGGCTTGATTTCGCTGAAGTTCAGCTCTTTGCCGTCGCTGAGAGTTACGCTGATACCGATGCGCCCGCTGAGCACGATAAACATCTCGGCGCCCTCATCCCCCTCCCGAAAGAGCCGCTCACCCTTTTCGATACGAAGACCGTTCATCAGCGAAAGCAGCAGTTGAAACTCTGAGGCGTCGAGCTCAGAGAAGATCATGACTTTTTTAAGCAGAAATTCCGCGGCTGTCATCTAGCGATCCTCCGGAAAAAGAATGAGGTTGCCGCCGCGGTTTCTTCCGATAAGCGGAAGTTCGTGAGCAAGCGCGATCAGCTCAGATGCGGAATCCGAGAGCTCGGGAAAGAGCGAAATACCGAAACTGACTGTCACCTGAAAGGGCTCGTTGTTGGTGCTGGCACTGACATCAAGCCGGTTCATGATGGCGCGGATACGCTCAGCCTCTTTGACCGCTTCCCCGCGGCCGCGTCCGGGAAGGACAAGGGCGAGCTCATTTCCCATATAGCGCACGGTGATATCACTCTCGGAAACACTGCGGGCAAGCTCGGCTGCCATCAGCACGATAACCTGATCCCCAGCCTCATGGCCGTAAGTATCGTTGATCTGCTTGAAATTATCCGGTTTGAACATAAGAAGCGCCAGCCGCTCGTGACGCTTGAGAAGCTGGGGCATCTCCTCTTCAAGATAGGTCTTGTTGAAAAGACCTGTCAGCTTATCGCCGTAGACCTGTTTTTTAAGCTCCTGCATGAGGGGGGAATTCTCTTTGATAACATGAAGTGCCTGCCGCTGACGCGATGCCGTTGACCGAAGATAGGAAAAAAGCATACGGGCACCAAGCAGTGGATGGGCTTCGAAGAAATCCCTCAGAGCGGTCTTTCTCGAGGGGAACAGCAGAATCTGCGCCCCCTCTGGTATCCGCGCAATCTCGTTGTGCGGCGCATCTGTCAGCAGTTCCATTTCTCCGAACGAATCGCCCGGAAGCAGCTGCGCGATCAGTGACTCGTCCGGCGCGCCCCCCTCGAAAGAGGAGTGTTCGCAGCGTATGATATCGACCGAACCGCTGCACACCACGTATGAATGGGCCGCGAGCTCTCCGGGCCTGAAAAGTTCATCCTTCGCGACGCAGGTACACACCTCCGAGCAGTCAACGACGAGAGCTCTCTCATCCTCCGTCAGTCCGGAAAAAATCGGCACACGCTTGAGCAGCGCGACAAGAGGCTCGTTTTGAACACTGTTTGTCATTTTTACCTTTATGTGCGGACATAAAACTTCTTTGTCTTTTAAACCGCAACTATACACACATCGGGCAGGCGGTCAATTGTTTGTTGCGGCGGAACAAAAAAAAACCCGCAGTCGCGGGTTTAATTGTAAACAGAGAAAGGAGCGGGAGAATGGTTTGTTCCGTTGCAACACTTTACTGAAGTCTTCAGCATGAAGCCTGAAGCCTGAAGCCTCATAACAGCGGGATGACCTGCCTTGTGATCCCCCCGCCGTCACCTGATAATACAAATCACGGGGGGGATGCCGGTCAAAAAAAAGTCCGCGAATAAAAATTTTCCTGCCGAAGAGTTATTTTTAACGGGGAGATTTTTCAGCCCGCTGCGGCCAGAGCGCCGCGAGTCGTTCAGAAATCTGTTTTTCACTGCCGCTTTGCGTAGGCCGGTAGAGCGAGACCTCTTCATAGTTCGAAGGAAAATAATCAGTGCGCACGAAATGCCCCTCAAAATCGTGGGGGTACTGATAGCCCTTCGCCCGCCCCTCATCGCGCATGAGCTGCGTCGGGGCGTTGGTCAGAACGAAAGGTATTTCGGGTACCTTCTGTGTAACAAGAGCCAAGGCCTCACCGATCGCCAGATAAGCCGCATTACTCTTGGGGCTGCACGCCAGAAAGATCGCCGCCTGCGCCAGAATGATGCGCGCCTCGGGCATACCGATATTCTGCACTGCACTGAGCGCAGAAACGGCAATGGTGAGCGCCTGGGGGGATGCGTTACCGACATCTTCACTGGCGAAGATGACCATGCGCCTAGCGATGAACAGCGGATCCTCGCCCCGCTCGATCATGTGCGCCAGATAGATTACCGCGGCATCGGGATCACTGCCGCGCATCGACTTGATAAAGGCCGAGATCGCATCGTAGTGGCGGTCACCGCTTTTGTCGTAGTAGCCGGCAAGATCCCTGCGGGCCCCCTCGATCGCCGCCTCATTTATCTCACGCCCCTCGGCGAGCTGGGCGGTGGTCTCGATGATATTGAGCATCCTTCTGGCGTCGCCGTGCGCCATCGCGATGATGGACTCTCTGGCTTTCGGCGTCACGGTATAAGTTTTAAAAAGATCATCCTTTGAAAAGACGCGGGCGAAGAGCTCGTCCAGATCATCGTCGGTGAGCGCATTAAGGCGCACCAGACGGGTGCGCGAAAGAAGCGGGGGGATAACGCTGAACGAGGGGTTCTCAGTGGTCGCGCCCAGCAGAATCACATCACCCGACTCGACCGCACCGAGGACCGCGTCCTGCTGAGCCTTGTTGAAACGGTGAATTTCATCTATAAAAAGCAGCGTCGAGAGGCCGTACATCGCGTTCTGACGCCCCTTCTCGATCGCCTTGCGCACATCAGCGACACCCGACTCGACCGCCGAGAGAAAAAAGGCTTCAAGATTAAGGCTCGATGCCACGATGCGGGCGATCGTGGTTTTGCCGCAGCCGGGCCCGCCGTAGAGCAGCAGCGAAAAGGGGGACTTCGATTCGATCATGCGGTGGATGATCTTGCCCTTCGAGACGACATGCTTCTGCCCGACAATCTCATCGATTGTCCGCGGGCGCATGCGCTCCGCCAGGGGGATACGGAACTGATTGTGTAGAGCTTCCATAGATTTTCTGAAAATGGATTCGGGTGGGGTCAATCGCAAAAGGGAATCGAAGGGAAATGAATTCCGTCCGGATCATGAAGAATCCGGAGAGAAAATCGTCATCAGTATTTTTGAAGAGCAATTTCCAGGCTTCCCGAAAAAAAAAGGGAGCGAACGCTCCCCTCTTTTCAGCCTCTGCCGGCAGATTTTCTCGACTTAGACTGTGCAGCCATGCGTCTGATCTTCTTGAGTCTGCGACGTTCAGCTTCTTCACGTTTGCGCTTCTTTTCTTCAGAAGGCTTCTCGTAGTAGCGTCGCCGTTTCAGCTCTTTGAAAATTCCCTCAAGCGCCATCTTTTTCTTAAGATTCTTAAAGGCTTTTTCAATATCGCCGTTATCAACAGAGACTATCAGCGGACTTGACATCCGTCATCACATCCTTTTTTTATAATATACGCCACCCTAACAGTGCCGGGAGCTGCGTCAACACAAAAAAAATGGTTGACGAATAGTTCAGGAAATGCAGGTTAAAAAACACTGTTTGCCGGCATCCAACGCGCACAACCCTCTTTTTCCGGCAATAAGCGGTCTCCTGCTCATCAGAGATTCAAAAAAAAAGATTAAACAGGGATTAGTATTGAAATGAATAAAAAAATTTTATTGTGTATTTTTGTGTTTTCACTTCTGTCGACATCCTGTTTTTACAAAGAAGTGGGCACGGTTACGCATGTGCGGGGATTCAATCACCGGGTTATTTTCGACTGTGATATTGCCTGGGTTGAAGCCTTCAGGTCGGTTCCCGCCGATTGCCCGCAAAGTGTGGTCAACAACCTCACACTCGCCGAGGTCTACTACTACAGTTTTGACGGCAAAATCCACCGCGGGCAGGTACTCGTAGATTACCGTCTGGCCGATGACGTGCAGCAGGTCTTCAAGACCGCCCTTGAAGTTCGTTTCCCCATGTACGGAGTGATACCCATCGACCACTCTTCTTACGACTGGAATAACTTCTTTATCAAGCCGTCAGGCAACACCTATTCGTTCCACTACCGCAACATTGTCCTGCGTGAGGACAAGCTTTCGCTTCACGCTACGGGACAGGCAATCGATATCAATCCGGTACTGAACCCCTTCCGCAAATGGGGCCGCATCTTCCCCCCTGACGGCACCTACAAACCCGAGCTTCCCGGAACGCTTTATAGAGGCCACCCGGTCGTTGAAGCATTCGAGAATCTCGGCTGGAAATGGGGCGGAGACTGGCGTCCGGGCGACTATATGCACTTTCAGAAGCCCATTGACCCCTCTCTCGATATTCAGGTCGCGAAAAACCCGCACATAGTCAACTGGCCCTTCGAAACCTATTATGACACACAGGAAAACCGCTACTATTACAGTAGAGGCAAAAAGAAGGGAGAGTAACCGCACTTCCGCGGGGTGAAAAATCCGCCCCGCTCCCCGACGCCTGTGGTTCCCGTCCGGCATCCACAGGCATTTTGAGTCTTGACAAAAACGCCCATCATGTATACTTAATCTCAAGACCAGTAAGCTCTGGCGAGTTTCCGCATGCGGGCATTACAGCAACAATCGGGTGGTGATACCAATGTCAATAGTGCTGAAAAACAATGAGATTAAGCTTGAAATAGCGCAGCCGGGCGTGAACTACCGGGGATCCCGCTTCGACTGGAGCGGGCAGATAGTTCAGATTACTCTTAAGAATAAATATACCTTCTGCACAACGGAAAGCAAAGATCCTCGGACAATGGACACCCTCGGAAGAGCCCTTTATAACGAATTCGGCATCAGTGCGCCCGTCGGCTATGACGAATGCCCCGTCGGAGAGAACTTTCACAAGATCGGTACCGGCCTTGTGCTGCGCGACTCGCATGAGCCTTACAACTTCTACAAGCCCGCTGCAGTGACCCCGCTGGTCTACCGGGTTGAGTCCAGCGAACAGTCGGCCAAATTCACCGTTTCCGCCCCCAAGGTGCGGGGATACGCCTACAACCTCGTCAAGATCATCACCCTGTGCGGGAGCTCTTTTTCAATCTGGTATGAACTGACAAATACCGGAGATAAAAAAATCCAAACCGATGAATATGTTCACAACTTTCTCTCGATAAACAATCGCGATCTCGACTCCTGCTACGAACTGCAGTTTATGCATACGCTTCGCCCCGAGGATTTCGGCGAGAGTGTAAACCCCGAAAATCTAGTGGAAATACAAGATCACTCAGTTACCTGGAAGGCGCCGCTGAAAGAGCAGTTTTTCTTCAGCAACCTCAACTCAGGCCGGCGCACCCGTACCGGCTGGAAACTGCTCAACAGCACCGCCGGGGCCGGCATAAGCGAATCCTCGCTATTTGAGGCATATAAAGTGAACCTGTGGGGAAACGTGCACGTGGTGAGCCCGGAGATATTTTTCAGCATAAACCTCGCACCGGGTGAAAATGTAAGCTGGCAGCGCAATTACGAGATATTTGAGCTGTAAAAAAATTCAGCCGGTATATTTAATACCGGCTGACATTGACGAAAAAAAAGCACCTGCCGATCGGAAGTGAACTGCGGCCGCATACAGACCCCCCCGCCTCAAAGGATCAATGCCGGGTCTCCCAGACCCGCACATCGCCGTAGGTGACATCCCGGCTCTCATGCCAACGGATCCGCGTGATCTCATCTTCAGAAAACGAGAAGATAAGGTAATTGCCAAGGTCTTTGGACTTCCACACCCAGTCGTTCCCCTCAATTTTATACGGGCGCCCCATCGCCTTTACTACCGCTTTTTTACCGCTCGAAAGCGAAAGGCCGTTGCGAAGCAGTAATGAAGGGCCGTTCACGATATACTCTGCCGTTCCGCACCCCGCGGCGTCGAAAGAAAAAACACGCAGTGTCAGATCTTCATACACCACACTCCTGATCATACAGAAGGCGGGATCCGCGATATTCTCTTTTTCAAGGGGACACTCAACGCGGTTGCTCTTCACCGCTCCAATCGAAGCATAATCATCGGAGATATTTTTAAGAATGGTAAACACAAACGGATTATTGATAAAGGAGTCCCTCGTGTTTGCGGGATCCGCATCGCGGGAGGATTTGCGTTCATCTCCTCTGATTGAAATATGCTCGATCTCTCCGTCGTTCTGTAAACAGCCTGACAGGCAAAGCACAATAATAAACAACACAAACACTTTCATCCGGACTGTCTTCCCCCCCTCAATGGTCACATAATATGAATCTATCATTCTGAGCGCAGGTAAGTTAACTGTATCCGCCCGTCATAAAATCGTCATGTACATAACGATAGCGTTTAAGCCCGCCCATCGCATCGCAGACGTATCAGGATGAAACACTTTGAATTATTGAAATATCAATAAATTGTTGGCACAAATAGATTGAACACCTGTTTTATATTTCTTGACAAAAAGAACAAGCAGAATTTTGTGTTTTGCAATTCGAAGTTTAGAAGGAACACAATGAGAGTGATCATTTTAATGATCGTTGCTTCTCTGATTTTTGGAGTAACAGAGCACAAACCCAAGCCGGTCGTATCCGGCCTCGCTCATAGCGTCTGTGAATCTGTTCCCTTCGAAAAACAGACCGAAAATGACACGTATATCCCGGAACTTCCCGCAATACAGCCTTTATGCTTCCCGTCAAATGCCGGGAATGAATATTATTCATCATACAAATTTATCTCTGCTCCCACCCTCCGCTACTGCAGATGGAGCCGCGGCTCTTTCATCTGAACTTCCCTGATCACTCATTTCTTCTTCTTCCGGTCTCTCGAGAGTGCCGGGGGATATTCGTACGCGCAATTCCCCACTTTGTTACATATCGTTAATAAAAAAGGTGGAATTAGCCTTGCATTATTGTTTATTAAAAAGCTAGTAACGTGCCATTAGAAACAGACTTCTTTCTTTCAGGTTATCCCGGACAAAGCTTAAAACCGGATATCTGGAGAACACATGCAGACGAACGGGATTCAACAGCAGATGGATAAAAACAAAACAGACCCCGGGCAGATCCAGCTTCATTACGGACTGACGGTCGGTTTCGCGGTTTTCGGCTTTGCTTGGATTGGTCATCAGCTTGACCGCCGCCTTGGAACCGGAGTTCTTTTAACCGCGTTGCTCGGCCTGTGGGGGATGGCCTCCTCTTTTGTCTGGCTTTGGCTGAAGCTGAGAAAAACGCTGTAACTCTCGGGATTGCGTCCCCGAAGACTTATCAGAAATACAAATTGATGCCGTTGAATTTAATGGCACAATGTTAATTGGGAGCCGCCGTGAAAACCAAGTTCAACTGGAAAGCCCTGATTGTGCTTTTACCGCTGTTCGTTTTCCCCGTTATGCTTGCACTGAACGGCACGCACGAAACCGGCACACAGGAGCTGGAGGGGCCGAAGCAGGATCCTCTGATGGAGCATCTGGTCGACCACAATTATATAGACTTTCCGGGAATAGAAATTGAACTCCCTGTTTTCGCTCCGGTTGAAATCGGCGGCATGAAGTTTGATTTGTCTCCGACAAACCGGTTCGTCTATTTCTGGATAGGGGTTGCAGTTCTTCTGATTTTTCTCTGCTTCTACCGCCGCGACAAGGCCGTACAGACTTCGCTGCCGGGGCAGATGATTGAAACTCTTGTTTTATTTGTCAGGAATGAAATAGTAAAGCCGGCAATACCGGGAGAGGAAGGGGACAGGCTGGTTCCTCTCATGCTCACATTCTTTTTTTTCATACTCATCGAGAATATGATAGGACTCATCCCCTACCTGACGACATCAACGAACAATCTGTCGGTAACCGCGGCTCTTGCGGTCATCACATTTTTCGCCTGGCAGATTACCGCTCTGCGAAAACAAGGTCTCATCGGCTATCTCAAAACGATGATGCCCCTCAAGAAGGGGGACATGCCTCTACCCGCGGTCATCGGATTTAATCTGTTTCTTTTTCCCCTTGAGTTTCTTCAGATTTTTTCAAAGCCGTTTGCGCTGGCGATACGGCTTTTCGCAAACATGGTGGCCGGCCATGCGGTAATACTGTCATTCATACTCATCGGCTGGGGGGGGCCAGTCGTAGGGTGGAGTCTGGGCGCCTCTATTCCCGGTGTGCTGGCCGCGGCGTGCATATATCTTCTCGAGATTCTTGTCGCATTTTTACAGGCGTATGTCTTTACACTTCTCTCGGCAATTTTTATTGGTCAGTCGCTTGAACATTCACATTGATACAACTATGAAATATCTAAACAGGAGAAATTAAAATGGAAATGGGAACCGGATTTGCGATGTTAGGGGCCGGAATCGGTGCGGGTCTTGTAGCGGTAGGATCGGGTATAGGTATCGGGATGATCGCAAAATCAGCTATCGAAAGCATTGCCCGCCAGCCGGAAGCAGGCGGCAAGATCCAGTCGCTTATGATCCTCGGTGCCGCACTTGTCGAAGGGGTCGCGTTTTTCTGCGCACTTATCGCATTTCTTATTTATAACACTAAAGGATAATCGTTATGGTCAGCCTGAATCTGGGACTTTCGATTCTTACACTTTTGAGCTTTACTATTGTGTATGTTTTTTTTACTAAGTTTTTCTGGAACCCGATTGTCAGGGCAATCAAGGACAGGGAAGATTCCATCAAAACCGGGATAGAAAAAACAAAGCAGGCCCTGCAGGAGGCTGAACAGAGACGTGATGAAGGTGAAAATCTTCTTTTCGAGGCTCACCGTGAGTCGGACAGACTTATCGCAGAGGCACGCCGCACGGCCGAGAATATCCGTGCCGACATCATCGAGACCGCAAAAATGGAGACGCAGATGATTATTGAGCAGGCGCGCCTGCAGGCTGATTACGAGCGAAATCGCATTCTGGAAACATTGCGAAAAGACATCTGCGTGCTCACAATGGAGGCGACTAGACGGGTTTTAAAAAGAGTCGTCACTCCGCAGGAAAACAGCCGGTATATCGAAGAAACTGTCAGCGAGCTGGTGGCAAAATGAAGGGTTTCAGAGAGGGGATCACTCTGCGCAAATACGCGGCCGCGCTTCATGACGCTTCGATAGCGCAGAAAAACGACATACTTATCAGGAGATATCTTGATGAGCTGAGCACTCTGCTGAATGAAAACAGGGAACTGCGTGATGCCCTCGTCTCACCCTGCAACAGGGCCGCAGACAAGAAGCGGGTTCTCGATTCATTGTTCGCGGATGAGTATCCCGAAATATTGCGCAAGTGTCTTTATCTCATGATAGACAACGGCCGTGCCGCGCTTATTCCGCGGCTGACGGGGCATCTGCAGAAGATTGTTCTGACAAAAAAGAATCTTCATATTGCCGAAGTGCGCACAGCCTTTGAAACGGATGACAGGATCAAAGAACAGGTCAGCTCGTTTCTTTCCTCGAAAGCGGGAGAGGCTCTATTTCAAATTAACTACACCGTCGACAGCTCTTTAATCGGCGGCTTTGTTGTTTCATACAATAATAACGTATACGACTGCAGCATAGCCGGTTCACTGCACCGGCTTACGCAGAGCCTGATGTAAGGCGGAAAAGATGAATATTAAACCGAATGAAATCTCAGAAATACTGAAAAAACAGATCACCGGGTACACCGACGGATCCGCCCATTATGAGACGGGCGAGGTCATCATGGTCGGTGACGGTATCGCCAGAATTTACGGTCTTGACAACGTGCGCCTCGGAGAGCTGCTGCTTTTTCCGGGCGATATAACCGGCATGGTACTCAACCTTGAAGAAGATAATGTCGGCGCGGTGCTTTTTTCCGGCGAATCGAGTATCCGGCAGGGCGACATCGTAAAGCGTACCGGCCGCATCGCCGAGGTTCCCGCGGGAAAGGCCCTGCTGGGACGCGTGGTCAATCCGCTGGGTATCCCCCTGGACGGTAAGGGTCCCATTGAGGCGGAGGTGATGAACCCCGTTGAACGCAAGGCGACCGGCGTGCTCTCCCGCAAGAGCGTGCATGAGCCTCTCGCTACGGGAATCAAAGCCATTGACGGACTGATTCCCATCGGGCGGGGACAGCGCGAGCTTGTCATCGGCGACAAGAAAACGGGAAAGACCGCCGTATGCATCGACGCTATCATCAACCAGAAAGGCAAGGGCGTGTACTGCATCTATGTCGCGATCGGACAGAAGGCATCGTCAATAGCGAACATCGTTGCGCGGCTGGCGGAATACGGCGCGCTGGAGTACACCATAATCGTCGCCTCAACCGCGACCGACCTCGCGCCGCTGCAGTTTCTCGCCCCCTATGCGGGCTGCGCGATGGGCGAATATTTCCGCGATAACGGCATGCACGCGCTGATCGTCTATGACGACCTGACGAAGCAGGCCTGGGCATACCGGCAGATGTCGCTTCTGCTCAAGCGCCCCCCGGGACGAGAGGCATACCCCGGCGACGTCTTCTATCTGCACTCGCGCCTGCTTGAACGCGCCGCGAAACTCAACGATACGCTCGGCGGCGGCTCTCTGACTGCCCTGCCGATCATCGAAACTCAGGCCGGAGATATCTCGGCGTTTATTCCGACTAACGTTATTTCTATCACCGACGGGCAGATGTTTCTTGAGGCGAACCTCTTCAACTCGGGTATCCGCCCCGCGATCGATGTCGGTTACTCGGTATCACGTGTCGGCGGCGCCGCACAGATAAAGGCGATGCGGCAGGTGGTGGGATCGCTGAAACTCGATCTCGCGCAATACCGCGACGTCGAGGCATTCGCGAAGTTCGGTTCGGATCTTGACGCGGCGACACAGTCGCAGTTGAAACGCGGCGAACGCCTTATCGAGGTTCTTAAACAGGTGCAGTATGCTCCGATGAATGTCGAAGACCAGATACTCATCTTCTTCGCGGCGACAGGGGGGTTTCTCGACGAAATCGAAGTCAATCAGATAGGCCGGTTCGAAAAAGAACTCATTTCATATATGAAGGCGAATCATCCCGACATTCTAAAAACAATCGCATCGACGGGTGAACTATCTGACGAGATAAAAAATCGCGTGGCTGAACTCGTCGGCACGGTAACGAAGAATTTCGAGATTCAGAAGAAGATCACCGCCAGAAGGAAGGCACAGACAAAATCATCCTCAGAGCGAAGACGCATTCTGCCCGATCTGAAAAACATGAACCTGAATGAAACCATTCAGGTTCGCCAGGATGAGAAGGAGACAACGCTGTAACTTATGGCCGGAGTTAAGGAGTTAAAACAGAGGCTCAGAAGCACCGCTTCAATTTCTAAAGTCACCCAGTCGATGAAAATGATTGCGGTGGGAAAAATGAAGAAGAGCCAGACAAATATGATCAACGCCCGCCCCTACAGCTCGGCGATTCGCACCGTCATGCAGTCGCTCGTCTACGGCTCCGAATCGCGCGAGAGCTCTTTCTTTGAAAAGAGAGAGAGCGATCGGACGCTTTACGTTCTTGTCACCAGCGACCGGGGCATGTGCGGCGGCTTCAACAACAATATATTCAAAGTATTTAATCAGCACTTTTCGCAAGCCAAGGGAGACAGTGTAATTACTGTCGGCAGCAAAGTCTGCTCATACGTGACAAAGAAGGGAGTCGAGCCGGTGCTCGAGCTGCGCAACGCCTTTACCTCACTTACCTTTGCGCTTGCCGTTGACATAGGGAACGCGCTGGTCAATCACTACAAATCAAACAAAACCGACAGGGTCATACTCGTCTATAACCGCTTCGAGAGCGCGATATCACAGGTGGTGGTACGCGAGCAGCTGCTTCCCGTCGAACTCGAAAAGAACGCAGATGAAGCGCCGAAAGCCGCAGCGATGCTGACCACCGAGCCCTCACAGGATGAGCTTTTTGATCTGGTCTTTCCCCGTTACATAAATTTTCTTGTCTGGCGGGCCCTTCTTGAATCGTTCGCAAGTGAAAATGCCGCGCGAATGACGACGATGGACTCTGCAACCGAGAATGCGCATGAAATGATCGCCAATTTCACCCTTGAAATTAACAAATTGCGGCAAGCCTCGATAACCCGCGAAATTTCTGAAATTGTCGGCGGTTCGTCGGCATTAGAACAGTGAGGTAGTATGGCACATAACGAAGGTAAAATAGTACAGATAATCGGGGCGGTCATCGATGTCGCCTTTGAGGGCGAACTGCCCAATATTCTGAACGCGCTTTTCATAGATGAATCCGAAACAAAGCTTGTGCTTGAGGTCGCTCAGCACCTCGGCGACAATACGGTCAGGTGCATCGCGATGGATGCGACCGAGGGATTATGGCGCGGTATGCGCGTCATCGACACCGGAAAGCCGATTCAGGTTCCCGTCGGCGAGGCGGTTCTGGGCAGAATGCTCAATGTGACAGGCAACACCATCGACGAGGGCGACAATCTTCCTGATGCGGTGCGGATGCCGATTCACCGTTCGGCGCCGCCCTTCAGAGACTATTCAACCTCGATAGAGATTTTTCCCACGGGGATCAAGGTCATCGATCTTCTCACCCCCTACCCGAAGGGAGGAAAGATCGGACTGTTCGGCGGAGCGGGTGTGGGCAAAACAGTATTTCTCACCGAACTTATGAACAACGTCGCGAAAGTCCTCAAAGGGAACTCGGTTTTCGCGGGAGTCGGCGAGCGTACCCGCGAGGGCAACGACCTCTGGCATGAGATGAAGGACGCGGGGGTTCTCGAGTCCACCGCCCTCGTCTTCGGCCAGATGAATGAGCCGCCGGGAGCGCGTCTTCGAGTGGCTCTCGCCGGGCTCACGATCGCCGAGCACTTCAGAGACGAGATGAAAAAGGATGTGCTGCTGTTTATAGATAATATTTTCAGATTTACCCAGGCGGGATCCGAAGTATCGGCCCTTCTCGGACGCATGCCCTCGGCGGTGGGATACCAGCCGACACTGGCGACAGAGATGGGCGCCCTGCAGGAGCGCATCGCCTCGACAGTGAACGGATCCATCACCTCTATTCAGGCGGTATTCGTTCCAGCCGACGACTACACAGACCCCGCACCGGCGACTGCTTTCGTCCATTTCGACGCGACGACCAATCTTGAGCGCTCGATCGCCGCTATGGGGATCTACCCCGCAGTCGATCCGCTCTCTTCAACATCGAGCGCACTTGATCCGCGAATTGTCGGTGAAGACCACTACGATGTCGCACAACGCGTTAAACAGCTGCTGCAGCGTTACGCCGAGCTGAAAGATATCATCGCCATTCTCGGCATGGATGAGCTCTCTGATGACGACAAACTCGTCGTCAACCGCGCGCGCAAAGTGCAGCGCTTTCTTTCGCAGCCCTTCTTTGTCGCCGAGCGCTTCAGTTCGATCGAGGGTAAATATGTCCGCATCGAAAATACCATCGAGGGATTCTCTGAGATTCTCGACGGCTTTCACGACGATGTTCCCGAGCAGGCGTTCATGTACGCGGGTACAATTGACGATGTGCTCGAGCGCGCAGAGCGCATGAAACGGGCGGGATCAGTACGATGAGGACATTTCATTTACAGATAATCTCTCCCGAGGGAAGCCTCTTTGAAGGGGAAGCGGGGCACATCAGTGCCCCCGGTCTTCTGGGAAGCTTCGGTATCCTCGTCGATCATGAACCCTTCTGCACCGCCCTGACAAAAGGCAGCGTGTCAATCAACTGCGGGGGAAACGGCTCTCCGGAAAAAAAATTTCTCATCACGGGGGGGATATTCCATTTTGACAAAAACAAGGCCATACTTCTCGCCGACGAGGCGTCGCTCTGCGAATGACTTCAAGCGCCAATAAAGCTCCGCATTACATACAATAGACTTGTTGCAAAAGTGGAAAAGCCGACTCTCGCTCCGCCGAAGGCGGGGCGAGAGTCGCTTACTTAATAGATTCGCAACATGTCAGTCAATTTCAAAGCGGTGCTTCTCTCACAATTTTATTTCTGAAAGATACCTGCGGAATGCGTCCACCATGAAAATATGGGGATACAGCTTTTCATCGTACCAGAGCGATGCGAAGTAAAGACCGATCGGCGAGGCGCAGATTCCCGAAGACCGGAAGCTCTGCATCAGCCATTCGATCCCATCCCGCGCCTCAATTCGCCGGCCCGATGCGAGCGCACACACCGCCAGGGAGCTCTCCTCCTGTGTGGAGGGGATTCCCCTGCGCGCGCCCCAGCCGCCGTCGTCGTTGCGGTTTTGCGCGAGAAAGTCGAGGGCCTTTTCGATCATGCAACCGATCTGCTTCTGCATCGACGCTTCTTTCACGAACGCGATCGAGTCGCAGAGATATACGGCGATCCTCGCAGTGCCGTAAACGGGATTACAATGATGCGCTTCGTTCTGATTTCCGAACCACAGCGGAAGCCATGAGCCGTCCGCAGACTGATTTCTCGAGAGATACCCGAGTGCGCGCCCGAGAAATAGATCGTACTTTTTTTTGCATGAAGGGGGGATATCGGCCGCAAGAATATCGCCGCATTTTGCGAGGGCGGCAAAGGCGTGCCCCGTCAGATCCGCACAGCTTCTGTCAAACGGCAGACGTCCCCACCCTCTGCAGAAGGTGGGAATCCCGCCGTCATTATTCTGCATCTGTACAAGCCAGTCACATCCGCGCAAAAGTGCTGATCTTTCTGAAGAGCTTCGGGAGTACAGTTCAAGAAGGGCAAGAATTGCGCCGGGTGTATCGTCGGCGTCGGGCACAGACCCTGCGTCGCGGTTCCACCCCCATCCCCCCGCGGCAGCGCCGTTAAAGGGATGAATATAATTATATTGAAGATTCAAAAGTGAAGTGCGAAGATCATCGCGTTCGCGCCCGCTCAAGTATCTGAGCGCATCGGCGCCGAGAGCCTTGATGGAAAGGGTCGTCACCCAGACAGAAAGACTCGTATCGATCGCGAAACTGCCGTCTTCCCGCTGCGTATTGACAAGAAATGAGATCCCCCGCTCGACGACGGATGTTCTGATTCCCGACGAGATCAGACTCATTGCGACAAAAGCCGTAAGCGGAATTGCTTCGAGAAAGCCCCCGCTTCGGGGCATCAGCGAGGCAAGCTTTCTCAGGGCCGGAGCGCACATCGCGCGGCGGAGATAGTACAGCGGAAGAAAGCCGCGCCGTTTACGCGTGAAGGAGAGAATACCCACGGCGATCAGCGCGGGTATCGCGTAGCTTACCACCTGCAAATTGAAGAAGCGGAAAAACCGCTGCGGAAGAAGCGACAGTTCAAAGGGAAGCTGCGGAATACGGTCGAAGCTTTTGACCACCCCGCATATCGCAAGCATCGCAAGAATGGGCACCGAAAAGGTAAAATCCTTACCGTAATGCGTCAGTATTGAACGTTCGATATTTGCGTTACGGCGCATATCAATATTATTCAAAGATAAATAATCACAGAGCCGGCCGAGCGCCGCCGCACGGGAGTCGTCTTCACCCGCACAGAAGAAAATAGCCCCGTAACACAATAGCGAGGTGCTGATATTGCTTACGCTCTCCGGGGTGTCGCCGTATCCGCCGTCGGCATTCTGATGATCGAGAAGCCACCTGATGCAGCCGCTGACGCGCGGCGAGAGCTTTTCTTCATCGTATAATTTCATGGCCGCCGCCGCGACAGCGGCCCCCAGGGCGCTCGACGAGAGGCGCCCCTCCCAGAAACCGTCGCTGCCGCGCTGCGCGCAAAGATCGGAGGCAAGCGACTCGTAAAAAACGGATATTTCAGATTTATTGGTTTTCATTTTATGACAGCGCCCCCAGCGCAAGCAGTCCGTAAAAAAGATATTCAATATCACCGGCGTGATCCCCGGGCACGGCGAGGAAAGACCCTTCACTGTACAGCGAGATCACATAGTTAAGAAGATCGACACGGTAGAGCCGCAGATCGAATTTGCAGAAATTCAGCGCGTAGACGCCGACTGCGCTCGAGAGGAGGTCAGCGGAGGCGATTGAGCGCGAAGCCGAGATGCCCCCGCTGCTTTTCATACGGCCGATGATCTCGTCACAGAGCAGTTTTTTTTCAGCCGCCTGCGCAGAGGCTGAAGAGGGTAAATAATTATGTAAGTCTATTTTGTGCGAATTGATTTTTTTATCACCGAAGAGAAGCGGCGGCAGCGATGAGCGAATGTGCAGCAGAACAAGGCGCGCCGCGAGAAGCGGAGTGGGAAGAGACGGTACTGCAGCATCATCGGACGCGCACGGCTCGACCAGGCGCAGACAATCCGGAAATTTTTTGAGGCGGAGGAGCGTGAGCGCTTCGAGAAATAGCGAATAGGACTCATTGACGGGTGTGTAGGCGGCAGAGTAATTTTTAAGCTCATCAAAGAGTTGAAGCGCGCGGCGCGCATCACCCGCAGAGTCATACAAAAGGATGACGGCGGAGAGTGCGTCGGCTCTTGAGGAACACGCAGCGAGTGAGAGACCCCGCGCGTAGCTCCGCAGGGCATTCCTGTCTATCTTTACCTTAAGTGCGCGGGAGAGAATCGAACCCCAGAGTGTATAGTAAACATCACCGCTTCCCGCCCTGTTGACAAAGCCGCCTTCAGAGGAGCTGCTCTGCTGTATAAACAGAGCGATCGAGCGCCGCGCACTGCGCTCAAGCAGCGCATACCCCCTGCGGACACACACCTCCAATGAGCTGCCGGAGAGGATGCTTCCCGCCGCAAGCGCCCGCTTAAATATATTCACCGAAAAGCCCCGAGATAATCTGGCACATGGTCAGCTTGACCCCCGCATTCGAGATCCGCTCCAGCATATCGTAGACGAGCGCAAGATTCTCTCTGAGTATGCCGGCCGCCCGCTCAATGGCGCCGCACGCGTTGATGTACGCAAAGAGTCTGTCTTTGTCTTTCGCATTCAGTGCCGCGATGAAAAGTTCACGCTCTTTCGCGTCAAGACTTTCGAATGCTATTGAAAGGATAATGGAATTCTTTCGCGAGAGTATATCCCCGCCCTCGCCGCGGCAGTCCTCAAGATCGTCGCGTATCTGAAAGGCGATGCCGAAGGCATCGCTGAGCATTGCCAGAGACCCGAGAGTCTGTTCACCGGCTCCGGCCGCGGCCGCCCCCAACTGCAGCGCGATACGGAAGGCGGCGGCAGTCTTATTTTTGAAATGAGTGATCACCTCGTCAGTCCGGAGCAATTCGTTACTAAAACTTGCATAAAGCTCCTCCCCTTGGCCGACCGTCAGGTCTACATGCCCCTGCGAGGCGATCGAAAGGCAGCGCGCGAGGGCTCCGCTGCCGATACCGCTTGCGGCGATAAGGCGATACCCCTCGCCAATCAGAAAATCACCGGCGTTTATCGCGAGCGGCACGCCGTAGCGGCAGTGCAGCGTGGTAACGCCGTAGCGCGTATCGTCATTATCCTCGATATCGTCATGGATCAGCGACGCCTTATGAAAACACTCAATCGAGAGCGCCAGCATATCGCGCGCGTGTTCGTCGCGCTCGCGCGCAAACGCGTCGTAGGCCAGAAGAACAAGCGCGGGACGGATGCGCTTTCCATCGAGAAGAAGATATTCGCGCGCGATCTCGTCGGTATGATTGCGGCACGCACCCATCAGCCGGCCGGTTTTCTCGGCGGTAAACAGCGACTTTGCGCGCTCCCTCAGCGCCCTGAAGTTGATTATCTCTTCGGATGATTGTGCGCGAAGCTCGCGGCCAAGCCAATCGGTGTCCACGAGGGTGTCCTCGCATCCCCCCTTCAAAAGGGGCACGCCGATACCCGGAACTGAATATTTGTATACCAGATCGTTTATTTTGCTTAATGACTCCATGCACCCCACGCCGATGAGCGCGTCGGCGCCGCCCTCCTCTATGAGGCGTCTTGCCGCAGTTGTTCCCTCGGCGACGATTGTCGAGTAGCCGAGAGATTCGGCACTTGAAAGAATTTCTGAAATTGAACAGCCCGCGCAGCCCTCACAGAGAATGCCCAGCGCGTCACGAGAGGCCCGGCAGGTGCGGCTGTTTCGCAGACACTCGGGAAGAACAAGAATGCGCCGTTCGAATGGAACGGAGGAAACAGCCGGGCGCCAGAGCGCGTTGCCCAGACAGACCATAGCGAAGGCCCGCAGGCCCTCGTCGAGTCCGTTCTCGCCGAGAAAGTCAGCTGCCAGGCCGCTGAGCACTGCCGGTGCTACGGGGGGAAGCAGAGACTTGCGTTCAATAAATGCGTCGGCAAGTCCGGCTATCTCATCTCTGAGATCCTGCGAATCGGGAACCGACAGTTCGATAGTATTGACGGTCATGACATTATCCATAGGACCCCATTCCGAAAAATGCATTTCGTTTCGCAAATTTATATATAAAGCTTCTCTCGGGTATTACCGGTGCGCTGCCGTGGCTGCAAAGCACCGGGGCACTTCGCAGCTGCCGCAGATACTCCCCGCGTCCGGAGGTGTTGCGTGCATTGTTGTCTTCAATGAACTGCGCAAGCCACGCCGGATCTTCCATAAGAACACAGCCGTTTGTCTTCTCATGAATAGCGTTCTTCAATTTAAGCAGCAGCTCCGGCGAGTTATAGTAAGCGTCAAGATCGCCATTTTGAGTGAGAGTATACTGTGAAAACTGCAGCACCGGGCACGGCTCGATATCACCCGAGGGGTTGATATGATGGCTCAGCGCCTCCGCGGCGGGACAGAAGGGAGTGCCGTCGGCACGCCAGTATGAGTCGACGATGGCAAGCGGGTGGCGTGTGCGCGCGTCAACCATGAAACGGCGCAGCGTCGCGATTTCGTCACGGCTGAGCGCAAGCTCATACGAGGGGTTCTCGCCCGCGGGACGGAAAATATAATACCAGACGTAGTATGCGCCGTTATCCCACATCATCTTGAGAAAATCATCGGAGAGTGCAAGGTTCAAATTTGACTTACAAACGCTCATCGCGATACCGCTTATCAGGCCGTGACGCGAGCACCGCTGCAGGGCATCGAGAGTTTTGCGATAGACCTCACGGCCGCCCCGCCGGATATCGGCGGCCTTCTCATCGCCCTCAAAACTGATGAGCGGGGTGACATTGCCGCAGCGTTTCAGTTCTGCGGCGGCCTCGTCTGACATCAGCAGGCCGTTGGTAAAGAGCTGAAAATAGGCATCGTGATGACTCCGGAAAATATCGAAAAGTGCGGGATACATCAGCGGCTCGCCGCCGAGTATTCCGTAGAAATAGCTTTTCTTCTGCTTGCCCCGGGCGATAATCGAATTGACCGCAGCCAAATCAAGCTCGCGTTTTCTGCCGCCGCGGCTGACCCAGCACCCCTGGCAGCGCAGATTGCATTCGTCGGTGAGCGAAATAAAATGAAAGGCGGGAAAGTGCTCCCCCCGCTTCTGGCGTGAGCGGTGCGCGAGCAGCCCCCGGATGCCTTTGAAGATCATATTGAAAATAAATTTATGCCGGCACCGGCGGTCACTCGAAAACAAAAAACGCAGTATCAGTCGCATTTGGTTACCCCGAAATTATTCACTTTTTGTTCTGCCCTCGGCTATCGCGCGATCCCTCTCCTGCTCGGCTCTCTTGAGAACGCTTTCACGCAAAAGCGCGGCGCGCTTCGCCTTTCGCTGCTGCAGAGTGTGATAGATATCGTTGCCGGCGATCACTTCAAGATCATTTTTGATGCGTTCGCTTTCCGCGCGCTCGTCAATCTCACCCTCGCCGCCGATCGCCCCGCCGTCGGCGAATTTCGGAAACACGATCGCCGCCCGGGGACAGATTCTCGCACAGGCCGGGCACAGATCCTTGCACCCCTCGGGATTCACCACACGGACGCCTTCGCCGCTTTTCTCGTAAACGCCGAACAGACAGAAATCGGCGCACTGTCCGCAGGCCGAGCACCTCTGGTAATCGACAAGGGGATACCACGAGTTCCACCCCTCTTTACTGCGGATGACCCCGGCCGCACCCGCCGTCAAATCGCCGCCCATTGCAAAATCGACGGCAGCCGCCGCAATCTGCGGCGCGTCCATATGAAAGCGGCTCATTACGCGGACATCGCAATTCGTCCCGGAGACTCCCGCGAAGTCAAGCAGCAGCTTCACCGAGCGCTCGTTACAGGCGATGACAAGCGTTTCAATCTCTTCAGTGAAAAGATTTCGCAGGGACTGTTTCTGCAATGCGGCAAGACCGCACAGGTCATCCACTTCAATGAAGGGGAGATTATTTTCATTTAATAAGGAAAGAAGTCCGTCATCATTCAACGATTCCCCCCTTTTGCCTTTGCACCCGCACACCAGAATCTGACGCTTATTATTACCCATCGCCGACCGCCTGTAAAGAATGAACTCTCTCTATAACAAAAAAGCCGCCGGTCATTCCGGCGGCTTTTGAGACAGTAATATTTTTTAAGTCACCATAAGAAATATACCTCAGAAAACGAAAGTGCAAGAATATTTTTTCGCATGGAGAAAAAATGCGACCGAACTTATAAGGCAGGTCGCACACCTTATATTTTAATGATAGATTCTGCGCACATAAGATTTTAATCGGTGTGCTGCCTGCGAGAATAAAAATTCTCTAAAATCCGGCTTGCGGAGAATGAGCCGTTTTTGCAGAGTCTCACGATTCGTTTATGACCATTGCCGTCACCATGTGATTACAGGAAAAGGATTACCCATGATAAGAAAAACATCTTTGAACACATCGCTTTTTTTCTCGGCAGCTTTCGCACTGTGCCTATGCGGATCGTTCATCCTTCCGGGCGCAAGATCCGCAATCGCGGCAGAATCCGCCGGCACGAGCGGATGGACAAGCTGGCGCGGCCCTAACGGCAACGGAACCATCCGTGATGCAAAATTCAACGCCGCATTCACATCCGGTGGCGGCCGCATACTCTGGAAGGCCGAAGTCGGAGAGGGTTACTCCGCGCTGGCCGCAACAGATGAATTCGTCTATACAGCCGGGCGCACAGCCAGAAGCGGAAAGAAATTTGATACTGTCTACTGTCTGAGCACCGCAAACGGCAGAACGGTCTGGAGCTATGAGTACGAGCAGAAACGTGATTATCAGTATCCGGGTCCCCGCGCGATGCCCGTCATTTACGGCGCGAATCTGTATGCGCTCGGCGCTAACGCGGATCTGGTCTGTCTGAACGCGCGAAGCGGCAAAGTCAACTGGACACGAAGTCTTCAGAGTGAAGAAAAATTCGAAACAAACACCTGGGGCATCTCCTCTTCGCCGCTGATCGAAAACGGTGTGATCTACCTTAACGTCGGCGGCGGCATCGCTCTTGACGCCGCTTCAGGCCGCACCATCTGGAAGCGCGCAAATATAAAAAACGGCTACGCGACGCCGGTCATCTTCTCGTTTAAAGGCAAGCGCTCGCTGATGATCTTCGGCGACGACAAACTCTTCTTGCTTGACGCGGCTAGCGGCAGTGAAACGGCTCAGTACACATGGAAGACCTCATATAACGTAAACGCCCCGGATCCCCTGATACTGCCGGGAAACCGCGTACTTATCTCTTCCGGCTACGGCAAGGGATCGGCACTTCTGGATTACTCGACCGGTTCATTCAAAGCGGTGTGGGAGTCAAAGCGCCTGAACTCACACTTCAGCAGCCTGATACTGCATGACGGCGCAGTATGCGGCGTCGAAGGCGACAGCGGTCAGCGCGGGCGCAATCAGCTGATCTGTGTCGACCAGACAGGCGGCGAGGTGATTTTCGGTGAAAAGACTTCGCAGTACGGATCAATAATCAAGGTGAATAACACCATTATATTTCTCGGTGAAGACGGCATTCTCAAGACCTACGAGGGGGGACGCAGCAGTCTCAAAGCCGGCGGCCAGATGCAGGTGCTTACCGGGCGGGCCAACGCCTGGGTCGCCCCCTCCTACTGGAACGGCCGCATCTATCTGCGCAGTAATTCAGGGGAGGTCGTGTGCGTCAAAGCCGACTGATCGTTTCCACCCTGGGGGCGGCACTGCTCATGAGCCTTCCTTTTGTCGGAATGTTCTACCTCTGGCTCGGGCACGATCCCACCCGTTCGTGGAGCATCTTTGCGCCGGGCATGGATAATCAGCCCGCGGGACGAAGCGGAAGCCCCGTCGTCGCGGCAGTATTCGGCTCCTACAAGGCGGTGCTTGAATCACCCGCCGAGGCGGAATTTCTCGACGGCAGCTGGCCTTCATTTCGTGGCGAGACGCGTGAAAACCGCCAGCACGACGGTGCGCTGCCCGCAGGCTTCGCCTCACTGTCGCAGGCGCGCCTTCTGTGGCAGACAACTCTGGGCGAGGGACATGGCGGGCCTTCGGTGAAAAACGGCAGAGTGTACCTGACCGACTACGACGAGGCGGCAAGACGCGATGTGGTACGCTGCTTCCGCCTCTCTGACGGGGCCGAACTCTGGCAGACAGGATACGCGCATCCCCTGAAGCGTAACCACGGCTTTTCCCGCGCCGTCCCCGCCGTGACCGAGAAGACGGTTGTCTCGATCGGTCCGGAGGGACATGTGATGGCGCTTGAGCGGGAGAGCGGCGAGCTTCTGTGGGGCATTGACCTCGTCGCTGAGTGGGGGGCGAAGATCCCCTCGTGGTACACCGCGCAGTGTCCCCTTATCGACAACGGCGTCGTACTTCTCGCGCCCGCCTCCGATAAGGCGCTTATGATAGGGGTGGATGAACGCACCGGAGAGATTCTCTGGCAGTCACAGCCGGTGCCGGGACGAAAGCTCTCGCACAGTTCGATCGTCCGTGCTGAAATAGCAGGCACGGCGCAATATATCTACTCGGCGCAGGGGGGGATACTCTCCGTCTCGGCCCAAAAAGGCGAAGAGGGAAAGATTCTGTGGAACCACCCCTGGAGCGCAAATGTCGTAGCGCCATCCCCCGTCGTCTGGAACCAGCGCGTGCTGCAGAGCGCGGGTTACGGTGCGGGCTCAATTGTCATCGAGCTCTCCGCGCAGGGAGGCGTGTGGCAGACGAGCGAGGCCGCCAGATACGCTCCGCCCAAAGGTCTTGCCAGCGAGCAGCAGACGCCGATTCTCGGCGATGATTTTTTCATAGCAATTCAGCCGAAGGACGCCGGAGCGCTGCGGGAGCAGCTGGTTGCGGCGGACGCTTCGGGTGAAATTCTGTGGAGCACCGGTTCCGAGCTCCGCTTCGGCCTGGGACCCTATATTCTCTGCGGCGACCGCCTGCTTGTGCTCAATGATGACGGTGAGCTCTTTCTTCTGCGCGTCGACAGAGGCGGATGGGAGCTTCTTGACCGGCGCGTGATTATTGACGAAGGGGTCGACGCGTGGGGGCCGCTCGCCCTTACCGAGACGGGAATTCTTCTGGCGCGCGATGCGAACCGCCTCGTCTGCTACGATCTTAGAGGGGGGGGACAATGACCCGCAGGGATTTTCTTCTCAAGGGAATGCAATTTGCGCTCGGGGGGGCGATACTCGCACTCTTCGGTGCGCTGTTATCACGCGGGCAGATCACTACCGCCCCGGCAGGCCTCAATTGCGCCAACGACAGAATCTGCAGAGGGTGCCCCTCGATGGAGGGCTGCAGGCTTCCCGAAGGTCTCTCATTCAAGAGAATCAGGAACGATCTCTCTTTACGGAGGAGAGGATGAAGTCAACAGGAATCACGCGCCGCTCGCTTCTGAAACAGTTTGCCCTGTGGGCCGGCGCGAGCTCGCTTCTGGGGCTGATTCTCGGCCCGGGCATGAAGCATATCACCCTGCGCCGCAGGGTGTGGCAGATCGATCCCGACAAGTGTGTCAACTGCGGCAAGTGCCAGAGCGAGTGCGTACAGGTGCAGTCGGCGGTGCGCTGTGTGCACACCTACGCGATCTGCGGCTACTGCGACCTGTGCTCAGGCTACTACCGGCAGGGCGCTTCGATTCTCGACACCGCCGCGGAGCGTCAGCTGTGCCCCGCGGGCGCGATCAAGCGCACATTTATTGAAGACCCTTATTTTGAATATAAGATCGATGAGAGTCTCTGCGTCGGCTGCGGCCGCTGCGCGAAGAACTGTTCAGCATTCGGCAACGGATCGCTCTATCTTCAGATCCGTCACGATCTGTGCTCACACTGTCACCAGTGCGCAATTGCGGCCGTCTGCCCCTCGAAGGCGATTTCGCTGGTTCCGGCGCAGACACCCTATCTTCTCAAGGGGGGAGCCTGAGTGAAGATTATAGCATTTCAGGTTTGTGTGAAATTCATTGTTTTCATTATCTTGTGCCCCGACCCCTCGCCGGGAGAGGGGTCGGGGTTGAGGGCATTAAGCTTTTATACTCAATTATTCTTGTTAAAAGGTCTTAAATTCTAATGATATTCTGATTCAACCGTGAATTGCTGTAGTATTAATTTGAGGATTCAATAAACAAGGTATCTCAACTGAAGGATCAAACGATATTACCGCCGGCAAGCGTTAACCGTAATATCGTCCAGTCCCGGTTGTATATAACAGAAACATCTTAAAAAAGGGAGTTTAAACAAAATGATAGATAGAAAATCAATATATCGGCCGCTTGTGCTCGCCGCGGCGCTGTTTGTCCTGTCCGCGTTTTCAGCCTGCGCGAAACCGATTCCGCAGCAGGAGGGGTGGACGACATGGCGCGGCCCCAACGGCGACAGCACCATCACCGACAGCGCCTTCAATCCGAAATTCATCGATGGCGAAAAGATCGTCCTTTGGAAAACGATGGTCGGTGCGGGCTACTCGGGACTTTGCGTCTCGAACAACCGTCTCTACACCGCCGGGCGCTTGAGAGATAAGGGAAAAATTTACGACGTGGTCTACTGCATCAATTCCGAAAACGGAAAGACGGTGTGGAAAAACAGGATCGAACAGCAGAAGGAGTACGAGTGGGAGGGTCCGAGGGCCATGCCGGTCGTATCGGGTGAAAGCCTCTTCATCGTCGGTTCTGACGGCGACGTCTCGGCTCTCGCGGTGGGAAGCGGCAAAATTCTCTGGAAAAGAAGCGTTGCGCACGAAGAGAATATGCAGATAAACACCTGGGGCATATCCGGATCCCCCGTTGTCGAGAACGGCGTCATCTACCTCAATATCGGCGGCGGTATCGCCCTTGAAGCGGCAAGCGGCAAGACTATCTGGAAGGGGCCGGCGGATGAGCGCAACGGCTACGCAACTCCGGTGCTGTTCGACTACAACGGCGCGCGCGCGATTATGCTCTTTTCAGGCAACAAGCTTCTGATGCTCGCCGCCGCTGACGGAAAAGTGATCATGAGTTACGACTGGGTCAACGACTGGAGCGTGAACGGCGCCGACCCGGTGATACTCGACGGTCAGAAAGTTCTGATCTCGTCGACCTACCGCCGCGAGGGCTGCGCCCTGCTCGACTTCAGCACGGGAGCCTTCACCCAGGTGTGGAACGTAATTGGAATCAGCACACACTTCAGCAGCATGATCGAACACGACGGACTCATCTACGGAATTCACGGCGACACCAACGCGCGGGGCCGCTGCGCCTTCACCTGCCTTAACCCCGCAACAGGAGAGGCGGTCTGGAGCCAGAGCACCGCGATGTACGGCTCGGTGATCAAGGTCAACGACACGATAATCTACCTCGACGAAAACGGCAATCTGCGCACTGTCGAGCCTTCGAAAACTGGCTTTGTCGCGAGCAAGGCGCAGCCGATTCTCGCCGGAAGAGGCAATTCATGGGTCGCCCCCTCGTACTGGAAGGGCCGCATCTATCTCAGAGGCAACACGGGTGAGCTGGCGTGTATAAAAGCGGATTGATAATTACGGCGGCGGCGACGGTGTTTCGTTTTCCAAAGCCCGATTTTTCGTCGGGCTACGATTACCCCGCCCTCAATCTGGCCTCTGTCGAGGCGGCCTTTCGGGGCTGGCTCGATATAGCCATCCTTATCATTCTAATGGGCCTGACGGCGTGTACCATCTACCGGTGGCGCTCACGGCTCATCTTTCTGCTTGTGTCGCTCGCCGGTTTGTTATGGTTCGGAATCGTGCGAAAGGGCTGCCCCTGCGCGGTGGGAAGCGTGCAGAGCATCTTCGCGCTGTTATTTCATCCCGATGCCGTGATCGATCTGACGGTGCTGCTGTGGTTTCTCATCCCCCTGCTTGCGGCGCTCTTCTTCGGCCGCCTCTACTGCGGCGGCTCCTGTCCGCTGGGTGCAATGCAGGAGTTCCTGTTCATTAAACGCATCCCCCTGCCTAAATGGCTGTGGCAGGTGCTGGGCATCGTACCGCTATTCTACCTCGGTGCCGCCGCGGCGGCAGCCTGGACGAAGGCCCCCAATATAATCTGCCTCGCAGATCCCTTTCTGCCGGTCTTTCACCCCGGGGGAATTCGCGGCATGGGGTGGCTGAGCGCACTTTTTCTGCTCGCCTCGCTTGTCATCTACCGCCCCTACTGCCGTATCCTCTGCCCCTACGGCCTTCTGCAGTCCGCGGCGGCATTTTTTTCGGGTAAACGGGCGAAGATCACCTCGGACAGATGCATCAACTGCGCCCTGTGCGAGGGGGTCTGTCCCGCAGGCGCGATTGCTGCCCCCGACAAACCCGTCGACACCGAAAGCGGCCGGCGCAGGGCCCTTCCCCTTTTGCTGCTCACGGCCGCACTCACCGCAGCACTGGTGATCTTCGGATACCTCTTCGGAGGTGCTCTCAGCACCGTGCATCCCGATGTCAGGCTCGCGGCGCAATTTTCCCGCGGCGATTCCGCATCGATGGAGGCCGTCACCTTTCTTGAGACCTCGGGGGATATCGACGCCCTCAGGAAAAGCGCAGCCTCAGTCAGCGCAAGTTTCTCGGTGATTATGGCGATCACCGGCGCTGCTGCCGGAATATTTTTCGGACTGAGCCTGGCCTCCCCTCTGTTCAGACGACGGCGGGAGGGCCGCACGATCAATCAGGCGGAGTGTTTTCTGTGCAGCCGCTGCATCCGCACCTGTCCGCGCGAAAGGCTCGGACGCAGAAAAGAAAAAAACGAGGAGTCCATATGAACAACACCGCCGGGGTTAAACGAACACTCTTTATCCTGCTGATCGTCTCGCTCGCCTTCTCTCTGCTCTCCGGGGCGCTTCTTCTGGTCAACCTCGCGCAGTCGGGCGCGGAAATCGCACTGGATAATCCTCTTGTCGAGGCGGAGCGCGCGCGCGTGGAGGCCGGCGAGGATCCGGCCCTTTTCAGAGAGCTTCACCTCATGGTGCGCCGCGCGATTTTTCTGCGCATCGAATACCTGCGCTGGGGGCGCTTCACGCTTATCATATCGACCGGCTTATTTCTTTTTGCATGGCAGACGCTCATGACCCTCTACGGAGCCCCTGCGAACGCGCACAGCGATCCCTCGTTCATCAGGGTTCCCGGCGGCAGCTCTGTCAATAGCGGCGCATCCGATCAGAGCGCCTTCGGACGGCGCACAGCCTATTCGCTGCTTACGC
>Ga0209467_1000408_pt1 | contig 62461 bp, 66 predicted proteins | sample Higcelwee11metaG_FD_187175 | JGI IMG/M metagenome (GOLD analysis project Ga0209467, IMG submission 187175) | Freshwater pond sediment microbial communities from the University of Edinburgh, under environmental carbon perturbations - High... | ecosystem: Environmental > Aquatic > Freshwater >...
GGTATGAGGTGTTAATGGGTACCATCTCGATTAGGTTTATTGATTATGTACACCAGTTACAGAATATCTTTTATGAGTTAACTGGAGAAACCTTAAACATTAAACTTTAGGACCATGAAAAACCTACCCATTAGTAAGTTTGAAAAAGCCAATAGAGTATATCAACAAATACTGGTTATTGACGAAGAAATACTTCACATCGAGAAAATAGCCAACGATGTATTAACCGAGAAGTGTTCCATTCGGTTTAGTATAATCATCAACAAAGAGTCAAATAAAAAAGAAGAGACTCCAGATATAAATACTTATGACCCTCGTGAATATTTATTAAAAAGTTTTGGAATTTTCCCGATTAAATCTCCTGTAGATAACACAATAAAAACATCGGACACATTAACCGATGTGGAGTGTTTGAATGTACTTGGGAGTATTCTTGGGGTTAAGTACGAGAAAAGAAAAAGCCTATTAGCCCAAATGAATAAACTGGGAGTAGAAATATAGGAGGTAAATATGAAAACATATGTACTAACAGTTTCAAGGGTATTCCCTTCGACTCATAAAAGGAAAGGAGAGGAAACTGGATTTGTTGAAAAAATCATATACGTCCAAAATGGGATGGATTTATGTTACCAAAAAATACACACCATCCGTTCAAACTACCCACTATGGGAGAAGCGAATAAAAGAGGTGCAGGAAGGTAAGGCTTTACTATCGCTTAGGTACTGGAGCGGGAAACCATACAACTCGAAGCAAGTTGAGTTTGCAAGGCTTGATAATGATTCTGGGATTGGATGCGTTGAGATAAAATTTGCTTTTAAAGACATTATGTGCCCTTGGTTGTGTAGTGAAAAAATTAGAAATGGAGAACCTTGGGATTTTAAAACAGAAACTATTGCTAAAAACGACGGCCTTTCAGAAGAGGATTTCAAAGAGTGGTTTAAAAAGTACGACCTATCAAAGCCAATGGCAATAATTCATTTTACAAAATTCCGGTACTAATCATACACAATGGATAAGCAGTTAACCATATTCGATCAACTAATAGGACATAAAGCCAAAATGGTTAATAGGGATGGAGTAATAGTTATGGTTAACGAAAATGGAGATTGCTACCTGCATCATTGTTTTGAAAAAAATACACCAGGTCCATTCATTAAAAAGGAATACGCTTACTCAGTATGCTATCCGATCAATGAAGTACATTTTATTGACTGATTATGTCAACACAAGGGAAATTATTTGAATGTCCGGTAGAAACTAAAAAAGAAACTGGAAAAACCTGTAGAAGTTGTCAATTCAGGTATAAGCATCAGTACGGCAAAATGTTCTACTGTCGCAAGCAGAAACAAAAAGGAACCGCCTACGGTGACAAGAAAATTAAAGCAGGGGATATAGCCTGTAGTATGTATAACAAATTATAAAATAATGAACCTACTTTATGTTGATCTTTTTGCTGGGGCTGGAGGTGTAACTACCGGAATAGAGGATGCTATTGTAAATGGTGAAAAAATTGCCAAAGTTATAGCGGCAGTGAATCACGATCCTTTAGCTATAGCTAGTCATGCCGCAAATCATCCAGAAACACACCATTTTATAGAGGATATTAAAACACTTGACGTTTCTATACTCGCTTCCATTGTAAGAGAGTACCGCACAAAATATCCAGAAGCATTGCTAGTTCTTTGGGCGAGTTTAGAGTGTACTAATTTTAGCAGAGCCAAGGGAGGCATGCCGAGGGATGCAGACAGCAGAACATTGGCAAATCATTTATTTAGATACATAGAAGGACTTAATCCTGATTACATACAAATTGAGAATGTGGAGGAGTTTATGAGCTGGGGTCCGTTGGATGATAATGGCCGACCAATATCGAGATTTGAGGGAAGGGATTATCTGAAATGGGTTAATTTAGTTAAGAGTTATGGGTATGATTTCGACTGGAGATTATTAAATTCAGCCAATTACGGGGCATATACTTCAAGGGTTAGGTATTTCGGCCAATTTGCAAAGCATGGACTCCCTATTTCATGGCCTGATCCAACCCATTCAAAGAAACCTCAAGGGGGATTATTTGGTCAACTAAAGCCTTGGAAGCCTGTAAAGGATGTATTGGATTTTTCCGACGAAGGGGAGACTATTTTTAATAGGAAAAAGACACTTTCCGACAAAACACTTGCTCGAATTTATGCTGGACTTGTTAAATATGTAGCTGGAGGGCGTAAATGTTTTCTTTCTCAGTACTATGGGAATGGAGGGGTTTGTTCAATTGAGGCTCCTGCTACCACTCTAACCACAAAGGACAGACTGGCCTTGATATGGATTGACAAGCAGTTTAGTGGAGAGCATAATCACCAAAGCGTAGATGTTCCATTAGGTTCTATTACTACAGTACCAAAGGCTAATATGATAAAGGCATTCATTGTTGATACCCAATTTAACAATGTTGGTCAGAGTGTTGAAAACCCCATAGGGGTAATTACAGCCAATCGCAAATGGCACTATCTGGTTAATCCATCGTGGGGTGGAAATCTGGGAGATATTAATAACCCATGCTGTGTAATAGTGGCTAGACAGGATAAAGCACCGCTTTACATGGTTGCCGTAGAGCAGGGCAAAATTGCCATACCTGTGTATGAAAATGACAGTGAGATAATGATCAAGATAAAGGAGTTCATGGTCATTTATGGCATTGTTGATATTAAGATGAGAATGCTTCGCGTGAAAGAGTTGAAGTTAATTACAGGATTCAGCGACAGCTATGTGCTTATGGGGAATCAGTCTGATCAAAAGAAATTCATCGGAAACGCAGTTCCTCCAAAATTGCCTAGAGCAATTGCAGAATCATTAGTGAATAAATTGTTGAATGTTAAATTAAATGTAGCGTAAGAAACCTAATTCCAAATTTATTAATAATACAATAAAACACCTTTTAAAAACAAAATTATGCAAAGAGAACTAGCAAAAGACATCCCTCAGGGGAATCAAAGAGTCGCTTTCCTAACGGATAACTGCGATAAGGTAGAGGAAAAAGGCTACATGAAACGCTTCACCCAGGAGCAGCTAAGCCAAATGAAAGAGGAACTTTCCGAAACCGCCATCAATATTAACGATATTGAGGAGGAAAAGAAAATTGTTCTGGAACAATTCAAGGAAAGACTAAAGCCTTTAACTGAGGAAAAATTCAGACTTCTTAGAGGTCTAAAGAATAAAGCAGAACACGTTACCGAAAGATGCTTCAAGTTTATCGACTTGGATAACCGAGAGGTAGGATACTTTAATGAGGATGGGGAACTGATCGAAAGCAGACCAGCCTATGCAGACGAGTTGCAAGGAAACCTATTTAGGATGAAAGCAACCGGAACAGATAACTAATAACCTATAACAATAAAATCTATGAAAACAGAAAACGTTCAATTTAATTTTTCAGCGGGTATGAATAAGGCCGAGGTAATTATCCGCGAGGTAAGCACCGTTAATGAACTTCCGGTTAAGGCTCCGATAAAAACCAACATATTTGGAACAATTGGAGCTCCTTACGCTTTTCTCTCGAAGCGGAAAGATGTTAAAGAGCAAATTGATCAAAATAGGTGCCATATCCTTGTTGACCGTAATCAAATTAGTATTATACTAATTATCAATGAGGATGAAGAGTACCATAGGGGAACAGTAATCGGAAGTCTTGCGTTTAACCCAAAATTTGAGGAGTTCAGAATTAATAATGATAAGGTTTGGACTCCTACGCAGCTCGGCATGTTCTTTAAGATGAACAGGGCTTTCTTCCCAGAAAGGGATGTTAATATGAAGCTGGTTTCTGACCTTATGAACTTCACAGCCAATGTTAACAACAACATTGAAAGATCGGCAAATGAAAAAGGTGATCGGGTGGATAAGTTTGAGCAAGTGGTTAACTCCAATCTACCGAAGTCTTTCAACCTTGTAATCCCAATATTCAAGGGTATGCCAGCAGAGAATATTGAGGTTGAGACTTTCGCTCAGGTTAACGGCAGGGAAGTTTCATTTGCCCTTATTTCTCCAGGCGCAATGTCAACACAGGAGGAAATACGCAACAGGATTATTGATGAGCAACTTAAATTAATTGCTGAAATCTGTCCTGAGATAGCAATTATTGAGCAGTAGTAACACTTGTGGTGTGTATTGCATAAACATCAGAACGTGGGAGGGGAAATGCAATACACACCTTTATGTTTAATATTAAGAACCATGAAAATATTCGTAGAATCAAACGGCAATGTTCACTTTTCTGGAGACGAAGAGGGCAAATTAGAATTATTTACACAGAGAGATGTGATCATAAACACAATTGATGGATCGCTTGCCTTAAAGGAGGGTGGTGGAGTTTTTGACGATATAGAAGCCTATTCTATTAAGGTTGATGAGTATCTGAAAAGTTTAAATGGTAATTAATAACTAAAATCATGGCAGAAAGATTAAAATTATTTGTATGGGAAGATGCTTTATCAGATTATACTGATGGGATTATGTTCGCATTTGCTCCAGATGTTGAAACTGCAAGAGAATTAATTATAGAGAAAGGAGTTGATTCAGAAGAGCCAGATTTATTATCAGAACCAAGAATTATAGAACAGCAAGAAGGATTTGTAATATATGGAGGTGGTTAATTACAAACTTTATTTCTTATTAAAATCAAATGAAAATTGAAGATATAGAACTAGGCAGAGAGTATTTAAGAATACATACATATCCTGGTCAATCATCACAGCACTTTAAAGCGATAAAAAAAGAGAAAGATCGCGTCCTATTTATTCAAACATTCCCAAAGGAATTTCATAAAGGATTTGGACAAACCTATACACTGAATAGAATTGAATGTGAAAGATATATTCATCCACTTTAATTAATTTTTTACGACAACATTATATGAATACAATTAATCGAATATACAGAGTGCCTTACATGAAAGATAAATTTTCGTATGTAGGACTTTTAAGGAACGAAAAACGATTTAACATAAACGACAAAGTATTTTTCTCAATAAATGGAAGTGAAATTGCTTTTGGTCGCATTGTCGGAGTCGAATTGCCTCCAGTTGACAATCCTGAATACCTGTACAAAATTGAATTGCCAGAAGAACTTATAAAGCAAAGAATGGAACATAAAGAGTTTTATGAGGGTAAAGAAATTGATAAAGTAATATTGAATTGTGAATCAATTTTTTCAACAGTTCAAGAGGCTAAAGAATCAGCTCTAGCAAACCTCGAAAGAATGGCAAGAATACAGCAAAGAGAAATTGAAAAATACTTTGGTCAATTTTCAGAGTTGTCTCAAGATAATCGCTAATAATAAATTATAGACTCAGGAAGGGCTTTGCGGGAAGGAATAACAAACAGAAACCAATGAAAAAACAAATACTAATAGCAGGAAGTTGCTGTAAAATTTGCAAACATATGGGTTTGCGCAGGGATGCGTCAAGTGAAGTTTAATTTAAAATTTTGGATATATGAAAGCAGGAGATACTATTATTTTAGATGACGTTGCAGTAGTTACGGTTGTTTGGTGCAATGAAACACTGATGCAAGTAGAGTATAAAGATTTAACTAGGAGATTGCTTACAATAGCAATGTATGACATAAAAATTTTAAAGTCAACGTAACGCAATTTGCCTATAACGTTGGTGGTTGGCGTTCGTTGCCGACCTTAATTTAATAGATAAATTAACTTAAAAGCAGAAATATTATGAATACCGAAAAAGTATCAAAAAAGCAAAAAGGCAATGACGTTAACCACGTGTTACCTGCTGTTTTTGATTCTGTTGAACATGCCGTAAAAACGCTAAAATTAGACAGAAGGCATAAATGGGAGGAATGGAATGGTGAACTATCTTACCCTTACAAATATTCACACACTTGCACTGGTTGCGATGGCGGTGGATGTAATGAGTGTGGGTATCACGGTAATTCAATAACTTATGTACCTGTACCAGCCTTTATGCCTGACGGCTCAATTGTCAAAGTGCGTTCTTTAAAATAGCAGGTAACGGTTGCGTATTGGCTTTGCTGCCAACGGGATTATAATTAATAACCAAACACTTTAAATTATGAAGAAAGCATCTAAAAAGAATGAGGGCAATAAAGTTAATACGCTGTTACCTGCTGATGCAGTTAAATTAAAGTTAACCCCTAAGCAGAATGCAGTAATTTTTTGCCTTCAAAATGGATGGGAATTAATTACTGACATGGAAATGTGCGGGGCAATAGTTGCCAATAACACAATGGAATACAGAATAAATAACGGATTATTCTTTAGATTAATAAACATGGATTTGATATATCAGGGAGGTAGTGAAACTAGGCACTCTTTTACTTTAACGCCACTAGGCAAAAAATGTATAACGAAGCAAGTTTCATTCAACATAACAAAGTAGCATTTGCAGGTAACGTAGAATGCAAGTGAAGTTTTTTAACCGACTTAAATACTAAAATTATGAACTTTAGAAAAGAATTAGCCAGAGAATTAAACCTCGGAGCAATTGCGGAAGAAACAATGCTCCAAGATTATATAATAGCCTGTGAAGCGATTGCGGTTAAATACCACAAAGAACAGGTTAAAAAATTGCATTTGCATAGTGTTAGCAAGTGCGTGGATGTCGAGCGAGGGCATTCGGTTTGCTGTACTAAGTGTGGTAAATCGTTAAAACCAATATATATGTGTACTGCCTGTGTAGATACGGAAATGCAAAATAAGTTAAAGCAAACTGATTGCTAACGCTCGTGGTTGATGCCGTTTGTGCGGCGTACTTCCGCACAAAAGCAAGGCATCTAAACGCCAGCGAGAGCCGCACGAATGGCATTAACCTTTTGTTATTGGTTGATTGAGTTACGAGTGAAGAGTAATAACATTGGCGTTTATCCACGAGCGTTATAGGCAAATTAGCAGACCGAGAGCAAACGTACTTTGTTTGCGTAGGGATGCGTTAAGTGAAGTTTAATTTAAAACATTTATAGTATGGAAATAACAGGCGCAATAATAATAGTGCAAATAGATAACGACAAGGCTTATCAAGTCGATATAAGTAGCGATAACGTTAAGGCACTTTTAGCTATGTATCAATATAGTAATGACTGCTCTATTAAAATACTTGATAAGCCTTTAATCGGTTTGACTTTAACCAAAAATGTTTTAAAGTCAACGTAATGCAATTTGCCTATAACTATGTTATTAAAATACTTATTTACTAAATAACTGACTAATAATGAATGATATAATTAGTAAATGGGTGGTTAATTATAAGGATTGGCAGATTGCCATAACAGAGGACGAGAGAGTATTCTGTCTAAAAAGCAATATTGAATTAGTAGAGTACTGGAACAACGGCACAATTTCCTACAGACTCCCAAACACCTCTAAAAGAATAGGCGTTAAAACAATGAGGGAGAATTGTCAATTAAAGCAGGTAACTATTGAAAAGTATTGTCCATTTTAATCAAATTAAACTATGAAAACAAGAGTATTTGAAAGTTATGGAATTTATATATCAATTGTTTTTGTAAGAAATTTAGACCGTGAACCAGCATGGAGGTTTGTCATCGAAAATGTTGAAGATGTTTTATTTGAAAGTGGAAAATATTCTGAATATCCCAAATGTGAATTAGAATCGTTAAAGAAAGCTGTTGAGTTTTTATAAAACATTATAGAATAATAAACTAAAACTATGAAAGCATCAGAATTAAGAATTGGGAATAAATTTGAATGCATGGGAATGATTCAAACTGTCTTTGAAATTTGCGATAATACCGATAGAGGCAGAATAAAGCAAGCTGGATATGAATATATTATTAGGTGTGAGGAAAACGGCAACCAGTATAAACCTATAGAAATTAAGCCAATACCCATAACAGCAGAATTGTTACTACGATTAGGTTTTAAAAATGATGATGGTGATTTCGTCTTGGAATATAATAGACAAGCGTTTATGATTTCAAAAGCCCAGGATGAAGATTTATTACTTCTTTATCGAGAAGATATAGGGTTTTCCTTTAATGTGTTGAAATTTATTGAGCATATTCACGATTTACAAAATTTATACTATGCGCTGACAGGTGAAGAACTTACTTTAAGCGACATATAAACTAACCCAATACAACCATGAACCAGTACATTAAAATTGCAATCTTAACATTACTCATTACAATATGTGTTAATGTGGCTATCTATGTACCCAGAATGATAATACTATCAAATTTGGAGTACAAGAGGACTTTTGTTCACTCTGTTTATGTAGGAAGTCTCAACGGTAAATCGAAGGAAATTAACCTTGGAGTTGTACTGGAAATATCGAAGTATAACGCATGGTTAGCCCGGATGAAATGGTTAAGGAGCCAAGGCTTGAGAGTCTGGATTCCGGTAGATATTGACAAGGAAATATTCTATGAGCAGTAAAATAATTAATACATTTGCCTAATGAACTCCATCGAGCAAAAAATATACAACCATGCCAAGGGAATAATACCTCAAGCATTAATTAGGGTAAAGCAGATTGAAACGAAGGCAAGGCTTATTAATATTCCATTCTCTTGTGATGGTTGCATTTATCGCTTAATATTTGACAAAGAGGTCAATGGGTTCACAAAAATAATTTATTCAAATGTTAAAGGGGGTCATATGACCTTGGAGCGAGTAAGTAGTGTTGGGTATTTTGATGATATTGAGGTGGGTGAAATAGAAATATGTAGATAGATGGTAGCAGTTTAAATAAAGTTAGTTTAAAAAAGAGGAGCAATACCTCTTTTTTTTTGTGGAATAATGCAAAAAGATATGTAAACGACCGTGTTTTTTAGCATAGGCTTTGTTCTTAGGAATAAAATGTAAAAATCAATAAGTTTACCTATATCAATTCTTTTAGTATTATGAATCCTAAATGTAACGAGTGTGCCTTTAATTGCCCTGAGGTTATTCAGAGCCTTTTAATTTTATCTAATATGGTTTGCGATGTCTGCAATTGCGAAGATGTAACAGAGGAGCGTAAAATAAGAGTAAAAACTGCCTACCAAATTTTAGAAAAATCAACCCTTGATAAGTGTATAAACAGAGAATGTATATGCATAATTATTTAACATGCTGATATGTAGATAAATACAAATATGCAGTGTAACAATAAAGGTCACTTATGAAACAGTGACCTTTATTGGCTATAAAAGAATATGGATACAGCAGTAATTATAGGCTGAAATTACCCATTCCATGTAGTTGTTAAATCTGTATCTAGTCTATCCATCTGCATTAGCGTGGGTTTACATCCATGAACTAGCACTGTATATCTGCATGATCGCTGTGTTTTGGTAATATGGACATCTACAACAGAGGATTGAATGAACGATTTACCATTGTTCAGGAAGATTAAACCCTCCTCGTTTAGCTGTCCATACAGAAGAGTAGTTATCCTTCCATTGTTGCCTGTGATAACCTCTCTTAATACTGCCCTATTGACTTTTTTCTCGTCAGTATTGCCAAATCCACATGGTCGGCTAATAAGGAGTACTGGTAGGTTAATGCTTTCCTTGCCTAGTTCAACCAGATCAACGCTGTTGTTTCTGCTTATTAAAGCGTAGGTGTTCGGCCAGTTATTTGCCATCAGGTCGAATGACTCCGATCTCTTGTACCATAAACCAGAGTCGAATCCGAATATATAGGAGTACTGGTAGGTTGGATTGCTAACTATTAACTCCTCGTTGATGTAGTCCACCGCAAGGGTGCTACCCTTTAGGTATGTTAAAAAGTCCACCTGGGATAAAGCATCATCATTCCCGAATAGATCAACCATGAGCGTGTTGAATAGATCGTTATTCACCAGATTATTGCTTACAGGACCGTTAACTGGATTGCTGATTAACTTAAAGGACTCTCCGTACAGGGAGATTATCCCTTTGTCGGTTGGGAATAGTATTCTCCCATTGTATGAAGTGGCTTTGCCTACCACTACCTCATCAGTTACAGGGATTACTCTTAGAACCATTACTTCGCCAGTTCCTATCTCCAGCGCAAATACTCCAGTAGTAGTAAATACTATCATGGGGTGCTGACCATATTGGAGCGCGGATAATGGCTTAGAGTTGGATATTAATTGCAGGATTGAACCATTCCCCACCCTGTAGGAGTTCTTTGCCTCGAAGTATAGCGGATTATTAACAGCAGATACCTGTATTCGGTTATTGTCGGGAATGGAGTTAATAAATATATCTGAGGCTATTTCTAGCTCTGTGTACACTGTGGGGTATTTCCATGTCATTTGATTGAACAAATCCCAAGACATCCTCACGTAATCGGTATGCCTAGTTCTTTCCCCAGAAGTTCTTGTTGTAGAGGTAGGGATTGTTTCATCTATATCGGGCTGATAACCCATTAAAGAAAAGGAGTAGTTGAAAGAAGGGTGAGGTGTCATATCAGACGAAAAAGCAATGTATGTACTTCCTCCATCCGGCTTTACCAGAATATTAAACTTAACAGCCCTGCTATCTGGATAGTAAATACAGAAAGGAAGGTTTAAGTGAGTATCGCTATTAGCATAACCATCGCTTCGTAAGTGTATATTACCCACAGAGGTTTTCAGGATAAACTCAAACCAAACAGTCTTACTAACTCCTCCCGGATATGAAGCGGTATTGTATGATTTTGGTACCGGAGAAAAGTAGTTGATTATGCCTCCCATCCATAGTCGGGAATTATAGATAAAAGACGATGATGCATACATTCTGATGTCTGATAACTGCTCTGTAGGCATAGAATCCTTGGTGTGAATGGCCGTAATATCCCCCAAACTTATTGTTGTGGGCGATACAATATCTAAATCATCTAAAGGAATTGTATGAACCTTGTAGAGCTGCGTGTCTTTAATCATTAGGTCGGGTGTAATGTTTTCATCATCCTCAATACTCTCGTTTAATTCCCAGGGAGAAACATTTCCACCGTTACTTCGTCCGTAATAATAATCATCTCTTTGGTTATTGTACGATTTGATTCTATGATAAACCCTGCTCATATAAATATTTACACCCATTACCAACCCTTTATATTGAGAATTTAACTCCTCTAACACTCCTGAGTTAATACTTGGTATAGAGTACTGCAATGTGCCGGGATCAAGGGCTACAAATACTTTATCATTGCTACTAAATACGGCTACCTGTACTTCGCTAGAACTATCATACTTATCTGTGATTTGACCTCGAATGTGCATAATAATAGGCTTGGAGTGACCTACTATAGAGCCATCAAATAGCTCATAGGCGTACCGAATCACCACGTAACCGTTAATCATTCCCTCCTTCTCCCAGTTATTATAGGCAATATCAAGTACGGTCATTATCTGATCATACCTTTCATCCGATGAGCTATCGTAGTCTATTCTACCAACCGGAACGGCAGTTGATACTCCATTAGCCATGAGCCAAGAGGCATAATCTTTAAAGTTGTCATACCCTAGGTATGCACTATTAGGCTTGTTGTGAAAGTTAATTTCTAGCGGTTTGGGTACTGCATCCCCAACGTATCGGTAGTTGTTTATTTCAATATCGTAAAGGATATAGTGCATCTTCTTACTGCTATCGTCAAATACGATGAGAATATTCCCTATCGTTTCGAACCTTACCTGCTTACTGGTGCCAAGGGTAAATATATCCACAAGAACACTCCCTTGCTTTTGCTTAATCTTTCCGGTAGGCTCATGGTACACCACAATAAAAGAACCTGAGTTTGTATTGTGAACACACATAGCCTCAATTCCGCTTCCAATGGTGAACTGGTTGGTTTTGCCCTTCACGTTCTGCCACTTCCCATTCTTGTACCGCGCGTTAATCAACTCTTGGCACTCTATCATCTCGGCCTTATTGGTTAGGCTACTCCTGTTTATCCCCTTTAGGGTTGACTCTACTGTTGCCATCGTTATTTTTTATTAGTTCCTGGTTGTTTATTATTTGCTGGTTTATCTGCCAGAAGAAATTTCCTTTGGGTGAATCTGCTGGAATGGACTCACCCATAATGTCGGTAATGGTTTTAATGGCCGCAATGATCTTAAACATATCCTTCTCGGAGGCCATCAACATTTCTAACCGTTCTAGGCCATCCATTCTAACTTTAGCGGCTACCTCAAGAAAGTCTTGTCTTGCGGTTTTTAATGGGGCCACCACCTCTGCGGCTAAAGCCTCACTTACGGTAGGGTTTTCTATTAGATTGGGGATAGCCCTCGACTCGACAGGTGCGCTCATCTCTCTGATCTTCCGGCATACAAACTCATCCGATTCATGCCACCTCTTTAGCGTAGGTCTGCATACTCCTGTTTCCTTAGATGTCTTGTAGTAGTTATAGTTATTTCTAGCCAGAATTATCAGTATTTCAGCCTTCTCCTTTTCTGAGTGTCCGTTCGTGTATTTACCCTTCTTCTTTTCCATATTCATCCTACAAAACTAAATCATAATGAAGGAATTGAGCCTTAAAAATGTTACCATCATGTCATATATAACTATTAACGTGTAATTCTATTAATAAGCAAAAAGCGTAAAAAGTATTTCTTTTCGAAAAAATTACAGCTATGTGGGGAGCAATTATAGGGTCAGCCGTAAGTCTTGGTTCTGGGATATATGGACAGATTAAAGCGTCAAAAGCCTCAGAGGAGACGAACAATCTGCTCGATAAAAAGGAGCGAGGCATAGACTCTTTCTACGGTAAGGAGATCAATAAAAATGTTCTGGATACCGACTACGCCAAGGCTACTCTAAAGAAGTTTAGGGAGCAAATGGAGGAGCGAAGGAAGCGATCAGATAGCACTGCCGCCATAACCGGTGCCAGTGATGAATCTAAAATAGCCGTTAAGGCCGATGAGGCAAAAGGAGTATCCAGCGCAATAACCTCGCTTGCACAGTACGGATCACAACGCAGGGATGCCCTGAGAAGTGAGTATATGGGGAAGAAGGATGGTATAATTGCGGCAAGAGTTGGTATGGCTCAAGGAAAACAGCAATCAGCCAATAATCTTACTAATAACGCATGGAATAGTATTGGCTCTTTTATTAAAACATACGAGAAAGGGGAAAAGAAAGACTCGGACAATGATGAAGATGACAAAGAAATTAGCGAGGAGAATAAATCAGGAAACGAAGTTTATCACAATCAAGACAACCTTGTTTAACATCATCTTAAAGTAGTACACCATGATTAGCCAGAATGAAGTTTATATAGATGATGAACTGGACGAAAGGAAACCTAAAGGCAAAACTACCAGCATCACCAAGAATAAAACTACCACTAAGTACACTAAGGTGGAGGATGATAAGCCAATGGCTAAACCATCAACTGAAACTACTGGGGATAATTATACCCCAAGCAATGCTTACTGGGATTTTATTAATTCCTCCTTGGAGCAGTACAAGCCACAACCTAACGATGTTGACGCGGGAAGACACCAGCGTTTAGCCAAGGTACACGCCATAGCGGAGGGATTAAGAGTGCTTAGTGAGGGTATTGGGTTAAAGTACGATGTACCTGTAGAGAAGAGAGGCCCTAATCAGGATGTATTAAAATCGTTACAGGATTTTAACCGGGTTAAAGCTACTGACAGCGCAAAAGCAGACGCACACAACCGCCTTGCAATGGATTTGAAACTTAAAGCCATGCTACAGGACGATCAGAATAAAGCCTCCATTGCCAAACAACGCAAGGAGGATGATAGGTACAACAAGGAGAGAACGTTTGAGGAGGAGAAGTGGAAGGCCGATAAGGACACAAAGGACAACAAGGCCAAGGCTGATGCGAATGCAGATGCTTTAAATAGAGGATTGAAGAAAAAAGAGCTCGATCTGAAGGAAAAAGAACTTGCAAATAAAGGGAATACTGAGCAGGATAAAAACACATTGGCCGCAGTGGACTCCAACGGACAGGTTGATAAATTAGATCAGCTACTTCAAACATTAGTGCTGAACAAAATTACCAACGATCCTACCTACGATGACGATATGGACGCGCTGATGTTCCGGTATGATGATAACGGACAGCGTTATATAACCCAGAGGGGATTATCCATGATAGTCCAGAACTGGCAAAAGTACAAGGATGATATTATTGGCTCTATTGATGATCCCAAGTATAAAGCAATGCTTTCCAAAAGCAAAGGGAGTTCATTAAAAACAAAAGAAGGCCCCCTTTTTAACCCATTTGTTCCTGCTGGAGAAAAAAAACCTGAGGGTTACGGTGTTTTGAAACCTGAAAACATTCAAGAAACCAAACAAGGGGCAGAGCGAGAGTTTTCAGACGATGAACTTGCAAAACTATTCCCTGCTGGAGTACATCAGCTGGATTCTACCAGCAAAAAAAATCTACTTTATCAGCGATGGGCTGAAATTGACTCGCTTGAAGGATTCAGCGAGGAGAAAAAGAAAGCCATGAAGAAAGAAGTTAAAGCATACCTATTCAACTAACCGTTTGTTGCCATGTCCACTGAAAATACAATAGCCAAAATACTTGCTGAACGTAATAGCAAAACTCCTGTTAATACAAATGTTGATGATATTGATAAGGGCTACGAGGAATGGAAAGCCCAAAACAATCCATCAAAAGCACCCGAAAAACAGGAGGATATTACCACCCTAAACAGTGAAATATCCTCACTGAGCAATAGAGTAAAGGAGTATGATGCTATTGATAGTGGCAAAAATAACAGTAGGGCTACAACTACAGGGATGTATTCAGGGGGTATGAGCGTTCTGGATGCAGTAAAACCGCTAAAAGAAACCAACGATAAGTACACCGAACTAAGCAAAACTATCGTACAGGATAGGGAGCGTTTGGCAGAGCTAAGCAAGAAAAGAGACGCTATAATTAGCGGCTCCGTTGATCCAATAATACAGCAGGTAAAATCGAAAAAAACGGAAATATCCGATCAACTAGAAAGATCATACTCTGATTTAGAGAATACGCTTAATGAGGAGTATGACACAGCCGATCCGTTGAAAGCCTTGGAGTACGAGAAGAAAAGGCAGGAAACCACAAGGCTGATTGAAAGGAAGCAAGCCTTAACTCTATCTGAGGACTATCTTGTCAGAATGAAAGATTTGGCTAATGTTTCTCCAGATAAATACATACAGGCACTAGGACAAGGATTTGCAAACCATGACTGGGTAGATATTGCCACTCTAGGGTTAAAGTCAATGGAGGATAACTTCAATCTTGCCAGTATTTCAAAAAAAATTATGGCCGGAACCGCCACAGAGGAGGAGAAGGTTGCCTTAACTCTGTACAGCCAATTTAACCAGTTAGCCGCAACCAAGGATAAACCTGTTACCTACGATATTGCACAGTCATTCATCCAATCTCTACCCTATATGGCTGATATTGCCATATCTGGAGGGGTTAGGGGAGCGATTACAAAGGGTATTACAAAGGGAATTGGAAGAACGGTAGTTAACCTGTCCGATAATGTAGCAGGGATTGTTGCCAATAAAACGGCTCAAAAAGCGGTTAAAGGAACAATAAAGAATACTGCTAAAATAGCCACTCAGGCCACAGGGGCAATTGCTTCTTCTCCATTGCAGATGAATATGTACAATAACTTTTCCGAAAATAGACTAGCAAACTATGTTATTGACTACGACAATGCCGGAGAAGTAATGGTGAGAGAGGCCAAGGATTCTGAAAATGTAGCAGAATCTATGATTAGAGCTATGGCATTAACAGCATCCGCAACATTCTCCGAGAGTAGCGGTGTAATTTTCGATGATGCCTTTTCTGCCATTGGGAAAAAGTTCTCTCTGAATAAGCTTAACCCCCATTTTCAAAACAGCCTTAGTCGAGGTTTTGGTGCAGTAAAGAAAGCCACCAGTTTAAACCAAACATTCGGGGAGGTTGGTGAGGAGTACATTAATAAATTTACGGACATTCTAGTTACAAACCCACGAGAAGAGGATGCCAATCAGGATGAGTGGGCCAATTTCTTCAACACAAGGGAAGGATTAACGATACTTGGATCAACCTTGATTACTCAAGGAATGTTCAAGGCGCAATACGCTCCACACTTGGTTGACTTAGCAAAGACAAAATCCATCGTTAAGGAGAATGAAACCCTATTGCCGGAAGAAATAAGGGCTAAGATAGTTCAGGCCATGAGTGCAAAAACGGCCAACGAGCAAGTTGATGGACTGGTGAACCTAAAATTAGGGAGCATTGAGAACCCTGAGGAGCGCAGAAGTGTTGTTAACTACATCAAGAGCAAAATTGAGTATGATTTTGTAAAAGGAGTAGCGCAGGGCGATCAGGAAATATACCGGATTAGAAAGGTAGATGATAGCGTGGCCTCCATTGCTCATAAAGAATCAGGCAAGGTTGTTATTGTTACCGAAACAAACCAGCAAGACCCCAACAACGAGGCTTATGTTATAGCAGGGAACATTGAAGGGGAGAAAACCGACCTTGTTACCATTATTACCAGCGAGGGTGAAAAGAAGATGGTATCCATAGCCAATCTTAGCATAACAAATACGGTTGATGTAAAAGAGCTAAGGGATAACCTGGTAATTGCCGAACTCTCGAAGTTAGAACAGGAAACAGCCCAAGAGGAAGGGATTGAAAAAGCGGAATCTTTAGGGATCAATGCAGAGGAAGTACCCAGTATTGGGGAGGAGTTACCATTGCCCGATGGAAGTACCATTAAAATAGTATCCGTTGATACCAATGGGGTATCATTTGATGTGCTTGACGCGGAGGGAATACCCGCCATGACCAAAAGCCTCAGCTTTGAGGAGTACTCTCAGATGGTTCAACCTACCGCAGAGAATCAACCAGTCGAGGGTGGACAACCTGTAATATCCGAGCAGGACACTGAACAAGCACCTATTAGCGAAACCCCTAAAACCATCAAGACCTTAACCGACGGTAAGCATAATTTAAGCGTTGCTTTGGATGAGAATAACGAGGGTATTTCTCAGGAGGTATATGATAACCTTCCCGATGCGGAGAAGGTGGTTAATTCCTTGTCGAAACGATTCTCCAAGTTGGAGTTTAACATAGTGGACCAATCGGGCGATGATGTATTCTCCCCTGATGCCTATGTTATTTCCGTTAAACCAAGATCAGTTAAAAGTGTAATTAATCAGCAAGCCAATGAAACCATTGAAAGTGCTATCACCCCAGAAGAAAGCATCACTCCTGAGGCAGTCGTTGATCAAGTTAGCGAACAAGCAGAAGAAGGACAAATTAAAGAAGTAACCAATGAGCAAGACATACAAGGACAACAAGCATATCCCGAAATTGAGAACCAGGAACAAGTTAAGGGTGAAGAAATACGACAGGAAGAAGGACAAAAACCTATCGGAGTAGATGAATTAAATAACACCCAAGCAGAAGAGTTAATCCCTGTTGATGATTCCTCCATAGGTAAACTTAACGAGGAAGAAATAGCCCTTGTTCAGAGCAAACTTGATGATCCTGACGAACCACAGGATCAGAAGGAATACTGGGTAGAGGATATTGAAAAGTTAAAGACCAACCCTAAAAAGTACTGGAGTGAGTTTTTGGTACAGAAAGGAAATACTGCAAGGGAGGATCAAATTCTATCTATTCAGGACTATTACAACAACAAGCCTATTATTCAAGACCTAGACGCTCACGTTTCGGAGATTGACAAGAAAGCAGAGATTCAGTCCGAGGAGAAGAAAGTTAATATTGAACCTACTGAGGCGCAGAAAGAGGCAGGAAACTACAAGAAAGGCCATGTGACTATTGGTGGTTTTGATATTACCATTGAGAACCCTAAAGGATCGTTCCGAAAAGGAAAAGATCGTAGCGGGAAGGAGTGGAAAGTAAAGATGAACAACACCTACGGTTACTTTAAGCGAACCAAAGGGAAGGATGGGGAGCAAATAGATGTATTCCTTGGGGAAAATCCAGAGACAGGCAGAATATTCGTGGTGGATCAACTGGGAAAATCTGGAAAACTAACCTTATTTGATGAGCATAAGGTTATGATGGGCTTTAAATCCGAGAAGGAAGCCAAGGAAGCCTATAAATCTAACTACTCAAAGGACTGGGATGGGTTTGGAGCAATTACCGAAATGTCTAGGGAAGAATTTAAGGCGTGGATTGGTGATGGTACCCGAACTAAAAACCCTGTAGAGTGGAAACAGAAACAGAAGAAGTCTAACCCTAACGCTTTTCTACCTAAACAGGCCATTGAATTGCTTAAATCTGATCCAAACAGTATTGATGAGGCCATTATTCAGCATATACTAAACGGAGGTAAGTTTAGCCGGAACGACTATATACGCCATTCAGGGTTTATGGATGGCAGTAAGGAGCTTAACACCGCATCGTTTAACGGCCTGATAAACGGAAAAGATCAGGAGGAGGGGATGCAGTTTGATACATTCCTTGGTACACTAGGGAATGATTTTGGCATGAACGATGGCATTGATTTAACCAACGCTATTGTTGATGTGCTGAAACTTTCCACCAGAGCCAACCTAGCGAGACGATTAATTGAGGCATCGGGTACCAGTCAGGATAATCACCCACACCTAAACGATGATTACGCTCAAGGATTAGCGGAACAGGAGGAGGCATTGCGTTTAGCGGAGGATGAGTTAATGAACGAAGTAGCCGTACTTTTTTACTCAAATTATCCTCAAATAACTAACCAAGAATATGCAGAATTATTTAACTTTGGAGAAAATGAATACAATGAGCAACGAAATGAACCAACAGCCGAAGGAGACATTCGAACAGTTCAAGGAGAGACTGGAGAAGATGGTGGAGTCGATAATGCAGGAGACAGGCAAGACGAAACTGGAAGTGTACCGGGAATTGAAGTGGATGGGCGAACAGAAGGCGAAGGAAGTGCAGAAGTAAACCCCCAAAACCAAGTTCCCGAAGTCGGGAATATGGTAGAATCACAAGAAGTTGATCGTGTTCCTGATACAAAGGAAACGATAGAAACTACAAAAAAAACATTTTTATTCATGTCCGATAGCCCTATGCACCAAGCAAGGGCTTTAGGTGTGTTAACTAGAAACACAAAGGTAGATGGCGTAGTAATGCCAATTTACCAATGGATTGAAGGATTACCAAGCGGATTAGGGGTAGGAAAACAAAAGATTTATACCAAAAACGCTAAATCTGACGATGGATCAGTAGAAAAATTAGTCTTAGGAAATTATATTGTAGGTTCAAAAGCAGAACAAGATTACTATAACTATATTCAAACTGGGGGTGTTTCTTACACTCAATTCCTTGCAGACAAGAAAGTGCAGGATGAAATCATTGCAGAGAAAAAAAGAATTGAGAAAGAGGCGCAGGATAAGATATTTGAAGATAAGCGCAGAAATGATAATGAGGCATACAAAAAAGCTAAGGAAGATCAAATAAAAGAACTTATCGAGAAAGGAAAACAGCCAACAATTGATAAGTTTACCGAATCATTTAAGAATAAAATAAAACAACTTCAATCTAAGCCTCAAACAAGTGCGGTAAAAGAAGAAATAGCCTACAATAACAGAATGATAGAGCAAACTATCAGTCAGGTTGAAAGCAGTTACGATATTGCAACAACCATGTATGAAGTTATTGAAGGAGAAGTTAAGCCAAAATATACTTTCAGTATAGGGGATAAGGTATTGTTCCCTGCAACAATTGACCACAAACAAACTCTTATTGAAACTGTCATTGAGTCAAGCAGATCGGATAATAACGATAAGATTATTTTTAAGGTAGCGAAAAAAGAAGGCATAGTAAATCCATACAGTTCATACGATGGATTGAGACCTGTTATAGATAACGACCAGTCGAGTCCAGAAAATAAAAACCCTGAGAACGTTTCTAATGTCGATGCAATCAAATCTGTAATATCCTTACAGGACGAGCAGGAAACTACCATTAGTAGGCTTAAATCTATTGCGGCTCAACCACAGAAAACCGCCAAGGATAATCAGGACAAGACACAACTAGAATACAAATTAGGACAGATTGAGGAAAAACTTAACAAGGCTCAAGCCTTAGTTAATATTCCTGCCGAAAAATTACCCGCAGTTACTAAGTTAGTACGACAAGCATTGGCCGAAGAGAAAGCCATTGATGCTAGGATTGAGTCGTTAAACTCCCAGAAAAAGAACAAGGAGAAGGAATTTAATACCCGCAATGGTGTATTTGGGGATAATAAGGAGATTGCCGACAAAGCAAAAGGGCAACAATCCCTATTTGCTGGAGATATATTTGAGGCCAGCACTAACACTTTAGCCAATACCATTAAGCCTATTAACGACAGTATAGCCAAACTGGAGGAGGAGAAACAGCGCAATGCTAAAATCCTTACCGATAAGGTTGAACTGGAGTTACAGGGAGCGCAACAGGAGATTAAGGAGGAGGTTAAAGCGGAACCAAAAGGAGACCTATTTCTAAAGGCAAGTGAAATTATTGAAACAAGCCCAAAAGGCAGGGTATTGTCAGATATTAATGAATTAATACACACTGCAAAGAACATACAACAATTAAAACAACTATTAGAACTTCCTTATATAAAACAAACATTCGGGTTGGTTCAAGAAGTTAATAGTGCAATTAACTATCTTGAAAGACATCCTGAAAAGCAAGAGCAACAGGTTAATCAAAGCGAAAAAGGCGATTTTGACTTTGAGGCTCTTTTTGAAGAAACGCCATCAAATGAAGTCAATGGGAAACAAGAACCGGACAACTACGAAGATTGGTATCAAAATAGCAGTTTTTCTAAGAAATGGGCCGCAACTAGAGCTGAGGCTATAGAGAAGGTAAAACAAACCTACATTAATGCTTTACGGACAAAGAATGAATGGGAGAGTAAGGATTATAAAAATCACGGAGGAAGCGTAGAGGTTGGTAAAAATAAAGATGATTTCGATGGAGGAAATGTAGGCATTGACTATATCAACAATAAGCGAAAAAAAGATGCGATTAGTAATGCAATATCGGATACAGAACAGGCTATTACCGATTTGAAAAGTTTAAAACTGTCACAATCGGAGATAGATAATTTTATTTCAAGCATAAGCAAAGCAGAACAGCCAAAAGTTAAGCCCGAATTTGCAGGGAGTGTTCTTGAAACGGAGAGTAAAACAGAAAACAAAACCTACTCTATACCAGAAACATTCAACCTATCAACATTCTCCAAATTTAGCACAGAGTTAAGCAATGGTAATGTTCAGGTAGATGATTTTAAGAAAGCCTTTAACGTACTAATTGAGAGTAAGGCTTCAATTATTGAGGAGTTATCCAAGAAAACAAAAGCGGAGTTACTAGCCAACATGAACAGCATGGGGCAGTATCGCTACAAGAACGAAAATAAGGACTCTATAGTTAAGGCTTTATTCAGCGATATGCTGATGACGTTTTCTTTTGGTAGTATTTCCTACAATATGGGCGAAACCATAGAACAGGCTATAACTAAAAAAGTTGACGCTACTACACAGGAGCAAATTAACGACTATGTGGACGAGACCAAGAAGCGTAGGGAGGAGTATTTGGAGCGTGTTAAAGCCCACAAGAAAGCACTATCAAACCCAGAAACGCTTGAGGAGTTTAAGGTATTCATTAAGTATAACGGAATTGAGAAACTATCTCCAGAGCAAAAGGCTACCTACGATGATTTAGTTACCGACAAGGTACTTGAAAATAGAAGTGACGATGCTAAAAAAGGAGCGATAGTAGAGAAGGTAGATTTAGGTGACACAGAAATGTCTATTGCTGAAACTAAGCACACCAAAACTGGCATACCTTTATTTGTTGTTCGTTTATCTGCAAGAATACCTGAGGAACAGTACAAGGAGTTGAATAAAAAGGCAAAACAACTTGGAGGTTACTACTCATCATACGCAAAAGATGGAGCGATACCGGGTTTTCAATTCAAAACTTTAGAACAAGCCCAGGCGTTTAGTGGACTTAAAACTCAGGATGCCTCAAATATTGATATAAAAGAGGAGGTAAAGGAGCAAAAAGTAGAGCAGAAAATCTCCAAACTAAGGGAGAACGCTCAAAAGATTATAGAGAGGGTTGACTCTGAGTTAAACAGAGACAGGCTAACTAATACTGCAAAGAGAGCAAGAGAAGCCGCTTCTACAGAGGCTAGGTTGAACGAGGAGAAGCGTATTGCTCAAACCATGCTTAACATTGCCGATGCAATAGAGAATGGAGATGTAAAACTACTCGATGGCATTAAGGCAAAAACTCACATAGAACTACTGGATAACCTTATTAAATCAGCAAAATACGCTGAAATAAGTAGCAAGGCTGAAAGTTATTCTGATAGACAGAAGTATGAAGGAGAACCCGCGACACTTGAGACTATTGAATACCTGAAAAATGGATTCTACCCAAGCATTTACGGAACAACGCTGAAAGATGTAATTAACAAGGTTGAGAACAAGCCCGGATTAAAACAACTTGCGACTAAATGGAGTAAGAAGTTATCTGGACTAGGAGAATACGACAGTTACCAAGTAACAAATGATACAGATATATCCGAAATAGAGCAACTATTCAACGGGTTATCAGAGAGCGATAAGAAGTACAACCGTATAGGCACAGTATTAGCCGACTTTAACAGGCTAAAGACAATGGGTATTGAAAACGACTCCATGCTACGTGCCGCACTTAGGGAGTACATTCAGTTCCGTGGCAAAAAACAGGCTCCTGACAAAGTTAAGGAGTTAGAACGAGCCATTGTTGGCCGTGCAAAGAATTTGGGTGTTGACTTCTTTCCGACTCCAGCAGAGACCGCTAAGATGATGGTTGAACTAGCAGGGGTTACTGAGGATATGGAAATACTTGAGCCAAGCGCAGGGAACGGCAATATAGCAGACCAAATTAAGCAAGTAGGTGTAATGCCTGATGTTATAGAAATATCCTCAGAATTATCCGAAATACTCAAGGCTAAAGGCTACGATGTAGTGGCAGATGATTTTATGGAGTACACTGAAAAGAAGTACGATAGAATCATAATGAATCCTCCTTTCTCAAATGGAATGGATGGAGACCATGTAAAACACGCCTACGAAATACTTAAACCGGGAGGGAAACTTGTTGCTATTGTTGGAGAGGGAACATTTATTAGGAACGATAAAAAAGCCACAGCATTTAGGGAGTGGCTTGAAGAGGTTGGAGGCAATGAGACTAAACTAGAAAGCGGAACATTCCAAGATAAAACCTTGCTTAATACCACTGGAGCAAACGCTAGAATTGTTGTTATCGAGAAAGAAGGTGAATTTATTGATGATACACCAGATGAAACTGTAGATAAACAGGAAGTAGTTAACGAGAATGTTTCTCAGGATAAAAAAGAGGTTGAACAAGAACAGTTAGAGGCAGTAGAGCCTATAAATGATATTCAGGACTTTGGGGAGAAGGTAGGAGGAGCCAGAAAAGATATGGGTATAACCCGAACCGCAAGGGAAAAGGACTCTATGCCAGCATGGAGAAGAAAGTATGAGTATGCAAACCCTAATGGAACGGTAATGCTAATTGGTAAAGTGGACACCTCTAAGCCTTTTATTGTGAACTTCTTTGAGGAAGTAAAAGGCATGATGGGTAAACACAGCCGACAAATTATAGTAAGCGAAGTAAAGGATGGGTATATTACAAGGAATCCAATGATTTTTAGCTCAGAGGAGGAGGCAGAAAATTACATACCTATATACGAAGTTCACAGACAAGGTTATAAAATAAACCAAAAGGGCGATGAATTTGTAATTTACAAACGTGCTTCTACAGGTAAAGCCCTTGAGTTTGATAAATTTCCAACCATTGAGGACGCACAGGCTTACATAAACTCCACAGAGGGAGCAACATCTCTTCTTAACAGGAAAAGGGAGTCGTTTAGTATTCCAAGCCTTGAAAGAGTACAACGAACCGGAAAGGACTACAGGCAAGGTAAGAACATTTCTACCGATGAGTTTTATAATACATTTGGATTTAGAGGTGGAGAGTTTGGAAAGTGGGTAAAACCAGAGGAGCGACAAGCCCTTTTAAACATTGCCTACGACTCTTTAATGGATATGGCGAACTTACTAAACCTTCCTCCAAAAGCATTGTCTCTAAACGGTGAACTTTCAATCGCATTTGGAGCAAGAGGGATTGGTGGACTAGAGGGAGGCGTAAAAGCACACTACGAAGGTAATAGGGCTGTAATAAACATGACCAGACTAAACGGAGCAGGAAGTTTAGCCCATGAATGGATGCATGCCCTTGATAACTACTTTGGATTGCAGGATGCTAAACAAGATTACTCCAGGGATGATAAAGGCGAACTGATTAGTAAGGATTACTTCTTCTCAGAGGTAAAAACCTACAAGGCTGGAATGAGACCAGAACTTAAAAAGGCACTGGAGGAAATTTTGGACAACCTAGTTAAGAAAACCGTTACTAGAGATATAGCCCAAGATGCTAAACAAAAACTCTACGATGGGTTTGAAAGGAGTATTTTAGGAGAAGCAGACCGTTTAAAGGCAAAACTGAATAATGGGGTGCGAACTTATAAATACAACAGAAAGACCAAACAAAGAGAGGAAGTTGTAGTAAAAGCAACCGCAGAGCAACTAGAGAAGGCCAATGCCTTAATAGATAAAATCACATCAGGCAACTCTGAAAAGCCTAAATGGCAATCCATAACCGCTAATTCTTTTGGTGATTACTCGTATATCAGCGATGATATTAGAGCTCTTGACGAGATATATAAATCAGTGTTTGGGGGAACCGGTTTAAAGAGAAACGGCAACGGATATTATAACTTTGGCTATTACGCTGAAAAGTTATACCACATCAAGGAAGAACTAGAGAAAGCGAAAAACGGAGAGCAGGAAACAGTAAAAATTAAAACGGATTTACTGGATAGCTCCTCACGATTTGACGCATCAAGAGTTAGCCCTTACTATAGTAAGCCAATTGAAATGCTTGCGAGAGCCTTTGAGCAGTATATGGTAACTAAACTTGGAACAGAAAAGAGCGACTATTTACAGTACGATAAAAGCCCAGTTTACAAGGCTCTTTACGATATTACTCCATACCCAGAGGGAGAAGAGTTAGAGACATTAAACAAAGCCTTTGACAACCTATTTAGCGCAATTAAAACCGAGGAGAGGGAGGATGGCAATGTGGTGATGTTTAAAGCCAACAACCCAACCTTTTACCCCAATGCAGAGAAATCCTTAGAGTCATTAAGCGATAACAACAGAACACCCGAACAATGGAGAGCCGAACTGCTAAAGAACGGAGCCAAGGAATCTGAGTTAAACTACATGGGATGGAGCCAATTTGTAGAGGGTAAGAGAACCTTGACAAAAAATGACTTGACAGAATTTGTCAACTCGAATAAGGTGGAGGTGCAAGAGGTTGTAAAACAAACAGAACCTCTTCAAGTAACAAAAAATGATGCTTTAAAAGCAGAATTGGTTGATGATATGTGGTATGTTGATTTCGGACAAACAACAGTACCTATTAGAAAATTCTCAGCCGAAACAAAAGAAGAAGCAATTGAACAAGCGGTAGAAGAGTATAATGAAAATATTGGGGAATATAATACAAATGGAAACACCAAATTCGCCCAGTACTCCACCCCCGGAGGCAAGAACTACAGGGAGGTGTTGCTGACTTTGCCTAGTTTTAAATTACCTCCTAAAGCAGACGATAAATTAAGACTAGAATTGCTATTTGAAAAAAGAAAACGAATTACAGAGAGTGAAAATCCAGACCAAGAACAACTAAGAATAATTAATGATAAAATAGAAATTATTTCTAATAGAATTGATGAGTCAAAAGATTTTCGAAGTTCCCACTTCAACGAACCCAACATAGCCGCCCACGTAAGACTAAGCGAATTTACCGACAAGCAAGGTAGAAGAGTACTGTTAGTAGACGAGGTGCAGAGTGATTGGGCGCAGAAAGGGAAAAAAGAAGGATTTAAGGTTCCTGCTGAATTTAACGAAGAAGAATTTAAGGATTGGTATGAAAGAGTCAAAACTGACCAAGAACCAAACTATTCCGACCTGCAAAACGACAATAAGTTTTATAATTACGCCAAGCAAGTATTTCTTGATGAGAAACAGGAGCGCATAGATAGAGATGCTGTTCCCGATATGCCATTCAAGAAAACCGACCAGTGGGTAGGCTTAGGAATGAAGTGGGCGATACAGTATGCCGCCAAGAATGGTTTTGATGGCGTGGCTTGGACTACTGGAGAGCAACAGGCCGAGAGGTATGATTTGAGTAAACAGGTGGACAGCATAGCAACAAAGAAAGAAAGGAATGGACTTTATACTATTTTGGGAAACAAAAATGGCAAACATGTATTTACTCAAATTGATATTCCAGAAAATAAACTTGAAGGAATTATAGGGAAAGACCTTGCCAAAAAAATTATTGATTATCACAACGAAGTATCTTCTGGTTGGCATTCTTTTTCAGGAATTGATTTACAAATAGGCGATGAAGGAATGGTAGCCTTCTACGACAACATTATTCCTTCATGGGTGAATAAGTACGCTAAGAAATTTGATACCAAAACAACCACTACCGAGATTGATACCACACCTGATATAGTAGAGCATGGTATTGATTTAAACACTGGAGAGGTAAATAAAACCAAGGAGTATAAACAGGTTCACTACTTACCCATAAGCGACAGCATGGTTAAAACCGTAATGAACGGACAGCCCATGTTCAGAAGTGCTGGTGATGTACTGAATAATTCTGAAAGCGAGAGAAAGTTCCTAGCAGTTCAGTCAGAATTTAATAGGATTGCCGAACTATCCAATGGAGCCATAACCGCAGAGTTAGTTAGAACTGTAGATGAACTACCAGAGGTATTAAGAAGGAATGGAATATCGGAAAAAACAATCAATGCAATATCCGAGGATATTAAAAAGAGCCATATTTCGGGATTCTTTTTAAGGGGCAAAGCCTATGTAATTAGCGACAACGCCATTGATGCAAAAGAGGCTGTAAGAACTCTTATCCACGAAAGAGGAGTACATGGAGGTATTAGAATATTAATCCCCGATGCAGACACAAGACTTGACTTTTTAGAAAGGGTATATGAGTCGATTGGGGAGGAAGCCTTCAATAAGATGCTTCTTGAGAATGGAGGACACCCAGATCAGTATAAAGAAAAAAGTAATTGGGAAAAGGGCGAAGAGTACCTTGCTTTCCTATCCGAAAAGATAATTACCGAGAAGGATTTAACCCCAAAAGAAAGGGGTGTTTGGGAGTGGCTTAAAAATTATATCAATAATTTAGTAGGTAAAGTGTTGCGTTTTGATGTAAATAGTATTAAATTTACTGATAAAGAACTAGCCCACATTGTTAGGGCATCAGTAAGCGCAAACCATGTCACTACTAACATTCCATCTGGAAGAGGAAGAGCAGAAAAAGAAACGTCACCTTCGTCAGTTCGAGAGGAGAATAGGAACAATAGCGTACTGGAAGGGAGTGACAGAGGAGACGATGTACACGATAACGTACAATATCCCGATAGCAGAAGATCACGATGCCTCCAGCATATTAAAGATGCGCTCGGAAAAGAACAACTAAACAATCTCCCCTACAATCACGGTACTGGAATAAAATTTGACCGCTTTGACATTGGCAAGGTAGGCGCGGGAACTGGAGAAAAAATTCACGGATTCGGTTTATACTTCAACATTACCACTCTGGATAAAGAGGTAGGTAAGTCATACGCTAGAATGAACACCCTTTACACCCCTCAGGGTATTCAGTACATGAATGATGTAAAGAAGGATGTTGGAGCGTTGGCTCAATCCTATCTTAATAAGGCTTTCTTAAAGCATCATGGCCGAGAAACCAAGGAAAGCACTATCAGCGCACTAAAAAAACTACTTGAATTAGCATCAACCGACAATGCAAAAACTACACTCAGCAGTTTGATTGCCTACGTGGAGTCAAAACCATTCCCCAATGATAGGTACCTGGTAACAGGAACCATAAAAAGTAACAGGAAGGACTTTAACTTTTTATCGTGGAATGAACCGCTATTTAAGGATCAGTGGGATGCTATTATAAACAGGCTAAAGGTTGAGCAGTTTAACGAGAATGAGTTTATTGAGAAGATTGCCAATAACACCTATGCCTATAACATAGACACCAATACCTTTGAGTTTAACGATCCTACCGGAATGAACGCCTACAGAGCGTTATCCGAAGTAGTAGGAGGCGATGAAATAGCCAGCAATCTACTAAGCAGAGCCGGAATAGATGGAACTATCTACTTTGACAATACCGTAAACGATGGCAACGAAAGAATAGATGTTTGCTTATTCTCCCATGAAGGGGTTGACATTGAAGATACAGTAATGTTTAGACACGCTGGTGAGTACATTAAGGGTGCAACCAACGAAACAGACCTTTCAAACCTTGAGATAGCCCAAGAGTTAATTCAGGACAGAATGTACTCGGTTAGAAAATTGCAGGATATAATCAGCAAAAGAGGAGGTAAGATTGATGACTTCTCCAATGTGTATATTCTCGAAAATTTAGCCGCCAGTAAAGCCGATGCCGCAATGGACTCTTTCAGAAATAAACAGTTGAAAGAAATTACCAGCGTTATTGCGGAGATAATGAGTACTACCGGAGCAACGTATCAGGAAGTTACTGATTATATGATTGCCAAGCATACCCCAGAGCGCAATGAGTATTTTAGGGAGCAAGGACGAAAAGGTGAGAAATTTGCCGGGGAGTTAAACGACAAGGAGGCCGAGGATATTGTTAAGGCATTTGAGGACAAAATAGGAGAGTTAACCACGTTCAGGCTTTGGGATGCAATCAGAAAAGCCACCAACTTCACCTTGGATAAATACTTGGAGTATGGGTTTATCAATAAAGCGGATCATACCCATATTAAGGCTAGATGGCACTACTATATTCCGCTTAGAGGATGGGCTGTAAAGGATGAGATTGATAGCATTTGGGATTATTCCGATAAGGAATCGGAGGGATCGCTAAACCTGATGAAAACAGCCAAGGGAAGAACCAGCAAAGCGGATAATCCACTAGCGCATATTATTAGTATGGCCCACTCTGCAATTGTTACCGGGGAGAAAAATATGATCAAACAAGCAACCTTTAGGCTTGCCAATAACAATAAAGAAATGAAAGACCTCTTTGTACCTAAGAAGGTATATCAGGTTATAACTGGAAAAGACTCTGATGGTAAGGATATAATTACCGAAGTGTACGAAAAACCAGAACAAAAACTATTTGACGAAGGAAAAGTAATTACCAAGACCAACAGAAGTCACCATAGGTTTAGACCTGTTAACCAGTCAAAGCAAAACGAGGTAACAGCATGGGTTAATGGAGAGAAAGTAGTGGTGGTTTTTGACGATCCAAGGATTGCCAATGCCATAAACTACAATAATCAGTGGTGGGAAGGAGGCACAAGGGGAGTTCAGGACACTATTGGAAGAGCGACCAGATGGCTATCGGCCAACTTTACATCGAAAAACCCCGCTTTTATTCCTATAAACTTACTGAGAGACTTAGGGTATTCCTCCTTATCTCATGCAATCAGGGATGATGGAAACTTTACGCTTTACGCTAAGAATATGAACAAGGCGAGAAAGGCCATTGTGAGAAACCTTAACGGCAAGTTTGATCCGAATAACGAGGGCGATAACCTTTACCAGCAATTTTTAAAGCATGGTGGGGAAACTGGATGGGTCCATCTTGATAATATTGACACTGTAAAGAAGGAGTTACTTCGCGATGTAAACAAACTAAGTAAGACAAGCGGGTTTGCTCGTAGAGTATTGGTGGATAAGATTATTAAGAACGCTGGGAAGAAATTGGAACACATGGCCGTTTTCTCTGAAAACATAAGCCGTTTTGCTACATTTTTAGCCAGCGTTGAAGCAGGTAAGACCTATACTAAGGCCGCTTACGATGCAAAAAACATCTCCGTTAACTTCAACCGGAAGGGAAGAGTAACCGGATTCTTTGGAAGTTTGTTTGCCTTCTTTAATGCCTCTGTTCAGGGTGGTAATAATATTCTGAGTATAGCCAATAAAAACAAGGGCAAATTTGCTACTACAGCCGCGCTTTTCTATGCGTTAGGAATTATGGTAGCCGCTTTACACGACTCCTTGGAGGATGACGACGAGGAAACTTACTTTGACAATAGTGACTATGTAAGAAGGAACAACCTGGTACTAAATATTGGAAACGGCAAATACCTATCATTGCCATTGCCTCACGGATTTAGAGGATTCTATGGGTTAGGTGATATGACCTACTCCTACATGAAAGGAAAGATGACCGCAGGAAACATGGTGAAGGATGGGTTAAGTGCAATGGTTAGCAATCTATCCCCTGTTGATCCTGTTTCATTAGTTACAGAAGAAGGATGGGTGGATGTTAGGCCAGTAATACCCACAGTGTTTGTTCCTTTCTATGATATTGCCATGAATGCAGATTATTCAGGCCGTAGAGTTTACCGGGAGCCATTTAGCATAAAGGAGGAAAATATAGGCGCAGATAGCCAGCAATACAGAAAAGGCGTTAATCCTGTGCTTAAATCCATGTTTGATAGCTGGTTTGAATTGGGTGGTGGTGATCCTGAAACAAAAAAACAGTACTACCGCGAGGATGGGAAAACCAAAAAGGTACATGAACTATTCGATATGAACCCAAGTAAAGCAGAACACCTGCTTACATACTACTTAGGGGGTAGAGGGAAGTTCTGGACTGATGCCGTTACATTCTCCAATAATGTAGTAAAGGAAACCTACAGTGCCGCTAAAGAAAACAGCACAATGGGCGAGGCCATACTGGATATTTACACTGGAGTAGATTTTAATAGCGCACCAGTAGCCAATAGACTTATTAAAGAGCCATACTCCTATGAGTTCCAAAAGCAGTACAGCAAACTGAAAGAGGAGTACATTATTAATAGTTCCCTTGAGAGTACATTTAAAGGGCTAAGAAGATACGAGGATGCCGCAGAGATGGTAAATGAGAAACGAACATCAATACTCATTAAGACCTCCGAGAAACGAATTAAGCAACTATACGATATGTCCATGTATGAAGGCGTAACAGAAAAGCAGTACGAGGAATACATGAAGAAAATAGACAAGATCAAAAAGCAAACAGTTGAAAAAATAAACAGCCATGATAAAAAAAGCGGAAGAAATTAACTACAAGGTATTCACCCGAACAAACCTTGGATTAAAAAAGCCCCAACCTGTTTCTAATGTAAGCATCCTTGAGGAAGATGTGAGCGACAACCTTCAACTACTTGAACGGTGTAGGCAGAACTGGGAGGCGTTGAATGATTTTAGGGAGCGCAGACGAAGGGCTAGAAAGTACCAACGAGGCGATCAGTGGAGTGATGTGGTGGTTGATCCAGACAATAAGAACAAGTTCATTACCGAGTCCGACTATATTAAACGGCAGGGTAAAGTTCCGCTTAAACAGAATATCATTAGGCAACTAATGAAGAATATCATGGGGCAGTTCAGAACCTCAGAGACTAAAACTATTGCCGTGTCGAGAAAGCAAACCGACAGAGGGTTGGGGGATATGGTTAGTCAGGCCATTGAGTACGCCTCTCAAATAAATATGATTCCTGAATTGGACGCAAGAGCATACGAGGAGTTTATGCTATCTGGTTCTTGTGTTCAAAAATTAGGGTTTGGATACCTTAAAGAGCGAGACATGGAGGATATTATGGTATCAAACCGTAATATGAACCGAATGTTTTTTAACTCCGATGTGCAGGATATTCGCGGGAATGATTTTAGGTTAATCGGGGAAATTGTGGATGCACCCCTTGACAGCGTTGTAGCATCATTCGCCAAAACACCCGCAGATGAAGCCCGAATTAGGGAGATATACCGAGGATCGGATAATGAACTAATGATAAACACCCAAGGACTTACCGCGAATGAAACCGATAAGTTAAGCTGGCTTAATCCTGTAGGTACTGATAAGGTTAGACTGTTTGAAATATGGTACCTGGAGAATGAGTGGAAAATGTACGTTAGGGATGAGGCTACGGGTATTCCATTTATGACAAAAAGGAGCGTGGCTGATTTAGCCAAAGAAAATCAGAAGAGAATTGAGATGGCTAAAAAGCAAGGTATTCCAGCCGATGAAGTACCCATGTTGCTGTACGAGAAAAGAACAGATCAGGTGTGGAAAGTTAAGTACGTTTCCCCCTCAGGCCATACTTTATTTAAAGGAGAAACACCCTATGCACATGGAGAACACCCATATATTACTTTGCTTTACCCTTTGATTGATGGAGAGGTTTGGGGATTTATTGAGGATATTATTGATCAACAAAGGTACATCAACAGGACTATTACTTTGCTTGACTTCATTATTGGAGCATCGGCCAAGGGCGTTCTGCTTGTACCCGAAACAGCCTTAGGAACATATACTCCAGAGGACTTTTCCGCACAGTACACAAAGGTTGGTGGAGTAATTATTTACACCCCAAAGCCCGGAGTAGAACCTCCAACACAAATTAGCTCTGCATCATCCAGCGCGGGAGTAAGTGAGTTAATCCAAATGCAGATGATGTTAATTCAGGATATATCAGGAGTTCATGGAGCGATTCAAGGGAAAACACCCGCATCGGGAACAGCCGCGAAACTTTATGCACAGGAGGCCTCAAACGCTTCATTGAACACTGCAGACTATATGTACGCTTTTTCGGGATGGAGAAATAGAAGGGATCGGAAAATAATGAAACTTATTCTACAGTTCTACGACTCTCCAAGAAATGTAGCCATAAGCGGAATGGTTGGAGCGAAATTCTCTGTTTATGATCCTAATTTAGTTAGGAATAGTGACTATGATATTATCACAACACAAGCACCTAACAGCTCAAACTACAGGGGATTAATTGAGGATACATTAACAGATTTGTTGAAAAATCAGTTAATAACCCTAGAAATGTACCTACAGCATACCACACTCCCATTTGCGGATCAACTTCTTGAAGATGTGAGGAACGGAAAGAACCAGATCGGAACAGGGGAGATACCAAATATGGATGGAGCAGTTCAGGGTACTAATCCTAAATCAATGGCACTGATTAATCAGATGCTTGGTAGAAATGCAGGATAACTAATTGTTTAACTTAATACTATAACCAATGTTAATAATCAACAAAAACGGAAACGGTTTAACCATTTTAAAAGAAGAGAATGGAATAAACATTTTAACAACTCCGAAAATTGCGGCAATATCAGATAGAAATCTTGATAAGATTGAATCTGACGCAAGTGTATCCGCAGGAGGAAAAACCTCAAAGAGTAAACTTACATTTTACGATGGTCAGAAATTCACCTATATGTGGGTGGAGGAACAGCTATCTGAAATGCAACTTGGAAGTTATACTGGTTCACAGGCTGGATTAGTAATAACATCCGTTACTGCTATTGCGGGTATTGATGTAGATAACACTACAGTTATTGGCAGTGTACCTCTTCCTGCCTATGCAGAAGCAACTGTAAGTAACGGAGTTAAAGTTCATTTCCCTATTACTTGGGATGATGGCACCCCTGACTACGATGGGGCAACTGCTGGAGAGTATGTTTTTTCTGGTACTCTAACCATGCCAACCGGAATAACTAACCCGAATAGTATAAAAGCATCAGTCACGGTGACAGTAGGTACCGTTGAATAAATAAAAAACCCCTCTTTGGAGGGGTTTTTTATTATTATAATTAACTTTGTTTGAATAAAAATACCATGATGAACAAATTTCTAAGCATTGTATTTATTGTTTTTGTTGTTGCAATAGCATTTTCTTTCAGTTTTGTTGATCTTAAAATACCTGTATTCACATGGAAGGATATTGCATTGATGGCGTTATTTTATGTTGCGATATGGGTAGCCTCTATGTTGCTGGTAAGTATATTTACAGAGGAAAGCAACCCTAAAAACACTATTACTATTCCTCTGACAATGTTTTTTATTATGCTATCGTTCCCATTTTTTAAAACAGGGGGATACTTTATAATAACTGGAATACTTTGCAGTATTAACGCCTTAATATCCCCCTATATTATTATTAAAAGGGAGGATTAATACACTTTTTCGTTTTTAAACTCTTTTACTTCCCAATCCTCGGCCAGCATATCGGTTTGAGATGCTAACCAACCAGTAACGATAGATTTTGATGCTGATACCATGTTGATGTTCGGGAGTCTTGTAATGGTATTTTCATCCCCAGGCACAAATAATCCTAATTTTACTCCATCCATAGAACTACCATGATCAGGAGAAATTTGCTCTCCATTTTCAAACCCTAGTAGTTTATGATCGAATGATCCTTTATTCAGGTATATGTACATACCTTTTCCATTCCAACCTTGTCGGGCAACACATTCCCCTTTTTTAAGGAGTTCTAATGCCTGACCAAATGTTAATGATTTTACTTCGCTCATTTTGATAAAGTATTAAGTTAGTATTTAAAAAGAAGCCTCTGAAATAATATTATTTTTTCTTCTTGGAGCCTGAACAACCTCTTCCGGTAGGTCCATAAACTTAGTAGCCAACCAAACACAACCAGCAGTAGAGATAACCCTATCGTCTTTTTGTCCTTCCACTGCACCTAAAGAGCCGTTAGGTTTATACTCGAATGAATCCATCTCATCACAGGCGTAGTTGTCCTTCTCGATGTAAAGTTCATCCCTCAATGCTCCGTTAAGCGTGTCGATAATCATTGGTTTTGTTGACTTATTGGTATGAAAACCCCATTTTACAGGTGCGCCCTGCTTAACTCTGTCTGGAGTAGTTCTAGCGTATAAATTGGGGTAGTAGTCCACAATCTCATCGAGAACGGTTAATGTGTGATCCCCTTCCGTGTCATCACCTTTACCCACCAAGGAGTTAACCTCGACTGCTAGGAGTCCTTTGTTGTACCACATCCCTAGTTGTGCCGCTTTCCAAGCGAACATATCCTGATCCAAATGTCCATGCCATACCGCACACACCTCTGGCCTATCTCCAAACATCATCCAGTACCGATCTATAACCTTTATTGTGGAGTAGTCTGCTCCTTCCGATGTTCCCCCAATATCCGCAAACAAGCAGTACCTATTCTTTATATTGCTCTCGCGATCCGGTTCTATCCAAACTTTTAAACAGCCCTTGTCGTTTTGAACAAATTCAATATCCTCCAAGGATTCTTTACCCATGATGGATTTACCCATTAATTCGCCTACACGTAAAGGTTTTTCACAGGTCTTTCTTGCCCTAGAAACATACATTGGTCTAAACCTTCTCCTTCCGGTAGATTGAAAAGCCTCTGTTGCAGTGGTTGGAAACTCTGACTTCATGCGCCAATCGTCATAGTTCTCTGCCGCCTTGTAGTTCCGGTACCACATTATACCCTCCAAGGTTGCGCCCTGTTCCCACTGCCATAACTCATCCTCTGTCCATGACTTAATAAACTGAACAGGGTTATCCACAGGCATCCGGTAACGTTCAATTTCAAACCATGCTACAAAAACAGGACTATATGCAGACTCTCCCCTTTCTGCCGCAATCCATTCCCGATGGAAGTAATTACCTACACCCTTTGCCGTACTCTCCTTCACTATTAAGGTATTGGGAGAAAAGGGAATGGTATTGGCAACCGATTGGGCTAAATCCTCTGCGGATCGCTTTGGGGTACTTTGCCACAAACCAATTTCGCTAAGATGGGCCATCGAGAAGTCAAACGATCTCAGGTTTTCGGGTTTTTGTGCCGAACCTACCCCGATTATACAGCCTCTTTCCTTAATAATTCGGGTTTTAGTTGATCCCTCAAATGGGGTAAACGATAACTCTCCCAGTTCCTTCGGGTAGTATTTAAGCAATCGCGAGTACATCCCTCTGATATTTCTTGATTGCTCCTCCACATCGGCAACTACAACCGAGTGCCAGTTGGTTAAAAGCCTTGCCTGTATCCAAGCCATGTAGATTTGTACTAACGTAGAGCCGCCCCATTGCCTTGCTTTAAGCAGAACAACTCTAATAGGAGTGTTAGACAGCCTTAACCTCTCCAGTTCTGCCAGTAATTTTCTTTGAGCTGCATTTAAAACAAAAGGGATAGCCTGTTTACTCTCCTTGTCCTGAATTTTACAGGCTGTAGCGGCATAAAACTCAAAATCATAATCCAGCCTACAGGATGATATTTCACTCATCATGTGATCCCTATTTGAATCTGTAGGGGTAAAGCCTGACTCTAAAAGCAACGTGTCTATATCCCCTCCATTTAATTTCTTGATGAGATCAATCTGCATCATAGGAGTTGGGAGCCAAAAGCGCACAGGCTTACCCTTAAAGAGAAAAGACAACTCTTCTCTAGGAATCGTTGAACCCTCTCCGGTTATAGGATTATAATGAGGGAATAATTGTCTATTCCTCTCTGTATTCTGGTGGATTTTTGCCTCTATACTCATTTTCCATTAGTAGTATTATTCGTTGCACCGACCTCCATGAGACAAAATAGTACTTGTCCTGAACTTGCGTGTATAAGTACTGCTTTGGTACTTGAGTCGCTAGTTTGCCTAAATCCTTTTGGCATTTGAGAAAGTAAGCATACATATCCCGGTACTTCTCATCAACGCAGGAATCTCTTCTTTTTCTTGGTTTTGACATTGTAATATTGTTAGTAGGTTGCTCAAACTTAGTACAATATTGTAATATGTAGTACGCATATAGTAATAAAGTAATTAACCGATGTATTAACATAATCAGGCTTAATTAATGTAATATGCTTTATTTGGTTTCTAATAGTACAACAAAATACAATAAAGACTAAATGCAATAACGATGTCTGAAATCAGAGAAAAAGCGTTACAAACGCTCAAGAAAAAATATCCAGATAAGGAGTTTGCAGAGGACGAAGATTTAACATCGTACCTAGTTGATCATATCGGAGAGCTGGAGGACTATCAGACTAAAAACTCCGAGGCCAACGGTAAACTTATCGAGATTTTTGAAGCGGAGCCAGAACTGGTTGCCATTATAAAAGATTTAGTGGCAGGGGCAACGCTCAGAGAGGCATTAGCGCGTCATGTTGATCCTCAAGACTTACAGCCTGTAGAGGGTGATCCCGACTATGAGGGATGGACTAAAAACCGAAACGAGCGAGTTTCTAAGTTGGAAGGCAATAAGAAACTAGCCGAGGAACAGCAAAAAAACATTGATTTATCCATAGCCCAAGCGGAGGAGTTCGCCCAAGAAAAAGCGATGACTCCAGAGGAAACAAACGCCTTTTTGGATAAAGTGGACGAAACCCTTGCTCCAATTCTTAACGGAAAGGTGGATAAGAATTTCCTTGAGCAAATGTGGAAGGCTCTGAACTATGAAACCGATTTAACCAGTGCTAGGCAGTTAGGAGAAGCATCTATGCTGAATAAAAAAGTTATCGCAGAAAAGGAAAATGTAGTAGGCGATGGACTACCTAATATTAGCGGCAGTGGTGACGAAGTGAAAGCATCACCTCCTAAAAAGAAGGGATATATAGAACGACTAAAAAACGAAAATTACTAAAACAAACGAGAAATGAAAAGCAATCAAATTTTTAAAATCTTAGCCGCCCTGTTTGTGGTGGCTCTCGTTGTTCTAGCTGATAGCCTTATTGGAGGTGCGGCTGGAGTAACATTCGCTACCGTTGTGGTAGCAGGAGAAGCAGTAACCGAGCAAGGTGTTCGGGATGAAACTTCTGGGGTACCCGATTTAGATATGGAGGATATATCTGCTACGGTAGTAGAGATGAATCCGGCACGTACCCCATTGGATACTATGATGCGGAAAATTCGGAAGGCCGAGAAGATTGAGTCGATGATTAAGAAATTTTACTCAGTAGGATCAGAACCTTTAACCGATATATTAGCCGCCGATGCAACATACGGCACTTACGCCTATGCTTCTGGAGATGGGTTAACATCTAGGACTTTCAAGGTAGAAAATCCTTCCATTTGGGCTGTAGATGACACTTTGCTTGCAAGGGATGTGGTTGTTTTAAAAACAAAGGTAGTGGGTGTTATTGGAACCCCTGCCAATGAAACTACCGAAGATATTGTATTCTATGTAAACAGTATAAGTGCTAATGGTATTGAGTTAATTCCTCTTAATGGTATTAAAGGATCAGGCGCAAATGCCGCTAAGTATGTTATTCCAGACATGACCGCAGGTAGAGTATTCTACAGAATGGGTGTGGCTAAGAATGAAATGGATATTCAGCACGATCAGTTTGCATTGCTACCAGAACCAGAGGACAACTACTGCCAGTACTTTATTTCACAAATTGAAGAATCTACCTTCCAACGTTTAACCAAAAAAGAGGTTAACTGGGGCTTTAGCGATTTTGAGAGACAGAACCTTTACGGCATGAAAGCTAAAATGGAAATGTCGTTTGTGAATGGTATTAAGGCGATAGTTTATAATACAGACAAGAAAAACAAACGATACACCACCGAGGGTATTGCCCGAAGAGTAGGCCACTTAGTTGATTATACAAAATCAGCCGGGGTAACTCAGGACAACTACCTAACTTGGATGGAAACCGTATTTACAGGCAATAGCGGTTCTCAGGAGCGTTTGCTATTTGGAGGTAGCACCCTAATTAAACGACTACACAAGGTAGAAGATATTGCGAAACAGCTTAAAGGTAGCGAGACTAAGGTTAAATGGGGCATTGAGGTAAACGAGATTGTTACCAATTTTGGTAAACTATACATCTACCATCACCCACTATTCTCCTTGACTGGATGGGCTGATAACGGTATGATCTTAGATATGGAGCATGTTAGAAAGCATGAGTTCATGCCTATGAAAGTTACCGATCTAGACCTAATTACTAGCGGACAGCGTAATGCAAAAGCGAGAGTAATTGCGGAGGCATCCTGCGTAACATTGCAGTACCCTGACTGTCACGCCATGATTGTAGGTAAGTAGTAATTATAAGTAAATAATCTTAAAAAAGGGGAGGGTGAAAAATCCCCTCCCCTTTTTTCTAACACAGAAAGCACCATGATTAAAACGTATGTTAGCACCAAAACAATAAGCCTAACCACCTCAATTATTGATAAGACTGGGAAGGCTCACCAGATTAAGTTCGAGAATGGGGCCACTAGCCCATTTAAAAGGTACGCGAAATTCACCACAGCCGACAAAGTAATTCAGGATGCGCTAGAGAGCGATCCAGCGTTCAATGTTTATTTTGCGCTGGAGAGTTCGGTGGAAGAACCTAAGAAAAATAAAGTAACACCACCCCAAGGTAGCAATGATTCAGGCAGTAAATCTGATACTCCAATTACCGCTTCCGAAGTAACCGATTTTGCACAGGCCAGAGATTACATGGTTAACCTGAATGATGGACTAACCAAGAGTATTCTTAAAAGCAAGGCCATTGTACTTGAAGAGGCCACCAAGAGAAATATTACATTCCCTAATCTGAAATAGGAATGACCAGAGCAGAGATCATCGAGCAGGTAATGATTAGGCTAAACGAGTTAATTCCTCTAGGGGAGGGATTAAACGGTTTAGCCGGGGAGGAAGTTACCCCAATAAGCACTCACATAGACAAGTTGTTGGACGAGTCGGCCAGAGAAATTCTTCTGATCGCGCCAACCCATCAATGTCCTTTTAAGAGTGCCACAATCACAACACCCAACACAGACACAGACAATAATTACATTATACTGCCCGATGATTTTCTACGCTTAGTGGGTATGCAGGAGGAGAAATGGGAAGTAGCAGTTTACATCCTGATTGATCCATTGCAACATCCCCAACTATATAATATGCACAAGAACGTATATATAAGGGGATTGGTAAGCAGACCTGCGGCCTTTATTAAGAGTAAAGTATTTGTGGTAGATACTGTAACCACAGTTAAAAAAATTGCTGAGCTGTACTCCACTGCTAAGAATAGAATTGTAGTAATGGGGTATATTCCATTGGTTCCCGCAGAGGGTTGTGACGATCCAATTATAAACGCGCTATCATGGCTTTGCGCTTCCAAAATATTTGCAATATCAAACCGCGCGGAGGCTAAGATAGCCTATGATTACTACAAGAAAGAAATAGAACTGCTAAACCAGTAGATGATGACTCCCCAAGAACTCACACAGCTAATAATGAACTACGTTGATGAGGCTATTGCCAATAAGATCAGCGAGAACAGGTTCAACCCGGTTAAACTATCAGCCACATTCGCTGAGTGGGAGCGAATATATATGGGGAAGTATGATGGGAACGAGGTGGTAACACACAGCACTCTTCGCCAATTGATGAATCAGTTGGATGTGGTGTACGATTACAACCTGGTTCAGTCAAGCAATGATGCGCTGGATAGGGTAATATGGATAACTCCAAACCTAGCCGCACAGAACAACCCGACATCTGGGAGTAGAGCCTTAATATCCGCAGTAACCAATTTAGTTATTACCGGAGCAGGTGCAAAACCTATTTTAAATGTTAATCCCCTTGATGCTTCGTTCACCCTCGCGGGAAATATAAGCATTGGAGGAATAGCGTATAACTCCACTGATGATAAGTGGTACTACAGTAGGGCCAATGGAGTAATTGCAGATTTTAAAACAGGCACACTTTTACCCGAAGAGGTAAGCGGATTACCAGAACACCTTGCTAGCTATGGTATTTTATCCAGCGCGGTATCCGATCATATTGCCCTTACAAACGCACATCTCGAACCAGATGGAACAACCATAAAGGTTACAACAGGAAAATTAGAGGCTCAACTACACACCTTCGCCAACTATTTTGATGTAGTAGGAAGGGCTGTATCCTTAAAGTATAACACGGACGATTTTAATATAGTTGATGGGGTTTTCACATTCAAAAGGAGTATTCCTGATATAACCTCATTAAGTCAAACTGTAGTAAGTAACACCCAGAGTATAGTTACGATTAATGAAGCATTAATATCTCTCGATTTAAGGGTAACAGAGTTAGAGTCAGGGGAAGTTATTCCGGGAGGAGGAACTACAGGGGAGGTGATAACAATAACCGACAGCACTGGTACTCCTAAGTGGTATATCAAGGCAGTTGGAAATAGTTTAGGATTCTACAACGCAAGCAATGTATTAGTGGCCTCGTTGTCAAGTACAGGGGCAGTATCGGCCAAGGACGAAGTTAGCGCATACAGCAACATATAATGAACCAGAGTAGCCCTAGAAAATATATCGTACTGTTAACGGCAGGTGAAAAACCTACCGTTCCTGTACCTAGTAACTTGTCTCCAGTTGACATCAACTGGAAGTCAACTGATATAATGATAGGTCAGTCAGCCTACAATGTGGTTGATAAAAAATGGTACATCAGGGATTCAAGAGGGATAACGGAGTCAACCGATCAGCGATTTAAGGATGTAGGGGATTCATTAACTCAAATATACGCCTACATTAATGGTCAAACCTCTGGATTACCTAGTTATTTCCAGATAATGAATGAAGGGCTACCCAATGAGTACTTGAGACTTAAGAAGCCCCTTGGTTGCGATTATGATATTCAGGCATATACCAATAGTGGACAGTTCCCGCTTACTATTTGGGAGTCTCTACCATACGCTTCTGATTTAAGCATTGGGGGTATAAAGTACAATCCCGATCAGTTTGAGCTTAACAATGTTTACCAATTAACACTAAAAGGAGGTGTCGTAACACCAACCGCACACACTCACTCATGGAGTGATATTACAAGCGGTGTACCCACTGAGTATAACCCTTCAACTCACGGATTAATAAGTGATAGGCACTCAGCATCAGGACTTACGGCAGGACATTTTTTAAGGGCCACATCTGCATCCGCATACGATTTTTTAGCACTAACCAAGGAAGATATTACAAATCTTCTCGCGGATTGGTTTGTAATTGCAGGAACAGCCCCAAATCAATACATCCGATGCAAGTACCCATTTGCTAGTGATTATGAGATACAGGCATATACCAATTCAGGGCAACTCCCTTCTACAATATGGGAGAGTATGCCGATGGCAACATCAACCTCTATTGGGGGAATTATTTTAAATACAGCGCAATTTGAATACAATAGCAGTAACCAGCTAACAATAAAAGATGGTATAATAGCCCCAAAAGAACACACCCATAGTATTATTTATCAACCCAACGGACTTAATGGATTTGTTTACACCGACAATGCCGGGAATCTGTTTATAGATGGTAATATTATTCAGAATGGAAGTACTTACGAAACACACGCAGAGCAGGTTTATACCAAGAACAATACTATAATTCTTAGAGACGAGGCCGTTGCAGGATTGGCTGTTGGGGAGTATGCTGGACTTGTTGCAAAAATGTATGATGGAGTAAATGATGGGTTGCTCATTTATGACAAAGATGGAATTGCTAGAGTAGGAGACGCTGGGAGTTTACAGCCATTGACTACAAGAATAGAAACCCCATCTAACGGTTATTTTGCATACTGGGAATCGCCAGGCACAAGATTAAACTTTAAGCAGATTGCCAAAACAGATATTCCTTCTACTGTGGTTTACACCGATCAGGCAAATGTATTTGGCGATTATGCTCAATCCTTTAAAGATAATATATTAAGAATATACAACCCCGCAAACACATACTACTACACACTAACAGCAGGGGCTATCGCGGCTAACAGAATACTTAACTTTCCTGTGCTTACCGCAACAGACACAATAGTTACAGAAAATCACACCCAAACGTTAACGAACAAGACTATAAGCGCAACCGGGAACACCGTTCTTGCAGAGTGGTTTGAAATTGTTAACGCAGGACAATCTGGAGAGTATCTTCGGGTAAAGAAGCCCCTTGGATGCGATTACGATATTCAAGCATACACTAATTCAGGACAATTCCCGCTTACTATTTGGGAAAGTCTACCAATTGCGTCAACAACATCGTTTGGAATAGTCAAAATAGGCTCTGGTATTAATGTTACAAATGGACTTTTAAGCGTTGCTTCTGGAGCAGGAATGGTTTACCCGGGTGCAGGGATAGCTTTATCAACAGGAAGTGCGTGGGGAGCATCTATTGCAAACAACTCCGAGAACTGGAATACTGCCTACACATACTCACAAGTAGGACATCTTCCTCTTGGTGGAGGAACAATGGCTAATACGAATCTAGTATCGAATCTTAATGCAGATTTACTAGATGGACAACAAGGTAGTTATTATGCAGTTGCTTCAATTTATCCAGCAACAGGACTCTCAACAGGTTATTTACCCTATAAATCATTAACAAGTTTAAGTAATAGCCCTATTTACACTAACGGAACTAGCATAGGTTTAGGAACAACAGATATTGAAGCATGGAGTACATCGTATAAAGGTATTGAATTTGCCAGTACTGCAATAATGGGAGGTGTATCAAATTCATCATTACTATTAACGGCTAATGCTTATTATGATGGAGACTGGAAATACAAAGCAACAAGTACTGCTGGGGTTTTTTCTGTTGACGATACATATCTATCCTATCGTCAGGCTGTTTCAGGCACAGTAGATACTAAAATTACATGGACTACCCCATTTCAAATAGATGTTGACGGAAATTCTATATTTACTGGTAATATGGCAGTCGGAACGACAATTTCAGATTACCATAAATTAAGAGTATCTATATCGCCAACCGATAGTTTATCAGGAAGTTCAGTATTTTCTTGTTACGGTTATCCAACCTACACAGGTGCAGAAACGGCATCAGAGTCATACTACGGATTTAGAGCATATCTCTATCCTATTATTAATACTGACCATAATAATTCAGGAAGTATAATTAGTAGCTATGTTAGTAATCTTCGAAATAGCAATGATGCTTCGGCAGATGATAATGGAACATTGGCGAGTTTGGTAGGAAGTCAAATTACATATGGTCATTATCTTACAAATTCATCTGCTACGCCAATAACAACGACTGCTTATGGATTATACATTGTTCCAAATTATAGAACAGGTACAATTACCAATATGTTTGATATTTATTTAGCGGGAGAGTCTACTGGAGGTACTGCTACTAACAGATGGGGAATATACCAAGCAAATAGTAAGAATAATAAACTTGAAGGAAGCCTCGGACTTGGAATTACCCCTACCGAAAAATTACACGTAAGCGGGAATATTCTTGCAACTGGAGAAGTTACCGCATACTATTCTTCTGATATTAGATTAAAGAAAAATATAGTTGATTTTAGCGGCATTACAATTATTGAGCAATTAGCTCCCAAGATGTTTAACTGGAATAATACTGCTAAAAAGCTAAACACTCAGAAAAATGACACCGATCAGTACGGTGTAATTGCCCAAGAGTTAGAGCAAGTGCTACCCGGATTGGTACATCCGATCTACGGTAAGTATAAAAGCGTTGATTACATCCAGCTTATTCCAATATTAATACAAGGGATAAAAGAGTTAAAACAAGAAATAACCGAACTGAAAATGACCATAAAATAATAATACCATGTCTATCCTATCTACAACTAATATAACCACAATGCTTATTAGAAACACTCTAGGAGAGGCTTCTAATAAGGTGTCTGTGTTATGTACAAGTCCAAATATAAATATGTTTTCCCATAGAAAACCTGTTAGAGAAGCAAGAATTAGCATACCTGCCGATGAAGTTGGAGAAGTTGTTGGATATGGGTTAGAGGTTCCTATATGGGATGGTACCAATCAAGTTTGGACATATTTAAAACCGAGAGGGGGATCATCCGAGCCTTATAGACTTGGTGATTTCAGAGGTTATTCTCACGATGCGGGGATACCTGTTAGAATGGATGATTATACTAGCCGGATATTTTATATTGCATACAACAGTCTTTTAATTTTTTCGGGGATTGCATCATTTCCCGATCCCGATTCTCCTGGTATTGCATGGCCGGATGTATTACCTGATTATTATTTTGCTTGTCAGTTAAAGAATGAGGCAAATGAGATTATCTGGGGAACTCACCCTGATCCAGAAAGCTTCGGGATAAATATTGATTTTTCAGAAACTCCATTTAATACAGCAAATTGGCAAAATAGCGTAATTGAAATTAAGTTTTTCTTTAGTAGTGTGGCTAAAACATTTGCAGAGGCAGATAAAACATCTATAAAAAAAGCTATGCACTATCATTCCACCTCAAATAAAACCACTCAAACGTTTACTACGCTAACAGAAGCGTATGTTGAAGCAGAAATAACCGCGATTGCTAACGATCCAACCTCGGCAACATGGTTTACTAAAGATGGCATATATGATCCAGAAAATCTTCCTGTACCTTTAGAAACTGCTGGTCCTGTTGCTTTGAAAGTAAAGTTTAGAAATAAACTCCCAGATACAATTACAATCGGTGGGGCAATATTCAAGTTTGGAACAATGTCTAACTACCACAGCATAGAACGTTTTATCAACTTTACAGGAACAGGGTTTAGCAATATGTATGATCTAAGCGGAAATCCTATTACAGAACTTGAAATAGCTGGGGAACAGTGGAGTTCAGAAATTATTTTATATGATGGTTATATGTTAAACTTTAATGGAACGACAGGGCAAATACCCGATCCCGCTGTGATTGCATTTTATGACTTTGATGTAAAAATGTTAATTCTTGGTAGTTGGGTAGAAATATCTAATTGGTTCAACAAAAGATGTGCAAGTAATTTATAATTAACCATAAACTAATAACAAGAAATGAAAAACGTAGAATTATACTCAGTTAAAGTTGGTTTAATGCTCCTAGATGGAACCGAGGGCGTTAAGCTAGGTGCGCTAAGAGCCGAACTAAACAGAGATGTAAAACCCTTAATATCCGACTTGGAGGAGTTTAAGAACTCCGCTATCTGGAAGGAAACAGACGCGCTTTTAGAGGAAGTGAATAAAAAGTACTACCTAAGAGATAAGGATGGTAGACAGGTAGTGGTTAACAATATTCCTTTGTTTAAAAACGAACTCGAAAGGGATGAGGAAATTAACGCTCTGGAGAAAAGCAAGAAAGACCTGTTTACCAAAAGAAAAAAAATGATGGAGGAGTACAAGGAGGAGCTAGAGAAGGATTGCAAGAAAACATTCCCTAAAATTCCGTTTTCGTTATTTCCTAAAAATACTAAAACCGAGGTTATTGACTTGCTATGGTCGGTTATTGATTCAAAAAAATAGTGCGTTTTGTTAAATTTTTAATATGATGTGCATAATGGAACACATACCCTGCAAGGCCGATCAAGACCTTAACGAAATAAAAACTTCTGTAAACCAGATTAAGGACGCTCTATTAGGAACCGATTTCAACCAGAGACAAGGATTAGTGTACCAGGTTGAAAAGAATAAGGAGGAGATTGGAGAAGTAAAAAAAAAGTATGAGAAGATAGAAAAGAAACTATACTACTATACTGGATTCTCTGCCGCTACAGGTTTAATTGTGGGATACATCATAAAAAAATTAATAGAGATATAATGGGAGCATTTGGGAAAACATCACAGGATCGCTTATCAACCTGTCACCCGCTTTTACAGCAAGTGGCTAACGAGGCGATAAAGAACTGCCCGGTAGATTTTGGCATTTCCGAGGGGAATAGGTCAATCGAAAGGCAACAGCAACTATTTAAGGAAGGGAAGAGCAAAATAGATGGAGTTACCCAGAAGGGAAAGCACAACTATAGCCCTTCTGAGGCATTTGATATTTACGCCTATGTGAATGGTAAAATATCATATGATACTGCTTCATTGTCATTTATTGCTGGCTTTATTTTAGCCACAGCGCAACGAATAAATATTAAGGTGCGATGGGGAGGCAATTGGGATGGCGATGGAGAGATAATCAAGGATCAATCATTAGTTGACCTTCCTCATTTTGAATTACTTTAAAAAAATCGACAATGAAACAGATTAAGAACATCATCATTAAGAACTGGATCACCACAACAGCAGGGGTGTTAATTATTTTATTTGCACTTGCGGCAATCTGGTTTGGGAAAGTAGAATTTTGGAATAGCCTAATCCTGATTTTTGCAGGTTGTTTCTTTGTTGTAGCGAAGGATACGTGGATTAAAAATATTCTATCTCTTATTCTAAATAAAAAATGAAAAGAGGAATTGCTATAGTTGCATTACTGCTGGTTGGACTAACCGCATATATAACCTATATGCTGAGTGTTCCTTCCGGTAGTGTTGTGATAAAAAAATCATTCCTAGACTCTTTGGCCTGTATTAAGCCGGATACAATAAAAAGAATAGATACAATCCCCGCAGAGCCGGACACCTTTATTATTCAAACAAAGGTGCCATATCCGGTATATGTTCAGGATTCAACACTTTTGGCTTACCACGACAGCCTGGAGAATACCAAAATATCCATTCATCTTTACGATACTATCACGAAGTCTGGAATATTTAAGAGTAGAAAGTGGATGATTAGCTATAAAATTCCCATGTATATTATTAAGGAGAATACAATAATAAAACCGATCCCGACACCTTACCCCTTTTGTGAAGAGAAGAATAGGTTAAGGTACTATGCAAAAGTAGGAGTAGGGGTTAAAGCGTTTTCTGTGGAGGGAGGGGTGGTGTTTAGGGATCGGTTTATGCTTGGAGTTGAGTCTGGGAACAGACAATTACTACTTAAAGGAGGTTACATATTTAATTAAAATGCCATGTCGTACATTGAATCAAAATTAGCCCTTCAAGAAGGATTGCTTAGTTACTTTGAGAGTTTACTGGAAGAAAGTAGCCCGGTGAATCCTAGCGCACAGGAAACCGCAGAGAGTATATCCGAGGATATTGGAGTTATAGTGCATTTTCCTATAATTAGTATTATCAATGAGGCTAAAAGAATATCCGCATTTAGAGCAAAGTACACCTCAAATGAGAAAGGGGAGCCAAACATGGCAATAGCCCTAACCACTGATGAGGATGATCTTATAAAGAAGATACTAAGCAAGTGGGCCAATAGGGTATTTGATGAGGTGAGCAGTGCTTCTTTAAAAGTTCCCAACGCATACTCCTTGGAGGACAATGCTACCATAAATGTATATGTAGCACAAACAGCCTTTGAGTCTGGAGAAATTTACCTTAACGGTACTACTCTGTATAGATGTTTGGCCGAAACAGAGGAAATCCCCTCTGATGATTCAATCTACTGGATAAAAATTGAGGATGGCGATGAAAAAAGAGTTTACTTCTCATTTCTGATCAATCCATACTGGGATACTAACGCTTCCACGCTACTAGAAACATCCCTATTTGATGCTATGGTTACAGCCATACTAAAGGAGTGGTTTAAAATTACCAACATGAGTAAGATGCATCAGGAATACTCAGAGGAGTATGAAAAGAATATTATGAGCGCGAGAAGTGCTACATACAGAAGAACAAAAGGAATTACGCTAAAACAACCATTCTTATGAGCCAAAGCAGAGTCAGGGATCAAAGCTTTGTTAGAGACAAGGTGGTACATAAAGAAACTATCGGGAAAGGGGAGGGCAATAGCCATCCTGCAAAAGCCGTTACTGTAGATACTGCTAATTTAACAGATAAAGAGGTTGATAATGTCCAAAAACTAGCCGAAAAAGTATCGTTAATTGATGATGAATTAACCGATGCTACACAACTAGCCGAAACCGCCACCACCAACGCCAACGAAGCCACCCAAGCCGTAGGCGAACACGTAGCCGGAAAAACCAACCCACACGCTACAGATACCACGCAGGAATTTGCCGAGGTAAATGTAACGGCTCTAAAATCCTATGCAACCGAAGGCGAAGTTCCTGCAACTGACTACAACTGGTTTAAATCGGTTTACGCTACTTTGGTTGATGGCTCTATTAAATCATGGATTATTGGGATTATTAACTTTTTAAAACAAATAGGATTAGTTGAACCGGTTTCTGAAATAGCAACATTCACACTAGCATTAACCCATCTTTACAAAGGAATACGGTGCAACTCAGTAACTGATATAGACTGTAATATCCCATTAAATGATACAGTAGCATTTGACATAGGTGCTGTAATTACTATTCAACAAATTGGGAATGGTGTAGTAACTGCCAAGCCTGTTAGTGGGGTAACACTTAATGGGGATGCTAAAACAGCAGGGCAGTACAAGTTTATTCAGTTATGGAAAACAGATACTAATGTTTGGAACGTAATTGGAGGGGTAAGTTAATGAGCAGACTACTTACATTAGGTGTACTTTCACAGGCCATTGACCCAGCGGTAAAAATGGCAACAGACTACTGCAACTATGTAATAGCACAAGGAGGGGAAGTGGATTATACTACAGTTTACTCTATCTATAAGAACGAGGTGTTAACAGACCCCGATTGGCTGAAATTGGCATTCTACATTGATGCACGAGCAGGAAAAAAACCAACTGTAGGTTATCCCGGCACATACATAGGGATATATTCGTTAATATATCCCTATTCTATAATTGAGGGTAGGGCGGTATCACAAAGATTTACCGTTCCAAATGGAACCATTACAAGGGCAACAACCACCACCCCTATTCTTTATTTTAACTCAGGATTTTTAACTCAGGATATATGTCACCTGCGTATCACAACAAAAATAAGATATATAGCAGGGGCAGGGGCTAATTATCCAATATTACTTATTTCTGGTAAAGATAATGGAGGTGCGTATGCTTCATTTGTTTGGAATAGATTTTTATACGCGAGTGACAGATTTGCCAGTTATTTGAATCACTACGATTTAAGCACGAATACCAACCTCCCAACCACAGCATATCCTGATAATATTGACGAAATGATTATGATTCAAGAGGTGGACTATCTGAACAAAATACACTATTTCAAGCATCATATCACTGAAAACACAGTTCCGATAACAGTAGGGAAAGTACCTAAATTATTCGATGATACATACCAAGGACAAAGTTATTTATACAGTTATCCACAAACTGAACCATATTACGCTAAAATCTATAAGTTATGACAATACTGATAGACAAATCAACAAAACAGCCTATTTCAAGCATATTTCCCAATGGTTATCTAGTAGATGGAATTAAGCCAGAACTGCCAGAAAATATAATTGAGGTTGATGTAATTGATAACCCTCTGCCAGTAATTACACAAAATCAAAGTGCTACTTTTGAATGGAAAATGACTACAAAAGGATGGGAGAAGGTTTGGACAATTACCGATGTAGTTGTAACAGATTGGCTACATGACTACCCACTAAGAATCGTTGCACCAAAAATGTTGGTGTTAGTTTATCCAGAAATATATATTTGGTTTCAAGTAAATGACCTTCCCATTGAGAAGGTAGGCGATATGGTACATCTGTACTGCAATGAGATAATGCCGGAGCATCAGGGGTTAATTGATGCCAATAGCGCAATAATTACAGTTGAACCAAAACCAATAAACCAATGATTTACCTAATAACAGCACTGTTAATAATGACAGCATATTTAGTTTTAGTAGCGGCTAAATTTGGCTGGTTACAGAGCATTTCAGACAGTTACTATCATATTAAGCACAAGTACATATTTACCTTTGTACTTTGGTCGTTTTCCGTACTGATGTTGTTGGGGGTGAATGATGTAATTAAAACACCAATATACCCATTTGCCTGTTTCGGAATAATCATTGTTGGGGCGTACTCTCAGTTCAAGGGTAATAAGTTTATTAAGATCATGCACTTCATTGGGGCGTACATGGGAATAGTCTTGGCAATAATAGGACTATGGGCAGAGTTTGGCTATATGTGGCTTACTCTAACCTACCTACCGCTTTATGCAATTGCCAAGTACGTGATTAGGAATAATAACTTCTACTGGATAGAGGTGTTCGCCATTTACTTAATAGGAATTTCTTTGCTATACATATTATGGATATAATCAGATGTCATTGCGTATTATAGCTTAATATTAATCATCAAGTAAATGGTTGATATTATTACTCATTTCCTCCGTGTCGAAATCTCCATGATACCTTTTATGTACCGCTTCCGATGAGTGGCCCACTAACTGCATCCTCATTTCAATAGGAATACCTTTCTTTTTGAGAATATCCACAAAAGAGTGCCTTGCTGTGTGAAACGTAATCAGTTTATCTATTTTTGCTTTCAGCGCGATTGATTTTAAAGATTTATTCACCACTGCATTAATAGAGGATACCCCATTTTCGTACTTTAGGAGATCATCATAATGATGTTTAAGTAGAGGAAATAGGTAGTAACTATCATTGTTTTTATACTTATTGACAATATCTAAGCACTTATCATCCATAACCAGAGTCATTCTTTTAGTAAAGTTACTTTTGCTGGTCATGTAGGACAGAGTATTACCTTTTATATTCTCATTTTTGAGCAAGGCTACATCTCTGAAACGCATACCCCAACAGTAAAAAGCGAAAAGAAACATATCTTTTGAAAGAGATAGGACCGGGGCAGATAGCACCAGGTTATCTATACTTTTTATTTCTTCCAACGTTAAACGATCCTTCAAAACTTCCTCCCCTTGCGTTTCAACCTCGTTGAATGGTTTTTTATCAACATGACCATTTTTAACAGCCTCATGGTACGCTCTCCTCAATACTTTAAAGTTTGACTGGACAGTATTGGCATTATTAGTCTTTTGAAGGTGTAATTTGTAATCGACTAGAAGCTCTGGAGTAATTTCATCAACAGGTAAGGGATTATTAACGTATGTTTTGAATTTTTTCAGCACAGTAAGCCAAAGTCTATACGTTCCCTGTTTGCCACACTTCAAGTAAAAATCTCTTTTATTTTCTGCAATAGCAAAGAAATCAGGCTTAGATTCTTCCTCTGTACTTTTAAGGATTAACTCATCAACAGTAATACTCTTATTGCTGATCATGGCCTCATAAATCTTGTCCTGTATTTGGCTGACAATCTTATTGGCCGTTCTATTTGATTTAAGAAAATCTGGATGATTTTGCTTTAGCAAGCCTGTTTTTTTATCAAACTGACTTTCAGTGGCACTATCTATGATTAGATACTTCTCTCTACCCTGGGAGGAAACTCTCACCACATAGGGGTACTTATTATCTTTGAGAGGCTTATTTTTCTTGAGCATTAAAGTAACTGTTGCCATAAAATCTGCCCTTTAGTTTAAAATATATTTACAAAGGTAGAAAAAGAGCAGATAATAAATACAAATTGATACAAAAAATAACAACTCAATACAATTGACAAAAAGTGTAAAATAGTTCAAAAATGAGCGTATTTAAAGGAAAGGCAATAAAAAAAGCCACTTAAAAAAGTGGCTGTTGTGACCCGGAAGGGATTCAAATGATATTTTACAAACCCCTATATATATAGTATCCATAATTCAATTATCATTCAGGGCAGATAAAGGACAGATAAACGACTATCTTTTTACCGAAGTGATCACTTTAACTACATTGAATATTTGTGAAATATCTATCATATTCACTTTAAAATCATCGTACATACTATTTAACGAGTGCAAGGTAAGATTTCCTGTGTTAACATCATGGGTTATTATCCTTTTTATTAGTATTCCCTCCTCGCGGTGAACTATAATAAAATCCCAGTCGTTAATATGTAGTTTGGATGACCAATGCTCCTTTCTTACCTCTCTTCCTAATACCAAGCATCCATCGGGGTAAGATTGTTTCGTACCATCATCCATTGAATCGCCCTTAACCTCAAAGCACAAATAACTACCCCTATGATTACCCTCTACCATAAAAGGTACTTTAGGTAACTGTTCCACGTACTCGTTGTCACCCCACCCCTTTACATAACCTGCTTGAGCGTAGTATGAAACCAATGGGGCGTTTATTATCCAAGGGGAACTGAACGGTTCCGCTTCCTTCTTTACCTGTTTATCTATTCCGGTTAGAAGAAATTCCTTTTCATCGGGAAACCTTTCAATTATTGCTTCCACTATTTCCTTGGATGGTTCCTTGTCTTTATGAAATATATCCAATATCTCCGCAGAGAATGATAGGCCGATCCTTGAGGCCAATCCGATAGGCTCCAGTTTATTCTTGAACATAATACCCTTAATTCTATCCGAAGGGCTATTATATGAGAGAATAGGGTTGCCTATTCCTAACAATAGCCAATCCAAACTGATCATCCGGTATTTGCAAACGATCATTTGGGCTAAAGATTTTGATATGCCGTGTTTTCCATGTAAAATATTGTACACAGTATCAACTCTTTTCATGCCGATAGCCTCAGAGAACTGCTTCGCGTTCAGGTGCAGAATCCCTAAAATGTACTCAATTCTTTCTTTGTCAGTCATATAGAATTTTTTATAAAATAATTGAAAAATAATTACTAAAATATTTGTAAATACAAACTTTATTGTATTTATTTGTATCCATATACTAATATACGAAATAAATACAACAAGACGCAATACGATACGGTATTTATTTGACAAATAAGCATTTCTAGCTTGTAAGCAAGCCAAAAACAGATATGAACACATAGTATTAACATAAAATTATAGTAATGAATACAAAAATTAAAATTGAGGGAAGTGATATTTTGACCGCTTACGAGGCGATGAAAATTCTAAGGTGTAATTCTCACCGATCCATGATTAAAAAACTCAACACTCTCGGAGTTAACTACAAGGTGGTTAATAGAATTTACATGATTCCAAAAGTATCCCTAGAGGATGCCTTAAACAAATAACAATTAATGATATGGATGTATTTGAACGACTTGGGGATATTCTTAATCCCAACAACTCGGAGGTGTTTAGAACAGCTCTAGCAGTGGACAAGATTACAGGTTCCTGTGTAGGATGCCACGAACCTAAAAATGTAAAAGATTTACAGCAGAGGAAGTACCTGCATCCCTACACAAAGAAATATACCTCAGGGTTATTCTGCAAATCTTGTCTTAATGATCCAGACATTAAACTCCTTGTACGATGATGGCAACACGGAAAAAAGGGGAGCAAGACTCTCAAATAAAGTTCTCCCAGACCGAGAATAGCGGCATTCTACTAATGCCAAGACTTAATACGGCAATTTACTATGTAAATGGGATCACTGTTGACACGTTCCGAACAATAGATAAGACTGTAAAGGAAGTGGAAAAGTGGATCGAAGCAAAACGCAAGCATTATACCGACCTAAACAAATAACCTATGGAAATAGCAATTAAGAAATTGATCATTGTCAATTTTAAAAAGGTTAAAAACCTTACCGTTGATTTTAACCAGACAACAAGTATTTCTGGAGATAACGCAACCTGTAAGACTACAATATTCGATGCCTTTACGTGGCTTCTGTTCGGAAAGGATAGCCATGATAAGAAGGATTTCAACATTAAGACCTTAGACCCAACAGGTGTAGCAATACCAATGCTGAATCACGAAGTATCGGGGGTTCTCAGCGTGGATGGCGCACCTGTTGAACTAAGGCGATTATACGAGGAGGAGTGGACTAAGAAAAGAGGCTCTGAAATTGCGGAATTTACCGGACACAAAACATCATACTTCTATAATGGTATTCCTTTAAGCCAAAAGGAGTACCAGGTGAAAATAGACTCTATATGTAATGAGACTCTTTTTAAACTGATCACAAATCCTCTATTCTTTCCAAGTACCAAGTGGCAGGATCAGCGTAGTATTCTTTTCGATATTGCTGGAAATATCACAAACGAGGAGGTGGCTAGTTCCGATGTTCGCTTCAAGGAGTTACTGGATAGCCTTTCAGGAAAAAGCATTGAGGAGTATAAAAAACAGATTGCCTCCAAGAAAAAAGAGCTCAAAGACAAAATTACCCTCATCCCTTCAAGGGTAGATGAGGCCATGAGAATGATCCCCGAAAAGGTTGAAGGACTTGAAAAGGAGAAAGAGGAGTTAGTAAACTCTATTAGGGCTATTGATGAAGCTATGGCAGATACAAGGCGTAGCAATTTGGAGGCAGAGGGAAAAAGGAAGGAGCGTCAATCTAAAGTGGTTGAACTATCCAACAAGCAAATGGCTATTATACAGGATGCCTCCAAAAAGGAAAACGATCTTTACTACAAGGCCCTTAACCAGAAGGAAGAATTAAAAAGGGTGCTTAGTAGCCATGAATCAACTCTATCCCAATTAGAGAGCGAACATAACACCCTTATAAATAAAGGGAATACTCTAAGTTCATCTATCGAAATAAAAAGGGGTGACTTTGCCAAGGTAAAAGCAGAGGAGTACAGCTTTAAGGATAACGATCTTCAATGCCCTTTATGTAAAAGAGAGTATGAAAATCTGGAGAGTAAAAAAGAAACCCTGCTAAATGATTACAATAATCATAAGGCTAACAGCCTAAAAACTATCAACGAGGAAGGGTTAAAACTTAAAAATGAACTACTCGCCAACACAACTAAAATAAGCGAGATTAGTGCTGAAATATCCTCCTTGAAAACATTAATTGAGGAAAGCAAAACGCTCCTATCCACATTTAACAACCTTGAATTTAAAACGGTAGTTCCTCAAAATCTCCCAGAGTGGAATACTCTACAGCAGGAGATTGATACCATCAATTCTACCACTGTGGACACTACTGATATATCCGATCTTATATCTGAAAGACAGCTGTTGGATGTGAAACTAGGGGAGGTAAATAAGAAAATTCAAGTTCAGAGTTTAATCCCAGAGATCGAAAAGAGGGTAGAAGAGTTAAATAATCAGTTAAAAACCTTATCCCAAGAACTTGCCTCATTTGAGAAGGTTGAATTTATAATACAGGACTTCACCAAGGCTAAAATTGGCATGGTGGAAAATAGGATCAACTCACTTTTTGAAGTGGTGCGATTTAAACTATTCAACACTCAAATAAATGGAGGTGAAGAGGAAACCTGTGAAATATCGGTAGATGGAGTTCCTTTCTCTGACTTAAATACAGCCATGAAAACCTACGCTGGAATGGATGTGATCAATGCTATCTCAAAACACAAGGATGTGTACGCTCCTATATTCATTGATAATAGAGAATCAATAACCCGAATACCAAAAACACATGCTCAAATTATTAATCTTTTAAAGGTAACAGGGCAGAAAGAACTAATGGTGAAACATACAGAAGATTTAAAAACCGCTTAATAGTACAATTATGGAAGCAAAATTAGCAACAACGACAAGTTCGACACCCCAGGTGTTCAACTTTTTCAACCCAGAACATTTTGAAACCATGCAAAGGGTCTGTAAAATGTTCGCCAACTCAGAGTTGGTACCTGATATGTATAAAATCAGTAAGGATAACCCAGAGGCAAAGGCTGTGGCAAACTGCATGATTGCGGTAGAAATAGCCACAAGAATAGGTGCGTCTCCTTTAATGGTTATGCAAAACATGACTCCTATTTACGGTAAGCCTTCATGGAGTTCTAAGTTTTTAATCGCTACTGTAAATTCTTGCGGAAGATTTGAGGCTTTAATGTTTAAGTTCATAAACTTGGGAAAAGTAGGGAAAGTGAACTACACTGAATATGTGTGGGAGAATAGCAAAAAAGTTCAAAAGATTAGAGAGTTTGATGGAACTAATGTGGATAATTTAGAATGCATCGCCTTCACTAACTCAAAAGGGAATAACGTTATTTTAGAATCATCTCCTGTATCTATTTTAATGGCAATTAAAGAAGGATGGTACACGAAGAACGGCTCAAAATGGCCGACAATGACTCGTCAAATGTTAACATATAGAAGTGCTTCTTTTTGGACTTCCGCTTACGCTCCAGAATTATCAATGGGAATGAAAACCGTTGAAGAAATTAGAGACATTGAGGATGCGGAGTGCGAGGTAATCACCGATAAAAAAACAAGAGACAATGCCATACAAGAATTGGCTAACTCTCAAGAGATACCTATTCAAGAAATAGCAGAAGAACTAATTCCTGATAAAAAAACAGAAGAAGTAAAGAGTGACCCTAAACAAGAAGATATAGCCTTCTAATGGAACTAAGAGTACTTGGATCGAACAGTGCTGGCAATGGTTATATTCTAACCAATAATAGGGAAACCCTGCTGTTGGAGTGTGGAGTTAAACCATTGGAGGTGAAAAAATCACTTGATTTTGATATATCTACCATTGCTGGTGCTGTTGTTTCTCATTCTCACAACGATCATTCAAAGTACATTAAAGACTACCTAGAGCTAGGAATAGTGGTTGTATCCGGGGAGGAAACATTTGAGGCTAAAGGAATAGTTAACCACAACGCAAAACCAGTTAAGGCATTGAAGAGTTACAAACTGGGGAATTTCAAGATTATTCCTTTTGACTTAAAGCATGATGTTCCCTGTTTTGGATACCTGATTGATCACGATGAAATGGGAAGGTTGATATTTATTACAGATACATACCTATGCAAGTACACCTTCCCTAATGTTAACCACTGGCTAGTAGAGGCTAATTACTCCGATGATATACTAAGCAGAAGTAATTGTCCATACAAGAGGAGGGTTTACACCTCTCACATGAGTTTAGAAACTGCAAAATCTATGCTTTTAGCCAACGATCTATCCAAGACTGGGGTAATTGTACTGTGTCACCTTTCCGATGGTCATAGCGATGAGAAAAGGTTTGTTCAGGAGGTTCAGGAGCAGTTTGGAATTGCTGTAGTGGCCGCTAATAAAAATGTAACCGTTAATCTAACAAAGGTATGCTAGAGGAGTGCAATAATATACAGGCTTGGATGTACGAGGAGCGAGGTGATAGCCTAGCGGAGATAATAGAGCGAGGCAATACGGCCAACGATTACATTGCTAGAACTGGAGAAATGCTTGCCGATGCCAAGAGAATACTCAGGGAGAAGATGAGAAGTGAAATAATGAAAGACCTTATTGATGTGATTAATAAAACTCCCTACATGACCTCTAAAGCCATTAATGCCCTTGTAGAATCACTATGCAGTAACGAGCATTACTTGGTGGATAAACTCGAAAGGTTAAACCACTCCCTAGTTAAAGAGCATGAATGGTGCCGAACTAGAGTATCGTTAGCAAAACAGGAAATGCAGTATGATCTATTTGTAAATAAACCACGATGAGTCCAGTAGTTATAAAAAAACTAGACGAGGTATTCTCTGAGTTTATAAGACTTCGGGATGCCGATAGCAATGGAATTGTTCACTGTATATCGTGTAAAAACCCATTCCATTGGAAGAGTGTTGATGCTGGTCATTTTATTCCACGATCCAACATGGCTACTCGCTTTAATGAAATAAATGTAAACGGCCAATGTAAGGACTGTAACCAGTTTAAAAGCGGGAATACTGTTGCATACCTCCGAGGACTGAGAGAAAAATACGGACAACGAGGGGTAGATGAACTTATGGCCTACAAAAATCAAACTGCTAAAATTTCAGACAGTGAAGGCCAAGGAATGATTAAGGAGTACAAGGGAAAAATCAAAATATTAAAAGAGGAAAAGTACCAAGGATGTTAACCGAGGGTTATATCCCCCATAAACTAGGAGAAACTTCGCTTCTATGAGGGTTAAGAATAGTTGTTGATAATGAACCTAAGGATGTCTATGAAACATTTTCAACAAGGAATATAGCAGGGGGTATGTAAAAAGGAAACTGCAATTCTTAGCAAAGGGCGTTACCTCCACGATACGGAGGTTAATTTTAAAACTTAAAACTATGTATTTCAACACGACAAAACTAAAAGGTACTATACTTAGTCTTTTCGAGGAGAAGGCCAAGAACCAGGATGAGGATGTGCTAAGAGCATTTAGAATACTCAAAACAGCCTCCCCTTCGAAGGTGTATGATTACATACAAACCAAGAGTCCACTAACCTCCATCAGAAGGTCTATTTACAACCTGACCAAAGAGGGAAGATTGACTAAAACCGATAAAAAGGTCATCGGGAAATACGGCAGACCTGAATATGTATGGATTTTTAAAAACTGATATTATGGTAAACAAGGTTATTCTAGTCGGAAATGTAGGGAAAGAACCCGAAGTAAAACATCTTGATAGCGGAGTTTCTGTTGCTCGACTATCGCTTGCTACAAATGAAACATACACCGACAAATCGGGGAAAAAAGTAACGCAAACGGAATGGCATAATATTGTCATCTGGAGAGGATTGGCAGAGGTGGTGGAAAAATACGTTAAAAGCGGCCATCCTTTATACATTGAAGGGAAACTACGCTATTCTACCTACGAGGACAAAGAAGGCAAAAAACAGTACAGAACGGAGATTATTTGCGACAATTTAAGGATGCTTGGAGGTAAAAGCGACAAGCAAGAAGTAGAAGCGCAAGAACCCACTTTGCCTCCAACACAGGATTTTAATGTCAATGTTCCGGGCGATGATTTACCATTCTAACTCATATTATTATGGCTCTAAGAGATCAACCGTATTTGCCTCTTTTTATTCAAGATATAATGACTGATGAAAAGCTAAATGAATGTAGCGCATCAACTCATGGAATATACATAAAGGGGATAATGTGCTTAATGCACAAATCGGATGAGTATGGTAAACTTTTGTTAAAACAAAATTACAAACAAACTTCCGACACGAGTTTAAATTTTGGTTTGCAACTTACCAAACATTTGCCCTATTCACCGCAAGAAATAAAAATTGCCATTGATGAATTAATAAGAGAGCGTGTTTGTTTTTTTGAAGATGATTATTTGTGTCAAAAGCGCATGATTAGGGATAATGACATTAGTGAATCGAGGAGTAAGGCAGGAAAAAAAGGAGGTGGAAATCCAACATTTGTTAAAACAAAATCACAAACAAAACCACAAACAAACACTGAATATGAATATGAAAATGAATATGAAATTATAAATAATAAAAAGGAGCAAATTAAAATTTTGTGCAAGGATAATTTTGAAAGTGTTCTAACCGCATTTGGAAAGTGGAGGAATTATCTACTAAAACAGCACGAAGTTGTTCTACAGGAAAATGAGTTTACCTACGACATACTTCTGGATGCAATAAAGCGCATTGGTGCGGATAAATTAATTGAGGCGATAGATTATAGCATTGTATCCAGATTTAAGAAGATATACGAGCAAAAGGATTACCCTAAAAAAGAATCCAAACAAGACCAAACACACCCTAAAAAAGTTAATGACGCATGGAGCGAAAAGAAGAAAAAACTGGGAATAGAGGGGTAATTGAGCGTATTCAGTACATCCCTTTCAAAATGGAGTTAGCCTTGAAGTACTTCTATAAGATTTTAACCGCTTTTGAGCCTAACTACCGGATGAGCAAGTTTAATGAGCAGGTTGTAATTGATATTATCAACTATGTACACGGATCGGAAGGGAACTACGATAATAGCAAAGCAATAGGCTTTATAGGATCAACTGGAAGTGGAAAGACACTAACCATGAAAGCAATGATTGAGTACATGAAAATTGATGAGGTTAAATGCTTCTGTGGTGCAAGAGTTATTCCATTTTACCCTACAGAGATGATGAGCATTAGACAGTATCAGGGAATGTATGAAACAAACGGATACGATGGCTTAGAGGCAACATTTAGGAGGTTTAACATCATCGTGGACGAACTAGGCGCAGAGCGAGGAGCAAGTAAGCATTACGGCAATGAGATCAATATTGTTGAAGCAATCATTGAGGAACGGTATAGCCGGGGCAATATTACCAACTTCACCAGTAATTGCACCGAGGCAGAATTGGAGGAGAAGTATGGAGATAGAGTTTACTCCCGAATGAAGGAGAAAACAAACATCATTGAATTTTTAGACAAGGATTGGAGATTAGACAAATAACAACTTAACCTATAAACCTATGAGCGCAATTAAAGAATTTTTATCGTTTGTACTAGAGTACGGCAAGGCTAATATCAGAAATAGACGATTGATGGCCGCAGAAAGAATTGCTTTGCGATTAACCAACAAGGACAGAAGAACCCGGTATATAATCCGAGGTCGTGGAAATAAGTACATTATTTTCACCAATATGGAGGTTGATACCTTGAAAAACAGAGGAATCCTTCGGGCTGACCTGAATATTTACACGTTGTCGATTATATGCGACAGTGAAATAGCCTATTGTGGATCAAGAGGAGGGGCTTATATAAAAGGCAAACAAAATGGCTAATTCATACGGAGAAGTAATTATAGAATGTATCTGTAATTACTACACGATTAATCTGGAGGAGTACTACAGTAAACTGAAAATCAGGAAGAGAGAATTTGTTAACGCGAGACAGTTAACCATGTTCTTCCTGTTTGAGTTTACTCGTTACTCCCAGTCAAAGATTGGCAGTTTGGGTGGAGGAAAGGACCACGCCACTGCCATTCATGCAAAAAAAACTGTAATAAATCTTATTGACACAGATAAGGAGTACGCTAATACTGTTGACACTTTGAGGGAGATAATCAAGATAAGACTAGAACAGTTTGAGGCTCAACAACCAGTAGATAAAGAAAAAGCAGAGTATAAAGAGCCGGAGTTTATTAAATTAAGAAACATAACCATAGAGAAACGACTTGATGGGATGAGATGGCATATCATTATCGTTAAGAATGACAACAAGCCTATCACAGTTAATGATATTGTTTACGCCAAAGTAAAAGTCAACATAGGGAAAGAATTAACACTTCCCATCCCTGATTGCATTTCCAAATCCAACGAAATACACCTCTGGGAAGTCTAGTAAATTAGGTCACATTAAAAATATTTTGACAAACGTATTAAAATATATTGTATAAAATACATAAAATACAACAAAATACTATATATTTGTTTTCAAATAATAGACCAATGAGAATTGTACTAGCAATATTTACAGATCGTTTTGAGCCATATAGCGGCTTGAGTCCATTTATAAAAAATTATCCACAGTACTCCAAGTTAATTAACAGGATTAACGAGTCCTTATCAAGAAGGAAAAAGCCCTTCGAGCATGAAGAGTTTACGCTGTTAAGGCTTGATGTTAATAAACCAAAAACTTGTGAAGAGTTTCAGCCATTCGAGTGTGAGAATTATAGAGGTTGTTTTGAATGTCCTCACAGGGTAGTAAGCAAGGCAAAAGGCTGAACATTGGGTAATGAATGATTTCTCACAGTCATTCAAGAAGAGGAGGTTCGATTCCTCCTCCGGCCGCAAGGAAACAACCTCACTTTGTTTAAATCAAACACTAAAAGTTATGGAAGCTCAAGAATTAAGAATTGGAAATGTAGTGAATTACAGAGGAAAACAAATTGTTATCACTGCAATAAACGAAAAGGAGATATACTATAAGTATGGTTTTGCTTCAATAGAAGATCATAGCCCAATTCAACTAACGGCAGTATGGATTGACAAGTCTGGAGTGAATTACCTGAACGGTATTCATAACGACAATTTTAGCGGAATTATCACTGTACGCTATAACACCTTTGTAAAAAGGTATGAGGTGTTAATGGGTACCATCTCGATTAGGTTTATTGATTATGTACACCAGTTACAGAATATCTTTTATGAGTTAACTGGAGAAACCTTAAACATTAAACTTTAGGACCATGAAAAACCTAC